>Ga0194112_10011277_pt1 | contig 11086 bp, 19 predicted proteins | sample TA2MahC400mmetaG_FD_146191 | JGI IMG/M metagenome (GOLD analysis project Ga0194112, IMG submission 146191) | Freshwater microbial communities from Lake Tanganyika, Tanzania - TA2015016 Mahale Deep Cast 400m | ecosystem: Environmental > Aquatic > Freshwater > Lake | place: Tanzania: Lake...
GAGGTTGTGGGCCCAGAGGTCGCGGTAGTACATCGCCTGTTCGCGGCTCACGGCGATGAAGCTCACCCGGCTGCCCCTGGTGAGCGGGTCCTCGTCGGTCAGGATCGGTGCAGCCACCGCCTTGATCTCGGTGAGTCCGATGGCCTGGCAGCCGATGGCGTGCAGGGACTTGGCTTCCTCGGGGCGGTTCGTCCATAGGTAGTCAACCCTGGTCGGGTCCATCTGGCACGCGAAGAGCCCGCCGGCCGCCGCCGCCTCGGGGATTGCTCGACTCGTGAACACGATCGCCAGGCCGGGGAACTCCATGATGCGGTCGGTGAGCCGGCCGACGTCCTCGGGCCGGAACTCGGCGATCTGGGGGTCGTTCCATGTGACCCGGCCCTTGTAGTCGAACATGACGCCGTACCCGCCGCCGTAGATCGGTGGGTCGGTGTAGAGCAGCGTCTGCGCGTCAGCCTGGCCGGGTATCTCATCCCAGATGTCCGACACGGCGTACTCCATGCCCCGGCAGGCCCCCGCGAGGGTTTCGATCCGCTGGCGCCACTCCATCAGGTAGTCATCTCGCCGGAGCTCGAAGTCGCGCAGTAGCTGGCGATGGTAGTAGCTGCCGGCGTCCTTGCGCGCCGCCCAGGCGCAGGCGTAAAGCGCCGCGGCGGCATGGTTGATCCCGCCGTCCCAGCAGGACTCCAGGCAGTCCAACTCAGGCATGTCGTGGAGCTCGATCTTGAGGGCGCGCAGGTCCCGGCCGGCCGCGTACTCCCCCAGGATGGTGGAGAAGAGCGATATGTCGGAGGCCCTGATCGCGGAGGGGTTCCAGCCTTGCTTGACGGCAAGCCACGGGATGGTGAGTCGCCCGACGCAGGGGTTCAGCAGGCGCGTGTAGCGCGCCCGGGCGGCCTTGAGCAGCGGGGCCAGGTACTCTCGGAACGGCCTGGGAGTGACGCCCAGGAACAGAGCGATGTAGCTGGGTGATCCGGCTACCGGCATCTGGTCGCCCCCGGCCCGGAAGCTGTTGGAGCGAGCCCCGTGGTCTCGAACCCGGCCCCCCGGTTGGAGCCGGGGGGAGCGCCTGCTGGCTCGCTCGCTTTTCCTCTACGGTGTAATCGTAGCGGGTTCCGGGGGGAGTGTCAAGCCCAACTCCTGATTGGTCGGCCCTGAGACCAGTTCGACCTCCAGGGCATCGTAGTCTTTCTGCCAGTCGTAGACGTCCCAGGGGAAGTCGTCGGCGTCCCGGAGGTGCTCACGGATCAAGGCCTGGGCCTCCTGCGCGTTCCGGGCGCTGTCCGGGAGAAGGGTCACCAGGCAGTGGAGCATCGCCGGCACCTTCAAGCGGTAGACGAAGGGCGTCGGTCGTCGTCGTGGTATGGTGGTCACCTCTCAGTCCGGTCATGTAGGAGAGCGAGCGGCCCATCCGCTGGCACTTGGCGACCAGTTCGGCAAGGGGTCCTGCCCGGGCGTGTTCCCATGTTCGCGGATGGACCCATAGGCTCTCGTTGCGCCAGCCTGCTCCATCCTCACCGTCATCCCGGTGGGCTGTATGGCGATCGCGGGGAGTGGCGCAGTCGGGCCGCCTGAAGTCGAGCCTGGTCCAGCCGGCGTCCTCGAGCGGAGCATAGATCGGGTGAACGACTCCGCTCACGAGGAAGTGGCCCGGCAGTTCGAGGAGGGCGCGCACGAGTCGATCATGCCCGAAGAGGGTCGTCTCTCTCACATAGAGCCTGGTATCTCGCCGGCTGGAGTGCAGGTAAGGGGGGTCCACGTAGCAGAAGCTCGTTGGCCGGCAGAACTCTCCCATGCACTCCAGGGCGTCCTTGTCCTCGATCTGGGCTCCCTGGAGCCTGCCGGCGACGGCCGCCAGGGAGCGAATGCGAGAGGCGAGCCGCCTCGGTGGCCCAGCGCGGCCGGCCTGCTTCATCCGGGACCAGCCGCGCCCGAAGGTCCCGGAGGTGCTCTGCGAGGCCACGACCCACCACATCCAGGCCCGTCGAACTGGGTCGTCCTCGTGGCGGTAGGCTCGGCGGCACTCCTCATAGAGGCTGCGCGACACGAGGGTGAGCTCCGCAAGTAGCAGGAACTCCGGCAGGCGATCCCGCAGGACCCGGAAGAAGTTGGCGATGTCTCGGTCGATGTCGTTGAGGGTCTCCAGCCGGGAAGGCTCCTTGCGGAAGAAGAGGGCGCCCGAGCCGAAGAAGGGCTCGACGTACTCCTCGTGGGGCGGTATCAGGGGCAGGAGCAGGAAGGTCATCATCTGCTTGCCGCCGGCCCAGGAGAAGGGCAGTGTGGGGCGCCCGTTCATCGCGCAGGGTCCTCCGGAAGCGCCATGCTACGCAGGGCGCAGGCCGACTTGAACAGGCCGAGGGCCTCGAGCCGCTCGGCGTTGAGAAGCACGGCGGCAACGGAGTGCATTGTGCTCATCGGTTTCGGGTCACCGAAAGCGGCCGCGCGGATGCCGCAGGTCACCGCCCTGGACAGGATCAGATCGAGGTCGCCTTTCCCGCATGGGAGTCGGGCCCCCTCAGCGTAGATCCAGCGCCTGAGCTCGCGTAGAGGTCCTCGGCAGTCGTTGCCCGTGAGGGTCGATAGCCGGCACGCCATCGATTCAAACCGCACCGCGCTCTCTATGCAGTCGGCCAGGAAAGCGCCCGAGATCGCGCCGGCGGCGGTGAGTGGGTCGATCGGTGGTCTCACTGGGCGAGCTCCAGTTCCCAGCCGCGGCCGTAGCAGCGGAGGTCCTCTGGCATGTTCAGTCCCTCGCAGCCAAGGGTCTGGGGCTGTAGTTGTGGCAGGCACCCGCCCCGGCGATTAGGGCGCACCTTTCGCCGGTGACGCCGTTCCGTCCGTTGACCAACATGAGCCCTCCGAGGTCACCCTGATAGCAGGTGACCTGCGCTGGAGCGCCGAGGTCAGCCTGTGGAGTCATGGGCTCCTCTTCCGGCCACGGGTTGGGATGGGTCGTGCAGGACCGGAGGGAGCAGTAGGCCGCGATGGCGACGTTCACGGTGTCCATGTATCACTCGCCTTCGATCGTGGCGAGCAAGTAGCCCCTCGCCCGTCTTGGGGGTTGGATGTCCTTGCCGGTCATCCGCTCATGGAACTCCTGGGCCGACTGCTCGGCTGCCGCGCGGGCAGTCACCATCTTCGTGTTGTAGGAGAAGGGCTCCAGCCGGCACCCCTCCTCCGGCCGCACGGTGACGCGCCAGCGATCGGGCTCTTCGGTAGCCGTCCCCTCACTCGGGCTGAGCCGGACGAGTGTCGCCATTGCCCCGGTGCCGTCAACGATCAATAGGAACGTCGCTTCCTCGGTGGACTTGATCTGCTCGACCACATATCCCATCTCGCCGTCCTTCTGCAGCCGGGAGGGCTGCGCTGGGCTCGGCTACCGATCGGGCAGCCGGCGGTGCGTCCGTATGAACGCCCATACCTCCGCCGTCCCCGCCGCGACCCCCTCGATCAGGTACCCCACGTAGCGATCACGGCGCCACTCAATCCGTGACGTCTGCCCGTTCGCCATGCACCAGTATTCCCCCGGTTGCGGTACCCCGGCTTCCCGAAGTGCTGCCCTGGCGCCGTCGAGGCGTCCCTGGCAGTAGGCGCCAGCCAGGAGCAACAGCGCCAGAGCCATTGTCAGCAGCAGCCACATCATCTTGGCACCTCCTCAATGCGCACCCAGGTATGCGGCTTGGCCAGGGCGCGCTCGGGCAGGATCACCTCTCCGCATTCGAGACAGGCCCTTTCGAGGCCCCGGAAGGCCGCGATGTTGGCTCGGCTGGCGAACCGGGTCGGGTAGGCCAGGGTCGGGAAGCCCGCCGCGCCGGCGACCCTGGCGAAGGAGCCGCAGCGGCAGTAGGAGGTCTCGGGCCGGAGCAATGCGGCAAAGATCGCCCGCCAGCGAAGTCGGGCCCGGCGGATGGCCCAGCGGGCGAGTCGTAGTGCTGTGGAGTGCTCTCTCATCCGGTCAGCTTCCCTTCTGCGGTGGCCTGGCGCGCTTGACGGATACCAGGAGCTCGATCCTGTCGCCCGACCGCACACCGGCCAATCTGTAGCCGCGGTCGGCAACGAACTGGCATCGGCGCCAGGGATGAGGCGCTGTCGATCCCCACCGTCCGGTGTCCCTGGGCCCGGTCAGGCGGGCGCTGAGTGTGTACTCGCCCCCGATAATATCGCCCTCGGGGTACACGAACATCTCCTCCGACCCTTCGGAGAAGTAGGCGGTCAGTGGGGCTGAGCGCCACCAACCCCGGCTCGCAGACTCGCAGAGGCGCAGTCCGTCCGCGCAGGATCGGACGCCGTGGTGCTCGCCGTCATAGCACCGGAAGAGGGTGGCCGATTGGCGCAGCCTGGCGTCTTCAAGTGTGTTCATGGGATGAGCACCCTCCTGAGGGCGCGATCGAGCGCCTCTTGGGGTCCTTCAGCGTAGCGGCGAACCTGGGTGCAGGGCAGGCAGGTCCAGTAGAGGACCTCGCTGTTGTCGGTCCAGGGGACATCGGGATGGTCCCGAGACTGACGCGGGATGAAGTGCCCGCGCACGAGGCGGACTCGACCACGGCAGGAGACGGTGACCGTTACCAGGCTGTCGCCGTCGGGGAAGCGTCGGCCGCGCAGCCCTTCGAGCGCCCTGAGGGCCCTTGCATGGGAGATCGGCCTATCGAGGTCCTCGGGCTCCCTGGGCCGGCGTTGCATGGTGAAGGTGATGGCTGCGCGCTGTAATTCGCTCGCGGTCTCCCAGGTCAGGTCTGAGGCGTGCATTCGGTGGACCCTCCATCTCGTTCTCCGCCGCACCGGGCCGCACCCGGCGGCGGAGGTGCCGCGCCGGCGGCGATGGACTCCTCGATGGCCGTGAACCCAGCGGCCTTCGTGGTTAGTCCCATGTCCCTTGCCTGACGTGCCGCTGAGTCCAGCAATGCAACAGCCCTCGCCGGCTCGATGCCCTGCAGCGCGAACAGCCCCGCTTGCTTGCGCTCCAGGTCGGCGACTCGCCCCCGCATCCGCTCGCACTCGGCGGCGAGGGCGCGGAATGCGCAGATAGCCCTCTCGTCGGCTTGCCAGAAACAGTGGGACAACTTCCCGGACAATCTGGACGCCAGCTTGCATTCACCCTCTCCGATGGAGCACATGGCTGGGTCCAGGTGCGGGCACTCTCCCTCGGCGTGCTCGGCCTCAACGTTGCTGACAAACATAGATGGGAGCGCGGCCAGGGCTTCCTCCCGCGTTGGATAGAGCCTCCCGTCGCCATTGCTCCAGGCGAGGCGGGTATTGAGTTTGCCGGCTTTGGGAGGCGCCGGCTTCCTGGCGTCGTGGATGAACCAGATGATCTGGTCCGGGGTCCAGGAGTCGGGGGTGCGCCAGGTGCCCTCGCCCGGCAGTCCCCCTGGGCCTTCAGGGCGTTCCATCGGTAGCACCTCCAGGTGCGTCCCAGGGGGGCGCTGACCCCGCGTCCCTTCCGCCGTCCAGGCTCTCCAGCGTGTCCGCCGGCGCGGGCGCTTCCGGCTCGCCGTCTTGCGCCTGGGCCCCGGCCTCGTCCGTCTCAGGCTCCTCGGGAGCGCGCGTGATCGGGGTTCCGTTGATCGCGGCCACCTCGCCGTCCTCGATGTAGACGCCCATCGGGATGTGGACCTGGCCGTCAGCATCGGCCTTCGGCCAGTCCACGCGCTCGATGAGCACGACGTAGCCCTGCTCGCCCGCCATCTCGGCGATCTGCGCGAAGCTGTCCTCGTCGAGCAGGCTCCCGTTGGTGATCCTGAGGACGCGAAGCCGTTGGTTGAGCCGCATGGCGATCGCCACGCTGACCCGCAGTTGTTCCGCCTCGCTGCACTCCTGGAGCGGGAACCCCTGGTAGGTGACCCCTTCGGCGTCGAAGCCGAGTCCCTCAATGGGCAGGGGGGCCGTCTTGACGGCTTCCGTCTTCCGCCGATCGACGTCGGCGATCTCGTCGGTCAGCGCCTTCGACTTCGCGTCGAGCTCGGCCACGGTTTCGGTGAGGCGGTCCCGCTGCTCGAACAGCTTGGCGCGATCGCGAGTCTCGCCGGCTGAGGCGATCCGGGCGTCGATCTCGGAGGTGTCGGGGCAGGTTGCGGCCTCGACCGCCGCCTCGGCTGCCGCGAGTTGCTCGCGCACCAGCTTCTCGCGGGCCTCGGCGTCCGCCAGGGCTTTCTGGGCCTGCTGAAGGCCCTGCCATGCCTCGCTAACGCCAGCGGATGCCTGCTCCGCGGCAGCCTGGTCGCCCTCAAGCATACGCCGGAGCGCCCGGTATCCTTCGCGCTGGTGTTCGAGTCCGCGGCGCTCGCGGAGCAGGGCCTCGACGTCCGGGACTTGGGGTGCCTCCCCTTCGAGACCCTGGTAGCCGGCCAGGCTGCCCCTGGCGTCGTCCAGCTTGCGGTTGGTGTCGGTGCGCGCCTCGAACGCGGTAGTGCGCTCCTGGTCGAGTTGGGCCATGAGCTCGGTCAGGCCGGCGAGGCGAAGGCCAACCTGTCGCTGTTGCGCCCGCGGTTGGTCGCGGAAGGCCAGGGGGTCGAAGGTGAGGTCGTCGTAGAATCGGTCCAGAAGCGCCTGGGGGCTTTTGAACGACGCCCCTTCGGCGTTCTCGACCTTCAGGTACGTGCCCTTCTCCGTGAAGGTGCGGGTCACCCGATACTCACCCAGGTCTGCGATGATCTCGGCGCGATCGGCGCCCTGGTGGATGGGGTTGGTGGGGCTGAAGCGCGCGCCCCCGATCGCGACGGCGAAGGCGTCAAGCAGGCTCGTCTTGCCCGCGCCGTTCTTGGCCGTGATCTCGACGACGCTCTGCCCTGGGCCGATGGTCAGGTGAACCAGCTTGAGCCGCCTGAAGTTCTCCGCCCGGAGTTCCTTCAGGCGTAGTACGGGGAGTGTCTCGGCTGCGGGTTGGTCGCCCATGCGAGTCGATGCCTCCTGTCAGGGGATGTGGATGGTGCGCGGGGCACACCTCCCAGCGATGATGACGCGGTGGCAGCCGTCCGGTCTGCGTTCCGCGCACAACAATGCGACGCGCTGGCCTTGCTCCATCCGGCGCTGAAGCCGTCGTAACGCGGCGTTCGCCGCGTCCGGGTCGATCTGAAGCCACATTCCGGCAGCGGCCTCCCTGCGGTTCCCGAGAGCCCCCTCCCATTGGTAGCGATCGCCGAGCGCCTCCTCGAGACGCCCGCGGTTGGCCCAGATCTCACGCCGGCTCTGAGGCCAACGCCGCACGTCGATCATCACGTCGATCCGGTGCTCCCGGAGTCGGGCTTCGAGTGCGGCCAGGGTGCGGCCGGCGTAGCCGATGGTCCAGAGCGTGTCACTCGGTTGGCTGGTCTGTTGCTGTCTGTCTGCCGTGGCCGTTGCCTCCTTGGGTGCCCTTTGCCAGGCGGCGCGTGCGCCGCGCCAGGTAGTTGGTGATGATCTTGACCAGCACGTCCTTGCGCTGGAGAGAGTCCGCTTCGCAGGCGGCGTCCAGTTCGGCCACCAGTTCGGCGGTCGTCCAGACGTTGAGTTGCCGCATGGGCTCGACGTTGGTAACGGGGCGTCCGCGCTTCGCCATTGTGACCTCCAGGCGAGAGGGTGAACCTCATTCTACCAGTAATCAACCCTGCCGTCAAGAGGGTTGTGCCGCTCAGTCCTGTTCGGCGGCAAGCTCCTCGAGAAGGTCGGCGATGGCGTGGAGGTCCAGAGCAGCGGTGTGGGCGACGCCATGCAGGTATTGGCAGGCCTCCTCCCGGGACAGGGATGGCGATTCGCGCAAGCAGACCGTGATCTCCCAGGCCAACCATCGGGCGAGCAGGTCTCCACCCCACAGCTTGCCCACGTCGCGAATGCGCGAGATCGGAGGGGGTAGCTCGAAGGGCCCGGCTTCAATCTCGACGGTCCTGAGGCGCGCGCGGATCTGCTCGTAGATGGCGGAACAGGACTCGTTCAGCAGTGGACGGGGTGGCATGGTTCCTCCTTTTCGCGGCCGCAGCCGCATCGCCAGCTTGGGTTCGTCCTCCTCAGTCGATCCAGCACTCGAAGGGGTTGCGCATGTAACGCTGCGTGAGCACCCAGAACATGGGGCTGTCGCTGCGCTGCACCGTGACGAGGCCCTTGAGCCCCGGCTGGCCCTTGTTCTCCTTGGTGACGACGCCCTTGTCCCACCTGATCTCGGCCATCCCGCTCTTGGGGATGGAGTCCAGGAGGAAGTTGACGTTCACCCCGAACCCCTCGGGCTGGTCCTGCCAGTCGCGCAGCGCCGCGGGCACCGGCTCCCAGAAGAATCCGTCCTCGCTGTCTGCGGTCACGATGATCTCCTCGGTCCCGCACCAGAGGGTGGCGGAGTAGTCACGGCCCTTCGCGACCACCTTCGAGCGCACGAGCGCGGGCCGGAGTTCCTTGCAGTCAACGGTGGCGGCATTGGCCAGGGGAGCCTCCGGGATGGCCTTTGCCAAGCTGGGGAACCCGGCCGGGGGCCCCGCCATAGCGGACATGCGCCAGGTGGGTCCGCTGAACTCCACCACGCCGTCGTGGCTGTTCCCCCCCTCTGTGGGCGCCGGGGTGTAGGTGAGGGTGATCGGGGCCTGGCGGATGCGCAGTCTTTCGGCCAGGACGCGCTTGAGGAAGAAGAGGGGGACCAGGAACCAACCGTTCGGGTCGTCCAGCTTCCCTTCGGTTCGCACCGGCAGGATGTCGATGGCACCTCGCCAGGTGTCGGTGGCGATGACGCGGGTGAGGGGTCCCGCCGGCTGGATCGCGACATAAGAGGCGCGGTCGAAGAGGTCCTTGCTGGCGGCGCTGGCAACTTCGGCGATCCGGTTGAGAAGGGCCTCATCCAACTCGAGGGAGCAGCGCCGCTCGGGATCGACCCTGACGTTGAGCACCTCGAAGTCCGCGGCGCTCAAGCCGCGCGCCTCACGCCGCCAGGTGCCCGACTCGATCATAACGCCGTGGGCTACCCAGGGTCCGGTGGTGACGTTGCACCCTTCGCAATGGGCGGTCTCCCCGTCAGCCAGGGGGACGAGCCAGGGCTTCCCGCACTTAGGGCAGCGGTCGAAACGCCGCGGCTGCCGCATCCCGGTCAGCGGCGTTAGCCGAATCCCGTTGCCTATGGGTAGGGCCTTGAGGGACTCGATTAGAGCCTCGGGAGGCACCGTGGAGGCCGCGATCCCCTTGGCCGCGGCGGCCTCGAAGCCGGGGGTCCAGCAGGAGACGGTCCCTTGTAGGTCGCTCGCGGTAAGCCGTAGCTGGTCGCTGGCCGTCTCCACGCGGATGTTGGACTGCACCGGCACGTGGCACCTTCCCGAGACGCCCTGCTTGGCCATAGACACCATCTCGCGCAGGTGGCGCACGGAGAGCGGCTCCGAGCGCGCCGGCTCTGGCGCCTCGGCCGTCACCCTGATGGTGGCGATGATCCGGGGAGCCTCGGGTTCGCGCTGCTCGGGTGGCTCCGCCGGGGGTTCCGGGTCGATGGTGGCGACGCGCGTTCGGGCTGAGCTCGTTGCCCGGGAGTGAGCGGTTGCCAGGGGCTCTCTCGGCTTGTTCCAGGCGTGCTGGCCGCACAGCAGAAGCCCTCCTTGCACCACCCACTTCGCCGGCGCGGGGCACCGCGTCCCCTGGGCTCCGGTCTTGGAGGCGGCCAGGACGGCCTCGCACTGCTCAGGCTGGATCTGTGGCACGGTCTCGGCTACCATTTGAGTCCTCCCTTCACAGGTGAGCTACTTCCCACTCGTCTCCGGCCACCGCCGGCGCAACCCAGCGCCGATGGCAGCCGGTCCAATCCATCTCTCCGCAGAGCAGCGCGATTGTAGCGCCGCCGTCGATCACCTCCCTTAGCACCGCGATCCCTACCTCCGCTGCGTCTCTGTCGATCGGGGTCCAGCCGTCCCCGGTTGCGTCCGCCGCATTCCCCAGGCTGGCCAGGTGCATGTAGCGGTCCCCCAGCTTGCGCTTGAGATCGGGCTTCGACCAGCCAGGGGCCCCGCTGAAGGGTCGGCGGCGGATGTCTACCAGGAGGTCCGCGCCGGCGGCGCTGACGAGGTTCCAGATGGCGTCAACGCTGCGGTTCCCGTATCCGACCGTCAGGACGCGGGTGCGCTCTGTGATCTCCTGAGGGCCTGGTCCGGGGTTCGCGAACAGGCTTAGCTGTGTGGCCATGCGTCACTGCCTCCCTGCGCGTTCGGGACGCCCCCCCCCGTGGTCGGTCAGACGCTCAGTTCCTCGTCTGCGTCCACTTCCTCGTCACCGACGTAGACGACCACTTCGAGGCTGGACCCAACGCGCAGGCTGTCATCGTAGACCTTCAGGTCGTCGCGCAACACACGCCCCACGGCGTCGGCTACGTCCTCGGCCCTTGCGAAGAGTCGAATGCTGTGCGGCTCTCTGCCCTTCTTGATTGTCACCTGTACGCTGTACTCTCGGGCCATCGTATTGCCCCCTTCCGACAGGTTCCGGCCGAAGGCCGTAGGTCACTTCGCTATATCAACCGCTGCACCGGGCCGAACATGGTCCGGAGAACTCGCCCGCCGCTCATCAGGAGAAAGACCCTCTGGTAGCACCCGGCTCCCCGGAACACCAGAGAGTCGTAGACTCGGACCTCTTCGCCGAACAGCGTGGGCGTCACCTCAAAGCAGTACTTCATGCCCAACGCTCCTTCCGACAGGTTTGGGCCTCTCGGCCCGGTTCCGGCAAGGCCAGTCAGGCCTCGGGTCGAGCCCAACGCATCCACTCCTGCTCGTCTGCCATGCTGAAGAGCACCCGGCACGACAGCGAGCAGGGGTGGGCGGCTGTGCCGACCACGCGGCCGCCAAGCAGGTCGATCTCGCCGAAGAGGTTGTAGAAGCGCCGGGTGTCGGCTTCCCAGAGGTTGACGCGCGCCGCCTCCGTCCCCGAAGGGGTGCGGCTGAGGAAGAACTGGCTCACCGGCCGGTAGTCGCGATACCCGTCCATCAGATGCCTCCTGCCGCTTGCGCGTACTTGGCGCGCAGCATCTTGAGGCCCATTGGCAGCTTCGCGCTCTCCGGCAAGGGCTGCTCGGGGTGGTCTTCGTTGTGCGCTTCCACGATCGCGTGCCCCACCGTCACCGCGGTCATCCTGAAGACATCGCTGTTCTCGCCGAAGCAGTACA
>Ga0194112_10011280_pt1 | contig 11085 bp, 7 predicted proteins | sample TA2MahC400mmetaG_FD_146191 | JGI IMG/M metagenome (GOLD analysis project Ga0194112, IMG submission 146191) | Freshwater microbial communities from Lake Tanganyika, Tanzania - TA2015016 Mahale Deep Cast 400m | ecosystem: Environmental > Aquatic > Freshwater > Lake | place: Tanzania: Lake...
AGGCAGGGGGACCGGTAGACCGCATGGATGGAGTCACGCCAGCTTCTCTATTCCTCTAGTCAGGAGGCAGAAAGGATGATAAACCATGGAGGTATTCCGGGTTCGTAGTCCGGTGCGTTTCTATAGGTGTGCCTTGCGCCCCCGTCCCTTGCGCCCTGCGCCCTGCGCCTTGTTCCTTCCAGCGCATCACAATATCCTCCCACCGCTCCCTGCTGCCCCCGCCCACCTACCGGTTCCTCAACCCGTAATTGGCGTACACGAGGAATCCGAGGCCCAGCCAGAACACGAAGAGAATCCAGGTCAGGGGCTGGAGGAAGACCATGAGCGCCACGCAGGAGACCAGGCCGACCACTGGGAGCAGGGGCACGAGCGGCACCCGGAAGGTCCGGGGATGGTCGGGCTGAAGCCTCCTCATCCGCACGACCATGTAGCAGACCAGGGCGAATACGAAGAGCGCCCCGATGTTGCCCAGCTCCGCCGCCCGGGTTATCGGCGTGAGGCCGGCGAGCACCGCCACGGCCAGTCCCATCACGACCGTCGCAACGTGAGGTATCCGGAAGCGCGGGTGGACCTCGGAGAGCCGGGCGGGCGCCAGCCGGTCCCGCGAGAGCGCCATCACGATGCGCGGCTGGGCCAGGAGCGACACGAAGAGCACGTTGGTTATCGCGAACCAGGCCCCCACCGCCACGATGGACGACGCCCAGCGCACCCCGTGCGTCAGGAAGGCGCCGGCGAGCGGCGCCTCGGTGTCGATTTCGCCTATCGGGACCAGCCCGCTGAGCACCAGTGCCACGGCCATGTAGAACGCCGTGCAGACCAGCAGCGCGATGACGATGGCCCGGGGCAGGTTCCTGCGGGGCTCCACGGCCTCCTCGGCCACCGTGGCATGGGCGTCGAATCCCATGTAGGCGAAGAAGATGACCGCGGCCCCGGCCATCACCCCGCCGAACCCGAAGGGCGCGAAGGGGGAGAGGTTGGCCGGGTCCACCAGGGTGGCCCCGACCACCACGAACAGCGTGAGCACCACCACCTTGATGACCACCATCACGCGGTTGAGCCAGGCCGATTCGCGGATGCCGAAGAGCAGCAGCCCCGAGAGCGCCAATGTCACGAGGAACGCCGGCAGGTTGAAGAAGGCGCCCGGCGCGGTGCCCGGCGCGGCATTCAGGGCGTCGGGAACCGACAGGCCGGCCATCCCGAGCAGATGGTTCACGTAGCCCGACCAGCCCACCGCCACCGCGGTGCAGGTCAGGGTGTAGTTCATTATAAGCACCCACCCGACGAGCCAGGCCGGGAACTCGCCCAGCGAGACCCGGGCGTACGAGTAGGACGACCCGGCGGCCGGGACCATGGAGGACATCTCGGCGTAGCAGAGCGCCACCAGTATCGATATCAGCCCGGCAACAAGGAACGAGACGGACACCGCCGGCCCGGAGTACTGCTTCGCCACCACCCCCGACAGGACGAATATGCCGGCGCCGATGTTGGCGCCTATCCCGATGAGCACCAGGTCCCAGAGGCCCAGCGCCCGCCTCAGCCTCGGCCCGCCCTCGGGGCCGGTGCCCGGCTCCTCGAAGTGCCTGCGGACGAAAAGGACGCGGCGGCACTCCGCCCAGAGGCCCATTCAGACCCCTCCAGAACGCAGGGGAAGGGAGGAAGGCAGCAAGGCAGAAAGGCAGCAAGGGACGAGAGGTCCAAGGTGCAAGGGAACGGACGGGGCGGCCGTCGGTTCAGCCGATGTCCATGACCACGACATCGCGCACCGAGCGCATGCTGGTGAACGGGAGCACCAGCCTTCCCTGGGAGTCCGTCTTGTACAGCCGGGGCTCCACTTCCTCGGCGGGGACCACCAGAACATGGTGGAGCTGCCCGGTCTTGGTGTCCACGACGAAGTTCTCTATCATCCCGAGTATCTTCCCGTCGTTGGTCATCACCGTCTTTCCACGCAGCTCGGTTATGAACTTCTTCATCGGCCTCACCCGTTCTTCCCTGTATTGGGTATACGCATTGATAAACCTAACTATGCTATTTTGGAAAGGCGCAAGGCGCAGGGCGCAAGGCGCAAGGGACTAAGGGGAAAGGGGCAAGGGACGGGCTGGGACGAGGACAGAGGGCTGAGGGCAGGGGACAGGGAAGGACGGGCACGGAGCGGGCATGGGACGTAGTATATGAATCCCTCACCTGCCCTCCGACCTCTGCCCTATGTCCACTGTTCCCTGTCCTCTCTCGTTCGTCCCTTGCGCCCTGCGCCTCGTCCCTTGTGCCTTCAGCCCTGCGCCCTGCGCCCTGCGCCTTCCTCAGCGATATCCCGCGACATCGTCCCTGACGCGCCGCAGGCCGCCGGAGAGCTCCCGCTCGAGGTCGGCGTAGTACTTCATGGTCTTCCCGTCGGCCGAGGGCCGCACCGCGGGCAGCGCCGCCTCGAAATGCCCCGGCCGGACCTTGCTCGCCTCGGGATTCTCCCGCATCGCCGAGAGGGCCGCCTCGCGGACCAGGGCCTCTATGTCGGCCCCGACGTAGCCCTCCAGCCGCCCGGCGAGGGCCTCGAGGTCCACGCCCTCGAGCGGGACCGCAGAGGTGTGCACCCGGAGGATGGCAAGCCGCGCCTTGGGGTCGGGAGCCGGCACGAGGACCAGGTGGTCGAAGCGGCCCGGCCGCAGCAGGGCCGGGTCTATCATGTCGGGGCGGTTCGTGGCGGCGAGCACCACCACCTGCTCCAGCCTCTCCAGCCCGTCGAGGGAGGTCAGTAGCTGGTTCACGACCCGCTCGGACGCCCCCGAGTCGCCCACCGCGCCCCGCCGGGGCGCCAGGGCGTCCAGCTCGTCGAGGAAGACTATCGACGGGGAGGACTGCCGGGCCTTCTTGAATATCTCGCGGATGGCCTTCTCGGACTCCCCCACCCATTTCGAAAAAACCTCCGGGCCCTTTATGGAGATGAAGTTGGCCGAGGACTCCGTCGCCACGGCCTTGGCGAGCAGCGTCTTCCCAGTGCCGGGCGGCCCGAAGAGCAGTATCCCCTTGGGCCCCTGGACGCCCAGCCGCCTGAACGAGTCGGGCCGGTTGAGGGGCCACTCCACCATCTCCTTGAGCCGGGACTTGACCTGCTCCAGCCCCCCCACGTCGTCCCACCTGACGGCCGGGATCTCGGTGAGCAGGTCCCGCAGGGCGCTGGGCTCGATCTCCTTGAGCGCTCCCCGGAAGTCCTCGGCCGTGACCCGGATCCTTTCGAGCTCCTCGGCCGGCAGGGGCTTGTCGAGGAAGAACTCCGGCAGGACGCGCCGAACGCACCTCATCGCAGCCTCCTTGCACAGGGCGGCGAGGTCGGCGCCGACGAAGCCGTGGGTGACGTCGGCGAGCCTCTCGAGCTCGACGCCCGGCCCCAGCGGCATCCCCCTCGTATGCACCTGGAGTATCTCGAGCCGGCCCCCCCGGTCCGGGACGCCGATTTCGATTTCCCGGTCGAACCTACCGGGACGCCGGAGCGCCGGGTCTATGGCGTCCACCCGGTTGGTCGCGGCGATGACGATGAGCTTCCCGCGCCCGGAGAGGCCGTCCATCAGGGTGAGCATCTGGGCCACGACGCGACGCTCGACCTCGCCGTGGACGTCGCCCCGCCGGGGGGCGATGGAGTCGAGCTCGTCGATGAACAGGACGGAGGGGGAGGCCTTCTGGGCCTCCTCGAACCGCTTGCGCAGGTGCTCCTCGGAGGCGCCGTAGTACTTGTCCATTATCTCCGGGCCCTGGATGGAGAAGAAACGGGCGCCGGACTCGTTGGCGACCGCCCGGGCGATCATGGTCTTTCCGGTGCCGGGCGGGCCGTGCAGCAGCACGCCCTTGGGCGGGTCTATGCCCAGCCTCTCGAAGAGCTCGGGGTGCTTGAGCGGGAGCTCGATCATCTCCCGCACGCGGCGGAGCTCCTCCTTCAGTCCCCCGACGTCCTCGTAGCTCACGGCCGCCACGGCCGCGCCCGGCTCCGCGGCCGCGGTCTCCAGGATGGCAAGCTCGGTCCCATCGCCCACCAGCACTATCCCGGCGGGATAGGTGGAAGACACCAGGAACGGGATGGTCCCGCCCATGAGGGCCATGCCCGGGATGAAGACGAGGTCCTCCTTGGCCAGGGGGCGGTTGAGAAGGCCGCGCCGGGCCACCGCCTCGAAGCCGGGGCCGAACTTGATCTTGTTTTTGCCCTCGAGCACCGGGGCCAACGTGAGCTTGCGGGCGACCTTGGGCTCCGCCCGGGCGACCACGGCCTGGTCCCCGACGGACAGCCCGGCGTTCTTGCGCGTGAGGCCGTCGATGCGCAATGTGGCCTTGTTCTCGTCCTGGGCCTGCACCATGCGCCACACCACCGCGCAGGTGGTCCTCCGGCCGCGAATCTCGACCACGTCCCCGGGAGAGACCCCCAGGGCCAGCCTGCCGGCGGTGTCGATTCTGGCCCGGCCGGCTCCGACGTCCTCCTGCTGGTTGGTCGGCGCCACCCGGAGAACTATGCTCCCCGCCATCGGACGGATTCTCCGCCCGGGGTATATGGCGCCGGGGGAATTAACCTTTCTCTGGCCCCGGCTCCCGGCGCCGGCGCCTCCTCTGCCGCCTGACCGCCTCGTCGATCTGGAGCTCTCCGCGCAGCACCCGCTCCGCCAGATTGTCCGAGATGGTGACCGTCCCGGCGCTCGCCAGCCGGCTGCGGCGCTTGATCTCCCGAAGCTCCCCCGGCTTGGGCACGGTCTCGAGCCTGCGGCGCACCAGCGGGCCGCTCTGGAGGGCGATGTCCATCGCGGCGCGCATGTGGGGCCGGTCGAAGCCCTTCGAGGTGGAGCGCTCGTTTACCATCTCCAGGGGGTAGCCGAACTCGAGCAGCGCGTTGATGATGCGGTTTCGGTTGGGCGGGTCCCCGTGGCCCACCCGGAACCGGACCTCCCCCGCCGGGTGGGTGCGCAGGATGTTCTTCACCTCGTCGCGCACCTCCTCGGGGGAGTCCAGCTCGGCCGCGTGGATGACGGTGCCGTCGCCCAGCACCGCCAGGCCCGAGCGCTTGCCCGGGTCGATGCCGAATGTGAGCCGGGCGTGCTCGCCGCGGCCGCTCAGCGCCTCCTCCGCCAGCGAGACGCTCAGCCGGATGGAGCGCTCGTCCCGCCCTGGCACGACTATCTTGGGACGGAAGCGCACCTTCGCCTGCTCCCCCGCCGTCGTGATGACCACCCCGGCGCCGGAAGGCACCTCGTCCTCCGGGTGGATGCTCAAAAACGGGTGCTTGCGCTCCCGCAGCGCCCTGACCAGCTCGTAGTACACCTCGAAGTCCCCGGTGGCGACGGCTATCAGCTTCAAGCTCTACACATCCCTGGAAGGGGCATCGGGCATCGGGCAGCGGGCAGCAGGGGGGCATCGGGCAGCGGGCAATGGGCAATGGGCAACGGTGGACGAACGAGCGTGTTCACCACTGCCCGCTGCCCCCCTGCTGCCCGCTGCCCGCTGCCCCACTGCTGCCCGCTGCCCGCTCCCCGCTGCCCCTTCCGCGCCCCCTCCTGCCGAGCAGCACCAGTGCCGCCACGGCGGCCGCGACCCAGGCACCGGCACCGAATCCGGGGGCCCGGCCCTCCCCGGCCGGCCGCTGCCGTACCGTCAGGGTGAGCTCCACGACGGTCCTCTCCTTGCCGTCGGAGACCTCGAGCCGCACCCGGTGGGTGCCCGGCCCGAGCACCCTGACGAAGGATTCGGAGGTCCCGATGCTGCCTTCAAGGTCGGTGCTCCAGTTGAACGACAGCCCGTCGCCGTCGGCGTCGGAGGCCCGGCACTCGAAAAGCACCTCCGAGCCGAAGGCGACCATCTGGCCGTCCGCCGGGGTGAGGAGGTTGACCCTCGGCGCCCGGTTGAGGTCGTCCACGCGGATGGACCAGCCGACGCTGGCGTTGGCCCGGCCGTCCGAGACGGTCGCCCGGAGGGAGTGGGTCCCGGCGGAGGAGCTGTCGGGCGCGTAGAGGAAGTCCGTGCCGGCGCCCGCCCGCTCGCCGTCGAGCGTCCATTCGGTGGAGAGCCTGTCCCCGTCCGGGTCGAAGGCCGCGACCGAGAACCGCAGGTACTCCTCCTCCCTCAGGGAGACGGCGTCCCGGTCCGGCTCCCTCGAGGCGATGGTGGGCGGATGGTTGCCGCCGACGACCTGGACGGTCCAGGAGTACGTGGCCGAGGCCGACCCGTCGGAGACGGACACGCGGAGGCCGTGGCGGCCGATGTTGCCGGCGGCGGCCCGGAAAAGCAGGTCCGGGCCGTCGGCGCCGGGGAGCGGGGTGTCGTCGAGCTGCCAACCGTACGACAGGGCGTCCCCGTCGGGGTCGAGCGCCGCCACCCTGAAGAGCTGGACGTCGCCCTCCTCCATCCGGACCGGGCCCTCCGGGGTCCCGCCCTGGACGACCGGGGGACGGTTTTTCTCCCGGACGGTGACGGTGGCGGTGTCCTGGCCGGTCAGGCCGGCACCGTCGCGCGCCCGGATGACCGCCCCGAACGTCCCGGTGGCGGGGTAGACATGGTCCGCCGTTCCCGTGGTCCCGGAGGTGTCGAACCGCCCGTCGCCCTCGAAGTCCCACTCGAAGACGAGCGGCGTCCCCTCGGGGTCGAGGCCGCGCCCGTCGAGGCGGGCGGGCCCGCCCGACCGGCACTCGATGTCCGGGCCGGCCGAGACCTCGGGCGGAAGCTCGGGCGGGTCCACCAGTGTGAGCCGCACCGTGGACCGGAAGGCCGACCCGCCGAAGAAGAGCCGCAGGCCCCCGCCCTCCGCCCGGGCCGCCACCCGGAGGCCGGGCCCCGGGTCGGCCGGGACCGCCGTCGCCGGGAGCTGGAGCGAGGCCGCGACCGTGATGTTGCCGCCCGCGGGGACGCCGGCCGGAGCCGTCACGGTCCGGTTGATGGCCTCCTGGCCGGAGAGGACGGTGAGCTCCAATGACAGCCCGCTCACCGGGCTGGTCCCGGGGTTGCCCACCTGGAGCCGGAGATCGCAGTTGCCCCCGACCGTCACGTTCCGGCCGAGCGCGGCGGCGCGCCAGGTGCCCACGGGCGTAAATCCGGTCCCGGCAGGCAATGGCTCCGAGGCCGGTTCCGGCGCCTGCGGCGAAAGGATCGTCAGGCGTCCTTCCCGCTCCAGGTAGAACAGTAGCGTGAGCTCCCCCGCCTGGACCACGGACACCTCCGATACGGCCGTTCCCTCGGCGGCGCCGTTGTCCTGGACCGTGAGCCTGGCCCGGAAGTCGCCGCCGCGCAAATAGGAGTGGGTGGCGGTGGGCCGGGTGGTCCAGCCGGTGGAGGTCCCGTCGCCGAAATCGAAGCTGTAGTAGTTGACGGTCCCGTCGGCGTCGGTGGAGCCGGAGCCGTCGAGAGTGACGGTCTCGCCGGTCCGGACGCTCGTCGGCGAGGCGGCGAGGGAGGCCGCGGGCGGCCGGTTGAAGCCCAAAACCTCCAGCGTCGCGCAGGCGGCGTTGTTGGTCTCGTCGGTCTCGGGGATGGTCCCGTCCGGGTCCGCCACGGCCGTCAGCGTGTGGCGGCCGGCCGAGGATGTCCACACCAGGGAGCCCGAGCCCTCGCCGCTCGCCTGCACCGAGACGCCGAACCGGCCGATGTAGGTCTTCGCGCCCGGCGGGCCGTCGTAGAGCGCCACCTCGGAGCTCGCCCCCACCGTACCGCCGTTGCGCACCCGGACATCCACCCGGACGGGGTCGCCCGCCGACGGGTCGGCCGGGTCGAAGGCAATGTCCCCCGGGGCTATGGAGAGGTCGGCCCTCACCTGACCGCCCGGGACGGCCAGCACGGTCAGGTCGCTGGCGTTCCAGGCGAGATTGTTGGCCAGAAACGACCCGGTGAACCTGAACGGGGTGGGCTGCCCAACGGCCGGGGCCACCGAGACGAAGGACAGCGAGGGCGTCAGGTTGGCGGGGGATTGCGGCACGCCGGTGTAGTTGAGCCAGCCCCGGACGGACCAGTCGGAGCCCGAGGCGTCGACGGGCAGCACCTGCGCCGAGGAGGCCACGTCGCCGCCGCTGGCAACCACGGAGTAGGGCATGCCCCAGCCGGCCGGGGCGGTCACGTTGAAGAAGAGGGCGTCCGGGTCGGTCGTGAACTCGGTGCGGGTCCAGTTCATCGAGAGCGCTACTGAGACCGGGGAGCCCCCGGTGGCGGTCGGCGGCGCCTGCCACCCGCCCGAGCGCGAGTCGAGCGCCCGGCGCACCGCGCCAAAGCCGTCCGCGATGCCGAAGCCGAAGCCGGTGTTGTACTTGGGGGCCAGGCTGGAGTTGTAGGGTGTCCCGCGGGATTCGGCCGTCTCCTCCAGGATCCGTCGCATCCGGGCGGGGGCAAGGTCCCCGTTGGCCTCCAGCATCAGCGCGCACAGGCCGGAGACGTGCGGGCAGGCCATCGAGGTGCCGGAGAGGGATATGTAGCTCCCGCTGGAGCCCGCCAGCGCCGACATGATGTTGCTGCCCGGGGCGGACAGCTCGGGCTTGAGCTCGTCGGTGCTGTCGAGGTCCAGGTCGCTCCGGCGGGGCCCGCGACTGGAGTAGTGGGCCAGGTAGTCGTCTTTCCGGTCGACGGTCCCGGCGTCGTCCGTGGCCCCGACGGTGATGGCGTCGTCCGCGGCGGCGGGGGCGCCCAGGCCGGAGTTGTGGGGGCCGTCGTTGCCGGCCGCGATGACCGCCACCATCCCCGCGCGCACGGCCTGGTTCACGAGCTGCGAGACCGCGTCGTTGCCGTCGCTGGAGGTGGACGTGCCCAGGCTCAGGCTGATTACGGATATGTTGAACTCCGTTCGGTGCTCCATCGCCCAGCGGACCCCCTCCATCACCTTGCCGGCGGGGGCGGAGCCCCAGAAGTTCATGACCTTGATGTCCACGAGCCGGGCTCCGGGCGCGACGCCCGCGTAGGTGCGCTGGGGGCCGCCCGTGCCGACGGCTATGCCGGCAACGTGGGTGCCGTGGCCGTCGTTGTCCACAGGGTCCCCGGTGAACCAGATGGTGCCGCTGCAGTCGTAGCCGGCGACGAACTTCGGGTCCGTCGTGGACGGGTCGTCGTCGAGGTCGTCCAGCGACTCGTGGAGGCGGTTGTCCACCCCCGTGTCGATGATCGCGACGGTGGTGCCGTTGCCGCGCACCCCGAGCATGCCCCACACATCGTTCCGGTAGGTCGCCGAGGGCCGCACCCGCAGCGAGGGGACGCTCACGTCGAGGAGCTTTCGGTACTCGGGCTGGAGCTCCACCATGACGACGCCCGGGAGGGCGGCCAGGTCGTCGAAGAACCGCGCCGGCACGTCGTAGAGGGCGAGTGTGTCGATGAACCGGGCGTCGTGGAGGCCGGAGCCGAACGCCCCGGCGGCCTCGGCGTCGTCCCTCCCGGGCCGGTGGTCGTAATCAACGAACACATTGGCGACCGCGCCCGCGTCCAGGCGGTCCAGGAGGTCGTCGATGCCGTTTTCGTCGGCGTCGCGGAACCAGTCGGACCACCAGCCCGGGGCGGGAGGGTCAACGACCGGCTCGTTACCGGCATCGCACCGGCCGGCAGCGGCCATTTGGAGCGGGGGCGGGACCAGGAGCAGGACCCCCAGCATCAGGGCAACCGTTCTCATTCGGACCTCTCGAGGACCCTATTGGACCGCAAGGGATATATTTTTGCCGCACCGGCGGGACACGCCCGGCGCGGGGCGGCCGGCACCCAGTTCCCGCGCGGACCGGCGACGACGATGTCCGCCCCGTTGCGCAGGCCCCTCACCTGCGGCTCCATGCCGACGCCGCCGTACGCCGTCACGCTGCGAACGCCGGTCATTCGACCCATCTCGATTACGGCCAGGTGTATCTGTTCGGCCAGTTCACGGGTGGGTGCGACAACAAGTGCGCGGACAGGTCCGCGCTGGCGGTCAATCAGTCGCTGAAGTATCGGCAGCACGACCACGGCCGTCTTTCCCGTCCCGGTCTGGGACCGGCCCATGACATCCCTTCCCTCAAGCACCGCCGGCAGGGCCTGCGCCTGTATCGGGGTCGGTTCCACATCTCCCATCGCCTTTATCGAGGCGGCGATTCTCGGATTCAATTTGAACGCTTCAAAATCCATAGGGATTACCTGCTTTTCCTCGGGGCTCCAATAATGGTCTCTATTATATATGATAGAGCAAAGATCGGCCGCGTGTGCCTGTTGAGCACGGAGCTCGCCGGTTGGATTGCCGGGTTCGCCTTTTAATACCAGAACAGCAATCCTCTGGCAGACAGACCATCGAGGAGGATGGTTCGGAAGATGCCGCCCCGCATCGGGGCGCATGCGGCGAACAGGATTCTCGAGGGCGATGTCGGAAAAGATGAGAGTGAGAACATGGGATACGGAGACAGGGACAGGAGCGGGGGCTTCGGTGGCCCACGGGAAATGCACCAGGCGAAGTGCTCGGACTGCCAGAAGGACTGCGAGGTGCCGTTCCGGCCCACCGAGGGCCGGCCGGTGTACTGCAGGGAGTGCTTCCAGAAGCATCGCCCTCCGCGAAAGTTCTGAAGGGAAACCGAAGAGCGCGGCCCGGACCACCGGGCCGTCCGATAGGAGGTGCCCGGGTCTCTCCGGGCTCCGATTTTTTATACCATTCGTGAAAGTCCCAAGCCTTGTTGATCAAGGCAGAAGGCGCACCGCAGAAGACCGCCTCTTGGGCGGTCTTCTAGGCCGAGACGACCGAAGGTCGTCTACGGAGGCGCAGGGCGCGAGGCTTGAGGAGGAAGGCACAAGGGACGAGGCGCAAGGGTGGAAGGAGACAGGGCAGTAAGGCAGCAAGGCAACAAGGCAGCAAGGGGGGCAGCAAGGCAGCAAGGCAACAAGGCAGCAAGGGGGCGGGAATGGAGGACGGGGACACCCGTCGTCCCTTCCTCCCTTGATGGCATGCTGAAAGCCGGCCGCCTCCATAAGGGGTATGGAGGCACATGCCATGGAAATGATAGGGTTGGACATACACAAGAAGAATTGTTGGGCAACGGTTTTGGATGAAAGCGGGAATATCTCGGAACGACGACGGTTTGATAGCAAAACGGAGGCTATCAAGGCGTTCATCGGGGAGCATTTGGACTCCAAGGTCGCGTTGGA
>Ga0194112_10011281_pt1 | contig 11085 bp, 7 predicted proteins | sample TA2MahC400mmetaG_FD_146191 | JGI IMG/M metagenome (GOLD analysis project Ga0194112, IMG submission 146191) | Freshwater microbial communities from Lake Tanganyika, Tanzania - TA2015016 Mahale Deep Cast 400m | ecosystem: Environmental > Aquatic > Freshwater > Lake | place: Tanzania: Lake...
ATGGGCTACCCCGGTGACCGTGAGGATTTTGCGCGGTCGCTCGATTACTGGCTGCGGCTGGAGGGCGACGTGTTCCTGGGGTCGCATCCCTTCATCAACAAGACGCTCCCGAAATACGAGCGCCGCCAGAAGGGAGAGACGCCGGACCCGTTCGTGGACCCGGAAGAAAGGTTGCGCTATGTGCAGAAGCTCAAAGCCGACTTCGAGAAACTGCCGGCGGTCAAATAGGAGCACGACAATGATGAAGACCTCCCGTTGGCTGGCGGTGATTGTTTGTGCGATGCTGACGGACGCAAGAGCCGCCGTCCCAGGCGCGCGGCAATTTAGGGAGTTTCAGGTTCCCAGCCGGCCCGACCACGTGGACTTGCTCCTCGATGTTCCCGCAGGCATTGCCGCGCCGGCGGGATATCCGGTGACGACGGGTGTGCCGTTTGCGGACGGCTGGCTCAAGGACACGACGGGGCTGCGTGTTGAGACGGCCGACGGTCGAGCCGTGCCGGCGCAATTCGAGGTCCGGGGCCGATGGCCGCGTTCGGGCAACGTGCGCTGGCTGGGTGTGGACTTCCAACTCGTCCGCGGAGCAACCGGTTATCGGCTTGCGTTCGGAAAGGAATCCGGGCCGGCGCATGCCGAGCCGGTTCGTGTGGGACAGAAGGGGCCGGGCTTCATCGTCAGCACCGGGCCGCTCACCGTCGAGATTCCGGGAGCGGGGCCGATGTTTTCGCGGGCGTGGCTGGGTCAGGAACTGGTCCTTGAGCAGCGTGCGGGTGATGGGAACTGGCTGACGACGCCGGACGGCGCGCGTCACGTTGAGCGAGCGGAGAAAGCCGTGCTGGAGCGGACGGGGCCGTTGCACGCGACGGTGCGTGTGGACGGCGCCTACGTTGACCCGCAAGGCAAACCGTCGTGCAAGTGGACGGCGCGGCTGCATTTCTACGCGGGCCGGCCGGAGATCGGGATCACACACACCTTCACGTGGATCGGTCGGGCCGATCAGTTCAGGATTCGTGACCTGGCCATCAGCTTTGGTCTGGCGAAGCCAGCGACCGAGGCGGCGGCGGATAAATCGGATGAAACGCTCGGTGAGTCGGTCAGCCGGCCGCTGCGGACGGACGAGATGCTGTCGCTGTTGCAGGACGAGCACTGGCATTGGGGCCATGGCGAGAGCCACTTCGGCATTCTCGCGGGCAACGCGGCACAGCCGCAGGAGATCGCCAGCGGCAAGAAGGCCGGTTCGTGGGTCGGCGTCAGCGACGGTCGGCTGGGCGTGACGCTGGCGTTGCGCGAGTTGTGGCAGCAGTTCCCGAAAGAACTCCGCGCCGAGCCAGACCGGCTGACGGCCTACCTCTGGAGTTCCCACGGCAAGAGCGGTCCGTGCGATCTCAGCTACGACAGCTTGGAGAAGTTCTGGGGCGAGGCGGTCGTTGCGCAACTGCGCGAGACTGGGCAGGACGGTGCGCAGTATAAGCGAGCACGGGCCAATCCGGCATCGAACGACCCGACCGGCGTTGCAAAGACACACGATCTGCTGCTGGTCTTTCATCCGGGCGCTGCCGCAGGCGCGGCAGCGATGGCCGAAGCGTTCGACGCGCCGCCAGTGGTGCTGCCTGATCCACGCTGGACGATGGAGAGCGATGCCATCGGGCGGCTCTGGCCGAAGGACGAGCAGCGGTTCCCGGAATGGGAGAAATACATCAACGCGACGTGGACGGATGCGTTCCGCGTGCTGGACGACTGGGGCGATTACGGGTTCTTCGGCTACGGCGACGCGCCGCACCAGCGATACGACTTCAAATCGGGCCGGGCCGTCGCCTCGATCTGGCGTTACACGCAGGCGGCCGACTACGGCGTGCACAAAGCGGCGTGGCTCGGCTGGCTGCGCAGCGGCGACCGGCGGTTCTACGATTTCGCGGTCGCCCGGACGCGCTTCCTCAACGACATCGTGCTCTGTCACGAGGACGCGCCGACGCGATGGAAAGGTTGTTGGACGGCCAGTATCGCGCCGATCCCGTGGGGCACGGCGGGCGGCATCCGCTCGCAGGCCCACACCAAAGTGGGCCTGTTCGAGTTCTTCATCGAACACGCGCTGATCCACTACTACCTGACGGGCGACCAACGTTCGCTCGACGTGGCGGGGGAATACGCCACCGCGTTGCGCGAGATGACCTCGATGCCCGACTGGGCGAAGACCTGGGTGAGCACGATGAACGACAGTCTCTCGCGCTGGTATTTCCACCGGATCGAAGACCTGGCGGTGTGTTACGAACAGTTCGGCGACCGGTGGTTCCACGACAAGGCGGTCGAGCTGGCCGATTTCGGCATTGATCTCAACGACAGCGGGGGCATCGTTCGCGACGCCGAGTCAGGCAAGGAGCGGAAACCGTCGCCGAAATATCCGAGCTACATCTTTTACAAGGCGCCGAACCTGTTGAACACCATGCGCGCGCTGGACGGCCCGGAGTCGGAGAAGCTCCGGCAGGCGTTTGTGAAGATGGCGGAGCACTCGTTCCGGACGCAGAGCATCGAGTTCCGTTCCATCGGGCGGCGCATGGCCTACGCTTACTACTTCACCAAAGACCCGCGTTACCTCGCCTTTGGCCTTAAGGGTCTCGACGCGGAAATGCGTCACTCGCTGGAGCGGGGGCCGGGTGTCCAGGGTTATGCCACCGCGGTCCAGCACTCCGGCGCCTTTCGCGCCTCTGCCGTCAACGCGCTCGAAAACGCCGCGCACCTGATGGCTGCGCTCGCCGAGTGCCCGAATCCCACCAGTGGGCCGCCGGGGCTGCTGTTGCTCAAGCACCTGCCGTGGCCGGCGGTCGAGTTCGCGTTTTGGAAAGAGGCCGGCAAACTGCTGACCATCGAATTGTCCGCCAGCGCGGCGACCTTCACCGGCCCCGACGGCAAACCGATGCCCGAAGCGTGGTTCGGCCCGGCTATCACTTACTACGCGCACAACGACGGGATTCGGTTGTTAGACAGCGACCTGCCGCTGCTCTACCGCACCATCACCGTTCCAGCGAACGCGCCCGCGGGCGAAGTCCGCATCCGCGTGGACAAAGCCGGCATGGCTTACGTCTTCTCCACCACCGCGACGCGGGCGGTGATGATCGCGCCCGATGGATTCCAGATCGGCGGCGGCGTTCGAGGCACACAAGCCGGCATTTGCCTCGGCGGCGGCCATGACGAGCGATGGCATTTCCTGGTGCCCCAAACCGCCGCGCGTTTCCGCTTCGCTTCCACCAGCGCCGAGCGCCCAACGATCCGCAACCCGCAAGGCGCGGTCGTCGAACCCAAACCGCTCGGCGACGGCTCGTATGAAATCACCGTGCCCACGGACACCGCCGGCAAACTCTGGTCGGTGAGCGCCGACGGCTCGGGGGACGTGCGCTTCGCCGATATCGTGCCGGCCTTCGTGCGCGGAAAGCCTGAGTTCTACTTCACGCCCGCCGGCGTGCAGGTCAAAAGCGACCTGCCGGCCGCCGCCCAAGCCAGAGAATCCCAGCCGCGCCCACGACAACGTCCGCGGTAAAACCGCTCCTCTAAGATGCACCACGAAACGCTCAACACTGTCCAGTCGGCCTGCGCCAACATGAGTGTGGGAGGGGCCTCAGCGCCCCGACCGCCTCAGGTCTGCGAAGGGTGTCGTAAGGTCGGGGCGCTGGGGCTCCTCCCACATTCACAGGCCTCCGCTAGCAGCGCGATTTCGGTTTCGGCTCCGTCGGGTTAGGAAATAGAAAGGACCTGTCATGCGCACCTCGATTCCTCTGATCAGTTTGCTGCTTCTGTTCTTCGCAACGCCCGCGCGACCACAAGCGAGTCCGCAGGCGCGCCCTGCCGCCAAAGACGGTCAACAGCATCAGCGGCCCGCGCGCGAGATTTGGGCGGAGAAGGCGGACAGTTGGCATAAGGAGCCGTTGAAGCTGCTCACGCCGGCGTTTGCCATCGCCACCAACCTCTACTACGTCGGCAACAAACAGTTTTCCTCGCACTTGCTGGTCGGCACGAAGGAGATCGTGCTGTTCGACACGCCGTATCCGACCCACTTCGACATGCTGACCAATAGCATTCGCTCCGTCGGCGTGGACCCGAAGAAGGTCACGCTGATTCTCCACACCCACGGCCACTACGATCACTACGGCGCGACGAAGCGTATGGTGAACCTCAGCGGCGCCAAGACCGCGCTGAACGCGCTCGACCTCGGCAAGCCGACCAAGCCGCACATCATCGAACCGGGCTTCATTCAACGCTTCGTCGAGGAGCATGGCTGGCTCTACGAGCCATTCGACCTGGACATCCTCCTGAAACACGGCGACAGCTTCGACATCGGCGGCACGGTGATCCACTGCCATCACACGCCCGGCCACACCAAGGGCACGATGAGCTTCACGTTTGACATCACGATTGACGGCCAGCGCCACACCGCCGTGCTGTGGGGCGGACCCGGCCTGCACATGTTCAAGCCGGACCAGACCGACGACTGGGTGCGCAGTTTCGCCTATCTCAAGACGCTGAAAGCCGACGTGCCGCTGGGCGCCCATCCCTTCATCAACGAAACGCTGCCGAAATACGAAAGGCTCAAGGCGGGCGCGAAACCGAATCCGTTCATTGACCCCGACGGGTGGAAAAAGTTCCTTGCCCAACAAGAGGCGGAATTCCAAAAGATCATGGCCAAACACTCGGCAAGGAAACAATGAATCGCTGCCTGAGTTTCATTTTCATCGTGCTCTCGGCTGCAATCGCGCCGTGGGTCGCGGTCGGCCAGACCCGCTTGACCGCGCCGCCATCCGGCCTCGCCGCCTGGCCAAAGTCGCGCCCACTGGTGTTCTGGGTCCGCGGCGACACGCCCTACAGCGGGCCGGTGCAGGATGTGTTCATTGGCGACACGCGGTTTGGCGCGCCGCGCGGTTATCCGGCGGCGGTGGCTTACGTGAACCTCTGGACGTTGCGCGCGGAGTGGGAGCACGACCTAGGCGTGCTCACGCGGCCGAACTTCTTCCATCTGGAGAAGCTGCGCTACGACCAGATTTCACGCGCCATCGTCGGGGTGGGCACGGGGGGTGTGGCTGACGGCTACGATGCGCGGCGGAAGCTGATCGATTGCCGCAACCCGGAGGTGGCGCTGTGGATTCGCAGCGAGGCGCAACGGCTCATCGCGGGCGGTTTCTCACGCGTGTTCTTCGACAACACGATGATGAAGGTCACCGGCATGTTCAAACCGCTCAACGCGCAAACGGTCGTCAGCGACGCGGAGAACGCGGCGAGCATGGCGGCGGGGACGAAGGTGTTTCACGACGAATGCGCGCGCATGGGCCGGCCGATGGAGATGATCATCAATCTCGCGCAGCCGTGGCAGTGGACCGGCGCGCCGCGCTGGCAGGACGCGTATCCGGAGGTGCTCGATTTCTGGTGGAAACTCGGCGTGCGCGGCGTGCTGCTGGAGAAACCGGAGGCGCGCGACCCGGCCAGCGCCGGCTACCAGTGTTACCTCGCGTTCGGCAAGGCGTGGCTCAAGCGCGCCGGCAATCTCTACGTCATCATCGAGGACGAGGCGAAAGGCGCGGCCCTGGCGCGCGACCTCGACAGCCCGAAGACGTGGGTGTGGTTGCGGAGATAGGAGGATGACCATGAACACAACCATGCAAAGACGTGAGTTCTTGAAGACGGGCATCGCGGCGGTTGCGGCCGGGTTTCTGCCGCGGCCGGCCCTGGCCGATTCGAGGCGGCCGATCACTTGGGCGCCGTATCAGTGCCTTGACCTCGAGTCGCATGAGATGATGCGCGACGAGGACATCGCGCGGATCATCAAGTTCGCCAAGGAGTTCATCCCGCAGTCGAACACCGGCAGACCCGCCTACGATCCGAAAGACCCGAACAAGCGGGGAAACGAACGACGCATGGAAGGGTATGGAAAGCGAATCCACGCCAGCGAGATGTCCATCGCCGTGCCCAACACTTACGTCAAGGCGGTCCAGATCAAGAAAGGTCTCGCGCGGCTGTTCGCGGCGGACAAGGACCGTGCGGCGTGGGACATGCTGGCCGTCGGCTTGCAGTTCCACACGACGGCTTTCGACCACCCGACCGACGGCGTATGTGTGCCGCCGGGCTTCAAATGGGAATGGGTCATGACGGTCCCGCACGAGGTTGCCAACGCCCACCGCCGCGCGTGGACCAACGCAGGCTACGGTTGGTCCGCGACGCCCTCGGTCCAGCTTGCCGCGGAAAAGGCGAAAGCCCGGGGCTGGCCAACGGGCTGGCTCCGCGCGAAGGCGGCAACCAAGACGGCGGAGCAATACACGTTCATGCCCGACCTTCGCATCCCCGGATGCCGGACGTTCTTCCTCGACCGTTACGCAGCGATCAACAAGGAATTGGGTCTTGTGAATGTCGAACTAAGTGGCAAGACCGCTTGGCTGCACGGCAACGCCGCCGTCAGAAACCGGCCCGGCACGCCGCACACCGCCGACCCGTGGCTGCCGAGTCCTTATCCGGGCGACTCGTATCGTGACGCGAACGTGGCGCTTGTGAAGGAAGCGGTCGCGCGGTTCGGAGCCGAGCGGGTGACGTGGACGAACACCAGCGGCGCGACGCCCGAGGAACGGAAAGCCCAGGGTCTGCCGGACTACGTGTCGCTGCGCGACGGCGGCATCCGGGCCATCTATGACCAATGGTATGGCTCGCGGGCAACGAACTGGAACTTGGCGACGTTGGTGGCAAAGGGAGCGCTCGCCAATGGCGGTTAGCTGAGAATCTGAAGATGACCGGAGCCACAATGAAACAATGCGGTCGGCACCAACTTGCGGCGGTCATCGCCGCTTGTGTTGTTGTTGCGGTTGAAGTTGCTTCGGTGGACGGCAAGCAGGACACCCTGTCGCCGCGCGCGGCCGAGATGCGGGACCGATGGATTCTCGACGGCGAGGCGCAACTCGTCGTGCAGGGTGAGCGCGAGATCAAGGTGACCGCAACCGGCCCGATGGCCTTGTGGTGCCCGGAGGTGTTTGTGGGCCGGGTGACGGTGGAGTTCGAGTGCATGGTGCCTGAACCACAGACCAAGCTGCTGCTGCTGCTCCACGGCCATGGCAGCGACGGCACACCAATCCGCGATTGGAAAAGGGATGGAACCTACGACCACTACAACGCGAGCCGGATGGAGCTTTACACCATCGCTATCAACCGCGGCCCGCACATCTCCGACCGGCCCGACGACCGGCTGGCCAACGTCCGGCGCATCGGCGGCAAGGAGTTTGCCATCTACACTGCCGCCAACTTCCAGAAGCACAACCGCGACGGCCGCGCGTTTTGGAACGCATGGAACACCCTCTCGCTGGTCGGCGCCGCGCAAGAGCCGGTGAGCGGCACGGGCAAATATCTGCGGCATCGCATCACGGTGGACCCGCCGCACATTCGGCTGGAGGTGGAGGGCGTCCCGTTTGCCGGCCTTGTGGATCATCGGCCTAATCCGCTGACGCGCGGCTCGGTCGGCTTCCGCTGCATGACGAAGGGCAAGACATTCTCTCTCCGAAACGTCGTCATCGAACGCCGCACGCAACCGGCGCGGTGAACGGCAGGAATTTCAGCGATGCACGGTAGAACTTCACGATCGTGAACTTCTACCATGCAGCATTGTGATGGGACAGCAGCCACGACAGGTTCGTCCGGTTGCGCCCCGCAAGACTGACGCACTTTCACTGAGTGGTTGTAGCAGAAAGCCCGTGAAGGTATATGAGAGCTGGCGCTGAGTAATACTACTCAGGATAACACATGAGCGAACTAAAAACGTGCTTCAAGAAGGTGGACTACGACCTGAGCGGCTTGCTTCACTACATCGAGATCGGCGACATCGGACTGCCGGACATACAGCGTCCTTTCGTGTGGTCCAATGCGAAGGTGCGCGACTTGTTTGACTCCATGTATCGTGGTTTCCCAGTCGGTTACCTGCTCTTTTGGGAAAACGGTGCGGGCAACGACACGAAGCAGATCGGAGTAGGCGGCAAGCAACACACGGTGGCGTCGCGGCTGATCGTGGACGGACAGCAGCGGTTGACCTCACTCTATGCGGTGTTCCGAGGGCGGAAGGTGTTGGATGAGGACTACCGTGAGCGTCAGATAGAGGTGGCCTTCCGACCCCGTGACGGCAAATTCGAAGTGGCCGATGCAGCAATTCGCCGTGACCCCGAATGGATCGCGAATATCTCGGACACTTGGTCTTCCGGAAAGCCGAGCTATTCGATGGTGAAAGCGTTCCTCAAGCAAGTCGGCGCCAAGGGACCACTGACCGAGGCGGAGGAAGAACAGATCAGCCACAACCTCGACCGGCTTTTCGACCTGCAAAAGTATCCGTTCACGGCCTTGGAAATCGCCCCCACAGTGGACGAAGAGCAGGTAGCCGACATCTTCGTGCGCATCAACAGCGAAGGCGTCCGGCTGAACCAGGCCGACTTCATCCTGACGTTGATGTCGGTCTTCTGGGACGAGGGGCGGATGGCGTTGGAAACGTTTTGCCGGCAATCGCGCCACGCTCCCGCACCGGGCGCGCCAGCTTCGCCATTCAATCACTTCATCGAACCCGATCCCGACCAACTCCTGCGTGTGGCTGTGGCGCTGGGTTTCCAACGCGGGCGGCTGAAGAGCGTTTACCAAGTGCTCCGCGGAAAGGATCTGGACACCGGCGAGTTTTCTGTCGAGCGCCGCGAGAAGCAGTTTAACGTCCTGCAGGAGGCTCAGGCAGAGGTATTGAACTTGACGCATTGGCACCAGTTCCTCTCTTGCTTGATCGGAGCGGGGTTCCGCAATGCGGAGATGATTTCCTCCCAGAATGCGTTGCTGTATGCGTATGCGTTCTACTTGATCGGACGGAAGAGGTTTGGGCTACAGGAGCATCTGTTGCAGCGATTGATTGGACGCTGGTTCTTTGCGGCGAGTCTCAGCGGGCGTTACACCGGATCGCCGGAAACCGTGATGGACGGTGATCTAAACCGGCTCAAAGATGCCAAAAGTGGGGATGGCTTTGCGGGCATCTTGGAAGAAATGATGGCCAGCGTGCTGACCAACGACTTCTGGACGGTGACTCTGCCGGCCAATCTCGACAGTTCGTCGGCACGAAATCCAGAGTTGTTCGCCTACATCGCGTCGCAAAATCGTTTAGGCGCGCCGGTGCTGTTCTCGCACAAGAAGATGCAGGATTTGCTCGACCCTGCCATCAAGACGAAGAAGAAGGCGTTGGAGCGCCATCACTTGTTCCCAAGAGCTTGGCTGGAAGGCCAAGGCGTGGACGACCTCAAGAGAATCAACCAGTTGGCGAACTTCGCGCTGTTGGAATGGCCGGAGAACATCGGCATCAGCGACGAACCTCCAACGCAGTATGTGCCGCAGATACGGCCCAGGTTCTCCGCTGAGGAGTGGAAGCAAATGCACGAGTGTCACGCCCTGCCGGAGAATTGGCATCAGTTGCCTTACGACGCCTTTCTCCAAGAGAGGCGCAAGCTCATGGCAGCGATCATCCGCAGAGGATTTGAGTCACTGAAGCAGGCATGAGGTTCCACGAATCCGCTAAAGGGACGATGACATGAGAATCCTGTTGATGCTCGCGTTAGCCTGCGCGTCCGGCCTCGTCATCGTTGCCGACGGACCGGTGGTGCGGTGGATCGAAGGCAGCGCGAACTGCCCATTGACACGCTGCGGATGATGATGGGAGGCAACTGACTTATGGCCGACCGTTTCCTTTACATCTTTCTCGACGAGGCTGGGAACCTGGATTTTTCGACCGGGGGCACACGTTACTTCCTGCTGTCGAGCGTGACGAAGGAGCGGCCGTTCCATGCCTACAAGGAGTTGACGGAACTGAGATACGACCTCGTTGAGTTGGGCATGAACATCGAGTATTTCCACGCCGCAGAGGACACGCAGGCGACACGCAATCGGGTGTTCGACATCATCCGGCGCAACCTGGCCGGCATCCGTGTGGATTCGCTGGTGGTGGAGAAGCGAAAGACGGCGCCCGAGTTGCGCACGGAGGAACGGTTCTATCCCGAAATGCTCGGTCACCTGCTGCGTGGCGTGGTGAGCACGTTCGAGATGGCGCAGTATGCCGAAGTCATCGTTTTCACGGATCGGATTCCCGTGCAACGGAAGCGACAAGCCGTGGAGAAGGCGGTGAAGACGACGCTGACGAGGATGTTGCCACAGGGTGTCCGTTACCGGGTGCTGCACCATGCGTCGAAGTCGAACTTCGACCTGCAGATTGCGGATTACTGCAACTGGGCGGTCTATCGGAAGTGGGACCGCGCGGACGAGCGCTCCTACCAACTCATTCGCCCCGTGGTTCAAAGCGAGTTCGACATCTTTCGGAATGAGAACCGCACCTACTACTAAAAAGCGACCACCCTGGCTACTCTTACGAGAGAGCCCCTTGGGCTCTTGTCACCAGGGTGGAACCTTTGAAAATCTGTTTTGCTGCGGCCGAACATACCAAACGCCGCGGATTTGTAAAGACCTGTCTTCACAGCCCACGAGGCGAGGATGCTGAGCCGCTGTCGAAGGCGATCAATGATTGCAACTGCCAGGAGGCGATGACATGAAAGCTGTATTGATGTTGACGTTGTTCTGCGCGTCCGGCCTCCTCCTGGCTGCCGACGGGCAGGTGGTGCGCAAGATCGAGAAACAGCGTGAGATGCACATAGACACACCGCTGGTCGTCGGCGGGAAGGCGGCGGCGTTCGTCGCGGCGTCGGCGGGTGACGCGAATCTCGCGAACCAGGTGATCGCGCGCGTGAAGCAATTGACGGGCGTGGCGCTGGCCTGGGTGGACGACAAGAAGGTGACTGACGACGATCTGCGGCGGTTCCATGTCATGGTCATCGGCAACTACACGAGCAACAAAGTCGCCGAGCGGCTTTACGTGCGCGACTGGACATTCGAGGACTACATCTATCCCGGCATCGCCGGCAATGAGCCGGACCGCGACGGGCCGCCAGTGACGGGCTACGTCGTGCGCACGGTCCACGATCCGTTCGGGTTCGGCCGCAACTTCATCGTGCTGGCAGGCAGCGAGCCGGCGGGGACGGCGGAGGCGGTGAAGCAGTTCACGGC
>Ga0194112_10011283_pt1 | contig 11082 bp, 8 predicted proteins | sample TA2MahC400mmetaG_FD_146191 | JGI IMG/M metagenome (GOLD analysis project Ga0194112, IMG submission 146191) | Freshwater microbial communities from Lake Tanganyika, Tanzania - TA2015016 Mahale Deep Cast 400m | ecosystem: Environmental > Aquatic > Freshwater > Lake | place: Tanzania: Lake...
GCTACCATAGAGGTCCTCCGGTTCGTGAGTGGTTGCGGCGCTTCGGCGCCGCAGGGCGTGTCCATTGAACCGCCCCATACTACTCCGAACCGGATTTCCTTCAAGAGCTATCTTGGACAAGAGTGATGACGGGGGCGTCGTCAATCATCTCGCCGAAGCCGTCGGGGAGGGCGACGTGGAGGGAGCCGTCGGCGGCTATCGAGAGGCCGGAGATGCCGGTGTAGGTGATCTGAATCTGGGAGGGGTCGGCGCCAGGGGCGACGCGGAATTCGTATTTCAGGCTGTCGCGGCGGCCTGAGATGAGGAGATCGATGCCCGACGTAGCCCGCCCCTCCGGGGCGGATTCGGATGCGTCTCGGAGAGACGCGCTACCGTAGAGGCCCTGGTAGGCGACGGTTTCGTAGGAGGCGACGTTGCTCCGCCAGGTCGCCTGGTCGCCGATGAAGTAGTTGAAGAGGGACTCGGAGCGGGAGAGGCCGGTGGGGGCGACGGGGTTTGCGCCGTCGAAGGTGACGGAGAATTGGGTAGCTTGGATCGCCGCCCCCTCTCCCTCGGGGAGAGGGTTGGGGTGAGGGCTCTCGGATGAGGTGCTCCCCTCAATGTCGCCCCTCACCCTGCCCTCTCCCAGAGGGAGAGGGGAAGAGGGGTCCAGAGGCAGAGGGGAGGAGGCGAAGAGCTGGAAGATGGGGCCAGTGTCGGTGAAGGAGATTTTGCCCCCGAGGCCGTGGAAGGCGTAGTGGACCGAGGGGTCGGCCCATTGGCCATGGTTCTCGACGAAGAGCGCGGGCGAGGTGCTGAAGAGCTCGACGCCGGGGCTGGACGCCGCCAGCAAGAGCCGCGGCTCGAGGGACTCGATGGTCAGGTGCCCACGCCTGGTGCGCATGTCGGTTCTCCCGAGTGGTCGCAGAAGCGGCTGGTGCCCATGCCGCAGCCCCCTTCAAGAGACTGCTGGACGTTAGCGCATGGGGCAGAGCTTGTCAAGGGCGAGTTGGACTCCGCGAAGGGCTTGTGCTAGAATAAGCGTCGCTCGGCGGCGTGTCTCCCACACATTGCTTGCGACAAGGCGGGCGGATGTTCATAGGGTTGGATATTGGCTCGGTGAGCGTGAACGCCGTGCTGATGGATGGCGGGCTGCGAATCATCGAGGACCACTACGTTCGGACGAAGGGCCAGCCGGTCCAGACGGTGCGGCGGGTGCTGGCGGATATGCTGGGCCGCACGCCGGCGTCGGCCATCGAGGGGATCGCGGTGACAGGCTCGGGGGGGAAGCTGGCCTCGGAAATCCTCGGCTGCCCGTTCGTCAACGAGATCATCGCGCAGAGCAAGGCGAGCGCGCTCTTCCACCCCGACGTGCGCACGGTCATCGAGATCGGCGGCGAGGACTCCAAGCTGATCCTGCTGGAGCGCGACGCCGAGACGCGCGAGGTGCGGGTGAGGGACTTCGCGACGAATACGCTGTGCGCCGCGGGGACGGGCTCGTTCCTCGATCAGCAGGCGTCCCGCCTCGGCTTCAGCATCGAGGAGTTCAGCCAGGTCGCCCTCCGCAGCGAGCGCCCGCCACGCATCGCGGGGCGCTGCTCCGTGTTCGCCAAGACCGATATGATCCACCTCCAGCAGGAGGGGACGCCTGACTACGAGATCGTGGCCGGCCTCTGCCACGCGATGGCGCGGAACTTCAAGAGCAACATCGGCAAGGGGAAGGACTTCGAGCGCCCCATCGCCTTCCACGGCGGCGTGGCCGCCAACCAGGGGATGATTCGGGCATTCGAGAGCGTGCTCGAGCTGAGGCCGGGCGAGCTCCTCGTGCCAGAGCACTTCGCCTCATTCGGCGCGATTGGGGCGGTCATCTCCAGGGTGGCACAGGCTTCCAGCCTGTGGGCCACAGGCGGGACGCCTGTGCCACCGTCCAGATGGGTGGAGGCTATTGATGCCTACCTTGGAGAGCGGCGGGCCGAGCGGCGGACCCTGCCGCAGTTGGTGGACCCCGGGCATGTCATCCACACGGAGCCTGACCCCTTCCCTGAAGTGAGCAGGAAGACCTCCGCGTCGGAGACGCGGGCTACGGTGCCTGACCCCTTCCCGCCGGGGAACGAGAAGATCAATGCCTACGTCGGGGTGGACGTGGGGTCAATCTCGACGAACGTGGTGGTGCTCTCGGAGGATGGGAAGGTGCTGGCGCGCCGCTACCTGATGACGGCGGGGCGCCCCATCGAGGCGGTGGTGCGCGGGCTGAAAGAGGTCGGCGATGAGGTGGGCCAGCGCGTGACCGTGAAGGGCTGCTGCACCACGGGATCGGGGCGCTACCTGACGGGCGACTTCATCGGCGCCGACGTTGTGAAGAACGAGATCACCGCCCACGCGACGGCCGCGGCCTGGGTGAATCCCGACGTTGACACGATGTTCGAGATCGGGGGCCAGGACTCCAAGTACGTGCGGCTTGAGAACGGCGCCATCGTGGATTTCACGATGAACAAGGTCTGCGCGGCGGGCACCGGCTCCTTCCTGGAGGAGCAGGCGGAACGGCTCGGGGTGAAGATCATTGACGAGTTCGGGCGCCTGGCCCTCGGCTCGACGGCGCCCGCCAACCTGGGCGAACGCTGCACGGTCTTCATGGAATCCGACCTCAACCACCACCAGCAGCAGGGCGTGCCGAAGCAGGACCTCGTGGCCGGCCTGTGCTACTCAATCGTCTACAACTACCTGAACCGCGTGGTCGAGGACCGCCCTGTGGGGAGCTGCGTCTTCTTTCAGGGCGGGGTGGCGGCGAACCGGGGCGTCGTGGCGGCGTTCCAGGCGGTCACGGGCAAGCGGATCGTCGTGCCGCCGCACCACGACGTTATGGGCGCAATCGGCTGCGCGCTCATCGCCCAGAAGGAGACCGTTGGCCTATCCCGCTTCAAGGGCTTCGACCTCACCCGCCGCCGCTACACCACAGAGGCATTCGAGTGCCGGGACTGCCCGAACCTCTGCGAGGTGCGCCGCGTGGCAATTGAGGGCGAGCCGCCCCTCCACTACGGCTCACGCTGCGGGAAGTACGACGAGGAGAAGAAGGCGGGCCTCGGCGCCCAAGTGGGCGCCCGCCTCCCCCGCCTCTTCCGCGAGCGCGAGCAGTGGCTCCTCAACTCTTACGCCAAGAACAAGCCCGACCGCCCGAACGGCAGGGCCATCGGCATCCCACGCATCACCGGCTACTTCGAGATGTTCCCCTTCTGGAAGGCATTCTTCACCGAGTGCGGCTTCCAGGTGGTCCCGTCGAGCAGGACCAATCGCGCCATCCTCCGCGAGGGCCTCGAGCGGGTCGTCGCCGAGACCTGTTTCCCCATCAAGGCCGCACACGGCCACGTCCTGGAGCTCCTCCGCCGCGAGGTGGACTACCTCTTTCTGCCCAGCGTGGTGAACCTCAAGCCGCGGTGCGAGGGGACGACGAACTCCTATTGCTGCCCCTACGTGCAGACCGTGCCCTACATTGCGAACGCGGCCCTGGAGTTCGACCGCTACCCCAAGACCGACGTGCTGATGCCGACCATCCACATGCAAAAGGGGCCGGGCGAGGTGGAGCGGGTGCTCATCGAGCTCTCCGCCCGCCTGGGCATCGAGCGCCGCAGAGCGCGCGAGGCCCTGAAAGTGGCCTGGGACGCCCAGCGCGCCTTCTACCAGGCCGTCGAGCGCCGCGGCCGCGAGGTGCTCGCCTCCCTCCGCGAGGGCGAGGTCGCGGTCGTCATCGTCGGACGCCCCTACAACACCTGCGACGACGGCCTCAACCTCGGCCTGCCCGACAAGCTCCGCGACCTGGGCGTTCTCGCCCTCCCGTCCGACTTCGTGCCGACCGACGACGCCGACATCGGCGCCGACTACCCGAACATGTACTGGCGCTACGGCCAGCACATCCTGAGCCTCGGACGCAAGATCGGCGCCGAGCCGCGCCTCCAGGCGCTCTACATCACCAACTTCGGCTGCGGCCCCGACTCCTTCATCGCCAAGTTCTTCACCCGCGAGATGCGCGGCAAGCCCTACCTCACGATAGAGGTTGACGAGCACTCGGCCGACGTGGGGGCCGTCACCCGCTGCGAGGCGTTCCTCGACAGCCTGCGGAGCGCCCGGCCAACCCAGCTCCCCTATCGCCCCCTGGCACACGTGCAGCGCTACCGCCGCGACCGCGTCATCTACGTGCCCTACATGGACGACCACGCCCAGGTCATCGCCGCCGCCATGCGCCACAACGGCGTCGAGGCGGTCCCGCTCCCCATCTCGGACGCCGAGAGCGTGGCCATCGGCCGCCAGTTCACCTCCGGCAAAGAGTGCTTCCCCTGCATCGTCACCACGGGCGACATCGTGAAGACGGTGCGCCGCCCCGACTTCGTCCCCGCCCGCAGCTCCTTCTTCATGCCCTCCGCCATGGGGCCGTGCCGCTTCGGCCAGTACGCCAAGTTCCACCGCATGGTCCTCGACTCCCTCGGCTTCGAGGACGTCCCGATGGTCGAGCTCGACCAGTCGTCCACCGACGGCTTCCGTGGCGACGTTGGCAGCCTCGGCACCAGCTTCCGCAGGCTCGCCTGGAGCGGCGTCGTCCTCACCGACCTCCTCCAGAAGATCACCCGCCAGACCCGCCCCTACGAGAAGAACCCCGGCGACTGCGACGCCCTCTACGCCCACTTCCTCGAACGCATGACGACGGACGTGGCCGCGGGACGCAACCTCGTCCCCCTCGCACGCGAGATCGTCGCCGCCTTCGGCACTGTGGCACGGGCATCTTGCCCGGGTCCCAAGCCGCGCATCGGACTCGTCGGCGAAATCTACGTCCGATGCAACCCCCACTGCAACAACTTCATCGCCCGCAAGCTCGAAGACCTCGGCGCTGAGGTCTGGCTTCCCGCTCTCGAGGAATGGGTTGACTATACCGCCTACGAGCGGAAGTTCGACAGCCGCGCGTCCGGCGACTTCCGCGCCTACCTGGTCGAGCTGATAACTGAGTTCGTCCAGGAGCGCGAGGTTCGCCGCCTCACCAGGCCCTTCCGCGGCGCCATCCGCGACTTCCTCTACGAAGCCCACACACCCCGCGTCGTCGGCCTCGCCAAGCCCTACCTCCCCTTCGCCATTCGCGGCGAAGCCATCCTCTCGATGGGCCGGTGCGTCGAGTACGCCCACCACGGCTTCGACGGCGTCGTCAACGTCATCCCCTTCAACTGCATGCCCGGCACCATCGTGGACGCCCTCCTCGAGCGCTACCGCCGCTTCCACCCCGACATGCCCATCCTCAAGATGGCCTACGACGGACTGACCCACGTGGGCGAGGACACCCGCATCGAAGCCTTCGTCTACCAGACCCGCCAACACGCCCAGCGTACCGCCGGCCGTTGACACCCCCTCCAACCGTCTCGTCTTCGCTCTGGCCATCTCTCCTCGTGGTGCCATGTGCACATTCGTCCAGACCGTCGAGGGTTGAGCCCCCAGGCGTCCAGCATGGCGAAGAGCGAGAGCATCATCGCCGGGAGGTGTGCAAGAGGGCCACTCGCTCCCCACAGGAAGTGGCCCTCTTGCTCGGGCGGGGCCGCTCTCCCTAAGTAGTTCCTGCATCGGCAGCGCCAGGTGGACGAGGGGACGCGGCTGAAGAGCGGGCTGCGGGCGCTGCTGCGGGGCCGGGGCATGTGCCCGAGGTCCAAGCTGTGGCCGCGGGCAAGGAGACGCACGCAGCTTGACGAACCCTCTTGCCTCCCATCAGCAGGTCGCACGCCTCCAAGGGGAACGCTCCACAGTGGAGGAGGCGCTGCTGCGCCATCGGCGGATGCTCGCCGCCAGCCTCATTGCTCGCCATCTGGGGACGGTCGAGGCCAAGCGGGCCTCGGTGGCCTTCTATCTGTCGTGGGCCCGCGCGGGGCGCACACGGCTGCTGCATGTGCCGAAGGGCCGCCTGGGGCGCGTGCGGAGGCTCACCGAGGCCTGGCGGGAGTATCGGGCGGCGCTGCGCCGGTGGCGCGAGCTGGCGGCGCGCCTCGACGCTCTGTGGGCGGAGCTGGGCGAGGCGCAGGCGGAACGCCCGGAGGGCTTCCACCCATGAAGGCCTGCCCCACCTACCGGGTCTGGTTCCGGGACGACGCGGGGTGTGCGGCGGCGATCCGCTCCGGGGGCGCCTTCGAGGTGGAAGCGTCCTCCTACGGGGCCAACGACGTGGTGTTGGAGTTCCTCGTGGCCTCCGGCCTCTGGGGCCTGCTGGTCTCGATGGAGCCCGACGGCCTGCACAAGGACAACGGCAAGCCCTGGTGGGCGCTCGTGGGCGAAAAGTACGGCTACAAGCTCGTCCTCCTGCTCAATGCGGCCGAGGGGCGCGAACGGGTCGTGGGCTGCGTCCTGGCCCCCCTCCAGTGCGGCGAGCGCGCCATGCTGCGCATCGTCCTGCGGGCCCTCGGCCGGCGCTGGGTCGTCGAAGACCAGGGCTTCCGCGAACTCACCCAGGACTGGGCCCTCGACACCCTGGCCGGCCGCCGCTTCAACGCCCTCAACGCCCGCATCGCCTTCGCCCTCATGCTCTACAACGCCGACCGCCTCCTGAGGGCCAAGCACCCCGACCTCTGGGAAGAAGCCCGCCGCCGGCCGCGTTAGGAGTCTTCACCCCGGCCCAGTACGGCCGCGTCATAGGGGCGCAAGGGCGAGTCTCCACAAGGCCGTTCCTCGCTTGCATCGCAGCCGGGGCGCTCGCGGCCACGGCCCCCTGGGCCGCCGCCGCTCCATTCTTCATGGGGCTCGGGGACCTCCCAGGCGGGAGCTTCGGAAGCCGAGGCTATGGCATCTCCTCGGACGGCTTGGCCGTCGTGGGCTACAGCACCTCGGCATCGGGCAACGAGGGATTCCGCTGGACCCAGGCCGGGGGCATGCGGCGCCTCTACGACGTGCTGGTGAACGATTGTGCGCTCTCGCTCCCCGGCTGGACCCTCGTTGAGGCGCGGGGCGTGTCGGGCGACGGCAAGGTCATCGTCGGCGTTGGCACCAACCCCAGCGGGCAGACGGAGGGGTGGATTGCGAATCTGCGGGTGGCGACGCTGAGCAGCACGCCGGGAGATGGCGGGACGCTCAGCTTCGGCTATGTCCTGGTGGGCTACACGGGCACGCAATCGCTCGCGGTGGCGAACACGGGCGACCTGCATACCACCCCCGCCGGCACGTTCCCCTCCGCAAGCGGGGAGTTCGCACCAGGCTCCATCCAGGGCTTCTCTCTGGCCCAGGGGGCGGGCACGAGCCGCAACTACACCTACACCCCAACCGCCCACGGCCCCCAGCAGGCAACCGTCCGCGCCGACTTCCTCAACGGCAGCTCCGACGGGGCCAACCTGCCCCAAATCCTCGACCAGATCATCACGGGCACCGGCGTCGGGCCGGTCTTCTCAAGCTCGCTCGCGCCGGGGACCACGCTCGGCTTCGGCGACGTCATCCTCGGCGGCCAGGCCACCCAGACCCTCACGATCAGCAACCTGAGCACGGACGGGGTGTTCGTGGACGCGCTCACTGGCCTGAGCCTGGTGTCGTTCGTGTTCGGGGGGCCGGACGGCGCGGCCTTCAGCGTGGCCCCCGGCGTGCCCGGGAGCGCGGTGAGCGAGGGGGGCTTCCTGGACGTCGAGGTGCAATTCGCCGCCCAGGGGCCGGCGGGCGCCAAGTCGGCCACGCTCACCCTCACGACCGACCAGGGCGCCGCCTTCGGAGGGGGTGGAGCGCAGTTCGCCTGGAACCTCACCGGCAACGTTGTCGAGGCTGAATAGGCCATCCCAGAGCCGAGCACGGCGGCCATTCTCGCCCTCGCCCTCGCCGCCCTGGCCCGCCGGCGGCGCCGCAATCCCGCAGAGTGGCAGCACCGCGCAGCCGAAGGGACCCAAGGGGCTTAAGGCGGCCAATAGCCGCAACCAGATTGAAATCGAGCAGTCTGACACTCAGTATCCAACTCTGAATACTCAATGTCCAGGTAGGACGATTGGAGCGGGGCGGCCAGGCAGCTTGTGCCACGGTTGTGCCGCGGACGAGAGCGAGAAACGTCACCTCCCGCCCTTGCTGTCACTTGGGCCGGCCCGTTCCGGCGTCGCCGTAAACGCAGACAGGGCAAGGACTAAGTCCGTAAGTCCTTGCCCTGCCTGATGGTGGAGACGAGGGGATTCGAACCCCCGACCTCTAGAGTGCGATTCTAGCGCTCTCCCAATTGAGCTACGTCCCCACGGCTTTCCTACTATTCTACGTCGCGCGGGCGGAGCTGTCAAGCGCCACCGCCCACCGGCAGTGAAACAGACAGTACAGAACGAGGCGTAGGGGTTCGGGCGATGCGGGGGGCACAGCGGAGGCCGGGCAGGGTCCGCACGGCTTCGGGGTGGACGGGGCGGAACCCGCCGCGGGGTGAGGAGTGGGCCCGGGGGAGGACGGGCCGGGATCCTCCAGGCACCGGCTCGCATGGGGCCCAGTTCAAGGGTGCCGCCAGGGAAGGTCGGGCGATCGGAGCTGGGCTCGACGGAGTCGGCGCGTCTTGCCGAGCGCCTTCCGACGCGCGCCTTCGGGGCGCGTCAGAAGGAGTTCCTGGTGGTCGTAGGAGGCGAACAGGGCGAAGCGCCGCCGGGTGTAGAGGGTGGCCTGGTTCTCCTGGGGCAGGAGGGCGTCGAGGAGGCGCTGGCGCGTGGCCCCGGCTAGGCCGCCGCGCTCGATCTGGCGCAGGAAGACCTGGATGAGGGAGTAGGCCAACTCGACGAAGAGGACCTGGTTGACGACGAGGGAGAAGGCGGGGGAGCGGAAGCGGGTGAGGTCCCAGAAGCACTTCTCCTGCTCGTCGTGGTCCTCCTCGTCGCCATCGTCGGATCTCAGGCTCTTTCCCCCTCCAAGCTCGACGGCGAGGACGAGGACGACGACGACGACGATTGGGAACCCTAAGATCAGGGGCCAGACTCGGCTTGACACCCCGCGTTGCGCCGGGATATAATCCCCACCGTTGCGCCACGCGGCGCTCACGATGCCCGTGCGGCGGCTGAGCTTCATGCCTCTGGGTCGAGTGGGCATGGCTAAGCTGATTGACCAGCGGACAGGGGAAGAGCGCGAGCTGCTGAAGCCGGTGTCGCTCATCGGCCGAGCGGAGTACTGCGACATCTGCGTGCCCGAACGCACGGTGTCGCGCGAGCACGCGCGCATCCAACGCCGGCTCACGGGGTATTACATCGAGGACCTCAGCTCGCGGCACGGCACGCGCCTCAACGGCGTGCGCATCCATCGGCGGGCGAAGCTGCGCGACGGGGACGTGATCGCGGTGCCAGCCACCCGTGCCGAGGGGCAGCCGACGACGGGCCTCCGCCTGCCCCACACCGACACCACCGAGCTCCCCGGCCGCGGGCAGCCGCCGGTCCAGGAGCCGCCGCCTTCCCCCGATGCGCCGCTGGCGGCCAGCTTCGTTTTCCGGAGGTAGTTCCTGAGGAGTCAGAGGCGTGGCGTCGGAACAAACCCATTGCCGCGGGTGCGGCAGGCCGCTGGAGGGGCGGGACCGCTTCGAGGGGGCTTGCCCGGCGTGCCGCGAGGCCGCGATCCTCGGCGCCCCGTCGCCGGCCGACGCCCCCGGTGCGGCTGGCCGTGGCGCGCCCGCCCGGCGGCACGCCGCGGCCTGGCTGGCGCTCGCCCTGGCGGCCGGCGCCGCGCTCATCATCGGCGCGGCCGTGCTGATGGTCCCGGACTGGCGCAGCCGCGGCGCGGGGCCGCCAGTTCAGGTCAAAGGCGTGCCGACGGCCGCCAGCCCGGCACCGAGCGTGCCGCGTCCGGTTTCCGCCACGCCGCCCCCAGCGCCCAAGCCCGTGCCGCCAGAGCTGGCCGCCACGCTGCGGCTGGAGACCCGCGAGCTGCTCGGCCTCCTCGCACGCGCCAGCTACGACCGGGTGATTGACAACTACGTGCAGCCGGACGAGGGGGACTTCGCCCGCGTGGAGCGCGCGCTGGACGAGATAGTGAAGGGCGGCGCCGCGAAGGGGTTCGCGGCGCTCGCCGCACGCCTCAGCCGCCAGGGTATGGCTAACGTCACCGACGACCTTCGGCGCGTCGGCGACGCCGAGCCCGACCTCACGGTGGCACTCGTCGCCCACCTGATGCGCGAGCCGGGAAGCTCGGACGCCCGCCTGAGCTCCGAGGACCGGGCGCGGAGCACCCTGCGCTGGCACCTCGCCAGTCTCTTCGAGGGACTCGACCTGCCTGCGGCGGACATCGGGGCCGTCCTGGAGGTGCGCCCCGGCGTCTTCGAGGCCGCCCTGGCCTGCCGCGGCGAGCGCCGGGCCGCCTGGCTCCGCCAGCAGCCCGTCGCCATCCACTGGGCAAGGCTCCCAGTCGGCTGGGTGGTCAAGGCCGGGCTGGCCGAGCGGCTCGAGCGCGTCCGCGACACCCTCAAGGCTGCCGCGGCAAGGGAAGGGCCATCGGCGCCACCAGGGGGATGACTGCATGGGTGGGTGAATGGACTACCCAGGGAGTGGATGAATGGATGGGTGGATGAATGGATGAATGAAAGAGTCAGTTTCTCTGACAACCATCCACACATCCAATCGTCCATTCATCCATACATCCTCCACCAATGCCGGGACAGCTCGCGCGAACACGACTCAGTGAGCGCCCGAAACGGGGTCTGCCGTTGAACATCGCCCGGTGCCCGAAGTGCAATGCCGAGCTGCCGGCGAAGGGACGCTTCTGCCTGGAGTGCGGCTGCGACCTCTACCGCGCGGGCGTGCGCCGCCCGCCCATCCCGTGGGCGAAGGCCCTCGTCGCCCTCGCGGGCGTCCTGGCGCTCCTCGCACTCGTCCTCTTCGCCGCGCCGGGCCGCGTCCTGACCCGCTCCGCCCAACTGCCGCCCGAGGAGCGGGCCGTGCGCGGTCTGACGCGCGAGCTCCTCCAGTTGGCCGCCGATGGCCGCTTCAACGACCTCGTGCGCCGCTTCTGCCAGCCCAACGCCGAGGAGTTCCGCAGGATCGGCGGGCTCCACCAGGAGATCGTCCGCGGCCGCGGCGCGCCCGGCCTCAGCCTCTTCAGGGCAAGTTGCACCGACGACATCGAGGAGGCCCGGAAGCTCGTGGACCGCTTGGGCGCCGAGCACCC
>Ga0194112_10011284_pt1 | contig 11082 bp, 11 predicted proteins | sample TA2MahC400mmetaG_FD_146191 | JGI IMG/M metagenome (GOLD analysis project Ga0194112, IMG submission 146191) | Freshwater microbial communities from Lake Tanganyika, Tanzania - TA2015016 Mahale Deep Cast 400m | ecosystem: Environmental > Aquatic > Freshwater > Lake | place: Tanzania: Lake...
CGGCACCTCCAGCTCGTGGCGGTCGGAGTGGAAGTGCAGCATGTCGGGATGCACGCCCGCCGCTTTGGCCTGGGCCGCCTTCTCCTCGGCCGTGAGGCCCAAGAGCACTTTGCCGGCGGGGATGCGCACCATCGTCCGATCCAGTTCTTGCGCTTCATAGCCACTCACGACAAATGCCATTCCGTTCGCTCCTCAAGAGTTTGTAGTTCCGCGTTCACGCGGTCTTGTCTCCCAGCGAACAGCCAAAGACCGCCTGAAGGCGGAACTACGAACAATCGCCGGCGAGCAAGCTCTTGATCTCCTCCTCCGTCAGGAACCGCCAGCTTCCCGACGGCACGTCGAGGGCCAGGGTGCCGACGTGCGTGCGCCTCAATTCTACCACTTTCAGCGGCGTGCCGAACCTCGGGTCGCGCAGCGCGCCGAAGAGGCGGCGGATGTGGCGGTTCTTCCCCTCGTCGAGGGTCACGCGCAGCCGCGACTTCGGCCCCGCGCCCCCGAGCCGCTCGACGCCGAGCGCCGCGAGCAGCCCCACGGGCGACGGTATGCCGCGGCGGATCGCCTCCAGGTGTTCCTCCGTCACCCGCCCGCGCACCCACACCTCGTAGGTCTTCGTGCAGGCCCCCGGCCGCGTGAGCCGCTCGACCAGTTCGCCCTTCTTCACAAAGAGCAGCAGCCCCGTGCTCTCCCGATCGAGCCGCCCCACCGGCACCCACCCGTCGGCCAGCGCCCAATCGGGCAGCAGGTCGTACACCGTCCTCCGCCCGCGCTCGTCCGAGCGCGTGACGACCACGCCTTTGGGCTTGTGGAACATCAAGATGCGCCGGTCGCCGCTCACCAACCTGCTTCCAGCAATCCGTCCAGGATCTGTCAGGTGATCTGAATCACCGCCCCATGCCGGTGGCGCGGGGGGCCTGCCTGTGGTCGGTGGTTTGGTCCATCACTCGTGCGCCGTCACATCCGAGGTAGGGTTCGGCGGCCAACTGCATTTCTCAGTGGAGATCTCGATCTTGACGGCATTGCACTTCAGAGCCAGTTCCTTTGCATGCTTCTCCGCTATGGGTGCCAAGTGATCGCCAAGCTTCGTCAGGACGTCTACCGCATCCCCTGGCAGCTCCATGAGGCCGTCAACATTGGCCACGGCGATAGGATCAAGATTAGGTCCCCGCCGCACGGGCAAGGAGAGAACCCACCTCAACCCCTCGTGAATGCTCTTCTTCTGCTCCTTTGTCAGGTGGTGTAGGTCATCCCACTCACCGCCGAGCGGCCGGACCGAGGGCTGTGGCCTGTTGAGGCAGAACGCCCGACCTGTTGCACCCTGCATGGGGCCGAACTGCACCGTGAGGTCAAGCGGGTCCTTCATCTTGCGCGAGAACTTCTCCTTCAGGAAGAGCATGAACGCTGTGCCCTCGGGCAGTGGGTTCTCGTACCTAGCCAGGAACACGTTCGCTCGCACGTCGTCATCCTTGATGGCGACTTCTTTGGGCATCTTACTCTTGAGCCAGTCACGCGCCGCCACGCGAAGCTTCTCGACCAGTTCGCTGACCTCGTTGTCCACATCGGACGGCAGAGGATACTCCGGGACCACGCGCGAGAACACGACGTCACGCGCGCGAGTACGGGCCGTCACCAACAGAGCCACAGGAATCAGCAAGATGAACCCGAGCAAGCCAGCCAACGCCAGCCAGAACAACAAGGAGACAGGCACGGATGCCCCTGGAACGGCGCACGCAATGCCCAGGATGGCTATGGCCAGTACCATCGCAAGCGGCACTGCGCCGACGAGGCCGCAGGCCCTCTGGCCAAGCGTGGCCCCTGGTTGCGTGATCTGCCCCAGGATGCCCTCATAGAGCTTAAGCGCCTGTGCGAGTGCTTTGCCCAAGGTTTCGCCGCCTGTGGCCTGCTTATTCTGATCCATGGTTGGCCTCCTTCTCACTGAGGACTCCGATGGCCTCAGGGCCAAAGCTTTCGGGGAGCAGTTCGCGGGTGGATGAGCACAGGACTGCCGGCGTGTCGCAGGTGCTGATGACCTCGGCGTCAGGGCCGAACTCGCGGATGACCTGGCGGCAGGCGCCACAAGGCGCGGTGGGCTCCTCGGTGGGCGTGTAGATCACCACGCATCGGACCCGGGGCTCGCCCGGCGAACTCGCCACGGCCAGGAAAATGGCGTTTCGCTCCGCACACATCGTCAGCCCGTAGGACGCATTCTCGACGTTGCAGCCGGCGTGGATGCCGCCATCCTCAGTGAGCACGGCTGCTCCAACGGGGAAGCGGCTGTACGGGCAGTATGCGCGCTCGCTGGCCCTCCGCGCGGCCGCGACAAGCCTGTCCACAAGGTCAGCCGGTATCCGCATGTGGCACTCCTTCCCGAGACGCCCGTTCCTGAGTCGGTCTGCGGGGATTATACCACCTCGCTCCGGCCATTGGCAATAGCGATGTCCCACCGCCCCTCCCGTGGCGTTACTAGCCTCTGAGTTCCATCGCCACCCGAAAGAGGGCTTCGACGTTGGGCCAGGGGAAGCCGGGGTCAATCTCGATGTAGAGCCACGAGCCGCCGTCGGAGGGGCGGAAGGTGTCTACGAGGCGAAGAACGTGGTCGCGGACCTCGGCGGGGGAGCGGCGCTGCATGAGGTCGCCGCGGTCGGGGTGAAGCTCTAGGGCGATGCCCAGGTCGCGGCAGCACCTCGCCAGCTCGGGCATATCAAAGACGGTGAGCTGGGGCCAGAGGGCGTCCACGCCAAGCTGGGAAAAATCCTCCAGGATGTCGCCGATCTGGCCGCAGCAGTGGAAGAAGATGCGTTTGCCCGCCTTGCGGACGGGGGCGAAGAGGGCCTCGTAGCGCGGCTTGTAGAAGCGCCGCCACACCTTCGGCGGGAAAATCAGCGCGTTTTGCGTCCCGAAGTCGTCGCCGAAGGCCACGCCATCTACGCCCACGGCCAGCGATCGCTTGACGCTGGCCGCCGTGTGCTCGACGAGGATGTCCGCCAGGCGGTTGATCTCGGGCGTGTCGCGCAGGATGTCCACCAGCGTGTCCTCGAAGCCGCGGAGCGACCAGAGCTTCTCCATCAGGCTGCCGCTGCCGCCGAGGGTGAACCAGCGGCGTTTCTGCTCGGCGATGCTGGCCTTGGCCGCCTCGAAATCGGGGCCTTCGGCCGGGGGTGGCGGGGGCGGCTTGTAAGCGTCGAGCCGGCCCGTGTCGCGCAACGGCCAGTCAATCAGGTGGCCCCAGATGCCGAAGATGCGGTACTCCCAGGTCGAGCCCCACTCGTCGGTCTTGATGGTGTGGTAGCGCCCATCGGGGTCGAAATCGGTTGGCGGCGGCGCGGCGGGGAGCGTGATGCTGCTCAGGTCGCCGAAGTCGTGGCCGCAGGCCCGCGTGAGGTCGAGCAGCTTCCGCCCGTGCTCATAGAGGCCGCCCACGGCCGGCAGAATCCGCAGCGGCACCACGTCCGGCGGGCGGAAGTCGAGGGCGGCAAGCACCCGTTCTCGGGGCAGCATTCAGCGTCCCCTCACCAGGTCGCGGAGTTCTTCGTAGATGCCCGGGGCGGCGGCGAGGGTGTTCCACTCGGCCTCGGAGGTCTCGATGGCGTCGAGGATGGCGCCCGCCTCGCGGAGGACGACGGCGGCCGCCGCAATGTCCCAACTGCGCAGCCGCTGCTCGTAGAAGCCTGTGAAGCGGCCGCAGGCGACATTGCACAGGTCGTATGCGGCCGAGCCCATCGCCCGCACCTTGCGCACGCGGGGCGACAGGCGCCCGACCTGCATGACGAAGTGCTCGACTGCCCCCGGCCGAGCGCCGAAGCCCGTGCCGATGATGGCCTCCGCGAGCGTCGTAACCGTGCTGGGGCGGATGAGCCTGCCGTTCAGCGTCGCCCCCTTGCCCGCCTCGGCGACGAAGAGCTCATCGGTCGGCGGAGCGTAGACCACCCCGACCAGCGGCTCGCCGAGGGATTCGAGGCCGCGGGGGAATCCGCGCCCTCCCGAACGTTCCAATACGTTCGGGAGGGTACCGTCCCGCTGGCCGGGCTCGGCGACGACCCCGCTTACCCTCCCGAAGGTATTGGAACCTTCGGGAGGGGAGGGAGGGATGGGGCGGCGATAGCAGGCGACCGATGTGCAGAAGTAGGGCAGGCCGTAGAAGAAGCTCACCGTGCCGTCGAGGGGGTCAATGAGCCACCAGCAATCGCCGTCGCCGCCGAGTGCGCCGGCTTCCTCGGTGAAGATAGCATGGCCGGGCCAGTCGCGGCGGATGGTCTCGATGATGGCCTGCTCGCAGAGGCGATCGGCCTCCAGCTTCACGTCGTTCCGTGTCGCCTGGTCCACGTTCAGCAGCGTGCCCCAGAGGCGCTTCTGTATCTCCCCCGCGGCCCGGGCAGCAGTAAGAGCGGTGTCCCTGAGGGTCATCGTTGCCTTTCTATCAGCAGGTCGGCTGTGCAACCCTTGTCATCCCGAGCGTAGCGAAGCGAAGTCGAGGGATCTCTCTTGCTCCCAAGCCAAGCCCAAGAGAGATGCCTCGACAAGCTCGGCATGACAGAGGGGAGGGTGCGGCGAGGGCGGTGTCCTTGATGGCCATAGGATGCGGTGTCCTTTGTCCCGCGTGCAAGTATGCACGCCCTACCTTGTGATCCGCGGGCCTTCGAGTTCGTAGACCTGTGGCTCCTTCGAGTCGTCGCCCCAGTTGCCGAAGGTGCAGGAGGTGACGAGCCAGTCGTCGTTCCAGGTGGTGCGGCCCTGGGCGGGGGTGGCCTTCTTGTCCTGGGCAAGCTTGTCGAGCGCGGCGCGGAGGTCCACGGCGATCTCGTGCCACTGGTCGTCGGCCTTGAGGCTGGGCTGAGCTATGGCGGGAATGCCAGGAGTGGGCGCTCCGGTGAGCGGAATCTGGACCTCGCCGAGGCCGGCGACGGTGAGGCGGAAAGCCGACGCGCCCTCGGAGAGGCTCTTGGCCCGCACACGGAAGGTCGAGCCCCGCTCGACGACGAAGCTGTTGCGCGCCTGAATTGCCCCCGTGCCGCGGCCGAGCGTGACCTTCACCGTCTGCGCGTCCTTCCTCTCGATGACGACGTTCGGCACCGGCCATGGCCCCCAGCGGGTCAGCTCCTTGTTTCGCGCGTGCCCGCTCTCGCGGCCCTCGGCCCCAACCGCCGTCACCGTGAAGTGCGGCTGCTCGCTGGCACCGGCATAGCCAGGGATTGGGTTGACCTCGACCGTCGTCTTGTCGGCGGGCACGGTGGCCACCTTGACGTACGGGGTGTCGAATGTGACCGCAAGATTGGTCGGCCCCTCCTGCTTGCCGTAGGTGCGCTGGCGATACACGTTGTAGGCTGCGGCGCCGGGGCTGGGGTCCCATTGGAGCAGGGGCTTGGCCCCGTGCTTGAGGAGTCCCCAGCGGAGGCCCTTGGGCGCCTGGGGCGCGCCCTCGGGCGGCACGCCGGTCCTCAGCGTCGCGAGCCAGTAGTCCTTGTGGCCCATCCAAGCGGCGAGGTTGAAGGTCGAGATGTCGAGGAAGCGGCACTCGCGGTGCCCGCGGCCCTGGATGACGAGGAAGAGGACGCCGTTGATGCCGATTGGGCTGATGTTGCCGAACGGCACGCTGCCCAGCGGGATGATCCCCTCGGCGCTGGTGTGGCCGGCCATCGTGGGGATTTCGGGGATGGATTGTGGGCCTGGGTGCGGGCTTTGCTGGTAGATGCGGACCGAAACGCCCTGGGCGGGCTTGCCCGCATTGTCGAGGATTCGGAGCGCGGATGCCTTTGGAAGGTCGAAGAGGTAGAGGCCGAAGTGCCCGCGTCGCAGGCCGGCCATGCGGTGGAGCGCCCCGGCCGTCTGGGGCGAGTAGGCCGCGAAGGTCTTGCCGAAGCCAACGTCCACGCTCCCGTCGGGCCGCGGGCTGAACGTGAAGCACTCGACGACGTTGCCATCGTTGTCCACGAACGGCCCTGCCCCGCCCATCATGTCGGGCTGGCGGGCGTGGTAGCCGAGGAAGAAGGGCTCGCCCTCCTCGTCGCGCGCGTGGTTCCAGTGCCCGGCCACGACGATGCAGTAGATGTCAATGATCCCGAGCTGGTGGGTCAGCTCGTGGAGAAGGCCGGTGTCCACCTTCGCCACGAAGTCGTCCTCGATGTGGAAGTTGAACCAGGAGGGGAAGTTGTCGTCGTAGAAGTTCCAGCCGCCGTCGCAGCCAAAGGGCTGAGGCGGCTTCTTCATTTCGTCCTTCGTCATCTGCACGACTTCCTGGATGCGGACGCGCTCGGCAATGCCGTCGGGCGTGAGGCCGGGGTACCTGCACCCCGCGAAGATGCCGTTCATCAGCTTCACGTGCCGCTGAATCCAGTCCTCGAACGACCGCGAGCCGAGCTTGTTGGGCTTGCCGTCGAAGGCCTTGTAGAGCTGGGGCGTGATGCGCATCTGGAGCGAGAGCGCGTCGGTGAAATCCTCCAGCGCGTTGTTCGCTTCGCACGCCTCTGCCACCTTGTTCTCGGGGTCCACCTGGAGCCCCACCGTGTGGCGGCGGGAGCCCGTTGCCGGCAACGGGCGCTCCCAGGCCCAGGGCAGCTTCAGCTCAGTGCGCGCCCAGGGCTCGAGGCGCTCGACGGCGCCCGCGCCGGCCTTCCGCCCATCGAGGGTCCAGGCGTAGTCGAAGCGTCCGCAGGGCGCATCGCTCTTGTTGGCCACGACCGCGATGAACTCCACCTTCTCGCCGGCGTCGGGCCACTGCTTGTGCGTAGTGCGCAGCTCCTCGGGCGTGAATGGCCGCCCCGTTGCAGGGTCGCCCATGTACTGCGGCCCCGAGGCGGGATACACCCACGGCCCTGGCGTATAGGCCGGCAGCCGCTTGATGTAGAGCACGTCGAGGTCCGGCTCTCCAGCCCCTGAGAGTGACCCGGCGAGCACCAGGATTCCGAGCAAAGCACCGGCCTGAGCAGCAGAAGCCCATCGCCCCATGGCCACACTCTCCTTCCCCGGCCTCGCTTGCTCCCCCCTTGGACACCAAGCGCTGCGGGCTTTGCCTTGACCATACTCCGTGTCCGCCCGGTCGTCAAGTCGGGGAGGGGCTCAGAGTATGGTCCCTGATCCTGGCGCCCGATGTGTTCTTGAATCGTCCTCTCTCCCCGTGGTATCCTGGATGAGAGTGGAAGCCAGACCCGCCCTCAATTGAGGAGAGTTGCGATGGGGCCTATCGCTCGGCTCGCCAAGGCCCGTGTAACGACGGCCCTCTTCGATGCGCGCGTGGGGCAGATTCTCTGCTTCGTGGCCGCGATAGCGCTCTTTCCGCTCGTAGTGCTGAAGCTCACCCGGCTTCAGCTCACAGAGGGCGAGTTGATCATTGGCCTGTTGGCGGCAGGCGCCTGCTCCCTGCTCCTCGTCGTCCTCGGCCTGCTCATCCCCATCTCGGTTCCCGTGCGGAAGGGCCGCCAGGCATGACGCTTCGCGCCTTCAGGAGCAGGGAATGCCCGGTGGACACCCAGGCGTGGTGCTCTGGTTCGGGGCGCTGATGGTGCTCGGACTCGCGTGCCCGTGGCGCACGCCTGAGCCGCCGCTACCCCCCGCCGGGCGCCCGACACCGAGCGAGGGCGCCTGTAGGCGATGGCGGCTCATCCTGTCCCTCGCGGCTGGGCTGACTGTGACTATCCTCGCGCTCCTCTCCGCGTGGCGGGGCGTGGGCACCCACGAGAACTTCCAGTACCAGCAGCCCCGGACACGATGGTTGCTCAGGCGGATCGACAGCGCCATTCAGGCGTACATGGAGAAGACCGGGAGGCCTCCTTCGACCCTCGGTGAACTCGATGCTGTGAAAGAGGGCAGCTACCTGGTAGACCCAGACGGTGCTGTGCGGGACGGGTGGAACCAGCCGTTCCGCTACTCCGTGGATGGCGGGAAGTACCTGGTGGTGTCCTACGGCCGCGACGGCAAGCCGGGTGGCCGAGGCCTCGACTGTGATCTCTCGAACGTGAGCCCAGCCCCGCCGGAGTCCCTGCCAACGTTCGGCCAGTTTCTCTTCGACCTGCCGACAGGAGGCCTTGTCTGGACATCCGTGCTCAGCGGCATGGTTGTGTTCCTTCTGGCCTTCTTCACCATCAAGAACGACCTTTACGCCGGAATGCCTGTGAGCATTGCCATCAAGCTTGTTGTCATGGCCATCGCCGCCTTGCTCTTCGCCTCGTTCATCAGCTTTCTGCACATTCCAACGGGTCACTGAACCATGAGATTCCGGTATCTCCGCGATCCTCTCTTCCTATTCTGCCTCGCCCTCTACTTCGTCAACCGGTGGGCGCTCAAGCCGCTCTCGCCACACCCCTTCTTCCACAGCTACTTCAACGATCTCATCTGCATCCCCTTCTGGGTCCCGATCATGCTCTTTGCTCTGCGCAAACTTCGCCTCAGGAAGCATGATCGAGTCCCTGAATCCCTTGAGATCCTGGTCCCATTGATCATCTGGTCGCTCGTGTTCGAACTCCTCCTGCCTCGCGTGGACCCCTTCGCGGGGGTGGCGTTTGCAGACCACCTGGACATTCTGTGCTACGCTCTGGGTGCCGTGGTCGCTTCTGCATTCTGGGCAGTGTGGTATCCGAAGACGGCCGAGAGAGCCCAGGCCACGGGGGACTCGCTCCCGCAAGCGCGGGGCGGGACAGCCCTGCTGGGCGCGCTGATAGCGCTCGGGCTCGTTTGCGCGTCGCGCGCGGCCGACGCGCCGCCGGCCGGGCTGGCCGACGTGCTCGAGCCGATTCGGGCGAAGTACAGGCAGCCAGCGCTGGCCGCGGCGGTGGTACTGAAGGGGCGCGTGGTCGCGCTCGATGCAGTCGGCGTGCGGAAGGTGGGGAGCGACGTGGCGGCGACGCGGGACGACCAGTTCCACATCGGCTCGTGCACGAAAGCGATGACGGCGACGCTCGTCGGCCTCCTCGTCGAGCAGGGGAAGCTGAAGTGGGAGACGACCCTCGCCGAGGCGCTGCCCGACCTGGCGGGCGCGATGCACCCCGACTTCCGGTCCGTCACGATTCGCCAGCTCCTCTGCCACCGCGGCGGCGTCCACCCCAACCTGCCCGAGGGCAAGTCGTGGGCTGACGCCGTCCAGGGCAGCACGCCGCGTGAGCAGCGCGCACACTTCGCCCGAGCCCATCTCACGCAGCCACCCGCCTACAGGCCGGGCACGAAGTACCAGTATGCCAACGCGGGCTACGGCATTGTGGGTGCCGTGCTGGAGCGAATCACCGACACGCCCTTCGAGACGCTGATGCGGACGATGCTCTTCGAGCCGCTGGGCATGGCCTCGGCCGGCTTCGGAGCCATGGGCACGCCAGGCAAGGTGGAGCAGCCCTGGCAGCACCGCGTGGACGCCAAGGGCGAGGTCCACGCCATCGAGCCGGGGCCGAGGAGCGACAACCCCGACCCCCTCGGCCCAGGGGGCAAGGTGCACTGCTCGCTGGCCGACTGGGCGAAGTTCGCCATCGAGCACCTGCCCACCAGCCCCCGCTCGGCCCGGCTGCTCAAGCCGGAGACGCTGAAGGAATTGCACTCGCCGCCCGAGGGCGGCGCCTATGCCCCCGGCTGGTTCGTCACCGAGCGGCCCTGGGGCGGCGGCCGCGTGTTCATGCACGCCGGCAGCAATACAATGAACTACGCGGTGGTCTGGGTGGCGCCGTTGCGCGACTTCGCCGTGCTCGTGGCGACGAATCAGGGCAACGGCGGGGCCGACAAGGCGGTGGACGAAGTGGCGGGGACACTCGTCCGCAGGTTCCTGAAACAGTAGACCGCCGCCTCCTTCAGGGCGGGGTCCTCCAGCTCGGGCGTGGTGCGGACAGTGTAGCGGGCCAGCTCCGTGACCAGGTCCGCGGGCAGCCAGGGGCGCCCGGGGTCGCCGATGAGAACCAGCCGCTCGCCGCCCGCCTGGGTGCGGAGCCAGTCGCCCATCCAGGAGAGGTAGCAGACGTCGCCCGCGGTCAGCACCTCCCAGTCGGCCCGCCCGGTCTTCAGGAGGTCCTCGCCGCAGGGGCTCACCGCCACGCCATTCGCCGCCGCGTTGAGCGCAATGGCGGCGAGGGCCAGGGGATCGGTGTCCGTCGCGGCGACGTGTGCAGCGCCGGCCATTGCCGCGGCGATGGCCGCGATGCCCGAGCCGGCGCCGAAGTCGAGCACCCGCTTCCCCCGCGCCGTCTCCGGATGGTCGAGGAGATAGCGGGCGAGCGCTTGGCCGCCGCCCCACGCGAAGGCCCAGTAGGGCCGCGGCCCGTCGTCGGCGAACAGCCCGCGCGGCGCGGCCCGCCGCAGCGGGGCATCAGGCGCCAGCAGGCGCAGCCGAACCTCCGGGCACAGCGGCGGGGCTGCAAGCGCCGTGTTCGCCTCGACGAGCGCAATCGCCTCGTCACACGCCATCGGGGACGCCTCCGTTCCACGAACCATTGTAGCCGGGCGCCCACGGCCTGCAACCCACTTGCAGCCATCCCGACAGCGGGATACGCTGGGCCCCGATGGGCGTCGCCAGGAGGTCTCATGAAACGAGGCGCGTCGAGCCGCCGCATCCCGCGTGAGCAGAGGGACTGGGAGCACGCCGAGCCGGCCGTGCGCGTGTGGGTGGACTACGCCGAGCGCAAGTTCGGCGTCGAGTTCCGCCACCACGAGTGCGAGCTGCACCTCGACGAGCTCGTGGCCACGCAGTCGGAGATCGAGCTGGTCAAGTACAAGCTCGTCCGCGAGGAGGGCTACCGCGCACGGGAGCCCATCATGGTCTACAGGGGCAGGCTCGGCACCTCGTTCATCGTGGACGGCCACACCCGCGCCCGGGTGAAGTGGGACCTCGGCGAGCGCGTGGCCACGGCCATCGTCCTGTCGGCCAACAACGTCGAGCTGGACACCGAGTTCGCCCGCATCGCGGAGACGGTGGGCGGCGGCAAGCCGATGCACATCCGCGACGTGCCGGTCGTGGACCGCCTCGGCGAAGGCTCGGATGCCTGGCAGAAGCGCCGGGCCGAGCTGCGCCGCGACTGGCGGCGCGCCCTCGCCCGCAAGCCCCCATCCTCAGCGCGGGAGTAGCCGCACCGGCGTCCCGCCTGGGCAACGCAGCGCGCGTGGGTTCTGAGGCAGTTTCCT
>Ga0194112_10011286_pt1 | contig 11081 bp, 8 predicted proteins | sample TA2MahC400mmetaG_FD_146191 | JGI IMG/M metagenome (GOLD analysis project Ga0194112, IMG submission 146191) | Freshwater microbial communities from Lake Tanganyika, Tanzania - TA2015016 Mahale Deep Cast 400m | ecosystem: Environmental > Aquatic > Freshwater > Lake | place: Tanzania: Lake...
CAGGCTGAGATTGGTCCCGCCGACCGTCACCAGCATGCCCGGCGCCACTTTGTCGGAGCCGTCCGCCAGGCTGGCCACCTTGGAAAGGCGCGGATCCGAGACCCAGGCGTCGTAGTTCCAGGGCAGGATCACGTAGCCCGAGGTGCTCAGGGAGATGATGGCTTGGCGGTTGGTCAGAGGGGCCAGGGTGCGCGTGAAAGGCGAGCCCTCGATAATGGTTACGGTCGTGGGGGGTTCGCACAACGTCTTGCCAAAGACGTCCTGGCACTTCCCAGGGACAGTGATGGTGGTTTCCTGCACCAACGCCGGTGCCTCGATCATGCGTACCGGCGTGATCCGGGTGCTCTGGCCGAATTCCACCTTTTGGATCACGCCGGGGGCGGTTTCAGCGGGCGCCGTGGTGCGCAGGCCGTACTGGTCAAACATAGCGAAACCGGAGCTCTTTCCGGTCTCGACCTCAAACGTCTGGATGGGCACCAAGGAAGAGTTCAGCAAGTTGCCCTGAACCAGGTACCGGTCGCCAGGTAACGCTGCGTAAGCGCCCTGGAGCGACTTGAAATCGTTGCGCGAGGCGAAGAAGGTATCGGCCACCGCGTCATAAGCCATTACGTAACCGTCGTCGCGCACGATGAAGATCTTCGTGCCCGAGGGGCTAGCCGTCAGCACGGTGTTCCCGGTCTCGATCGAGTTCACGTACAGCCCGAGCTGCGGTAGGGTCACCGCGCTGGACAAAGGCAGCGAGTAGAACGGTTCCGTGGTGACATCCGGCTGTAGGCTGATGCGGTCAATTGTATTGGTCGGTCCCGCCACGCGCGAGAAGGCAAGCAGCGCGTTTGAGGAGCAGGCGATCGACTTCGGGTAGTGACGCGGAGGAAAGACCACCATGCGCACCTTCTTCATAAGGTCCAGGTCGTACATGTAGGCGACCTGCGAGTCGTTGTTTCCGATCAGCATGTGCTGCCGGTCATAGGTGATGGCCATCTGCGTGGGCGTGTTGCCGGTCCGGAACGTAGCCACGCGATTATAGTTCGTGGCATCGTAGACCTGCACCTCGTTCAGGTCCTGGCGCAGGATGTAGAACCGGTTTCGGGCCGGATCTGCCAGCAGATCCACCAATGTGCCAGGAACGTTCTGGATGGTCCCCCGCTGGTCGGGCTCCCGGTTGTTCACCAGCACACGGACCAGCGCCGCGGAGCCGGGTTTGCCGCTGGCTTTCAGTCTCGGGGGCACGGGCCAAGGCACGTTGATCGCGGCTTTGGAGTATATCTCGATCAATCCCGCCAGAGTCCCGCGGTACTCCTGGAAGAGGTTCGGGTCCACCGCGATCTTCACCTTGGCGGGGGTAACCCCTGAGGTCGCCAACACCGTCACACCCGGCATCTTGGACTCGACGGTGAAATCGGTGGCATTCCCGCCGGGATCGACGATATCGATCTCCTGAGTCATGGGCCGGCGGTCGCAGAAGCTGCCGCGGAAGAGCACGTCCTCCTGCTTGGCCATGATGCGGGGGTGCTTGTTCAGTTCGCCCACCGGCAGGAACATCACCCCGCTGTCTGAGACCGCGTACAACATGCGGCCGTCGGAGCTCAGCACCGCCTTGCCCCCCAGGTTCTCGGGAAGGCTCAGCAGCTCGCGGATGGTCAGGTTGTCGGCGTCCCCAACGATAAGGATTGGCTGACCGGCCGTAGCCTGCCGCTCGAGCTGCGCATAGACCGTTCCGTAAGGCCCGAGCCTGGAGTCAATCGCCAGACTCCCGATATTGAACCTGCCGGTCGCGCTGGGGAACTGCGCCAGCAGAATGCGCCCGCGCAGGAACAGGCCCCAGCCGGTCATGCAGAAGGTGCCGTCGTGGTTCACGCTCATCGTACGGGGCCCCAGTGGCGGGGAACTCCTCCTCCAGTAGGTCATTTCGATGAACTGCGTGACCACGTTGTAGCGGAAAATCACCTCCAAGTTCGGCCCGCCCGTCTCGGCCACACCCCAGAGCCACTGGCCATCGCCGGAAGGGGCCATGGAAGCCCGGATAATTTCGGGCGGAAATGTCGCCCAGGGTACGGGCAGTGTGGTCGCAGTGATCTTGTCCAGAGTCGTGAAGACGGTGGCCTGCCCGGTGGTCGGATCGAGAAGCTGCAAGTCCTTCATCGTCAGGATGAGCGCCTGCGAGCTAGCGCCAAAGCCCACAGTCAGGGGTGGCGAGGACAGGGTGAGTGGGCGCCTGCGGTCATACTGGATGTCGTAGATGGTAACCAAGTTGGTGGTCGTCAAGGGGGGCTCAGGGTTCCGGTAGTGGGTGACCACCAGGTATTGCCCGTCAGGCGAGAGGGAAACCGAAGCCGGGTAAGGCGGCGCGTTGATGGCCTTGTCACGCAGCACCGTCTTGGTGGCGATCGAGATCACATCCACCCGGTTGGCCATCATGTTGGCCACGTAGAGAAGCCCCCGCTTCTCGTCCAAAGCGACGTCGGAGGCGTGGCCCCCAATGGGTACCACGGTGCCAAATGTACCCGCTAGAGCCGGCAAGGCGAACAGCCATCCGGCAAGGCACCAGCGCAAGAGAAGCTGCCCCGGGCGGGAGGTTTGACTCCAAGATGACAGACTAAGCCTCATGTGTTTACCCTAAGGTCCTCATCTGAAAGGGTGTACTACTCCGCAAGTCCTTGTCAAGACTGAACCTGGGCAGCGCAGTCCTGTTCACCAAAGTTAACCCGAGGCGCTGCCAGATTCCCCCGCCCGGCTAGTGGTTGGACGTAACTAATTGAAATAAAATGCCTTATGGAGAGGCTGGCGACGCTAGCAGGATGGACAAGTCCTGAAGGAGCTGCTGCTCACCCAGCGTGAAGCGGCTCCGGAATTCGTCACCGTTGATGCGGGCACGGCGATCAGTGTCGTCCAACTGGCGAAGAACGCGGAACTCCTCGCCCACCAAAGGCTTGCGGTCCTCGGCAAGCTGGTTGAACCGAGCCCACAGCCGGCGAGCGGCGGCCTGGCGCTCGGGCGGCAGCTCACCGAATCTTTCCAAGCGGTTACGCAGACGCTCCTGCTCCGAGGGAGGAAGCTGCCGGAAGCTTTCCAGACCCTCCTCGACTCGCTTGCGGCGCTCGGGAGGCAGCCTGTTCAGTACCCGCCTGCGCTCCTCCGGGGTCATCCTCTCGAGGCGCTCCAGGATGGCCGCCCCTGGAGGAATCTTGGGCGGACGGACCGCCTTGGGAGCCGGGACGGGGCGCCGTGCCTGGCCCATTGCGACGGGCGCGGCTGTCAGCGTCACCGCCAGCAATCCGACGACCGGTATGGCCCAGCCTGACCGCATGTCCCTACATAGCCTGCGTCACAGGGGGCTCGGCCCTGGGAGTCAAATTGACCTGCCGGAGCATCTCCAGGTCGTCCAGGGCGCGTTCCACCTGCTCGGCGTCCACCATCTCCACCTCGGCCAGCCTCGACGCCGGCGGCGGTGACTGCACCAGCAGCGCGACCAGCAGGACCGACGCCGCCACCGCCAGCGAGAGCGCCGGACGTGGATTCAGCGGCAGCCGCGGCTGCACCCAGCGGGTCCAGAAGCTGCCCTCCTCTTCCCGACGGATGCGCGCATACAGCCGGCGGTCGAAATCCTCCGAGAGGGGCTGCGCCTCCCAGGCATCCAGCGCCGCCCAAACCGCCTTCTGGGCTTCCCCGAAAGCCCGGCACGCCTCGCACTGCTGCATGTGGCGCTCCAGCACGGCCGCCGCTTCGGCATCCAGCCGCCGGGCGCAGTAGGCCAGCAGCAGATCGGCGTTGTCGCGATTCTGGACCGGGCACTGCATGTCGTCTTCCCTCCTCATGCCAGGTGCGCCAGCCGGGCGCGCAGCGTCTCATAGGCTCTGAAGAGCAGGCTCTTCACCGCCGACTCCGAGCAGCTCAGCACCCGGGCAATCTGCGAATACTCCAGTTCCTGGTACTTGTGCATCAGCACGGCGGCCCGCTGCTTGGCTGGCAGCGTCTCGATGGCCCGCCGCACCTCCGCCAGTTTCACTTCGAAGACCAGATCCTGCTCGACGCTGGGCCTTCTGTCGGGCACCTGTCGCGAGGCATTCTCCTGGGTCTCCACGTCCAGGCTCGCATGGCCGCGTTCCGCCCGCCCATCGCGCAGGCAATTCAGAGCCAGATGCATGGCGATGCGGAACAGCCAGGTCGTAAACTTGGCGGTGGGCTCGTAACTCAAGCGGGCCCGGTAGACTCGCAGGAAAACCTCCTGCGCCAGCTCCTCCGCCACGGCCTGATTCTGCACCATGCGGTAGAGGAAATGGATGACCGGGACCCGGTGCCGTTCCAGCAGAAGCGCAAAGCTGGCCGCGTCGCCGCCCTTGACGCGCAGCATCAACTCGGCGTCCGGCTCCAGAGCCGTCACCGCCACCATATCCTGACTAACCCGCTGGGCCATGGAAGGTTGCGAAAAACGCCTCCGCTCACTCCCCTTTCAGCGACCGCTCCATCAGCTCCCGGATGGCCTCCGAAGGCGGCTTCTGCTGGTGCAGGATGGCGTGCACCTGCTGAGTTATCGGCAAGTCCATCCCGTGTTTGCGGCCCAGCTCGACCGCTGCATCGGTGGTGCGGACGCCTTCCGCCACCATCCTCATACTCGCCAGGATTTCGGGCAGTTTCTGGCCTTGCCCGAGCCGAATCCCCACCTGCCGGTTCCGGCTAAGCTCCCCGGTGCAGGTCAGCACCAGGTCACCCAGCCCGGCCAGCCCGGCCAGCGTCTCGGGCCGCCCTCCCAGAGCCACCGCCAGCCGTCGTATCTCGACCAGCCCCCGGGTGATCAGCGCCGCGACGATGTTGCCGCCCAAGCCCAGACCCTGGCACACGCCCGCCCCCACGGCGATGATGTTCTTGAGCGCCGCGCCCAGCTCCACACCTACCAGATCCGGATTGGTGTACAGCCGGAAGGTGGGGCCGGAGAAGGCCCGCTGGATGCCCGCGGCCAGTTCCCCATCCCTGGAGGCGATGACGACCGCCGTCGGTTCCCCCTGGGCCACTTCCCGGGCGAAGGTCGGCCCCGACAGGGCCGCCACGCGGGGTTGGAACCGGACTCTGACCACATCGGTGATCACCTCGGACATCCGCATCAGGCTGCCGCCTTCGAGTCCCTTGGTGGCGCTGACGAAAAGCATCGACGGGTCCAGCCACCCGAGCATCTGACCCCAGACCGGGCGCACCACGTGCGAGGGCGTCACCCCCAGCACGATGCCAGCGCCCGCCACTGTCTGTCCAAGGTCGTTGCAGATCCGCACCTTCTCGGGAATCCGCAGGCCGGGCAGGAAGAGGTCGTTCTCACGGCTGGAGCGCACGCGGTCCGCCAGATCCGGCTCGTAGACCCACAGCCGGACCTCCTCGAAGCGAGGCGCCAGGACGATGGCCAGCGCCGTTCCCCAGCCGCCGCCGCCAATGATGGCCAGTCGGGTCAGGATCGCCGGCCTCCGAAGGAAAACACGTTTTCTGTCCCCGCCCGCAGCCGGGCGATGTTCCCGCGGTGCCGCCAGATAACGAAGGCGCCCGCTATGGCCGCGGCGGCCGTCACCGTCCAGTGCGGGCGGCCGAGAAGCCAGACCGCCAGCGGCAGCGTGGCGGCGGCCGCGATCGACCCCAGTGAGATGAAGCGGCTCCTGGCCACGACCAGCACGAACACCACCAGGGCCGCCAGCAGCGCCGCTGGCGTCAGGCCCAGGAAGGCCCCCACGCAGCTTGCCACCGCTTTTCCGCCCCTGAACTTCAGGAACACGGGAAAGGCATGGCCAGCCATCACGGCCAGCGCCGCCGCGCTCATCCACACCGGCGAGCGGCCCGACACAACTCCGGCGATCCACACCGCCACGAAACCCTTGGCCATATCGAGCAGCAGAACCAGGATGCCGGCCCACCGGCCCGTGGTGCGCAGCACGTTGGTGGCGCCGATGTTGCCGCTGCCCTCGGTGCGAACGTCCCGGCCGGTCTTGAGCCTTACCAGCAGATACCCGAACGGAACCGCACCCAGCAGGTACGCAATCGCGAGTGCCAGGGCGGGGATCATGGTTGCGTGAACCGGAACTCCGCCAGCCGGCTGTATACCGCCCCGCCGGGCTGGAGCGCGCTCCGGTAGAGGCAAAAGCGGTCCGCCGCGAAGGCGCCGAACTCCGCTGAAGGCAGCTTCCCGATGGCCTGGTGCAAGGCATCAAGGGGCGTCGGCTCCTTGATTCGCGCCAGGGTGAGGTGCGGCGAGAATGGCCGCCGTTCCTGCTCGACGCCCAGTCGCGCCAGCGCTTTTTCTGTATCCCGCGCCAACACGGCCAGGCTCTCCGGCGCCTCGACGCCGGCCCAGAAGACGCGCGGCGCCCGCGCGGCGGGGAAAAAGCCCAGCCCGCGAACCTGAATGGCGATAGGCTCGCGGCCCGACAGGGCGCGCAGGGCGGTCTCGACCTCGCCCACGCGGCCATCCGGCCATTCGCCGATGAACTTGGTGGTGAGGTGCCAGTTGTCCGGGCGGGTCCAAGTGATCCGCGCCAGCGGGCGCAGCCGGTTCACCAGCCGCTCCAGCGCGCCGATGATCTCTTTCGGCAGATCGATTGCCACGAACAGGCGCATTGGCAGTACAGTTAATTGTCGAACGAATCTCGCCGAGCGCGCAATGGACCTGAAGCAACTCGAGGCCGAGACCGACATCCTGCCCCGGTCGTTCTACGAGCGGCCCACCATCGCGGTGGCGCGCGAGCTGCTGGGCACGATCCTGGTGCACGGGCGCACCGCCGGGCGGATCGTCGAGGTGGAGGCGTACCTGGGCGCCGCGGACCTGGCCGCGCACGCCTCCCGCGGGCTGACCAACCGCACGCGCGTGCTGTTTGGCCCACCGGGCCACGCCTACGTGTACTTCATCTACGGCATGTACGAGTGCCTGAACCTGGTGGCCGAGCCGGAGGGCACGCCGGGGTGCGCGCTGATCCGGGCGCTGGAGCCGCTGGCCGGCATCGGGATCATGCGGCGGCGCCGGCCCAAGGCGCGCTCAGTCGAGGAGCTGGCCAACGGCCCCGGCAAACTGACGCAGGCGCTGGGCATCACGCGGCGGCACTACGGAGCGGATGTCACCCGCGGGCCGCTGGCCGTGCGCCGGCTGAAGCACGAGCCGCCCTTCGAGATCCTCGCTACTGCGCGCATTGGCATCCGCCATTGCGCCCAGTGGCCCCTGCGCTTCCTGATCGCGGGCAACCGGTGCGTGAGCCGGTGATGAGCGGGAGCCCGCAGGAGTGCGGGCTTGGCAGCCTGAGAGGCTGCGCCACGCTGACTCCGTCGGCGCCGGCGTCAAAACAGCAGCTTCAGGGCGAACTGAAGGATCCGGGGGTCGCCGGCGCTCTCGATGCGCCCGAAGCGGTTGGCCACGTTGACCGTAGCATAGGGGCTGCCGAAACCAGGGGTGTTGAAGGCGTTGAACAGCTCGGTCCGGAACTCCAGGCGCCATTTCTCCGCCAGGGCGAAGCTCTTCATGAAGCCCAGGTCGAAGTTCACCGCGCCCGGACCCCGCATCACGTTGCGCGGCGAGGTGCCGAAAGTCCCTATGGCGCTCAACGCAAAGGCGGCGGTGTTGAAATACTGCGCGATGAGCTGCTCACGAGGCCGCCCCGTATCCAGGTACGGGTTGCCGACCAGATCGGCGAAATCCATGTTGATGCCGCTCATCGCGCGATCCACCCCGGACACAACCGAAAAGGGGTAGCCGCTGCGAACCCCGGTGATCCCGGTGAACTGCCACCCCCCGGCCAAGCGCCGGATCCAAGCCGGCTGCTCACGCAGCCCGGGAAGGGCCCACACGTGTGAGATGACGAGGCGCTGAGACTGGTCGAAATCCGAGAGCCCGCGATTGAGGCGGCGATTGAGCGGCACCCGCTGAGAGGGGTTCTGCGGCGTCTGGTCGGAGGAAGCTTCGTCAATCGACTTCGAAATGGTGTAGTTGACCTCCACCGAGAAGTTGTCCGTCACGCGCCGCTCCACGGAAAGCTGGAAGCCGTGGTAGCTGGAAGTAGTGCTCGCGGTGGTGACGAAGATCCTGGTGAAGTCGCCATGGGGACGGCGCTGCTGGATGTTGCCCGTGGTGGCGCCGGGGGCGTAGCGCGCGTAGTTCACATCGTCGCTGACCGAGAGATGGCGCCCCAGATTGGCCACGTAGCTGGCGCGCACGATCAGGTTCGCAAGCAACTCGCGCTCCAGCGTCAGGTTTGCCATCTGCTGGTAGCTGGGCTGGAAGTCGCGGGCGAAGGATCCGAAGGAACCCAGGGGGACGACGAATCGGGAGTCTTTCGCCGGCACAAACGGTGCGAAGCCAGCCGGGAAGGGGTTTTCCGTGGCGGCGTACGGATCCTCGAACCGCACAGCGTAGCGGGTGATCTGGGGGCTGAAAGGAGCGGCATTGACGAAGCCGTTGTAAAGGACCGTGAACTGCGGGTTCCAGAACAGCCCGTAGCCTCCGCGCACCACGCTGCGGCCTCCGCCGGGCCGCCACGCAAACCCGAAGCGCGGCGCCACCTGCCAGAGATAGGAGTCAAATCCCCCTTCCGGACAACCCGGGTCTCCGGCGTTCAGATACCCTTGCGGCGCGTTGGGGAAACGCGTGGAACGGACGCCGGGAGCGAAGCACTGTGTGCGCCCCAAGGAGTCGCGGAACGGGAACATGGGATCCCAGCGCAGCCCGAGATTCAGCGTCAGGTTGTGCGTAGCGCGCCAGTTGTCCTGAAGGAAGAAACCCCAGCGGGTTCCGTAGAGCTCCTTGTACTCGCCGCCCCCCTGGTCGAACTGGTAGACCTCGCCCAGCATGAAGTCCGCCATGGCGTTGCCGGTGATGCCGCCGGTGAAGTTGAACAGGCCCATGGTCCGAAAATCATTCAGGATCTGGTTGGAGGACCGCAGAATCTCAGCGCCGAACTTCAGCTCGTGTCCGCCGCGCATCCAGGTGGAGGTGTTCGCGAATTGCAGATCGTAGTCCAGCTTGTCGTAATTCCAGCCAGGCCGCGCCAGAAAACCGCCCGAGACGTTGATGTAGACCGACGCGGGATCCTTGACGGCGATGCTGCGCACACCCGCGTCGCGGAAACTGATGGGCAGCTTCACAGCGCGCCAGTCATTGAACGTGCGCCGGCCGCGGTAGGCGAAGGTGAGATGGTTCAGCCAGTGGGAGGAAACCGTGAAGACGTCGCTCAGGGTGAGCTGCATGTAGGGTTGCTTGGAAAGACCGGCGTCGGCCGCATACATGGAGGCCAGATCGTTCACATTGCCGCCGAAGGGGCGGGTGAATTTGTTGCGGAAATAGCGCGCCATGAGCCGGTGTTTGCCCAGGTAATAGTCGCCCCGCGCCGTGAACTCGTTCAGGTTGTTCCTCGCGGGGATGCCCACGAAGCGCTCGCCGGTGGGAGTGGCCGGGTCCGGCAGGTACTTCAGGAAGGCCTGAGTCACCTGGCTCAGCCGGCTGGCCGGAATCTGGTTGCCCGGGAACGGCTGCCTGGTCTGCGGGTCGGTGAGGGCCCGCGTGACGGAAGAGAAATCGCCGCGCCGCATGGCGGCGGTGGGCAGAAACTGGCGCGTCAGTCCGGGATCGCTGCGGAGGCGAGTGCCCTGATAGGACACGAAGAAGAACAGCTTGTCCCGCTGGACGGGCCCTCCCAGGGTGGTCCCGAACTGGTTGCGTTTGAGCGAGTCCCGCCGGGCAGCGAAGAAGTTGCGGGCGTTGAAAACGGCGTTGCGGACGAATTCGAAGGCGCTGCCGTGGTACTCGTTGGTGCCGGACTTGGTGACCACGTTGACCACCGCGCCCATCGCATTGCCGTACTCGGCGCTGAAGTTGGTCTTCTGGACGCTGAATTCCTGGATGGCGTCCGGATTCGGGAAGTTGCCGCTGAAGTTGCGATATGAATCCGTGTTCATCCCCGAGTCCATCAGCCAGTAGACGCCGCTCTGGCGGCTGCCGCTCACCACAAAGGCGTCTCCCTCTCCGTAGGAACTGGTGCGGAGAATGACGCCAGCCTGAATGGACATCAACTGCGTGATGTTGCGGCCATTGAGCGGAAGGTTGACGATCCGCTGGTGGTCCACCAGGCCGCGGATCGTTCCCACCTGCGTTTCGAGCAGGGGCGCGGCGGCGGTCACGGTCACCGCTTCGGAGGTGGCTCCGAGCCTCAGCACCAGATCAATGTTCACGATGTCGTTCACCGCCAGGGTGACGCCTTCCCGGACGTACCGCTGGAAGCCTGTCTTCTCCACTTCCAGGCGGTATTGGCCCACCGGCAGGGACGGCAGCGAATACATCCCCTCCAGGTTGGTCTGGCGAGCCTGGCGCAAGCCGGTCTGGACGTTGACGGCGGTGACGGTGGCATCAGGCACGGCCGCGCCGGACGGGTCACGGACCACGCCCACCAGGCCGGCCTGGCTGAAGCAGAGTCCGGCGCCGAGCAGGGACGCCAAGATTAACCGCCGAGATTCCCCTTGTTGCCTGCTATACATCAGGTTGCTCCTCCCAAAGCCACTACGGCTATGCCGGGTCTCACTATTGTAGCCGTGTTGTGGGGCCACCCTCAAACCGGTCCGGAACGGCCCTTGCGAGGACTACGGCGGATGGGCAGCAGGGCCGGCACCGCTGTCGCCCTTTCCCGGGGCTTCTCGGGCCGGTAGTATCCTGAAGCCTGCCCAAGAGGCCGCGGGGAGATGGTGAAGGAAGCTGTGTGGCTGGTGAGCTGCGCCGTGCCCCTGTAGGCGTTCCTGCTGTTCGCAATGGCGTGGAGCGCGTCCCCGCCTGCTGCGGAAGGAGATGACGGCGGCGCCTCCCAGGCGGGACCGCCGCCGCTGCCGGAGCTCGCCCGATTGGCCGGGCAGGGGCGATTGGATGGCGTGACCATCGAGTACTGGGTGGGCGGCGGCCCTCCTCCCCCGCTTTACCGATCCGACCAGTTCCGCCTCCTGACCGTCGAGAGCCCCGACGTGCTGGAACTAGCCCCAAGACCGTTCAGTTAAGCCATGACCACTCCCTGCCGGTCGTGGCTTCCATGAGAAGGCCGGCCGATGTCAAGTCTTTTCATTTGGGCCGGCGGCAGCCGGCC
>Ga0194112_10011300_pt1 | contig 11077 bp, 9 predicted proteins | sample TA2MahC400mmetaG_FD_146191 | JGI IMG/M metagenome (GOLD analysis project Ga0194112, IMG submission 146191) | Freshwater microbial communities from Lake Tanganyika, Tanzania - TA2015016 Mahale Deep Cast 400m | ecosystem: Environmental > Aquatic > Freshwater > Lake | place: Tanzania: Lake...
TGGTAAAGCGTGGTATGCGAGTAACCACCGCCACTATTGCCGACAGTAGCGGTAAGGTTCAGGCGGTGTGGTTTAATCAGCCGTATCGTCAGGCTCAGCTTGAAACTCATGAAGAGTTTTTATTTTCTGGTGAATTTGAATTTCGCTATAATCGCTACCAACTTACTAATTCGAGTGTTGAGAAACCAAAAGAGTTACAGGCTCACACAGGTCGCGTGTTGCCGGTGTATCATCAAATTAAAGGTTTAAAAAATCAATTACTCCGTAAAATACTTCGCGAGGTGTACCCAATTTTTGAGTTTTTACCCGAAACTTTGCCTAGGGAACTTGTTGAGCGAGAAGGGTTAGTCTCTTACGGTGAGGCGTTACGTGCCATGCACTTTCCAAGTGGTGGTGATGACATTGCACGGGCTCGCGAGCGATTGGCGTTTGAAGAGCTATTTGGTTTGCTACTTGCGTCGGCTTTTAATAAAAACGAGCAAACTAAGTTAAAATCAGAAGCTATTAATTTTGATGCGCAGTACATTAAATCGGTGGTCGAATCTTTACCGTTCAAGTTAACGAATGCGCAACGACGCGCAGCGTGGGACATTTTTCAGGATTTGGAGCGTGATACGCCGATGAATCGTTTGGTGCAAGGAGATGTGGGTTCTGGTAAAACCGTGGTGGCAAGTTTAGCTGCCTGTTTGGCACGGTACCGCGGGTATCAATCGGCGATTATGGCACCGACCGAAATTTTAGCGTCTCAGCATGCCGAGACACTAGCCAAATTATTAACGCCCTTTAACATTAGCGTTGGACTACTCTCTTCGCGTGTAAAAGGTTTGGCACGCAAGGAGTTGTACGCTCAAATAGAAACGGGTTCGGTAGACGTGGTTGTTGGAACGCACGCGCTAATTCAAGAGTCGGTACGCTTTAAGCGTTTAGGATTAGCGGTGATAGATGAACAGCATAGGTTTGGCGTTGCTCAGCGACAATTGCTGCTCGATAAAGCCAAATTTATGCCGCACTTGTTAGCGCTCACTGCAACGCCTATTCCTCGCAGTCTGGCGCTTACGCTGTACGGCGAGCTGGATAGTAGTATTATTAACGAACGTCCGGCCGGACGCAAAGAAATAATCTCTAAAATTTGGAGCCCAATTTCGGCTAAAAATTTATACGAGCAGGTAGATAGAGAATTTAACGCTGGTAGGCAAGGCTATGTTATTTGTCCGCTGATTGATGATAATCCCGATAACGATAAAAAAAGCGTCGAGGCCGAATATAAACGGTTAAAAAGTACGATATTTACGCACCGTTCAATTGGCTTGCTGCATGGAAAAATGAAACCAGAAGAAAAACAGGAAGTAATGGAGCAGTTTAGTCGTGGGGAAATTACGCTACTGGTTTCTACAACAGTGGTGGAGGTGGGTGTAGATGTGCCGAATGCCACCGTAATGATTATCGAAAACGCCGATCATTTTGGCCTTAGCCAGCTGCACCAATTGCGTGGCCGAGTAGGTCGCGGCGTACATCAAAGCTACTGTTATTTTGTGTTGAGTGATAGCAAAAAACCGAGCGAACGGCTTAAAGAGCTGGAGCGTTCTAATGATGGGTTTTATTTGGCGGAAGTAGACTTACGGCTGCGTGGACCGGGTGAAATTTACGGTCGTATGCAGCATGGCGCTTTAAATTTAAAAGTTGCAACCCTTCACGACGCCGAACTAATTGCCCGAGCGCAAAAAGCTGCCAAGTGGTTTATGGAAAGCACGCATAATGTGCTAGACTATAATCAGTTACATGCAGCTGTAGCAAAATACCAGCGCATTACTACATTAAATTAATCTATGCACATACGACTTATAGCAGGATCACTAAAGGGCCGTAGAATCGCCGCGCCTGATAATTCTCGCACCCATCCTATGAGCGAGCGGATTCGAAACGCGGTATTTAACAGTATTGGCGTAGAGGTGCAAAATGCCCGAATATTAGACGCCTTTGCTGGTACGGGTGCAGTTGGATTTGAAGCAATTAGCCGTGGCGCCCAAAGCGTATTGTTTATTGAAAAAGATCGAGTCGCGCAAAAAATACTGAATGAAAATATTGATACGCTTGAGCTTAAAAATACTAAGCTGGTTCGCGCCAGCGTGGCAGGTTGGTGCGACACCTATAAAGGTGAGCCATTCGACATAATTTTCGCCGATCCTCCGTATCATGATCCGCAGTTTTCCACAGTTATAAAACTATTTGCTCTACTCAAACCGGGTGCGCTTATGGTATTATCACATCCAGGTAAAGGTGAGGTTCCAATCCAAACGGGAGTTGTTGTGGTGGACAATCGTAGTTATGGGAATGCGGTCCTCACCTATTACCGTCGTGAGCACGAAAAAATCGCCTAATAAGGCGTTTTTTTAATCGTATTTTTATTTAACAAAAAACCTCAAATAAATTGAGGCCTATTGCTTGGTACGCGAGAAAGGACTTGAACCTTCACGCCCGGAGGCACTAGCTCCTAAGGCTAGCGTGTCTACCAATTCCACCACTCGCGCTTATTGTTGTTTGTACGCTCGGCGTGTCTACGATAAACTTTCGTTTTACGAAGCCACCACCTGCGCTTACATAAAAGAGTATAGATTATTTTGCAGACTATGTAAAGTCATTTGATAACGCTTGTGGTATACTAACGGGTAGTACGAGCACTGTTATAGCGGGGAGATGAAAATGAACAAAGCTGCGGCATACTTAAATCAGCACCTAAACGGCGAAGCCTTAATTTCTAAAGCGGCGACCCAGCGCTATTCATACGACGCGAGTATGCTAAAAAGCGAGCCGGAAATTGTAGTAATGCCGCGCACGCTTGATGATGTGCGAAAAGTAATGCGCTTTGCGTGGCAATTAGCCGAAAAAGGTCACAGTTTACCTGTTACGGTTCGTGGAATAGCTAGCGATACGACCGGTGGTGCGCTGGCGAGTGAGGGTGGTGTTAGTGTAGACTCTGCGGTTCATCTAAACAAATTATTAGAAACGGATTTAAAAAAGCGTCTTGTGCGCGTACAGCCCGGATGTACTATTTTGCAACTTAATAATTATTTAGACCAGCATGGTCTTACGTGGCCAGTTGCAGGCGCCGGAACGATTGGTGGTGCAATTGCCGGAAACAAGTTTAGCTACTCAAATGATGCTAGTAGCTATGTAGAGCGATTAGAAGTAGTGCTGTCGTCTGGTGAAGTTCTTGAAACAGGTAGAATTTCGCGCCGTGAAGTTGAGCATAAAAAAGGACTTACTACGTTTGAAGGTGAAATTTACCGCACGATTGATTCGTTATGTGATGATTATGCCGACGTAATTACGACAATTTCTAATCGCCAATTGCCGTCGGGTGCTGGCTACGAGGGCATTATAAATGTACGCGACGGTAAAGGTGCAATCGATCTTACGCCGCTTTTTGTTGGTAGTCAGGGTACGCTTGGTGTTATTTCAGAGGCTATTGTACAAGTGAGTATGAACGAACAATCTTCGCTTACAGTATTTTTACGCTACCCAACCGTTGCCGCGGCTCGCGATAGCGTAGATGAATTGCTAAACTTAAAGCCCAATAATCTATCTCTTCGAACGGGCAATATGTTTACTCAAACGGTAGACACTGGACGCATACCGGAATGGCTAAACGAAATAGACGAACACGGTGCACTGGTAGAAATAAAATGGAGTGATATTGCGCCACGACAAGCAAAACGTTTAGTAAAAAAGTTGCAAAAAAAACTTGTGGAATCTTCGGTTGAAATGACTGTGGTAGGTAGTGGTGACGACCAGCGTGATGTGCAGAGGATTAGGTCTACTGCTGCCATTTTGCGGCACGGCTTTAATGATGGTCGTGTTGTACCAGCGTTTTTTTCAAACATGGCAATATCAACACTAGTGAGCGATAAATTTTGCAAACAACTTGCCGCAGTAGAAGCAAAACACGAGATCGTGTTACCTTACAGACTTGATATGATTAGCGGAGAGCTGCACTTTTATCCACGCTTCGACGCCACAAAAGTTGGCGGCCGGCAAGCGATGATGAAAACATTTGCTGATGTCGCTGAGCTAGTATGCGCTTGTGGCGGTACGGTGGTAGCGAGCGGTGGTGAAGGCCGAATTAAATCGGGCGAAGTGTATGCGCGAATGGACACAAAAGAGTTGGCGCTGTACGAAGCCATTCAAACCCTTTTTGATCCACATCGCGTACTAAATGTAGCCGCAAAAAGGCCAGTTGAAGCAAATAAAGTTGCACGATCACTCGATGGACATTTTTACAGCGGTACCATCTATTAACACGTTAGATTTGCGCGTGAATATGGCGTATAGTTTAGCTAGTATGCAGATGTGGCGGCTTTAAGTGAATGATCGTAGACGCGCCGCGCGGTAAAATACGAGCAGATGTGGCGGAATTGGTAGACGCGCTAGCTTCAGGTGCTAGTGTCCCCCGGGACGTGGAGGTTCAAGTCCTCTCATCTGTACCAAAATAAGAATCGGCCTTTAGGGTCGGTTTTTATTTTAAAAGTACATTGAAAAACTGTAAAATGGCTTGCTAATAAAGCGAGTGTATAATATAAAATATGAAATCGTTATTTGATAAAGCTGAATTATTAACACCGAAGGACGTACTTAATTTTTTTCAATCTGCAATAAAGTATAGAGAATTTCACAAAGACGAATCGAAAAAATAGCTCTATTCGTTTTTGACGCCACTCATGAAACTAAAATAAATGTGCGCTTGGGTAAAGATTTACAACATATACGCTACGAATTTGGTGCGCTAGAAGCGCCTGGATGGCCCGAGAATGGCGAAGATGAAATAGGGTACGAGGATAAGTTGTGGGCGCAACTGTCTTTAGTTATTAATTTTAAAATGAAAAGCGGACAGTTTAACGACTTATCCAGGTCGTGACGATAATCGTGGTTATGTAAAACCAACGTGATGTAATATTTATAAATATTCATCTGTGTACTGATAAATAACTAACTCCATTTTATTTGGACAACGCATCAACCATACGCCGAAGTAAGCCTATCAATTGCGCGTTGCTCATGCCACCTACCATGCCGGTTCCGTGGTCATTTTCGCCTTGTACAAGCTCGTGTAAAGCCAAAGTTGCCAGCACGTGTTCGCTAAAAGGTGCCGATTCATGATTGCGCTGATCGTTATTTTCTGGCGCGTATTCGTCGGTGTGGCCATCGAGGTGAGGGTCGTGTACCACCTAAGACTAGCGCCTAGCTCACTTGAATCGTACTCGGCCCCCTCAAGTGTACTTACATACTCACCATCCTTCATAAGATCATAAAAAATACTGTAACTATGGTCGACAGCCTGTATAAAAGGCACGATATTGTAGGCAACTTTAATTACTTGATATATTTGACACGGCGAACTAACGCTATCAGAGGCTTGTGGGCTTTGCCTCACATCTTCCGGCGAATCGTCATCATCATACGTTGGGTCAAGATCGCCGAGTGCTTCGCGGTGAATATGAGCTGGCAAATCAACAAACGATGCCGGCGTGGTGAAAGTTGAGCTTAGTTGATAAACAGACGTATCAACTCGTTTTCGCTCTTTAGCTGAAAGCTCCGATAAATCGGCAAGTTGCGAAAAGATGGCAAAACTTAGCGTACTTTCTTAATGTGGCTCGGTGCTGTCGGCTTCATCAAGATTACACATTTTATTTTCAACCAGTAAATTAGCGGTAAGTTCAAACTGAATTGAACCGGTGTGTCCACCGTGCGGAAATAGTTTCAGGTGCTGTAAATATTCTCGTCGTTCGCGCAAATTATCGCAAAGTACACTAAACAGTTCACCGCCGCGCTCTAGCTGTTGGGCGAGTTTTTCTTCCGATGGTGGTCGCCACTGGCGCGGACGGGTAGATGATTTTGCTCAGACATTGTAGACTTTTTATGCAACATTATTACCATGGTGTAAGCTGCTATAGTAAAGATATGAGAGATACGCGCAACGTGATTGATAAATATAAAGGCCTGCCATTAGAAGAAATTGTGGACGATTTAGACCAGCGTAGCCACGGTTTAGAGATTGCGGTGGAGAATACCGAACGCGATTTTAATATGGGTACAATTGTGCGAAACGCTAACGCTTTTGGCGTGCGCCACGTGCACGTAATTGGCCGCAAACAATGGAACAAGCGCGGCGCCATGATGACCGATAAGTATCTACATATACTCTATTACGCGACGCTTGATGAATTTATTGTAGCCATGAAGGCAAATAATCGAGCGATAATTGCCATTGATAATATTGAGGGTAGCGTTAAGCTGGCTCAAACTGAATTACCAGTTCATGGGGTTATGGTTTTTGGTCAAGAAGGGCCGGGAATTTCACCAGAACTTGCCATGGCAGCAGATAAAATTGTGGCAATTGAGCAGTTTGGCTCTACTCGCTCGGTGAACGTAGGTGTGGCGGCCGGTATCGTGATGTACGAATGGATTCGTCGTCACCGGCTGTAGTTGCATAATGCTTATACTTGCAAATACAGAGGTAATATGCAAGAATTACTAATATTATGAACGCATTATCTACCAAGCCATACAAAGGAACTCGTGATTACTACCCTGAAGAAAAACGTGTACAAAATCATATTTTTTCTACATGGGCAAATGTTGCGCAGCGCTTTGGCTACGAAGAGTATGCGACGCCAATTTTAGAGCCACTCGAGTTGTTTACTGCTAAAAGCGGTCAAGAGCTTGCAAACGAGCAAACATACGTATTTACCGACCGCGGTGATCGTACGGTTACAATTCGTCCAGAGATGACCCCAAGCGTTAGTCGGTTAGTAGCCGGTCGTCGTCAAGAGATGGCAATGCCAGCACGACTATATTCAATTGCTAATTTTATGCGTTATGAGCGACCGCAGCGTGGGCGTGAACGTGAATTTTGGCAAATGAACATTGATATTTTTGGTGTGCAATCGCTCGAGGCTGATGCAGAAATTATTGAGATGGCCTACCAAAGTATGAAGGCGTTTGGCGCACGCGACGATATGTTTACAATTCGCATCAACAACCGAGAACTGATTGACGCCATGATGTACTCGTACCTTAAGTGTGATGGCGTGCAAGCGCAGTTAATGATTAAGTTGTTAGATCGAAAAAATAAAATAACGCCTGAAGAATTTCGTGATCAAGCTATAGAAATATTTGGTACTGAACAGGCTGAGTCTGGCCTTATGAAGCTTGCGACACTTTTGCAGTCGCGTACTATTATGGATCTTCCGGTTGAGGTGCGGCAGCATGAATCGGCAGCAAATATGGTGCGGTTGTTCGAAGTGTTAACCGAAGCTGGTATCGCCAATGCCGTATTTGACCCAACACTAATGCGTGGCCTTGATTACTACACCGGCACGGTATTTGAAGTGTTTGACACACACCCAGATAATGCACGGGCGCTGTTTGGCGGTGGCCGCTATGATGGACTAGTTGGCCTGTTTGGCGTAGAGCCGCTTCCAACTGTTGGTATGGGACTTGGCGCTACTACTATGCAGCAATTTTTAGAAGTACACGGGTTGCTTCCTGATGATGTTTCAACAACCGATCTTTATCTTGTGGTAGTGGGCGAAAAAGCGCTTAAGGGTGCTAAACGTTTGGCGCGTGAGTTGCGCGAAGAGGGCGTGCGTGTGGAGGTAGATATCACTGGTCGCAAGTTTGATAAGCAATTAAAAGCGGCACTTAAAAAACGTATTCCTTTTTTGGCGTTTATTGGCGAAGAAGAGCTTCGTAGCGAAACATTTATTCTAAAAGACACTAAAACTACCGATGAGCAAGTGGTAGATATGTCGCGCATGGTAAGTGTAGTACTTGATCGTCGTAAAAAAACTACTGGCGATGAGTTTGACGATTTGTTCATCTAGCCTGTATTTGCTATAGTTTAAACGATGAAGACGACTGTAAAAAATATTTCCGACACAAAAGTTGAGGTGACGATTGCACTTGACAATAATGAACTTGAGGCAGCACGACTTGTTGCACTTAAAAAATTATCTAAAGAGGTGAATGTTGCTGGTTTTCGTAAAGGCAATGCACCTGTTGAATTAGTTGCAAAAAATGTCAACCAAGAACTTCTTGGGCAGCAAACACTTGAAGATGCACTTTCAAAAGCTGTAGCCGAAGCTTTTATTGCTGAAGATATTAAAGCGATTGAGCGTCCGGCGGTTGAGGTAAAAAAATATGTACCAGGTAGCGAGCTTGAATTTACGGCTGAAGCCGAAATTATTCCGCCAGTAAAGCTTGGTGACTACAAAGCGCTAAAGGCGAAAAAAGAAGTGGCTAGTGTGACTGATGGTGATGTTGATGAGATTATCACTCGGCTGCAAGACAACATGACTGTATTTGAAAAAGTTGACCGCGAAGCACAAGATGGCGACGAAGCGGTAATTGATTTTGTTGGTAAAAAAGATGGCGAAGCGTTTGATGGTGGCACAGGTAACGACTATGGCCTTAAACTTGGCAGTGGTCAGTTTATTCCAGGCTTTGAAGAGCAAGTTGTAGGCAAAAAGGCCGGTGAAGCGTTTGATATTAAAGTTTCATTTCCTGACGACTATCATGTTACAGAGCTTGCCGGCCAGCCAGTGGTGTTCGAAACAACCCTAAAAGAGGTTCGCGCGGCACAAAGACCAGAGCTTGATGATGAGTTTGCTGCTAAAAGTGGGCCGTTTACATCTGTAGAAGAACTAAAAGCCGATATTAAGCGTGAACTTGGCGAGCAGAAGGTTCGAGAAGCCGATGAAAAGCTTAAAGATGAACTAGTTGGTGAGCTTGTGGAGGCCAGCGAAGTGCCTGCGCCCGAAGTTCTTGTTTCCGAGCAAGAGAAATCTATTGAGCAAGATATGACGCAAAACCTAATGTATCAGGGCGCAACACTCGATATGTATCTGTCTTCTAAAGGTTTTGCCACAAAAGAAGAATGGCTAGACAAAGAGGTTCGACCGGTTGCCGAAAAGCGCGTTAAGGCTGGTCTTGTGCTTGCCGAATTGTCTAAAGAGCTTAAAATAGAGGCTACGAATGAGGAGCTTGAGGCTCATATTGCAACATACAGGCAGCAGTACGGCAAAAGTAAAGAAGCATTGGCACAGTTTGATCAGCCCGAAGTGCAGCGCGAAATTGCTAACCGCTTACTTACAGAAAAAACCGTTGAAAAATTGGTTGAACTGAACGACTAATTGACAATAAATTTAAACTAGCACTCATTGCTTTTGAGTGCTAGTTTTTGTATACTATAATTATGAACAAACCATCAAACTACTTGGTTCCTACTGTTATTGAGCGCACGCACGAAGGCGAGCGAGCGTTTGATATTTACTCGCGCCTATTAAACGAGCGGATTATTTTCTTAGGTGAAGGCGTAAATGAGCACACGGCAAACATTGTGGTGGCACAGTTGCTACATTTAGCGTACGATGATCCCACTAAAGATATTAAACTGTACATTAACAGTCCCGGTGGTAGTGTGTACGACGGGCTTGCTATCTACGACACCATTCAGTACATTCAGCCAGATGTGCAGACAATTGGTATTGGCCTACAGGCTAGTATGGGTGCGTTTTTACTATCTAGTGGCACTAAAGGTAAGCGATTTGCGCTACCAAGTAGCCGCATTATGATTCATCAGCCAAGTAGCGGCACGCAAGGAAAAATTACCGATCAAGAGATTACCCTTCGTGAAGGTTTATTTCTTAAGCAAAAACTTAACGAAATTCTTGCAAAAAATACTGGTCAAAAACTTAGCAAAATTGAAAAAGACAGCGATCGCGACTTTTGGATGAGCGCTAATGAAGCTAAAGAGTACGGCTTAATCGACAATATTATTAAAAAACCCTAAATGTGCCTTGCAATCTTATCTGTGGTTCGGCATAATATATTGTAAGAAGTAGTGTAGTTTTGGTGCAGCGTGTATTTATTTTTGTGGCATAAAGTAAATAGCATCAGAGCAGTGGATCTTCGGCGCCGATTCGAATCACTAAAATAATTATGCGAGGAGCAGTACCTAGTGGCATACACCAAGTCAACCAATGAGACTGGGCGCGTGTTTTTTACGGCTAAAGACACGTTACCAATCCCAAGCCTTATCGCGCATCAAGAAAACTCTTGGAAAGAGTTTGTTGATACGGGATTAAGCGAAATATTTGCAGAAGTAAACCCAATTGAGGATTACACTGGTCAAAAATTAGCAATGAAGTTTAAGGAGTATCATTTTGATGAGCCTAAAACTACAGATCTTTATGCAAAAGAAAACAACACAACCTTTGAAGCGCCGCTTTACGTAAACGTAGAGCTAACCAATAAAGTTACGGGTGAAGTAAAAGACCAAGAGATTTACCTTGGTGACTACCCATGGATGACTAAGCGCGGTACGTTTATTATTAACGGTACCGAACGAGTAATTGTTTCGCAGCTTATCAGGTCAGCTGGTGTGTTCTTTACGGCAGATGTAAACAATGGCCGTAAGCTTTTTGGTGCTAAACTTATTCCTGGCCGTGGTGCATGGCTTGAGTTTGAAACTGCTGCTAATGGCGCGTTGTACGTAAAAATCGACCGTCGCCGTAAACTACCGGTCACTACGTTCTTACGAGCACTTGGTTACCCTAAAACTAGTGAAATTAAAGAACTCTTTAAAGACGTTGATGATGGTGAATCAAGCTTTATTGAAGCAACGCTTGACAAAGACCCAACTCGTGGCTCAAACGAAGCCTTGATTGAAGTGTACCGCCGCTTGCGCCCAGGTGATCTTGCGACAGTTGATAACGCTCGCCAGATGATTGAGCGAATGTTCTTTGATTTCAAACGCTTTGACTATAGTCGAGTGGGGCGCTTTAAAATTAATCAGCGCCTTGGAATGGACGTTGCCAACACTGCTGAAAATCGTACTTTCCAAATGGACGACCTTATTGCGATTATCCGCGAGCTTATTCGCCTAAATAAAGAACAGGGCGAAGTTGATGACATTGACGCGCTTTCTAACCGCCGAGTTAAACTAGTGGGCGAACTTATCGCTCGTCAGTTCCGTGTTGGTATGCTCCGTATGCAGCGAAATGCTATGGACCGTATGAGC
>Ga0194112_10011308_pt1 | contig 11073 bp, 9 predicted proteins | sample TA2MahC400mmetaG_FD_146191 | JGI IMG/M metagenome (GOLD analysis project Ga0194112, IMG submission 146191) | Freshwater microbial communities from Lake Tanganyika, Tanzania - TA2015016 Mahale Deep Cast 400m | ecosystem: Environmental > Aquatic > Freshwater > Lake | place: Tanzania: Lake...
CACGCCCGATGGTCTCGCCGAAGTTCTGCGCTCCGTGCGCGATGCGAGCGGCGATGGCGGAAAGGTCGTCGTCGTCTTCGGTTGCGGGGGCGATCGCGACAAGGCCAAGCGACCGATGATGGGTGAGATCGCCGTTTCCTTGGCCGACTCCGTGATCATCACGTCCGACAATCCGCGCTCAGAGGATCCGCGTGCGATCATCGACTCGATCGCGGCGGGCATTCCCGATCACCTTCGTCATCGCTTGCACGGAATCTTCCCCGAGCGAGCCGAAGCGATCGGTCGAGCGCTTCGGCTGGCCTCCACGAACGACGTCGTCGTGATCGCCGGCAAGGGTCACGAAATCACCCAGACCATCGGAAGTACGGTGGTGCCCTTCGACGATCGGGTCGTGGCCCGCGAATTCCTGGAGGGCCTTTCATGATCGCGGTGATGATCGCCGGAGCCACGGCCATGTTCGTGTCGCTGTTCGCGACTCGCTTCCTCATCACCTTCTTCCGTGAACGTGGCAAGGGTCAACCGATCCTCGGCAAGGAAGACCACGGACCCGAACATCACAAGAAGAAGTCGGGAACTCCGACCATGGGTGGCTTGGCGATCGTCGGTGCCGCGTTCATCGGTTGGGTCGTCGCTCACATTCGCGATGGTCTGGCCTTCTCCAACCAGGCGATGATCATGTGGGTCGGCATCATCGTGATGGCCGGCATGGGCCTGCTCGATGACGTGATCAAGGTCAACAAGGGTCACAACCGGGGCATCTTCTGGAAGAAGAAGGGCTACATCACCTTCGCCATGGCGTGCGGCATCACGTGGTGGCTGGTGGCGGCGACCAACATCTCGGAAACGATCTCGTTCACGCGTTTCGATTGGCCGGGTTGGGAGATCCCGTGGTGGTTGTGGGTCGTGTGGACCGCACTCATGATGTGGGCCACCACCAACGCGGTCAATGTCACCGACGGTCTCGACGGTCTCGCGGGTGGTTCGGCGCTTCTCGGGTTCCTGGCGTTCACGATCATCGGTTACTGGTCGTTTCGAAATCCCGAGGTGTACGGAGTGCTCGCCGGGGGAACCGTGAACCCACTTGACCTCGCGGTGCTCTCGGCTGGATTCGCCGGCGCCTGTGGTGGCTTCCTGTGGTGGAACGCCGCGCCAGCCCGGATCTTCATGGGTGACGTGGGGGCTCTCGGCATCGGTGCCGCTCTCGGTCTGCTCGCGGTCGGCACCAACACCCACTTCCTGTTGCCGCTGATCTGTGGTGTCAACGTGATGGAAGCCGGGTCGGTCGCCATACAGATGACGATCTTCAAAGCCTCGGGCCGCAAGCGTCGTTTCTTCCGAATGACTCCGATCCATCATCACTTCGAACTGATCGGTTGGCCTGAGATCACCGTCATCATCCGCTTCTGGATCATCGGTGGCATCTGCGTCGCGGCCGCGTTGGCGATGTTCATCGGTGACTTCACGCGCATCACCGACACGGGGTTCTTGCGGTGAGCGATCGCGCCTTGGTGTACGGAGTCGCGGTGGCCGGCCTGGCCACCGTTCGCGCTCTCGTCGATCGCGACATCGATGTGGTCGCCGTCGACGATCAGCCGACGCCCGCCAAGACGACGGCTCTCGCGGCCCTGGGGATCGATCTGCGCGCCACTCCCGACGACGTCGAACTCGACGCGATGATCGCCGCATCCACCGTGGTCGTACCGGCCCCCGGTGTTCCCGAGAGCCACCGTGTGGTGCGGGCCGCGCGGAAGGTCGGTCGTCGTGTCGCGACCGAACTCGATCTGGCCTACGACTGGGAGTCGACTCGGGTCGGAGGTCCGCGTCCGATCGTCGCGGTGACCGGAACCGACGGCAAGACCACCACCACGTTGCTCGCCGCCGCGATGATTCAGGCCGCCGGTCGCGCGACCGTTGCCTGCGGCAACACCGAGGTTCCGATGGTCGAGGCGTTGGCCATGGACGTCGACTGCTTCGTGGTCGAAGCCACCAGCTTTCGGTTGGCGTTCACGACGACGTTCCGTGCCGATGCCGCCGCCTGGCTGAACCTGGCACCCGATCACCTCGATTGGCACGACTCGATGAAGACGTACGAGGAGGCCAAGGCCCGTCTGTGGGCTCACGTTCGTCCATCCGACACCGCCATCGGTTGGGTCGACGACCCGATCGTGATGCGGCACCTGGCCCGCGCCGCGTGCAAGCGAGTCACGTTCGGACTCGAGCAAGCCGACTACAAGGTGGTCGACGGAGCGTTGACGGGGCCCTCCGGTGCGATCGGGAGCGTCGTGTCGATGCGACGCGCGCTGCCGCACGACGTCACCAACGCTTTGTGCGCTTCGGCACTCGTGATCGAGAGCGGACTCGCCGACACACGCTCGATCGGAGCCGCGCTCGGCGACTTCGAGGCTCCGCACCATCGCATCGAGTTCGTCGGCCAGCACGACGACATCTCGTGGTACGACGACTCGAAGGCCACCACCCCGCACGCCGTGTGCACCGCTCTGCGTGGGTTCAGCAACGTGGTGCTGATCGCGGGCGGCCGCAACAAGGGTCTCGACTTGTCGCCCATCGCCGACGAGAGTGCGCGTGTTCGCGCGGTCGTCGCCATCGGCGATGCCGCCGACGAAGTGGCCGCGGTGTTCGCGGGACGTCGTCCGGTCGAACACGCCTCGTCGATGACCGAGGCCGTCGAGACCGCGCGTCGTCTGGCCCGAGCCGGTGACACCGTTCTGCTGTCGCCAGGTTGCACGAGTTTCGATTGGTACGACGGATACGCCCGGCGTGGTGAGGACTTCACCCGCTGTGTGCGCGACCTGATGGGAGTGAGCCGATGACCGTTGCCATTCAGACCCGGCGTCGGGCCACCAATCGCCGATCGCCCATCGCCGAACGTCGTCGCCAAGCACTCGAGCAGGCGCGTGGGTCGCGCAACAAGTCGACGCGCCGGTCGCGTTACGTCGAGCGCGTCAGCAAGGACCCCAAGCCTCTCGGCTTCTACGTGATCGCCGTGGTCACGCTCACCCTGGTTCTGTTCGGTCTCGTGATGGTTCTCTCGTCGTCGTCGATCGTGTCGTTCCACCGCGGTCGTTCGCCCTGGTTCTTCTTCTCGAAGCAAGCGATCTACGCAGTCGTCGGCGCCGTCGCGCTCTTCATGGCGTACCGCATGCCCCTCGACAAGCTGCGGTTGATCGCTCGTACCCTTCCCTTCTTCGGTCTGGGTTTCATGGCGATGTCGTTCTTGCCGGGTATCGGAACCTCGGTCAACGGCGCGCGGGCGTGGGTCCACATCGGCGACTACAACATCCAGCCGGCCGAGTTCATGAAGTTGATCCTCATCGTCTACGGGGCCGATCTCCTGGCCCGTCGCGAGAAGAACATCCACGACTTCACCCAGGCCTTGCGTCCGTACCTCACGGTCGTCGCAATTGCGGCTGGTATCGCCATCGTTCAGAGTGACATCGGCTCGTGTGTCGTGCTGTCGCTCATCGGTGTGAGCATGTTGTTCCTCGCCGGCGCTCCGTTGAAGCCGATGTTCCTGGCCGCCATCGGGGCTGGCTGTCTCGGCGCTCTGTACGTCGCGCAGGACCCCGACAAGTTGTCGCGCATCACGTCGTTCCTCGACATCCACGGAACGCGCGAGACCGACGGGTACCAGGTGTACCAAGCGCTCATCAGTCTCTCGAACGGTGGCCTCACCGGAACGGGGATCGGCGCCGGCACGGGCAAGTGGGGTTACGTCCCGATCGCTCACAGCGACTTCATCTTCTCGATCGTCGGTGAGGAAATGGGTCTTCTCGGCGTGCTCGGCCTGATGACGCTGTTCGCGTTCCTCATCTACTTCGCGTTCCAGGTGGCACTCTCGTGTCGCCATCGCTTCGGATTCCTGGTCGCGGCCGGCATCGGTTGTTGGATGACGTTGCAGGTGTCCATCAACATCGGTGGTGTGATAGGAATCATGCCCGTGACGGGACTCACGCTTCCGTTCATCTCTTTCGGTGGAAGTTCGCTCATCGCATCGATGGCTGGCGCCGGACTGCTGATGAACGTCGCCCGTCGCCCGCGATGACCATTCACGCCGTCGTCACTGGCGGCGGTACGTCCGGGCACGTTCTGCCCGCCCTGGCCGTGATCGAAGCCCTCGTCGATCGCGGTCACCCACTCGAGAGTCTGCGCTACTTCGGTGCGCAACGCGGCGTCGAGACGCGTCTCGTTCCACCCACCGGTGTACCGCACACGTTCTTCGACGTCGTCGGCTTGCAGCGTTCGCTCGATCGGATGTCCGACAACATCGGTTTCTTTCCGCGACTGCTGGCCGCGCGCCGTCGGGCCATCGCGATGTTCAAGGCTGATCGACCGCGGGTGGTGGTGAGTGTCGGTGGATACGCGAGCCTGCCCGCGGTTCTGGCCGCGCGTCGTTTGCGCATCCCGATCGTCGTCGTGAGTTACGACCGTCGTCCCGGCCGATCGAGCGAGATCACGGCACGCTGGGCCGCGGCCTGTGCGGTGGCGTTTCCCGACTCGCCGTTGCCGCGCGCGCGGCACACCGGTGCACCGGTTCGTCGTGAGATCCGCCGTATCGACCGGACGATCGACCGCCGAGCGGCCCGGCAGCGCTTGGGTGTGGGACCCGATCGATTTCTCGTGGTTGCGGTGGGCGGATCGCTCGGTTCGGCCGGGTTGAACTCGGCGGTGGAGAAGTTGGTGCGAGAATCGGCGTCTGATTCGACTCTCGCCGTTCGTCATGTCGTCGGCGATCGTTTCCTCGCCGATGTGACCCAACGAATGAACGACATCATCACCACGAGCGGAGGCGTCCGTTACGACGTCATCGGATACGACGACGCCATCCGCGACGTGTACGCGGGCTGCGATCTCTTCGTGGGTCGCGGGGGAGCGGGAACCATTGCCGAAGTGGCGAGTGTGGGTGTGCCGTCGATCCTGGTGCCGTGGTCGGGTGCGGTCCCAGTCGATCATCAGACCGGAAACGTTCGCTGGTTGGCCGATCGGGGCGCGGCGGCGATGCTGTCCGACGACGACGTGGTCGACTCGTTGGTCGACGTGGTTCGTGCTTTGCGCATCGACGAGGCTCGGCGTGAGCAGTTGGCGACGCGGGCCCACGATCTCGGTGATCTCAATCGTCGGGGGGCGATCGCCGAGTTGATCGACGAGGTCGCTCAGCGTGGCTGATCTCGACCTGTCGACGACTCGTCGTCTTCACGTGATCGGAGTCGGCGGTCCCGGGATGAGCGCGCTGGCCATCGTGCTGGCACAGATGGGCCATCGGGTGTCGGGGAGCGACGTTCGAGAGACGGCCGTGCTCGCCAACGTCCGTGCCGCGGGCGTGTCGGTCACCCTCGGGCACGATCCGGGTCTGGTGGCGGGTTGTGATGCGGTCACGTATTCGACCGCGGTGCCACTCGACAACGTGGAGGTGCGCGCGGCGAACGAGCTCGGCGTTCGCGTCATGCATCGGTCGCAGATGCTCGCGGCGATCTGTTCGCGATCGGTGGCGCTCGGCGTGGCCGGCACTCACGGCAAGACCACCACGTCGTCGCTGTTACGAGCCGCCCTGTCGTCGCTCGAACCCAACTTCGTCATCGGCGGCGACATGATCGATCTCGGAACCGGCGCGGCGTGGACGGGCGGCCCGCATCTGGTCGTCGAGGCCGACGAGAGTGATGGCACCTATCGCACACTTCCGTTGCGTGGCGCGATCGTCACCAACGTCGACGTCGACCATCTCGATCATTTCGGCACGTTCGAAAACCTGCAACGCGACTTCGCGGCCTTCATGGCCGGAGTCGAAGGCCCCGTGGTGGTGGGTTGGGACGACGACACCGCGCGCTCCGTGGCTCGCTCGGCTGGCCTACGACAACTCGTCACGTACGGCGCCGATGCGAGTTGTACCCTGAGATGGAGCGACGTGGTCGCCGAGAACGACGCCATGCGTTTCACGGTTCACGGAACGTTCGGTCACCGAACCGTGCGGTTGCCGCTACGCGGTCGGCACAACGTGGCCAATGCGTGCGGTGCTCTGGCGTTGGCCACCACGATTGGTGTCGACATCGACGAAGCGATCCGTGGTGTCGAAGCATTCGGCGGTGTGGGTCGACGATTCGATGTCGTCGGTCGTGCCGATGGCGCGACCTTCGTCGACGACTACGCGCACTTGCCGCGCGAGATCGCCGCGGTTCTGGCCGCCGCGCGAGCGGGTGGCGAGTGGAAACGCATCGTGGCGGTCTTCCAACCCAATCGCTACAACCGCATGGCGACCATGGCCCCGGAGTACGCCGATGCATTCGTGGATGCCGACGTGGTCGTCCTGACCGACATCTATTCGTCGGGAACCACGCCCATCCCGGGGGTCACCGGACACTTGGTGGTCGACGCGGTGCGTGGTCGACATCCCGATGCTCGAGTCGAGTGGGTCGCCGGTCGAGCCGACCTGGCGCGGGTGGTCTCGGCCCTCGTCGAACCAGGTGACGTGTGCATCTCGATGGGATGCGGTGACATCGAATTCCTGCCGCACGAAATTCTCGAGGTGCGCGGTGCGCTCTGAGTCACGCGCCGACCTCGCGCGACAGCTCGGTGATCGGGTCCGTTTCGATGTCCCGATCGGTCCGCTCACCACGTATCGAGTGGGAGGGTCGGCAGCGGCCTTCGTGACGGTCGAATCGCGCGCCGAACTCGATCGAGTCACGACGGTCTGCGGTGCTCTCGACGCGGCAACACTCGTGATCGGCCGCGGGAGCAACATGCTGGTGGCCGACGAAGGCTTCGACGGCGTGGCGTTGCAGTTGGGGGATTTCGCGACGTTCGTCGAGCTGCCCGATCGCCGTGACAGCGACCCGATCGTGCGCGTGGGCGCGGCGGCGAGTTTGCCGATCCTGGCTCGTCGCACGGCCGGAGCCGGCTGGCGTGGACTCGAGTGGGCCGTCGGTGTTCCCGGATCGGTGGGTGGCGCGGTGCGCATGAACGCCGGGGGCCACGGTTCCGACATGGCGGCCTCGCTCGTGGATGCCCTCGTGGTCGACCTCACCACCGGTGCGGCGCGTGTCTGGACACGCGACGAACTCGGACTGCGCTTTCGCGGTTCCGATCTCGACGATCGCTGTCTCGTGGTGGAAGTGCGTCTGCGGGTCGTGCCGGGTGACGCGCACGAGGCTCAGCGAGTGATCGACGACATCGTCAAGTGGCGCCGGGAGAACCAGCCGGGCGGTCAGAATGCCGGTTCGGTGTTCGTGAATCCGATTCCGGGTGAGTTGTCGGCTGGTGAGCTCATCGATCGCGCTGGACTGCGGGGCTTTCGTATCGGTTCGGCCGAAGTGTCCACCAAACACGCCAACTTCATCCAGGCCGACGAGGGTGGGCGGGCTTCCGATGTGATGTCCGTGATGCGCCACGTGCACGACCGCGTGTTGACCGAGTCGGGGCACGATCTGCGCTCGGAAGTTCGATTGGTCGGATTCGCATGACGAGTTTCGACGACGTGGATCCCGATGTGGAGGCCGAACTTGCGTCGGCTTTCACTGAGCACGAGATCGATGATGATCACGGTGACGATGAGCACGACGTGTCGCGCACGAGCACACGTGAACCATGGCGTCGTTTGCCGCGCCCCGACCTGATCGGATGGGCCAAACGCTCGCGCACTTCCCCTGCCAAGCCGTCGAACAAGCCGTCGACAGCCAAGTCGTCGACCGCGAAGACATTGAACAAGCCGTCGGGGCCAGCGAAGAAGAGCGTGGGTGGCAAGACCCGCTTCGTGATCTCCGACGATGCGCCGCGGACCGAACGTGGCACTCAAGCCGCCCCCATCGGACGCTCGCGATTTCGCGAGCGCCGCATCGCGGTTCGTCGCGCGGCCGGACGTCGTCGTCTGCGTTGGGTCGTGGTGATCGGCGGTGTGGTCGCGGTGGCGCTCGTCGCGCTCGTGTTGCTGGCCAGCCCGATCCTGTCCGTCCGCCGGGTCGACGTGGAGGGTGTCGTCTACGCCGACCCCGAACGAGTCGGTGAAGTCGTGGCGTCGCTGAAAGGCGACCCGATCCTCACCGCCGACTTGTCGGGAGCCGAGTCCGATCTCGAAGCCATTGCCTGGATCAAGGCGGCGCGAGTGTCGATGCATCTTCCCTCGCGCGTGATGATCCAGATCGCCGAACGAACACCGATGGCCTTCTTCCGAGCCGTCGACGGGTTCAACCGTGTGATCGACATCGACGGTCGGGTGCTCGACGTCATCGAAGGCGACCCGGTCGACTACCCGCCCATCCGGGGGACCGGCCCCAACGCGACCCCGGGCGACCTCGTGGGCCAACCGTTCCTCGGTGCGGTGCAGCTCCTGAATGCGCTGCCCCGCGACCTACGCCTGCGGGTCATCGCGGCCGTCGCCAGTCCGGAGGGCGAGTTGTCCCTCGAGTTGACCGATGGGGTCACGGTTCTGTTCGGCCGACCCGAAGGATTCCAGGACAAATTGGTCGGGGTGGTCAACGAGATCAAGCGACAGGGCTCGCGCTCCTATTCGGTGATCGACGTCTCGACCGGCGAGCCGAGCGTCCGCTGAGGTCCGGGTATCCCACCACCCCTGCCCCTGAACTGCGAGAATGTGCCCCAACTCTGAATCGGAGGAGTCGATGGCCGGGAGCCGCAACAACTACATCTGCCAGATCAAGGTGGTCGGCGTGGGCGGAGGCGGAGTCAACGCCGTCAACCGCATGATCGAGCGCAACCTCCGCGGTGTCGAGTTCATCGCCATCAACACCGACATCCAGGCCCTCATGACCAGCGATGCTGAGTTGAAGCTCGACATCGGCCGCGAACTCACTCGCGGTCTCGGCGCCGGAAGCGACCCCGAAGTGGGTCGTCAGGCCGCCGAAGCGCATCGCGACGAGATCGAGGACGCCCTCAAGGGCTCCGACATGGTCTTCATCGCTGCCGGTGAAGGTGGCGGAACCGGTACCGGTGCCGCGCCCATCGTGGCCGAGATCGCCAAGAGCGTCGGCGCACTCACCATCGGCATCGTCACGCGTCCGTTCTCGTTCGAGGGCCGCCGTCGTGCGGTGCAGGCCGACTCCGGCATCGCCAAGCTCAAGGAGAAGGTCGACACGCTCATCGTCGTACCGAACGATCGTCTGTTGTCGGTCGTCGACTCGCGCGACACCGTCATCGAAGCCTTCAGCAAGGCCGATGAGGTCCTGCACAGCGGCGTGTCGGGTATCTCCGAACTCATCACCCATCCGGGACTCATCAACACCGACTTCGCCGACGTGAAGATGACTCTCCAGAACGCCGGTTCGGCGCTCATGGGCATCGGTACCGCGAGTGGCGACAGCCGTGCGCGCGATGCCGCTCTCAAGGCCTTGTCGAGCAATCTGCTCGAAGCATCCATCGAAGGTGCCCGGGGAGTTCTGCTCAACGTCACCGGTCCGTCCACCATGACGCTCATGGAGATGAACGAAGCCGCCGAGATCATCCACGGCATCGCCCATCAGGACGCCAACATCATCTTCGGAACCGTCATCAACGACGAGATGGGCGACGAGGTCAAGGTGACCGTCATCGCGGCCGGCTTCGATCGCTGGGACGGTGCGCCGCAGGTCAAGCCCACCGCGCGTCCGTCCGGTCGTTCGGCGCCGAAGGACGCTCGTCCGTCGGCGCCGTCCAAGGACATCTTCGCGTCCGATCCGTTGTCGTTCGGCGACGGTGACGGTGACGACGATTTCGACGTTCCGTCGTTCTTGAAGTAACCGCCGTGGCCGCCCTGGTGGCCTGGCCCAGTCGACCCGAGGTCACGTTCGCCATCGGTACACGCCGTGACGGCGACGCTCGTCTCGACGGTCCCGAGTGGGGTCGGGTCACGTCGACCATCAATGCTTCGCGCTGGACATTGCTCACCGAAGAACACGGCAACGTCGTGCGGGTGGTCGACACGGCCGGAGAACACTGCGGTCGTGACGGAGACGCGATCATGACGTCGGCCGTGTCGACTCCCATTGGCGTGTGGGTCGGAGATTGTGCGCCGATCGGATTGGTGGGGGACCGGTCGATCGCGGTCGTGCACGCCGGTTGGCGCGGACTCGAGAACGGTGTGGTGGAAGCCGCGGTCGACGCCATGGTGTCGACGGGCGACGTGTTGCGGGGCGCGATGATCGGGCCGCACATCCGAACGTGTTGCTACGAGTTCGGATCGGGTGATCTCGATCGACTGGCCCATCGTTTCGGCGCGGCGGTGCGCGGCGTCACGCGAGAATCACGACCGGCCTTCGACGTGAACGCCGCGATCCGCATCGTTCTCGGGCGGTCGCGTGTCGTGTCGATCGTCGACGTGGACCGTTGCACCGGGTGTCGCGCCGATGCGTTCTTCTCGCACCGCGTCCGTCGCGAGAACGAGCGACACCTTTTCGGTGCCTGGATCACGGAGTCGCCGGCATGAACGAGCCAGCATGAACGATCTTGTTGCTCAGCGGCTGAACGCGATCGACGCCCGGATTCGTGAGCGAACCGATCGTCACGTCACGGTGATCGCCGTCACCAAGGCGTTTGGCGTCGACACCGTACGGGCCGCGGTGGCGGCCGGTTGTCGTGACATCGGCGAGAACTACGCCCAGGAACTGGTCGACAAGATGCGCGAATACGGCGAGCACGATCGACCCACTGTGCACTTCATCGGCCGACTGCAGTCGAACAAGGTCAAGATGTTGGCGCCCGTGGTCGACGTCTGGCAGTCGGTCGACCGAGTGTCTCTGGTGGACGAAATCGCTCGGCGAGCCCCGGGCGCGCGCATCTTCGTGCAGGTGAACGCCACGGGTGAAGCCGACAAGGGAGGCTGCGAACCGGGACTCGTTCCCGAACTCGTCGAGACCGCGCGGGCCCGTGGTTTGCGGGTCGACGGATTGATGGTGGTCGGACCCACCGACGGCGATCGGCAGCGAACCGCCACCGCGTTTGCCACCGTGGCCGCCCTCGCACGAGACATCGGCGTGAACGAGTTGTCGATGGGAATGTCCGATGATCTCGATCTGGCCCTCGATGCCGGTTCGACGATGGTGCGCATCGGCTCGGCCATCTTCGGGGGGCGTC
>Ga0194112_10011319_pt1 | contig 11068 bp, 7 predicted proteins | sample TA2MahC400mmetaG_FD_146191 | JGI IMG/M metagenome (GOLD analysis project Ga0194112, IMG submission 146191) | Freshwater microbial communities from Lake Tanganyika, Tanzania - TA2015016 Mahale Deep Cast 400m | ecosystem: Environmental > Aquatic > Freshwater > Lake | place: Tanzania: Lake...
TGATCTGCGGGGCGGGTGCGGGCGCAGGCCGCTCGATCACCCTGGGCGTCCGCTCGATGATCTGAGGGGCAGGGGCGGGAGCGGGCCGCTCGATCACCCTTGGCGTGCGCTCGACGATCTGAGGGACGGGAGCCGGCGCGGGGCGCTCGATCACCCTGGGCGTGCGCTCGACGACCTCGTTGCGGGGCCGGGCCGGCCGCTCGACCGGGGTCGGGGCAGGCAGGGTCATGGTTTCGCGTCGGGGGATTATGGTCGGGACGAAGCTGGGGCTGGGCGTTCGGCTCGCGGAGTCATCGCCCCGCTTGCCTGGCCGCGAGGGCTCGGGGTCGCGGGGGCGGGGCGGGTCGTCGCGCTCTCTTCGGGGCTTGGGGGGGTCGTCGTCCTGGCGGTTCTCCCGTTCCCTGCGTGGCTTGGGCTGGGGGTCATCCTTCGGAGCGGGCGGCGCGGGAGGGGGCGGGGGCTGGGGAAGCGGGGCGACTGCGGGCGGTTCGGAGGGCGTCGTGCCGCGCTCGCGGCGGGGCGGGCGCTCCGGCTTGTCGCGGTCACGCGGCTCGGGCTCGCTCTTCGGGGGTGCGATGCGCGGGGTATCTGAATCGTCTCGGCCCGGCCGCCGCTCGGGCCTGGCGTGCTCCCACGGCTTCCCCACCGGGCTTGGCGTGGTGGGCTGAGGAATGGAAGGGGTAACTACCGGGGCGGTGCCTGGCCGAATGTCCTGAGTGGGGATGTGGCGACGCTCTCCGTTGCGGCGGATGCCCCACTCGCTGGAGGCGCGCTCGATCAGCGGGCTGCGGTCGAGGTCACGGAGCTCGCGGCGGGCCTTGCCTGGGTCGCGCTGCCAGGTGGCGAGGTGGTCGGCGAAGCGCTCGCCCGTCCTGGTTCGGAACTGGCGGTCGGTCTCGCGGACGTTTTCGGCGACGAGTTGGGCGTAGCGGCGCTGCTCGACGAGTCGCTCGGGGCTGAGCAGCTCCACCCGCCGCCGAGCCAGGCGGTCGAGCTCGCGGTCGTCCAGCCTGCGGGCGTCAACGGCGAAGTGCCGGCGATACCAGTCCCCGCGATACTCCGCAAGCAGCGGGCTGGCCACGCGGGACGGCCGGCACACGACGATTGGATGGTGGTGGTAGTGGTGCGGGCGGTGGACCCAGTGGTGATGGTGGTGGTAGCAGGCGCGGCGGGTGTGCCAGCCCCACCAGAAGATCGGGTCAATCGAGACCCCGAACGGGTAGAAGCTCGCATAGTAGACGCCCATCGGGTAGTAGCACGGGCCGGAGTAATAGTAGTAGTAGGTGTACTGGTAGGGGTCGGCGATGTACTGGGTGGGCGGCGCGTACTGGATGGGGATGGCGGCCTCGGCGCCGAGGGCCGTGACCTGGACGTATTGCGCGTCGAAGACCTGTCCCGCGCCCGCCGAGAGGTGGACCTCCAGGACCCCGTCGTTCACGTGGTTCTCGGCGGGAAGGGTGAAGGTGGCCCTGGTCTCGTTGGCGGGGAGGAAGTAGGTGCTGCCGAAGAAGCCCGGCTCCTCGGCGGGACGCGCCCCCTCCTTGTTGGCCTCGGCGAACTGCTCCTCGATGGCCCGGTTGCGCACGAAGAGGAAGCCGGCGACCCGCTTGTCCGCTGCCGCCGCATCGGCGCGATAGGCGACCTCGATGGTGACGGCTCGTGCGGCGAGGGGCACCTGGAAGAAGTAGGCCGCCGTGGCCACGGCCACGCGGGTGGCCTCCTGCTCGTCCGCGGCGTCCCAGGCGGCGAGGCGCAGCCCGCGCCTGAGGACGGTGCTCTCCGAGACCGCGGCGTCGCCTCGCACGAAGTACTCGCTCAGTTGCGCCGCGTAGCGGTACTCGGTGGAGAGGGTCGGCGCGGCCGCCGCCAGGCCCGCGGCCAGGGCGGCTGCCGCCGCCACGATGCCCTTCAGTGAAACGGCCCAGGTCTTCATCTTGGCTTCCTCCAACGTCGCATCCCGGCTGAATGCTCGCTCTCCCACACTGTTAGACGGGCGAGCCGCCCCACTATTCACCCGTCCCCGCTCGTCCTCGTCCTCGTCCCTCGTCCTCGTCCTCGATTCTCTTGGTCGGCCGCGCCCCAGTCGAGGACGAGGACGATGTGGGGCATTTGACACGACACGGCGGGGCTGATAACATCCCGTGGCGCAGGGGATCGGTGACCGTTTGCCTGAGATGGGGAGCGATGGACGAGCTGTCGGTGTTCGACGACTTCAAGCGCCAGGTGCGCGAGGGGGTGGAGGCGGCCTTGGCCGCCCACTTCGCTGCGGTGGGCGACACGGCGGTGAGCCGTGTGGCCCGCTACGCGGCGCTCGGCGGCGGCCATCGCTGGCGGGCCGTGGCCACGATTGCGGCGGGACGCGTCTTCGGCGCCGACGCCCAAGCGGTCTGCATGCCGGGCGCCTGCGGCTCCGAGCTCGCCCACGCCGCATCCCTCCTCCTCGACGACCTGCCCTCGATGGACAACGCGACGGTGCGCCGCGGCAAGCCCTGCGCCCACCTCCTCTTCCCGCGCTGGGCGGTGGACATGGCCCCAGCCTTCCTCGTCAACCTCGGCTACCAGATAGCCCTCGACAATCCGCTCGCCTCCCCCGAGCGGCGCATCAGCGCGGCCCTCGAGCTCGCAAGGGCCGCATGCTCGATGTTCGAGGGGCAGGAGATGGATGTCACGCGGGCCGTGCAGGCGGGAGAGGAGGAGGTCTTGCTGCGCTGCTACCGGCTGAAGACCGGCGCCCTCTACGCCGCGAGCGCCAAGGCCGGAGCCATCCTCTGCGGGGCGAGTGCCGACGAAGCGGACCTCTTCTACGAGTGCGGCATGTGCCTCGGCCTCTCATACCAGTTCCTCGACGACACGGCGGACGTCCTCGGCGGCGTCGAGCGCGCGGGCAAGGAGACTGGGCTTGACGCCCAGAAGCTCACCGCGGTGGCCCTCTACGGCCTCGGCGGCGCGCGCGCCCGTGCCGCGGAGCTCGCCGAGCAGGCCCTGGCCATGCTCGCGCGCTTCGGCGCCGCCGCCGAGCTCTTCGCCTGCCTCATCCGCCGAGCCGACTGGTCCCGCCACTCCTGAGCGCGCAACGCGGCGTTCGACCGCTTCGCTGGGACGCACAGTCCTTTCGCTCTTTCGGAGCTGGGCCGGCTGGTGAGAAACGCGGGCGGGTCACTTCGTGCCGCCCTCGTCGTCCGCGTCGTGAACGTCGGGCTTTTCGTCGGGCTTGGCCTGGGGGGGCTTCCTGATCTCCTTGATGCGGAGGCGGCCAGCCGAGGAGCAGCGCTGGCAGGGCTCTCATGGTCATTTCTCCGCTGGCCGCTTGCCGAGGGCCTTCAGGATGCTCGCGGCCACCTGCTTGGCCAGCTCGATGTAGCCGGCCTTCATGAAGTGGACGTTTCTCTCGAGTTGGATGGCGTAGGGGTCGAGCCGATCGCTGGCGAAGGTGTAGAGGTCGTTGATCGCCACGCCGTGCTTGTCCATCACCCGCTTGGCGGCTGCGTTGTACTTCACCTCGTCGCCCTGCACGCGGCCCTGTGCGCCCTCGGGCACGGGCGTCGTCGCGGCCCAGATGAGCCGGGCGCCGGTCTTCTTCAGCCGCGTCACCAGCTCGTCGAGGTTCCTCTCGTACTCGCCGATGGGCACCTGCTGCTTGCCCTGGGCGACGGGGACGAGTCGCCCCTTCTCGTCCGCATACTTCAGGTCGTGGAGGCCCCAGTTGAAGTGGATGGCGTGCCACTTCCCCGTGCCGAGCCAGACGTCGAGCTCCTTCAACCCTGTGGTGGTTGGGCCGCAGTTGGTGGGCGGCCTGTGGACGTTCGCCTTGCCCTTGAGGAGCGCGCGGACGGGCGCCGTGTAGCCGATGGAGATCGAGTCGCCGATCAGGAGCACGCGCGGCAGGGTCGGGTCGTCGGCCACCGGCTCGAAGGCTGGGTCAGATGCCCTCTTCGGCTTCTCCGCGGCGGCCTCCTCACCCAGCGCAGCGATGGCAAGAGCCAGCGCGAACGCCGCCAAAACGCACTCAAGAGCGCGAGTATCCATTCCGATTGCTCCTTTGACCTTGTGAAGCACCCTTTCTTCCGCAATCGTCCTCGTCCTTCGTCCTCGTGCTCGACTCTTCTCACCCCAAGGCAAGGGAATCGAGGACGAGGGACGAGGACGAGGGACGAGGACGATAGCGAGAGTGAGTATAGCATCCGTGCACCCTTTTTGCTACTCTGAGCGATATAGAGATGAGGGCCGCAAGGTGTGGAACGTATGACCCGTGACGACTTGGCGGCGCTGGTGCGGATACATCAGGCGGAGGTGTACCGCTACGTGCGCTACCTGGGCGCGGAGGCCCACGCCGCCGAGGACCTTGTGCAGGAGACGTTTCTCGCCGCGTTTCGCAGCGATGCCCCGCCTGAAGCGGCTGACGTGCGGGGCGCCGCAGCCTGGCTGCGCGGCATCGCACGCAACCTCTTCCTGCGCTACTGCCGCTCGCGCAAGACGAGTCCCGTGAAGGTGGACAGCGCCCTCGTCGAGCGGGCGGAGGGGGTCTGGGCATCGGAGTTCCTGCGCGGCGGCGACGGCTTCGACTACGTCGAGGCCCTTCGGAAGTGCCTGGATGCCCTCTCGGAGAAGCAGCGCCACGTGCTCGACCTGCGTTACGCCCAGAAGAAGTCGCGCTCCGAGATGGCGCGCCTGTTGGAGATGAGCGAGGACGGCATCAAGTCGCTCCTGAGGCGCATCCGCGCCGCGCTGGCCGAGTGCGTCAGGAGGCGCCTCGCGTCGGAGGAGCCGGGATGACCACGGACGACGACCTGGACAGGCTGGTTGATCTCCTCCTCAGCGAGGAGCTAGGCGGCGAGCGGCCGCCCGACCTGGCGGACAAGGTCCTCGCCAGGGCCTTCGGGCGCCGCCGCGGCGCGCTCTGGATTGCCGCGGCAGCCGCGGCAGTGCTTGTGGCAATTGGGCTGTGGGCGCTCCTCGCCCCCTCCTATCCGGAGCCCCTGGCATCTGGGTCGTACCTTGTTGTGGGTGGGGGGAAGGTGCGGCGTGGCTCGACGATCGTCAGGAGCGACGCCCCTGCGACTCTCACCCTCGGCGGCTACTGCCGCATCGAGCTCGACCCACGCACCGCAGTGGTCATCGAGGGGCAGCCAAGGGCCGAACAGGTCTTCCTCGAACGCGGCGGCGTCGCGTGCAAGGTGGACAGTCAAGCCGGGACCTTCGCGGTCCGAACGGACGCCGGAACCGCCTCAGTGGCCGGAACTGAGTTCTGCGTGCAGTTGATCGAGGACGACGCGGCATCGGGGAAGCGCGTGCTGGTGCGCGTGGCGGCGGGCGCAGTGACGGTGAGCGGGGCGTGGGGCGAGAGCCGCCTGGCCGCGGGAGAGGAGAGGGTTTTCCCGGAGAAGGCGCCCGAGCCGGAGCCGCCCAGCAAGAAGCCGCCCGCGAGAGAGCTTGACGTCAGCCCCGCTGTGGGCACCCTGAAAAGCGTGGACGCGAAGGCGCGGACCATCGTTCTCACCGTAGGGGAGGGCGACGAAGCGCGGGGCCTGCCCATGAGGGTCTGCCCCCGCGCCGTCATCAGGCTCAACGGCAAGGATGCGACGCTCGCGGACGTAAGGCACGGCGCGAAGGTGCGAGTCGTCTTCAACAAGGCCAAGAACGAGGAAAGGATCGCTGTCCGACTTGAGGTGGCCGGATGCGCCCCGCAGTGAAAGGAGGTGATGCCGGAGCCACCGAGCGAAGGGGCGGTTTCGCGCGTTCTGAGAGACAGACAAGAGGGCCGGACACGACAGGAGGACACGGAGAATGTCGTATCGCAAAGGCGTGCTGATCGTTGTGGCCGTGGCGACAATCCTCTGGCTTCTGGCGCCCGTGGGCATGGCCAACTGCGGCAATTGCCCAGGCGACAAGCCGAAGACGCCGACCGTGGACGGCGCGGTGAAGAGCGTGAACGCCGAGGCCAGGACGCTCGTCCTCACGGTGGGGAGCGGGGACGAGGCGAAGGACGTGACGATGAAGGTCTGCCCCAAGGCCAAGATCTGCGTGGATGGCAAGGAGGCGAAGCTGGCCGACATCAAGGCCGGGGCTAAGGCCAAGGTCGGCCACGTCAAGACCGATAGCGGCGACCTCGTCGCCGTCAGCATCACCGTCGGCGAGGGTTGCCACTGACCCGCCGGCCGAGTCCCGGGAGCTGCCGCGACTCGGAAAGGGCCAACCCTTTCCGAGCGCGGCGGGCTCTCACGGGGGGCACGGAGCGCCCAATGAAGAGAGGAACACGGCTATGGCTGGCGTGGGTTGCCCTCCTCGGCTGGGGCTTCGCCTGGGGCGCTGAGGAGAACGTGGGCGCTTCCGGCCTGGAGGGCCTGCCCATTCCCGCAGAGGCCGTCAAGCTCGTTGACGCGGTCCGCTGCGGCGAGCCGAACGACCCGCATCAGGTGGCGGACCACGGCAGGCCGAGCCGAATCGAGACCGTGCTGGGCAGGCCGGCCCGCGTTGCCGCAGGGGCATGGGAGGTCTTCGGCTACACGCTCAAGCTCCAGGACCCCGCCAAGCCGCACCTCATCGTAGTGACCTATCCTGACGACGCGGCGCGGCGGGTGCACTTCCGCGTCTGGGGCCCCCAGGGGGGATACTCACCCGTGCGTGCCGGCCTCAGCACGGTTCAGAGCGCGGCGTGGAAGATCAACACAGGGGCCTGGGCGAGGACCTGGACGCCGCTCTTCATCCCCGGCGGAAAGGGGAGCGATGTCCGCATCCTGTTCGCCGACAGCCGCAAGTCCCGGGGGCTCGCCCCCAATCACCAGGGGCCGAACGAGCTGGCGCCGTGGGCCGTCGGCGAAATCCTCCTCTATGAGGTGGCCGACCCCGCGAGGCTCCTGCCCCCCCTCGCCATCGCGCATCCCGTGAAGCCTGAAGAGAAACGCTACTTCGGATTCAGCGGCCTCGGCTACGCCGAGAGCTACCTGCGGGACGCGGCGGCGAAGGACTACATGAAGCTCTACCTGCGCTACATCGGCCTCAACTTCCTCCGCGTCGCGGGCGGACAGGGCGGGCCGCCTTTCGGCCAACCCCAACTCGACAATCAGCTCGCGCTCCTCGATGAGCTGGGCCTGCGGACCAGCTTCGCAATGTTCAAGTACTTCAATGCCTTCCTGATGGACCGCATCAAGTCCAAGACGCTGCCGCAGGAGCTGATAGACACGATGCCCAAGCCGATCAAGGACGCGATTGACGCCCTGGATGGCTGGCGGAAGCCCGAGGCGCTCTACGAGGGGGGCTCTTACGACGCCCGCCTGATGGTGATGCCGCTGAATTGGCTCGACCCCACGATGGGGCCGTGGCTGGAGAAGCTCGTCCAGCACTACGTCGGCCCCGTGGCGAAGCACAGGTGCGTGGCCTCGGTGCAGTTCTTCGGCACGGGCGGCGGCGAGGGCCTGGCGAAGGCTGTCGAGCGGTTCGCCAAGGCGGTTCGCGCGCTGCGCGAGGACCTCGCGGTGGAAGTGCCCTCGATGTACATGAACCTTCGCGCCCGCGAGCGTGCCAACCTCCCGGTGCCCTACACATTCGACTACAAGGTGGCGTACGCCACCACGGACAGCAAGGGCAAGGTGGAGGTCCACGACCGCGTTGGCCTCTACGACGGCTGGCCCGCGCGCATGCAGGGCGCGGTCGGCGGCATCGCGGGCAGCCTCTGGCGCGGCTTCCACGTCCCGCCACCCGGCCTCGCCATCCTCGATTCGCCAGAGGCCCTGGCCGCCGTGCGGCGGTTCGACGACGGCTGGTTCGCCGAGTTCCGCGTCTTCGAGCAGAACGAGAGCGAGAGCCCCAAGGGGATCGGCTGGATCAACGACTACTACGCCTGGGCGGACGCGAGCTATCGGGCGAACATCGTGAAGATCATGGCCGCCAACCCACGCTTCGTCATCATCAACAACGGCCACGAGGGCACCGCCTGGGCCGAGACGAACCTGCGGCGCCTGGCGGGGGCCTGGCGCGCCTTCCCCTGGGGAAAAGTCGAGGACGTCGCGGCCACGCTCGCGCCACGCGAGAGCAAACTGGCCGCGCTCAGGTGCGGCGGAAGGCTCCTCCTCCTCAACCTCGAACCCGCCAGGCGCGTGGCGAAGCTGCCATCGGACAACGCTGTAGATGCGGTGACGGGCGAAGCGGTGCAGGGCCGCACCCTGGCCATCGAGCCGTTCGATGCCCGCACGGTCCTTCTCGACAAGCCACGTTAGTACAACAGCGCTAGTTTCCCAGGCGCACCTCTCCTGTTGCGCACAGAGGGGCATCTGGGGTGCCAAAGGCGAGTGTGGCATGCCGCCCCAGGCATATAGAGCGTCTGAGAGAATGGGCTTGCTGCCGTTTGCGCCCAAGGCTGGAACCCGTTTGTAGTGCGGCCTTCAGGCCGTTGTCTTGGCGGCACGGGCTAAAGCCCGCACTCCAAACTTGCTCGTTCTCCTACAACCGAGGAGATAGCCATGAGGAGAGAGCTGAACCGGCCATCCGCCGTTCTCGGGGCGCTGGCGCTGTTCTCGGCGTGGCTGTGGCCGCCAAACGTGGCGATTGGCGGCGAGGGCCAGCAGCCTGCACCTGCGCCCACAGGCACATTGTCGGGAACTATCGCGAAGCTCGTGGACGCGGGCGGACGGCTGGCGGGCATCGTCAAGTCGCTCACATTGAAGGTGAGCGAGGGGAGCCAGGGTTATGAGGGCCTCGTGGGGAAGGAGGTCGAACTGAAGCCGCCAACGGTCGGCTGCGAGGTTATCGGCTGCCCGATCCCAGGGCATTTTCTGCCCGACCCGAAGATTGGCAGCGCGCTCGCCCGCTGCCACGTGGGCGACCAACTCCAGGTGAGCTTCAAGGAGGAAAAGGGAGCATACCTGATCACGACGTTCAAGGCGCCTGAGGGCTTCCAGCCCCCGGCCGCCTTCCGCCTCGCCGACTACAAGCTGCGCGAGACGAGCGCCGTGGAGGGGAGCACCGTGGAGTTCAGCCTGGCGGCGAAGAACGCCGCCGGGAAGCCCCTCACCTACACCGCCGCCGGAGTGCCCTCATGGGCGAAGTTCAATGCCGCGGCCAGAATCTTCTGGGGCACCGCACCACGATGGGACAAGAACCCGGAGGTCCGCAAGGCGCAACAGGGCACCTTCGATGTCTGCTTCAAGGCCAGTGACGGGGGCCAGACGTTGGTCACCATCAGCGTGCTCGACGCCGGCTGGAAGGCCCAGACCGTAGCGGAACTACTTTCGGACAAGAAGATCGGAACTCCCGTCGAGCTCCGCAACATCCGCGAGGAGACAATCAAGTCGAAGTTCGGCGGCGGCAAGGAGGTCCGAAAGGTAACATTCGACTTCACCAGCCAGGTGGTCAACCTCCCCGGCTATGAGGACGATTGGGAGCACAAGGACGCGCTGGCCTATCTGCCAGTGGAGAAGCCCGCGGCCCCGAACGCGGGCGCGGTGGGCACGGGCAACAGGCAGGAGTTCGGCGAACGCGCCTGCGCCGAGCTCGGCCTGCCCGTCCTCATCTTCGGCCCGTTCGCCGACGGCGAGAACACGCAAACCAAGTTCGAGAAATACGTCAAGAAGGCATCCGAGACCCGGAACCCACGGCACACGATCTTCGTCCAGAGCGCGGCCATGTTCGCACGCGGCACCGATGCCCTGATCACCTTGATGAACAAGCTCACCCAGTGGCCCGCGTCGTACCAGGATTTCAAGGTGGTCTACACTGGCGGCTCGAAGTTCGGCTACACCTCCTGGGTGGCGGCCGCGGGCGACCGGCGCACGGTGGGCATCGTGCCGGGGGCGTTCGAGAACGGCGACCACGACGCCTATCGCCTCCTCCAGCGCGAGGAGGGCCGCGCGCTCCCCTGGCGATGCCCAGCGAGCGAGGGGGCGGGAGACTACGCCGGCATCATGTCCCGCTTCTTCCTCGAACCCGTCACTATCCAGGGCCAACTGCCCAACTGCCGCGCGCTCCTCACCGGCGGCACGGCCGACCGCGCCGTCCACCCCAAGTTCGCAATCACAGAGTTCGAGAAGAACCTCAAGGTGCCCCACAGGGTCTGTTACGTGCCCAACCTTGGCCACTCGATGGACGGCGAGCGCCACTCGGCCTGCTGGCTGATGTGGCTGGCCCACTGCTTCCTGGGGCGGCCAGTGTCGGCCATTGACGCCCTGCGGCACCGTTCCGAGGGCGACGGCTTCGTCGTGGAGGCCCAGGTGAGCGGAAAGCCCTCAGTCCAGGAGGTCGCCGCCTGGGCCACGGAGGCGGGCGACACTGACTGGAAGCGCTGGAAGTCGTACCCGATGCAGCCTGGCGAAAAGGGCCTCTATCGCGGCCAAATCCCGGCGGATTCGCAGGCCTACCTCGTCGAGGTCCGCGACACCGCCGATGGAGTCAAGGGCGTCATCACCTCCACCCCACAACGCGTCAAGTAGAAGGCGGAGAGAATGAGCAGGCGCAGCGTGCGGACCGGCCTGATCGCGTGCGCTCTCACAAGCATCTCCGCTGCCTTGATGGCAGAGGAGGCGCCCAACTGGCCTCAGTTTCGTGGTCCGAACGCCTCAGGCGTCTCGCCTGAGCGGGGCCTGCCGGCGGAGTTCGGGCCAGGGAAGAACCTGGTCTGGCAGACGCCTCTCCCGCCAGGCAACTCATCCCCGTGCGTGTGGGGCGGGCGGATTTTCCTCACGGCGGTGGAGGACGCCAGGCGGCTGGTCGTGCTCTGCGTGGGGCGCGACGACGGGCGCGTGCGCTGGAAGAAGGAGGTGCCTGCCAAACGGCTCGAGGAGGTCCACCCGCGGGCCGGCAGCCGCGCCTCGCCCACACCAGCCACCGATGGCGAGCGGGTCTACGTCTTCTTCGGCTCGGTTGGACTGGTCTGCTTCGACCTCGATGGCCAGGTTATCTGGAGCCATCCTCTCGGCCCGTTCAGATACCACATGGGCTGGGGCGCCGCCAGCTCGCCCATTGTCCACGCCGACTCGGTCATCCTCAACTGCGACCACGACGGCGAATCATTCCTTCTGGCTCTGGAGAAGAAGAGCGGCCAGGTGAAGTGGCGGACGCCGCGCCCCGACTCGCCGCC
>Ga0194112_10011326_pt1 | contig 11061 bp, 12 predicted proteins | sample TA2MahC400mmetaG_FD_146191 | JGI IMG/M metagenome (GOLD analysis project Ga0194112, IMG submission 146191) | Freshwater microbial communities from Lake Tanganyika, Tanzania - TA2015016 Mahale Deep Cast 400m | ecosystem: Environmental > Aquatic > Freshwater > Lake | place: Tanzania: Lake...
ATAGAAACAGGATTATCTAAGGAAGATAGGCTCATCGGAATTTCATCTATTCCTGGAATCCAAACCATTAGATATTGTCCTGGTTTTGCATTCAATTCAGTATCAAGAATAATTGTTGAGATGTCGACTGTCTCTTTAATTACTTCCTTGATTTTTACTGCTCGATTGAATTCAGGATTTATGTGCAAGCCCAATCATCTCCTTAAGATCATTAAATTTATTTTCAACCATATATTGCGAAATTCCTTCATTAATTTCATTAAATATTTCAAAACCATGAGTCATTATTGCTGTACCAACTTCAAGTGCAGTAGATCCAGCTAACAAATATTCGACAGCATCTCGCCAATTATTAATCCCACCACACCCAATTATCGGAATTTTGACTGCTTCATAAATTTCCCAAACATAACGTAGAGCTACAGGTTTTAATGCAGGACCAGATAAACCACCGGTTACGTTTGATAAGATGGGTTTTTTAAAATCGATGTCGATCGCCATTCCCTTCAGAGTATTTGTAACTGTGATTGCATCAGCCCCCCCAAACTCTGCAGCTTTTGCTATAGGAATAATATCAGTAACATTAGGTGAAAGTTTAACGAATAATGGGAGTTTTGTAACCGATTTTACTGCAGCAGTAACTTTTTCAGTTGTATAAGGATCGGTAGCACACATACCTGATTCACCACTAACATTTGGACAACTAAGGTTAAGTTCAAGAGCTCGAGCGCCAGCTCTCTCCAATTTTATACTACTATCAGTAAATTCATCAATTGTTGACGCGAAAAAACTAGCTATCACAGGTACTCCCGCATCAGATAATTCTTTTACTTCAATAGAAAAATAGTCTACTCCAGGATTAGGTAACCCCATTGAATTTAATACTCCACCTTCAACATGAACCATGGTTGGATTTGGGTGACCAGGTCTACTCAATGGTCCAATACTCTTAGTAATAACAGCTCCTGTACCTGAATTGTAGACTCTTTTTAAAAGAGGAATAGATATGCCAAGTACCCCAGAAGCATTCATAATAGGAGATCGAAGCTTCAATCCTGCCAAGTCAACGGCTAAGCTTATCTTAGTCAACTCTCCTTCATAGCTCAACTGTCTAATGGATAAATCTATGGAGGGAAATAAAACGGTTAATATTCATTTAATAGAAACATTGATTGGAATTTTTGCTTTAGATGATAACTATGAACTTATTGAAAAAGAATTATTTTCAAAAGATATAAACTACATTTCAGAAACTATCACAAAGCATTCTAAAGGTGAAATTACTAAAGAGGTAACAAGACTTATTGATTTATTGTTAAAAAATGGATATAAATCATTTATAATGACAAATACTCGCTTAGCTGAAACACTTCGGAGTAAATATAAAATTAATATAGTAATCGTAGATGAAAGTGATGCTGAAATAACTTTAAAAACAAAAATTCCAAGATTAGCTGCTGAAAATAAATTTATAACCAACGACGAAGAATTTTTCGATTTTAATAATGAAATATCTACACAAATATCAAAAATTTCTATACAGAACACTCTTTCAAGTAAAGAGTCATTAATAACTCAAACTATACAATTGCTTGGAGAAATTGAGACAATTTTAAATGGTTTTGATGGACGAGTAAGAGAATGGTATGGCTTACATTTTCCTGAATTAAGCAGGATAATAAAAGACCATGAATCATATGAAAAATTCATTATTGAAGTTGGTGATAAAGAAAACATAACTGAAAGCGTTCTATCTAAACTTCATTTTGACACAAAAGAACAGAATCAAATAATTAAGGCGCAAAAAAGGTCAATTGGGGCATCACTGGAAGAAGCAGATATTACCGAAATCAAGAAGTTAGCATTAAACACGCTTCAACTTCATGAATTTCGAACAAACTTAACATTGTATATTACTAATTTGGCTACTTCAACTGCTCCAAATATCTCTGAATTAGCTGGACCAATTCTCGCAGCAAAATTAATTGAAAAAGCAGGCAGTCTTAGAAGATTAGCATTAATGCCTGCTAGCAGTATCCAGATATTAGGTGCTGAAAAAGCATTATATCGAGCTGTTAAAACAAAATCTAAACCACCAAAACACGGTCTAATTTTTCAACATCAATACGTAAATAGTGCCCCCAAAAAAATTAGAGGTATAAGAGCTAGACATTTAGCTGCTAAAATTTCGTTTGCTGCGAGAGCTGATGCAATTACAGGAAATAATATTGCAGCACAATTAAAGAAAGAATTAGAAGAATCAGCAACATGGTCAGAATAAATAAAACAAATGCTACTTGACCAATATATTCTAAAGATTTACATAGTGGCAGCTAACGATTTTATTTAAGATATAGGGATAACACTTTGTCTACATTATCTGAAGCTTTACAAGAAAAATTTGGTAGAAAAGATTGCCCATTCATATTTGACTGCGATGTCCAGGTCACAAAAGATTTCTTCTCAAGAGTCTGTAAAACCCCTGCATATACCAATTGTCATCATTTTGCTAAAAGAGTAGGAGAATTACAACTCCCTATGACTTGGCTTCAAAAAATTGCTATAGATCAAGCACGAGTTACAGAACAAAGCATAGAAACATCAAAAGCTCATCCGGAGTAGCTTTTATTGATTAAGGATCCTATAAAAGAAATTTCACCAGGAATATTCAAAATTATTCATAATACAGAAGAATTGTTGGTGACATTAAATCTAGTTCCAGGTAGAAGAGTCTATAATGAGCAATTATTTGAAATGCAAGGCAAAGAATTTAGGAGCTGGAACCCAACACGAAGCAAATTAGCAGCAGCAATTATCAGAGGGTTAAAAGAAATTCCAATAATTCCAGGGAATAAGATATTATATTTGGGAGTTGCTTCAGGCACAACCTGTAGTCATATTTCAGATGTTATTGGTGAAAAAGGTTACATCTGGGGTGTTGATTTTAGTGCACGACCAATACGAGATTTAATAGATAATGTATCAAGATATAGGAAGAACATTATCCCAATATTCAATGATGCTCGACTCCCTAGTAATTATTCAATGATGGTTCCTCTTGTTGACATAGTTTATGTAGATGTAGCCCAACCAGACCAAGCAGAGATAGCCATTAAAAATTGTAATATGTTCCTAAAAAAAAGGGGTTATTTAATGTTAGCTATAAAATCACGAAGCATTGATGTCTCTAAAGAACCAGATGAAATATATTCATCACAAATTGATATACTTAAAAAAACCAATTTAGAGATACTGGAAGTAATAAAATTGGATCCATATGAGATTGATCATGCCTTTATTTTAGCTAGAAAATTATAATGATTCGACTATTTTTTTGACAGGAACCCAAGAACATCTAACTTGATCTGGTAATACTGCATTTTTTTTATACCAATTCTTTAACCATGTTATAGTTTTTGGATCACTTGGATAACCTGAATTAAAATCACCAAACACTTTTTTTAGATCTGAAATAATTGAATCTCTTTTAACTTTCGCTAGTATTGAAGCTGCACTCACAACTACATATCTACTATCTGCCTTATGTTCGCATACAATTTTTATTTTATTAGGAAGAACTGCAAGGATCTGTCTTGCATATCTTTCAGGATCAACATCAGCAGCATCAACATATGCTTCAGAAGGTTCTAATTCTCGAATAATTTTTGCCATCCCCATTGCTTCAAGGTAATTCAATTTTTTTAATTTTTTATTTCGTGTTACTACAATATCGATATATTTTGGTTCAAGTTGAAAATATTTAATATTTTTAGCGAGGCTAGCAACCTCAATTGCTAAATAGTCTCTTCTTTTCGGTGAAAGTTTTTTAGAGTCTTTAACTCCCAACTCTATTAATTTTTTTTGGTCTTGTTCTGATATCGTTAAACCTGCAATAACTAAGGGACCAATTAAACAACCTCTTCCTGCTTCATCAACCCCAGCGATATCCATTTAACCACTTAAATTAAATTAATTGAAAGTTAAAAGGTTAAAAGTCCTTTGTAAATTTCAATTTGATTTATAACATTTTTCTCGATATTAAAATATTTGATTATTGTTTCTCTCGATTTTTCTCCAATTCTTTTATTTTCAACTGCTTTAATAATTAAATTAGCTAAATATTCGTAATTATATGGAGGAAATAAATAACCATTAACATTTTCTCGAATAAGTTCCTCTGATCCACATCCGGTGCTAGCTATAGGTATACAACCTGAAGCCATAGCTTCTTGTAAACTAATAGATAATCCTTCACTAACTGAAGTTAAGACAAAAACATCTAATAATTGATAAAATTTAGAGGGATCATTAATTTTTCCCAAAAACAGAACATTTTTTAACCCAAATTTAAAGACTAGTTTTTTCAACGAATATAAACACGGGCCATCGCCACCAATAATAAATAAAAAATCGTTCACTTTATTGACTAAGGCTGCAGCACAAATAAAGTCTTCAACACGTTTTTGTGGTACAAGTCTACTAAGAGTACCAATCGTAACAACATTGTCAGGTATCCCAATTTTTTTTCTTAACATATTTCTCAAATTTGAAGGCTTAAAATTATTAGTATCAATTCCCAAGGGTAGAGTCTTAACATTTTTTCCCCCAAAAATTGTTGCCACTCTATTAATATGATTAGAGACTGTTAAGACAACATCAGCATGACTTAAAGTATAAGATAGAAAGGGAGAAAATAGTGGATTATTTAGTGATGTTGTGCAATCACTTCCATGGCAAGTGACTACTTTAGGGATTCTTTTTTTGGATAATGAACTTATGAAACCTAAGGGGATAGCTATATGAGAATGAATAATGTCAACATTCTTAGCACATATTTTAAAATATGCAGAAATTAGGTAAGTTGGGAGCTGGAGAATATTTTGAAATGGTGCACCTTTCATAGTAGTATCAGAAAGTAATTCAAATTTTTTTAATGGAAAGTATTTAAAAGAATCAACAAGAAAAGGTGCTGAATATTCAATAGAAGATCTACTTCTTGGTGAAAGAACCTCAACAGTTATACCATTTTTAGATAAAAAATTACATTGATCATAAATGAATCTTCCATGAAAATCGTCTTTAAACCGAGGAAAAGAAGAGGTGACTATTAAAAGTCTCATAATACTGCTTTTATACTCGAATATATTTATATTTTTAGATGGATTTAAATGTATGTTTCATTTCAACAGAATTCTTTGATTGGGGAAAATATGGAGGAATTGGTAAAGCAACGAGGTTAATATGTACTGAATTAGTAAAAAGAGGGATAAAAGTTTCAGTTGTAGTTCCAAGAGGTAAAAACCAGAAACCAGTCGAATATGTGAATAATGTTTTTGTTTATAGCCATAAAATAAATGAGTATCCATTTACATCAAATATTTTTAAAAAAATTAGCGCAGACATTTATCATTCAGAAGAGCCGAGCTGGGGTACTTTAATTGCTCAAAAAAATTTACCAAAATCCATTCATATTGCTACAAGCCAGAATCCTAAAGACGTTTTTGATTGGAAAATGACAATTAAATATTATAAATTTCGTCGTAGATTGTTCAATCTATTTATTGAAAAATGGATAAATCAAAACATTTTCAAGTTAGATAAAATATTTTGTCAAGCTAAATATATTATACCAAAAACACGGGAGTTGTATAAATTAAATTACGATCCATCTTTTTTACCTAACCCAATCAAAGTTCCATTACAGACACCAAAAAAAGCGGAAAAACCCATAGTATGTTTTTTGGGTAGATTTGATAGGGAGAAGAATCCTGAAAGATTTTTTGAATTATCCAAAGAATTCCCAGAAATCGAGTTTATTGGCATGGGACAAGCTCATAATATTAAATTAGATAAGTATTATAGAGACAAATATTCTAATTACCAAAATTTATTGTTACCAGGCCTAGTTGTAGGAAAAAATAAAACGGATATTTTAGATAAATCTTGGATTTTAGTAAATACAAGCGAATTTGAGTGTTTACCCATATCTTTTTTAGAAGCAGCAGCTCATAGATGCGCAATATTAAGTCCGCATAATCCAGATAATTTTACAAAAAATTTTGGCTATCAAGTAGTTCACAATGACTATATTAATGGTTTAAAACAGTTATTAAAAAATGACTTTTGGAAAATACAAAGTCAAAAGGGATATAATTATGTTTCAAAAATTCATGAGAAAACCAAAGTTATTAATATTCACTTAAAAGAGTATTATTCTCTTTTAAATGATGCTACTTGAATAACTAGAAAGGGTTAATGACTTTCTCTTGGGTTCACTCTGATTTATCTAAAATACCTTCATATGAAAGAAGTCGTTGTTTAGTGTAGAGATCACCACCGAATCCACCTAAACTTCCATCAATTTCACCACTCTATATCATGGAATGATTGGCCTTATCGGATTGTCACCAACAGCATTTCCTACTACTCTCTGAGCTGATGGCAAACCAATATCTTTGGCTAATCTACCATAAGATGATAAGAAGCCAAAATGAATTGAATATATTGCATTTCATACCTTTTTCTAAAAATCGGTTCCTCTTAAATTAAAGCCTGCTTCAAAAATTCTTCTCTTTCCACAAAAATATTCTAAAAGTTGTTTATTAATGTCATAAAAATAGTCGGGATAATAAGAAAATTTTTCCTTTGGCTTCATTAAATTTTTTTAAGGATTTTTCGAGTTCTATTAACGTGTATCCTTTTAAGACCTTTTTCAGACGCAGCTACCCATATTTCACCAATAGGTGTAACATTTTAGTGTAATAATTATTTACCGTCATAATTCCCTCATATATAGGTAGCTTCAGGTATGACCTAAATGACCACCCCAATAATTGTGTTAGCTTCAACAAGTAAGAGAAGAATAAAAATGATGAAACAAATTGGTGTAAAATGTAAAATTGTAGATCCAGGAGATTCTGAAAACAGCAACTCTCTAATACCAGATGTGAGAGTGAAAGAAAATTCATATAACAAAGCATTGGGAGTAGCTAAAAAAGAAAAAGATTCTTTGATAATTGCAGCTGATACAATCGTGATTTTTGATGGAAAAATATTTGAGAAACCAAAAAATTTGGAAGACGCTAAAATGATGTTAACACAATTAGGAGGTAAAACCCATAAAGTGATTACAGGCATAACAATAATTAATTCATCAAATATGCAAGAATGGTATGATTTTGAAGTTACTTATGTATCTATGAAAAAACTAACTAAAATCGAGATTGAGCACTATATTTTAACTGGAGAACCAATGGATAAAGCTGGAGCATATGCTGCTCAAGATATAGGTGCATTATTAATTGAGAGAATAGATGGATGCTACTTTAATGTCGTAGGTTTACCCCTATCAAAACTCTTTGAAATGTTTAAAAAAATCGGATTCAACATTTTAATTAATACTAAAAAGAAGCTTTAATTTTATGATGTTAACAATTTTTAAAAAAGGAGTTTAAGGTTCTACAGTTATTGCTTGTGTTGGACATGAATTTACGCATGCCATACAACCAATGCAATCATCTGCTCTATTTGGTTGAGATTTTTTTCCAACAATGTCATAAACATTCATTGGACAAACATCAGCACATACTCCTTCACCATCACATTTACTATGATCAACTGTTATCTTTGGCATTTTTTCACCTGCTCATAACCTACAGTATTATAATTTAAATTCTTTCTATTTTAGATAAAAAAAAATTTAACCAATTGGTTTTCGTCTAAATCGTTTTTTTGGATCCCTTTTATTTTGTTTCAATTTATCATCTAAATTATTTAATAGTTTATCAAAGACTTCTATTAAACCCCAATCTTCAGCGTCTACGGAGAATCTTTCGCTTGGGCTAATTACTCTTGCAGTAATTTTATATCTTGCACGATCACCGCTTGCTTGCTGTTTTTTTATTTTTATCGAAACTTCAGCTATGTCTGGATGAATTTTAAGGTTTTTTGTGACAATTTTACGTACTTTTTCTTCAACAATACTCTTCTCAATAAAATCTTCCTTACTTAACCCAAGAATATAGACGGGTAGTTCGTTATCTAATGAAGATATAGCAATTAATGGGAGAAGTTCACGAGGAGTAATTACACCTAAAACTGAATTGGTATCATCAACTATTACACATGCACTTTTATTATATTCAATCATTTCATTTACTACATCAAAAATTGATGCCTTAATATTTACAGTGCATGGGTTTGAATCCATTACTCCTTTTACATTCCCTGGAAATTTATTCACTTTTTGAGTAACTCTACTACCTACTGAAATTTTTTCTATAGGGGTAATAAATGCGTGCACAATATCTTTTGCAGTAATTATTCCTACAAGTTTTTCAGATTGAGTTATTGGAATATGACTAAATCCTTTTTCTAACATGATTCTTCGTGCTTGAGACACCTTTTCCGAAACATCTAAACTGATTACTGGTGCCTTTAAATGATCTTTTACGTTTATCTTTTTTAACTCCTCTACTCCAAGTAAGGAATTAATTAATTCATTTTGTGAAATAATTCCTGTCACCTTTTTTGTTTCAAGAATCGGTAAGGCCCTGATATTGCTCTTTATCAAAATACTAGCAACAGAACCAAGGGTAACGTTTGGTGAAACAGGAGTCAAGGGCCTCCAAAAACCCTCAAGTCTAGTTTGTGACGGTTGATCTATATCAAGTAGGTCCCTTACAGTGATTATACCAACTTTTGATCCTGATGAAACCACAGCTTCATACCTATCGGTTTGTTTTAATTCACCAAGAACTTTTGAAGCATTGTCTTTCGGATCAAAGATGCTTATTCTTTTATCAATAAGATCATTGATCTCTTTGTTAACTAATTCTTCAAGAGTTTTTACCATGTCAGAAACCCCAGATAAATATTCTAATTGGAGGATAAATATCTTAACAAATTATTAGTAGGATAATTGGTTAAAAATCTAGTAAAAATATTAGGATTGAAGGTTAACGCCTATTCCTTTCTTCTTTGCTAGTTCATACACTTTGCATGCAGTACCAACATCTTCTATCGCTAAGCCAGTAGCCTTGAAAAGTGTGTTTTCAGTTGGTGAAATCCTACCTTTTTTTAGACCAGATACTATTTCACCCATTTCTGCATAGATGTTTGATTCAGATACTACTCCTTCTTCTTTTGGTTTAGCAAAGTCACCAACTACAAATGCTTGAGGAATGAAATCAACAACTAACTTATCAGATTTTTTTATTACAGATGTCTCTAATTCTCTTTTTGCAGCTGTATCAGCACCAATCGCAGAAACATGCGCCCCCTTTTTCAACCATTCACCTTTGATAAATGGAGTTGGACTTGGTGTGCATGTGATTATTATATCACTATCTATTGTAGCTTGTTCAGGATTATTTACAGGTACGAATTTGGTACTAGTGTAAAGTTCCTGCATCTCTTTGATGAATGCATTTAAAGTATTTGGGATAATATCAAATACTTTTACTAGTTTGATATTTTTCCTAACTTCCATTAAACCCATTATTTGGCTACGTCCTTGAACTCCTGCCCCACATAATCCAACAATTTCCGAATTTTCGTTTGCCAAGTATTTAATTCCGACTGCACCTGCAGCTCCCGTTCTTAAGGCTGTAATATATGTGCCATCCATAATTGCTAAGGGGAGGCCATTTTCAGGACTATTTAAAATAATTCGAGCAATAACCGCTGGTAAATTATGTTCTTTCTTATTATCAGGATGAACTGTAACTAGCTTGGTTCCTGCTGCACCTAGACCAGGCATATACGCAGGCATAGCAATTAAAACTCCTTTAGGGAAATGAAGATATACCCGTGGTGGCATCTCGATTGCTTTCTTTCCCATCTCCCTAAAACCATCTTCTACAGCTTGAATTGTAGAAGGCATATCCAGCACTTTCTTTACATCATCTTGAGTTAAATACAGAGTCATTAAAATCAAGTATATGATTAATGGAATATGTTTTAATTGTTTTCTAGAAAATTTTCGAGATTAATACAAATTTTATTAAAAATTAGATATTTTAAAAAAGTTTAGGGTGTAAATTTTTCGCCACCAGTGAATACACGCTGTAATTCACCATACAAAGCATTAAACCCATCATTAGTTTTTGATGAACATGGAATTGGATTGAAATCTAGGCCTATGCGTTCAATTACTTCCATCATATCTTGGCTAATTTCTTTCTTCATCCCACTTAATCTAGCATCTATTGCTTCTTCAAGGAGATTTACGTCATCTGCCCATCCCATAATTTCCTCGAGTTCAATTTCTTTGAGTAAATCAATTTTACTGAGTACCTGAAATTGAGGTAGTTGAAATCGTGTATTAATAGCTGATGCAAGAAACATATTCATAACATAATTTAATGGATCTCTACAAAATGCGGAGTCAAACAGGTAAACTAGCCCCTTTTCAGCATCGGTCAATTTTTCAGCTATTGCGGCTCCAAGATTTCTGAACGCAAATAACTCCATTTGGCCTGGAGTGTCAACTAAACAAATATCTGGAGTAAAATCTTCAATGTCTTGAGAGAGGTTATCAATTACTCCTGCCATTAAATCACATGCGACCATTAATCCCCCATTTGGTCCCAAGTTGTATTCTTCCATTACTTGTTCGACTTTGATATAATCGCGAACATTCACATTTGCTGCATAGGGTAATGAAATGGCTCCAGGATCCAAGTTCACTGACATGACATCTTCTCTCTGCATTTCAAGCCATCTCGAAAAGGCAGCAGTCAAATTAGATTTACCTGATGCAGCGGTTCCTACAATAAAAATTAGGTTCATAGATGTTCTATCCTACAAATTTTCTAAATGAATTGTATGAATTCGCTAGACTAACATGGCTGGACTTTTTAAAACCATAAGAACATATGTCAGTTATAGGTCCTTTAAAGCCCCTGTTTTTAGATATTTTGAGAGCTCTAATGACATCGATTAAAACTGAGCCTCCATTATTTGAGTCAATACTGCTTAATTTTACATCGATTGTATACTGGGCTCCACCAAAATAGGTCCCTTTAATCCAAAAGAAACTATCTCGACTATTTTTTAAGA
>Ga0194112_10011330_pt1 | contig 11059 bp, 7 predicted proteins | sample TA2MahC400mmetaG_FD_146191 | JGI IMG/M metagenome (GOLD analysis project Ga0194112, IMG submission 146191) | Freshwater microbial communities from Lake Tanganyika, Tanzania - TA2015016 Mahale Deep Cast 400m | ecosystem: Environmental > Aquatic > Freshwater > Lake | place: Tanzania: Lake...
TGGGGCGGTGCTGATGGACACCCTTGGCCAATGGGTGCTGACCGCCTATGGCAAGGAGGCCGCTTATGAACAACTGGCCGCGCGTTTCGCCGAATACGGGGGCTGGGCCGTTCTTTTTGCGGCCCTGACGCCCTTTCCGTTCAAGGTCATCACCATCTTCTCGGGCGCTGTCGGGCTGTCGCTGCCCTTGTTCATCCTGACCTCGATCCTGGGGCGCGCCGGGCGGTTCTTCGTGGTCGCGGGCCTCTTGTGGCGCTTCGGCCCCGCCGTGCGAGACTTCATCGAGCGCCGCCTGGGTCTGGTCTTCACGATCTTCATGGTCTGCCTGATTGGCGGCTTTGCTGCGGTACGATACCTGTGACGGGCCGGCAGCTGTCTTTCCTTGCCGGCGCAGGATCGGCCCTGCTGCTGATAGCGGCCCTGGTTTTCCAGGCCGTTGGTTATGCGCCGTGCGAATTGTGCATCCTGCAGCGGTGGCCGCACCTGGCCGCCGTCGTGCTGGCCGGGCTGGTCTGGCTGACGGGGCGGGTTCGCGGGCTGGCGGTGCTCGGCCTGGCCGCCGCCGGGGCGGCAATGGGGTTTGCCATCTATCACGTCGGAGTCGAGATGACCTGGTGGACCGGGCCGGCACATTGCTCGGGCGGGGTCGGCGACCTGGCGCGGCTGTCCACGCAAGACCTGATGAGCCGCCTTCAGGCCGCCCCGGTCGTGCGCTGCGACGAGGTCGCGTGGAGCTTTCTGGGCGTGTCGATGGCCGGCTGGAACGCGATTTTTTCGGCCGGTCTGGCCGGGGTATGGGGCCTTGCCGCCCGCAAGGGCGACTGAGGGCCGAAAGGACCCTTTTCCTGGGCCGGAATGCGGGGCGTGATTGCCCCCCGGCCCTGCCTCGGCTATAGGTAATTCCAACTAGATGTTGAGGAATACCCGTGGCCGACACCCCAGAAGACGATCTGCCCGAAACCCCCGGAACCGCCGAGGACACCGTCGCCGCAATGCGGGTGGTGATGCATCACGACGGGCCCTTGATCGACATCAGCGCCGAGATGCGGACCTCGTATCTGGATTATGCGATGTCCGTGATCGTCAGCCGGGCGATCCCGGACCTGCGCGACGGACTGAAGCCCGTGCATCGGCGCATCCTCTATGCCATGGACGAAAGCGGCAACACCTCGGACAAGCCCTATCGCAAATCCGCGCGTTCGGTCGGTGACGTGATGGGCAAGTACCATCCTCACGGCGACAGCGCGATCTATGACGCCCTGGTGCGGATGGCGCAGGACTTCTCGATGTCGCTGCCGCTGCTGGATGGTCAGGGCAACTTCGGCAGCATGGACGGCGATCCGGCGGCGGCCATGCGCTATACCGAAGTGCGCATGGACAAGCCTGCCAACTTCCTGCTGATGGACATCGACAAGGACACGGTCGACTTCCAGGACAACTATGACGGCAAGGACCGCGAGCCGACCGTCCTGCCGGCGCGGTTTCCGAACATGCTGGTCAATGGCGCGGGCGGCATCGCCGTCGGCATGGCCACGAATATCCCGCCCCACAACCTGGGCGAGGTGATCGACGCGACGCTGGAACTGATCGCCGATCCCGACCTGCCGACCGAACGCCTGCTGGAGATCATTCCCGGCCCGGATTTTCCGACCGGCGCCACGATCCTTGGGCGGTCCGGCGCGCGCAAGGCCTATCTGGAGGGGCGCGGCAGCGTCATCATCCGTGCCAAGACCCATATCGAGGAGCCGCGCAAGGACCGCTTTGCCATTGTCGTGGACGAAATCCCCTATCAGGTGAACAAGGCCACGCTGATCGAGCGGATTGCCGAACTTGCCAAGGAAAAGCGGGTCGAGGGCATCGCCACGGTTCAGGATGAATCCGACCGCCACGGGGTCCGCGTCGTCATCGAGTTGCGCCGCGATGCCACGCCCGACGTGGTGCTGAACCAGTTGTTCCGGTTCACCCAGCTGCAGACGACCTTTGGCTGCAACATGCTGGCGCTGAACGGGGGCAAGCCCGAACAGCTGGCGCTGCGCGACTTCCTGACCTACTTCATCAGCTTCCGCGAAGAGGTCGTGGCACGCCGTACGGCCTTTGAACTGCGCAAGGCGCGCGAGCGCAGCCATGTGCTCTGCGGCCTGGCCGTCGCCGTCAGCAACGTGGACGAGGTCGTGGCGACCATCCGCAGCAGCGCGGACGCCGCCGAGGCGCGCGAGCGCCTGATGGAGCGTCGCTGGCCGGCCCATGACATCGTCGAATACCTGCGCCTGATCGACGATCCGCTGCATCCCGTGAACGAGGACGGGACCTACAACCTGTCCGAGGTGCAGGCCCGCGCCATCCTGGACCTGCGCCTGCAGCGCCTGACGCAGATCGGCGTCAAGGAAGTCACGGACGAACTGCAGTCGCTGGCCGCGAGCATCCGCGACTATCTCGCGATCCTTGCCTCGCGTGCGCGGATCATGGGCATCATCTCGGATGAGCTGCGCGAGGTGCGCGGCCTGTTCGCCGTGCCCCGTCGGACCGAGATCGCGGACTGGTCCGGCGACATGATGGACGAGGACCTGATCGAGCGTGAGGACATGGTCGTGACCATCACCTCGGGCGGTTACATCAAGCGCACCGCCCTGGCCGAGTTCCGCGCGCAGCGGCGTGGCGGCAAGGGTCTGTCCGGCATGGCCACCAAGGAGGACGATGTCGTCACGACGCTGTTCGTCGCCAACACCCATACCGAACTGCTGTTCTTTACCACAGACGGCATGGTCTATCGCATGAAGACCTGGCGCCTGCCCCTTGGCGGGCGCACGTCGAAGGGCAAGGCGATCGTCAACATCCTTCCGATCGAGCCGGGGGTCAGCATCGCGGCCCTGATGCCGGTCGATGCGCCCGACACGGAATGGGACAACTACCAGCTGATCTTCGCCACATCGGACGGAGATGTGCGCCGCAACGCCTTGTCCGATTTTGGCAGCGTCCGCTCCAATGGTAAGATCGCGATGAAGCTGCCCGAGGGCGTCAGCCTGATCGGCGTGCGCATGGCCACGACCGCAGACGACGTGATGCTGCTGACCGCCCAGGGTCGCGCGATCCGGTTTCCCACAACGGCGGTCCGGGTCTTCAAGGGTCGCGACTCCACGGGCGTTCGGGGCATCCGGCTGGCCGAGGGCGACAGCGTCGTCAGCATGGCCGTTATCCGCCACTTCGAGGCCGATCCCTCCGAACGGGTGGCCTATCTCAAGATGCGCCGTGCCATCGCGGGTGCGCTGGATGACGGCGCCGAGGCCGATGAGGACGAGGACACCCCGGCCGAAGGCAGCATCACCCAGGAACGCTACATCGAGATGTCGGCGGCCGAGGACCTGATCCTGACCATCACCGCAAAGGGCGCGGGCAAGATCAGCTCCAGCCACGACTATCCCGTGCGCGGCCGCGGGGGCCAGGGCGTGATGGCGATGGACCGCGCGATGCGGGGCGGGCCCCTGGTGGCGAGCTTCCCGGTCGAAGGGGACGACCAGATCATGCTGGCGACCTCGACGGGCCAGTCGATCCGCGTGCCCGTGCAGGGGATCAGCTTCCGGTCGCGCAGTGCGGGGGGCGTCAGGGTCTTCAACACCAGCAACGGCGAAGTCGTGGTTTCGGTGGCCCGCATCGCCGAACAAGGCGATGCAGATACCTTGACCGACGAGGCCCAGGACTGACACCATCCGGCCCGACCCCGGCATCCGGGGTCGGGTTTTTCATCCCTGGGGACAGTCGTGGACCAATCGAACGAAACCGTGCTGCGAGAGCGGCTGCAGACCGGCTTTCTGGGCATCATCGCCTTCTCGCTGCTGCTGTTCATGCTGGTACAGGCGCGCTTTATCCTGATCTCGCTTGCCATTGCGATCATCCTGTTCTCGCTGACATCCGACGCCATCCACGCGATCTCATCGCGGCTGAAGGTGCCGAACTGGCTGGCCACGACGCTGGCGCTGATCGGCATCGCCCTTGGGCTCTTGTGGATCTCGACAACGATTCTGGCGCAGGTGAACGAGATCGTGTTTCTGGCCATCACCTATGCCGAGCGGGCGCAGGCGGCCCTGCCCGACCTGACCGCGCGCCTTGGTCCCGAGGCGCAGGAACGGATCATGACGGCGCTGACGAATTTCAACATCACCGGCTGGATCCGGTCGCTGGCAGGGCAAGCCTCGGGCATCCTGTCGGGCAGCGTTCTGGTGATCCTGTTCGTGGGCTTCATGTTCGCCGAGCAGGTCTGGTTTCCCACCAAGATCGAGCGTCTGACAGGTGATCCTGTCCAGGCGCGACAGGTGCGCCGGATCATCACATCGATCATGCACCGCGTGAACCGCTACCTGGTCGTCAAGACGGGGGTCAGCGCCGTCACCTCGGCGCTGGTCTGGGTGATTTTCAGCATCGCGGGGCTGGAACTGGCAACGGCGGTGGCGATCCTGACCTTTATTCTGAACTTCATTCCATCGGTCGGCTCGATCGTGGCCACCGTCATTGGCACCATCCTGGTCTTTGTCCTGACAGGCGACCCGACCCTGACCCTGATCATCGGCGTGTCGATCACCCTTGTGCAATTCGTGATCGGAAACGTGCTGGACCCGATGCTGCTGGGCCAGACGCTGCGCTTGTCCAGCTTTGGCATCATCCTGTCGCTGGCCTTCTGGGGGGCAGTCTGGGGCGTACCCGGCATGTTCCTGGCGGTGCCGATCATGGTCGCGCTGATGATCGTCTGCGCCCACATTCCTTGGCTGCGGCCGGTGGCGGTGATGCTGTCGCGCGAGGGCCTGCCCGACGACGGCAGCGGCGATCCGACCGAAGAGCCGCTGGCCGCCTGACGCCGCTGCGCGATCCGGATCGAAGCAGGGCCTAACGCCCTGCATCCTCTCCATCGCCGGCGTGATCGGGCAGTCCCGGAGCGTCCTGGCCTTCGTCACGGATCAGCATCGGGTCCGGCCGGTTCAGCCCGGACGACGGCTCGCGCGCAGCTGCCTGCGCGGATGTGCCGCCAGGCAGCGCCTCGGGATTGCGCAGCCAGATGTCGCGCTGCGCGAAGGGGATCTCGATGCCTTCGTCGGCAAAGCGGGCGACGATCGTGTGAAGCAGGTCAGAGGTCACCCCCAGACCTGTGCCGACATCGGCTAGGATCGCACGCACCTCGAAGTCCAGCGAATCGTTGCCAAGGCCGCGGAACAGCACCGCAGGGGCCGGGTCGATGGCCACCAGCGGATGATCCTCGGCAATCTCGCGCAGGATACGCTCCACCTTGCGGGTGTCGCTGCCATAGGCGACGCCTACGGGGATGATGATCCGGCCGACCTTGTTGTGCCGCGTCCAGTTGATGACCGGCTGGCTGATCAGGTCGCTGTTGGGGACGATCACCTCGGTCTTGTCAAAGGTCTCGACCTGGGTCGAGCGGACTGAGATGCGCTTGACGATGCCCTGCTGGCCACCGGCGCTGATCCAGTCACCGACGCTGACCGGGCGCTCGATCAGAAGGATGATGCCGCTGACAAAGTTCGACACGATGTTCTGCAGGCCGAAACCGATACCCACCGACAGCGCGCCGGCCACGATGGCAAATGCGGACAGGTCGATCCCGGCCGAAGTGATGGCCATCAGCGCCGCCAGCACGATCCCCACATAGCCCAGACCCGACACCACCGCGTTCTGCCCGCCGTGGTCCAGCTTGGTCTTGGGAAGGATGGAGTTGCGGAATGCCCCCTGCACCCCCCGGGTCAGGACATAGCCGATGCCGAAGATCACCAGGAACGTCAGGATCGCGCCTGGCGACAGGGTGACGCCCCCCAGGCTGACGCCTGCGCGGAACCGGACCCAGTATTCCGACAGCTCGTCCGGCGTTGCCCCCCAGATGATCAGGAACAGCGGCACCGACAGCAGGATCAGTGCAAAGCCGGTCAACAGGGGCGCCAGACCCTCGCGCGCGCCCTCGGCCCCCCGCTGCAGCATGTTGAACAGATCGGCAATGAAATCCTGCAGCAGGATCAGCAACCCGGCCAGTGCCAGCGACAGGAGCCAGGGCCAGACCATCAGATTGCCCAGGTTGACGAAGCCTGCCGCCGTTGCCACCGCCGCCACTGGTGCGACAAAGCGGGTCAGCTGCCCGGCCCAGGCCACGATCCAGTGGCGATAGGACAGATCCTGCGTCACGGCATCATGCGTCAGCCGGCGCAGGATGTTGCCAAGCCGTACCATGGCCAGCCCTGCCAGCACGATCATCACCATGTGCCAGACCCCTGCCGAGGCATCGCCGAACTGGACCGGAACGCGACCCACCTGCGCCTCGCCCTGCTCGTAAAGGCCCGACAAGGGCAGCACCGCCCGCGACAGGATATGATGGATCGCCATCAGCAATGCCAGGATGCGAACCACCCGCGCCGCCGACACCCGCGCGCTTTCGCCCATATGAAGCGATGTATAGGCGATGGCCTTGCGCGGAAACAGCGCGCGCGCCAGCCAGATGCCGCTGAACAGGATGACGCCCGCCACGGGCAGCGCGTTCAGGAACGGCGTCGTCCAGGGTCCCGGCAGGCGGGTTGCCTGAAGGGCGCTGATGGCAAGATACAGGCCAACCATGGGGATGGCGATCTGCCCCAGAGAGACGACAAAGGCCATCACCGCACGCGAATAATCCGTCGCCCGCGCCGACAGGCGTGACGGCAGGCTGTCGATCCAGGACCGTCCATAGGTCAGCAGCAACAGCGCGGCGATCAGGTAGGCCGCGACCTGCGGCAGCTGACCCCGCAGTTCCTGCCAGGTTTCGGCGCTGGCGTTCCGGCCCGAGATCTCGTTGCTGACGCCTTCCAGCAGGTCCAGGCCGTCACTGGCGGCGGCGGCCCAGCTGCTGGGCAACAGCGGCGAGGGCGATTGCTTTGCCAGTTCCAGTGCCTGGCGCTGGCGCACGATCTCGTCGATCTGGGCAATGATGGAACTGGCGCGGCTGGCCGCCTCGGTGGCGGCAAGACGGGGCGCCTGAGCGGTCGACAGCTGCTGGTTCAGCTCGGCGCGGCGGCTGGCCAGTTCGGCGTCCTCGCTTTCCCCTTCGGCCGGGGCGGGTCCAAGCGCCTCGATCTGATTGCGCAGGGTGGCGATGCGCTCGGCGTTGACGTTCTGGCCTTGCTGCAACCGGTCCCGCCATTCGACGATCCGGGCCCGCGTCCGGGCCAGTTCCTCGTTCGTCGCCTGGGGGTTGATGGACAGCGCTTCGGCGCGTTCGGCCACCAGTTCCCAAGTCTGGTAGTTCAGACCGCCGGGCTGCTGGCTTTGCTGTGCCGCCACGGGCAAGCCCGTCACCGCCAGCATCGCCACCAGCAGGCAAGCAAGAAGATGTCGCATGAAAGAAGTCAGCCTTCGAATACTTCGGGAAGAGCGGGAGCCGGACGGGTCAGCCAGTCGGGGACCGGCAGGCCCTTGGCCCGCAGAAACTCGGGATTGAACAGCTTGGTCTGATAGCGCGTGCCATAGTCGCACAGGATCGTCACGATGCGGTGGCCGGGCCCCATCTCGCGGGCCATGCGGATGGCGCCCGCGACGTTGATGCCGGACGATCCGCCCAGGCACAGGCCCTCATATCGCAGCAGGTCGAAGACGATCGGCAGCGCCTCGGCATCCGAGATGCGCCAGCTGAAGTCGGGGGTAAAGCCTTCGAGGTTGGCAGTGATCCGCCCCTGCCCGATCCCTTCGGTGATCGAGCTGCCGGGGCTGTCGAACTCTCCGGTCGTGTAAAAGGAATGCAGGGCCGCGCCTTCGGGATCGGCCAGGCCCATCTTGACACCCTTGGGCTGCAACGAGTCGGCCACGCCGGCCAGCGTGCCGCCCGAGCCGACCGCGCAGACAAAGCCGTCGACCTTTCCGCCGGTCTGTTCCCAGATCTCGGGACCGGTGGTTTCCAGATGGGCGCGGCGATTGGCGACGTTGTCGAACTGGTTGGCCCAGATTGCGCCGTTCGGTTCGGTCCGCGCAAGCTGGGCCGCCAGGCGCCCGGAATAGCGGACATAATTGTTGGGGTTCTTGTAGGGCGCTGCGGGCACTTCGACCAAGGTCGCGCCGGCCAGGCGGAGCATGTCCTTTTTCTCCTGGCTCTGAGTTTCCGGGATCACGATGACACTCTTGAAGCCCATGGAGGCACCCACCAGCGCCAGCCCGATGCCGGTATTGCCCGCCGTGCCCTCGACAATGGTGCCGCCCGGCCGCAATTCGCCCCGCGCCACCGCATCCTTGATGATATAGAGCGCCGCGCGATCCTTGACCGATTGGCCAGGATTCATGAATTCGGCCTTGCCGAGGATCTCGCAGCCGGTCTCCTCGCTGGCGCGGTTCAGGCGGATCAACGGGGTGTTGCCGATCGCGTCGGCCAGATCAGAACAGATTCGCATGGCGATCGACCTTCTTTCCGGGTGAGTTGGATTTTCCCGATTACCTACACATGCAGGCCAGCAGGGGGCAACCCCGCCCCCGGCCGTTCCGGATCGAACGGCCTCATGTGCGCGACGGTTCCCCGCGCAGCCGCCCGGCCCGCGCATCCAGCCACAGCGACAGTGCGATCAGCGGGGCATTGGTGATCTGGCGGGCATCGACCATGGCTGACAGGCTGTCACGCGGCATGAGATGACCGCGGATATCCTCGGCTTCGCCATCCAGCCCGTGAATCCCGGCCACGTCATCGGGCAGGTCCGCGATGCCGACATAGTGATACAGGAATTCGCAGACGGCGCCGGGACTGGGATAGGCGTGAAAGCATGGGATCAGCTGCCGGATCGTCAGGTCGGCCTCTTCGCGGGCCTCTCGCAAGGCCGCTTCCTCCACCGTTTCCCCTGGATCGACGCGTCCCGCGATGGGTTCCAGCAACCAAGGCTGCGGATCGCCCCGCAGCGCGGGCGCGAGGCGGAACTGTTCGATCACCAGCACCCGGTCACGCCGCGGGTCCCAGGGCAGGACCACCACCGCATCGCCCATCAGAAAGCCTTCGCGGATCATCGGCTGGCTTTGCCCGCCCTGGTGCAACACATGGGTCAACCGCTGCCGCTCCACCGCGAAGTAGCCGCGAAACGGTTGTTCCCGTTCCAGAACGCGGACCTGATCGCGGCCGCGTCGTGCCACCACCGTTCCACCCGACGGCGGCATTGCCGCCGCCCGCAGCCGGCTGCTGGCCCAGGTGCCCATCATCGGCAGCCGCGAGGCCAGTTGCGCAGCCTCCGCATCGGCGGGCGCCTCCAGGATCTGACGCGCGATCTCGGCAGCCAGCGCGTCGCGCGTCGAATCGTCGGTCCAAGGCGGTTCGTTGCACGGCCCCGACCCTGAAATGCCAAGGATGGCTCTCCCCTCGTGGTTCTGGGGCGCCAGGCCCATGACCGCAGCATATCGCTCCAAGGCACCATTCGACATGACCTCGACACCTGTCAGCGGCGCGTCCGCGGCGAACAGGCATGGCCAGCCGCCTTCCTCGACCCCTGCCCGCGCGCCGCCCAGCAAGCGGCCGTTCAGGCGCAGCGTTCGCCCCCGCAGACCGAGGGCGTCCATCAGAGCGGGCCCTGCCATGGGGCCCATCAGGATCACGCTCACAACTGGCGACCCTGCATCCGCAGCGCCGCCGCCAACCCCGTGTCGAAGGAGGCCTGTTCGAAGACCTGGTCAAAGGCTGCATACAGGACCAACGCCAGCGCCTGCCCCGCCGGCGAGGTCGCATAGGCGATGTAGTCCTCCATCTCGCCGTCGCTGAGCGGTGCATAGGCCAACATCAGGAAGGCCTGCAGCCATTCCTGTGCATCGGCCTCGATCTGCTCCTGCTGGGCCCAGGTGTCGGCCATCAGCTGCTCCTCCGTCAGCGGCATGTCAAAGCCGCCGCCCTGGGCAAATCCGCGCGAAAAGGCGACAAGCGCGTTCAACCCGCCCGCGACGTTGGGAGAAACAAGGTCCGCCTCCTCGATCAACCTTTGGATCTGCACTGCTCTCGGATGGCCCTCAGCCTCGGCGCGGGCAAAGGCGGCGATCGCATCGGCCTCGACCTCCTCCTCAAGCATCGCGCGGCGGGCCGAAGTTTCAAGCGCCACCAGCCGACGACCCGGACCCTGTTCGTAGAAGTTCAAACCCTGGTCCAGCAACGCCGCATCCACACGATCCTGCGCCACCAGAACAGCGGCCTGAAACAAGGCGGCCAGCCGGTCGGGCTGGTGAACCTGTGCAACGACCTCGGGCCAGGGGCGGCCGCCGCCCTGGATCAGCCCCTCGGCCTCCATCTTGACAGCTTCGCGCACGGCCTCTTCCTGAAGGATCGGCATCATCGCCCCCAAGTCCAGCGCCTGCCACAGCCGTTGGACAGTATCCGGCGCCTGCTGCTGCGCCTGAACCTTTTCAGGGCCGGCTGTCAGAACGGCCATCTGCGGAACACCGCCAGCGGACAGGGCACTCAGGGCTACTCCACCCGCCAGTCCCAGAATTGTCAGCATTGCCCGTCCCTTTCGAAAGAAATTTCGACCGCCCGTGTTTTTTCGTCGAAACCCTCTTGCGCTTCAACCCCTGCCCCTCTAAATCCCCGCCTCACCACCCAAAAGCGCGGAGAGGTGCCGGAGTGGTCGAACGGGGCGGTCTCGAAAACCGTTGAGCCTGCAAGGGTTCCGTGGGTTCGAATCCCACCCTCTCCGCCAAACTTCCCGTTGTTATAGTATTCACATTAACGGGTTGATAAGATTGTGTGCTTGCCTCAGGTTACACGAAGTGGTCGCAGTCTTCCAGCTTCGGGCAATCCGGATTATGTGTCAGCACATCGAACCGAAGGGGAACAGGTGGTATTTTCGACGGTGCATCCCTCAGGACTGACGGGAACTACACCAAGACCCGACGAAGAAAGCTCGGGAGCAGATTTACTTTCTCTCTGAAAACGGCGGACAAGGCAGAGGCCTGTAGGCTCGCTGTTAGTCATACGCGCCGCCTTGACGCCATTTGGAAGGCACACAGGGACGGTCAGGATCGGCATTGTTGCAGAACTTGGCGTTGAAGCAGGGCTTCCCCTTGCCCCGTTAAGCTCAGGCCACGC
>Ga0194112_10011332_pt1 | contig 11057 bp, 8 predicted proteins | sample TA2MahC400mmetaG_FD_146191 | JGI IMG/M metagenome (GOLD analysis project Ga0194112, IMG submission 146191) | Freshwater microbial communities from Lake Tanganyika, Tanzania - TA2015016 Mahale Deep Cast 400m | ecosystem: Environmental > Aquatic > Freshwater > Lake | place: Tanzania: Lake...
TCGACCAATACCGGCAAGGCCACCAAGCAAGACATGAGCGCAATCCTCGCCGCTGCGCGCACGCAGTCGGCCGTGGACGAGATGAAGACCCTGCTCTATCGCAATTTTGACGAGATGATGGCGACGGTGCGGGCGGGCGGCGAGCTCACCATGGAACAGCGTGTGCGTTATCGCTACCAGTCCTCGCAGATTGGTCGCCGCTGCGCCGACCTCATTGACGATCTCATGCCGTTGCTCGGCGGCCGCGCGATCTACACCGACAGCCCGATCATTCGTTACTGGCTCGACGCCAATGCAGCGCGTGCGCACGTCGCGAATGATCCGAACCTGATCGGCTCGACGCTCGGCGGCATGTACATGGGCGAGCAGCCCCAAGATTTCTTCGTCTGACGCCATGGCCAAGACAGCGGACTACAACATAGGGCCGCACACCTTCCCGCGCGGCTGGTTCATGATCGGCATCTCCAGCGAGGTGACCGACCAGCCGCAGGGCGTGCGCTATTTCGGGCATGATTTCGCGCTCTATCGCGGCAAGAAAAGCGGCAAGGTGATTCTGCTCGATGCTTATTGCCCGCACATGGGCACGCATCTCGCCAAAAATAAATCTTCGTACACGGCGCGCGACGGTCATGTGGTCGACGATGACATCCAGTGCCCCTACCACGCTTGGCGTTTTGGCGCGGACGGTCGCTGTAACCACATTCCGTATTACAACGGTGCGATTCCGAAAGCCGCCAACGTCAAAAGCTGGCCGGTGCGCGAGCATGCCGGACTCGTTTTCATGTGGCACGACCCTGAAGGCGGCGAACCCGACTTCGATCTGCCGGCATTGAGCGAATATGGCCAACCGCATTGGGTGCCGTGGAACGTCGACAAACTCGGCGTGATGGCGAGCCATCCGCAGGAAGTCATCGACAACATCGCCGATCTGCCGCATCTCGGTCCGATTCACGGCTCGACCGTGGAATACTTTGAGAACGAGTTCCGTGGGCACAAGGCGATTCAGCGTCAGGCGGGCGGCCATCGCACGCTGGTCGCGGGCCCTAACGACAAGCTGTATACCGACACCGTTTATCACGGCCCCGGAATTCTGGTCTCACATCTCACCGGTCTCTTTGACACCGTACTGCTGATCACGCACACGCCCGTCGATGACGGCGTGATCGAGGTTTGGCACGCGCTGCTCGTCAAAACGCCGAATGCCGTGCCGACCGATGCCGATCGAGAGGCCGCGCGCGGCTTCAATGAATCGAGCCGACTCGCGTTCCTGCAAGACTTCGAGGTCTGGGGCAACAAGCGCGCCGCGATCAACATTCTGCAGATCCCGACCGACGGCCCCTTCCACAAGGCCCGCATCTGGTACAAGCAGTTCTATCACCCACGCACCGAAGCCAAGCGCATCATCGGACCGATCGAAGGGGTGCACGTGGTTCCCGGCACACCGGGGTGGCCGCTAGATCGCGTGTCCTGATCGGGTGAAGAGTTGGCGTCAGAGCCCTGCCGCGAGCGCCGTGTCGCGCGCCCAGACGTAGTCGGGCTTTCCCGTGTTGGTGCGCTGCACCGCAGCCACAAAAATGAGAGCGCGCGGCACTTTGTAGCCCGCGATCAGCGTACGGCAATGCTCGCGCAAAGATTCTGCGTCGACGGCCCCGCTCTCGTGCGAGACCCCATCTCGCGAGACCGCATCTCGCAGTGAGACCACGGCAACCACGCGCTCGCCCCAGCGTGGGTCGGGCACGCCGACCACGAGCGCGTCAAACACGGCTGCATGCGCCTTGAGAGCCTGTTCCACCTCTTCGGGGAATACTTTTTCGCCGCCGGTATTGATGCAGGTCGAACCGCGCCCGAGCACGGTCACCGAGCCATCGGCCTCGAGCCGCGCGGAATCGCCCGTGATGGCGAGCCGCTTGCCCTCGAGCGTGACAAAGGTGCGCGCCGTGCGCTCCGGGTCACCGAAGTAACCCTGCGGCAAAGGACCACTGCGCGCGAGCACCCCCTCCTCGCCGGGCGCGGCAAACCGGGAACCGTCGACCAGCACATGGATATCGGCGCGCGGTGCGAAGCGCATCAGGCCGCCGCCTTCGGCGGTGCCTGCACCGAGCGTACCGGACTCGGTGGTGCCCAAAGAACTGCTGGTGTGCAGTCGCGGCAAAGAATTTCGCAAAGATTGCTGTACGGCTTGGGAAAAGACGGCGCCACCCGAGCCGACATGCACCAAAGTCTCGAGCGACCATCGCCCCGCGTTCGCGGCGAGTGCGTCGGCGAGCGGTCGACCCATGCCATCGCCGACGATGACCAAAATATTCACGCGCTCACGAGCGCAGAGGTCGAGCGCGTTGACGGGATCGAACCCGCGCCCCGCCTGCAGCACGATCGTATGCCCGGCAAAGATCGATGACAGCGCGGCCCAGAGCGCGGCCCCATGCATTAGCGGCGCCACCGGGAAAGTCACGAGCGGCGGCGATTCCCGCACGCGCTCGATGATTTCTTCGGGCATCGTGATCGGCCCTTTGCGCGAGAAAAATCCGCCGCCACCGAGCGAGGCGAGCAGCATGTCGTGGTGGCCCCAGACCACACCTTTCGGCATGCCGGTGGTCCCGCCGGTATATATGATGAGCGCATCGTCGCTGCGGGGTACGCGTGCTGGCGCGGGCAGATTCGCGCCTGCGCGCAGTGCAGCCCCGAAACCGGTGCCCCCCTCGGCCTCGGCCTCGCCCTCGCCCTCGCCGACTGCGATCAGGATGCGCGGACAGCATCTGAGACTGCGAACGCGCGGCAGGAATTCGCTCTCGATGATGGCTGCAGCAGTCTTCGCGTTGTCGTACAGATACTCGAGCTCCGCCTCGACGTAGCGATAATTGACGTTGAACGGCAAAACCCCGAGCCGGCAGGCGGCAAAGAATCCGATCAAATATTCCGGGCGATTGCCGCAGTGCAGCGCGAGCGTGTCGCCGGCGCGCAGTCCACGATGATCGAGCGCGGCCGCCAAGTGCTCGACACGACTCGCAAGCTCGGCATAACTCATACGCTCATCGCCGCAGACCAGCGCCGTACGTTGCGGCACCTCGCCGGCCACGAGCGCGAGCAGGTCGGCAAAATTGAAACTGCGAGCCATGTTCACGGACGTTTTTTCATTGGGTACGGTTTCATTGGGCACGGTTTCATTGGGCATGGTTTTCATTGGGCGTGGCGGTCACCCCTGATGCCGGATTCCTCGAGCCGCGGCTTCCGCGTGCAGGCTGCGGGCGGCTCGATGAATGATCAACGCACCCAAAAAACTCACCGATATCGCTACCAACAATCCGTAGCGCAGAGACTCGTTGCCGAACCGCGCCGAGAACAGATCAGAGAGCATGCCCGCGAACCACGGCCCCATCGCGATGCCCATGAGATTGACCACGAACCAGAACACTGCGGTTCCGGTCGCACGCAAATCGGGCGGCAAAGCGTTTTGCGTGGTCGACTGCATCGGCAGTATCCAGCCACCCCCGACCAGCCCCATCGGAATGGTCAAGAGCACAACGGCACTGAACGAGGGCACCCAACAGGCGAGGCACAGACAGGCGGTGGCAAACGTCAGCGCGTAACTCGATGCGCGGACCGGCGCGTTGAGATCACGACGTACAAGACGATCGGCGAGGAAGCCCGCGATGATCGTTCCGGCCAACGCCGACAGCAGATAAGGTGGCGCGAATACCGTGCCGATCGCTTGCAGATCAACGCCATGCGAGCGCATCAAAAAAGGCGCCGACCAGCCGGCGAACGCTTGGCCGCCGAAGACCCCAAGCGCGGTCCCGATGCAAAGATTACGAAAACTGCGGTACGCCCAGAGCGCGCGTAGCGCGGTCGCGAGGTCCGCACGCGCAGTATCGGCAGAGGTCTTGGAGGCTTCCATCGCCCCGCGCTCGGGTTCACGCACGGTGAGATAAGCGAGCAAGGCCACCACGATGCCGGGGGCGCCCGCATAAATGAACACGTCACGCCAGCCCAAGGACGCACCGAGCATCGCGCCCGTGACCATGCCCGTGACCTGGCCAAAATAAACTGCGAGACCGAGCAGGGACAGGGCCCGTGCGCGATAGAGCACGGGGAAGTAATCGGCAAGGATCGAATACGCCGGTGCCAGAAAGGCCGCCTCGCCAATGCCAACGCCGACGCGAAAAAGCGCGAGCTGCTGCCAGGTTTGTGCGTAGGCCGTCGCGATCGTGAAGCCGCTCCACACGATGCAGCCCAAAACAATGATGCGGATGCGACTTGCGCGATCGGCATAACGGGCGATCGGGATGCCCGCGAGCGCGTAAAACACCGCGAAGGCAGGCCCGACGAGGAAGCCCATGATCGTGTCCGAGGCGTCAAGGTCCTCTTTGACGAGCTGCGAGAGCACGTTGAGGACCGAGCGGTCGATGTAATTGAAGAGGTATATGACGAACAGCATGCCGGCGACGTACCACGCGTAGCCGCCGGGCTTCGCCACCGACTTTTTGTCCCCCGCCCCCTGTCCGTTCACTGCCCCCTCCAACACCGCCGGTGTCAGCCCCCTCTATCGGGGGATTTCGTGGTGAAAGTACCACTTCGCTGCGATATAAGCAGTCTGGTGGTCCAGATAACGTCGCTTTGCGTAATTTCGATTGACATGGATTACGCAAATTGAAAACATATGGCCGCCGGATGATTTGCTTTGTAACGCTCATTGAAATTCGCCTTTCTGGGTTTGCTTAGGGCAAATGGCCGGTAACCAGTGCGGAAAAAGAACACGTCAACTGGAGGAGTGAAAATCATGAAGATGAGGCATGCATCATCGGCGGCACTCGTTGCCGGGCTTGTTACCGCGTCCCTCACCGGGCTCGCCAGAGCACAAGAAGTCGATCAGGGTGGCCTAGAAGAAATCGTCGTGACGGCGCAAAAGCGCGCAGAGAACTTGCAGACCACGCCGATCGCAATTACGGCGCTCACCACCGACACGATCGCGGAACTTGGCATCAGTAATAATAAGAATCTTTTCGGTGTTGTGCCGAACGTGCACGGCTTCGAACCGCCCTCCTCGCGCGGCAACTTGTCGGTCAACATCCGCGGCGTGCCCTCGGGCAACGCCAACAGCGTGTCGAACGATCCAGCTTCAGCGTTCTATGTCGACGGCCTTTATGTGGCAAAGGGCTTCGGCGTCGGCCTCGATGTCATGGATCTCGAGCGCATCGAAGTGCTCCGAGGTCCGCAGGGCACGCTGTACGGTCGAAACACTACCGGTGGCGCAGTCAACTTCATCTCCCGCAAGCCGAGTGGCGACTTCCGTCTCGATGCGCGCGTCGGTACCGGCTCCGACAGCCTGCGTGACTATCGCGTGGCGGTCGACCTGCCGAGCATGGGCTCGCTCGCGAGCAGCTTCTCCTATTTCAAGCGCGAGCGTGATCCGCTGTACCGCAACACAAACCCAGCCAACAAGGGCTCAGAAAACCTCAACCGCAAGGGCTGGCGCCTTGCGCTCGAGCTCACGCCCAGCGAAAACTTTACGGCGAGCTACAGCTTCACACACTCCGAGCTCGATGAGTTCGCGCAGGCACTAAAGCCCGTAGGTCTTACGCCGTCAGCGGCTGCAGTCACCGCAACGCCAGGTTATCCGACGAACGTGCAGCTGACGAGCCGCAGCCGGTCGCAGACGCTTGCTGGTATACAGGCGAATTTGGCCTTCCTGGGTCCCGCGGCGGCAACCCAGCAGGTCCGTCAGCTCAGCCAGTGGATCACGGATTACACCGTCTGGGAAAACAAGATGTACGCGGCAGGGGTTAGTCGGCCAAAAGTAATTTCGAGCGACAGCCCGCTGCGCTCGAGCAATGATGTGGACGCGCATGGCCTGACCCTCTCCTGGCGACCGAATATGCCCTCGCTCGGCGAGATCGAGTTCAAGTCAATCACGGGCTATCGCAAAGTCGAGAACATCAACCAGGGTGATCTCGATGGGGTTGACGGTACCGTGCGTCCACTCGGCACCACCGGTCTGACGACGGGCGTGGTGCATGACTTGGTGCTCGCCACCATCGGTGGCCTTTTCTTCAACTCGGTTTCGCCGGCGATTCCGGCCGCGACCGAGTTTGCCGCAGCAGTGAATCTGGTCGATGCGATCAATGCCGTTGGCATCCAGCGTTCGTTTGGTCTTCAGGCGCGTACCAACGTCGAGTCCTTCCAGCAGGAATTCTCGATGGTCGGAAATAGGGGCAACCTCGATTACGCCACCGGTATCTTTTACTACAAGGACGAAGGTGAGTTCCGTAATAATCGCTGGGCGTTGTTTCCGATCTCGGCCTCCGACACCACTTCTCATGATAACGGCACCGAGGCCACGGCCATTTATGGTCAAGGCACGTGGCGCATGAGCGAGGATAGTCCGATCGCCATCACTCTCGGTCTACGTCATACCAAAGAAACCAAGGACGTTACTTACCTGTGGCGTAGTAGCGCTAATCCTTCAGGCTTCTTCGGTTTCGTGTTTGCGGGTCAATCGGTAGCGCGCGCCTACGTAGCCGATGAACTCAGCGAGACACAGGCTCCCGTAGCTAATATCTTTGGTAAAGCCTTCAGCAAGGACTTCAGCAATACTAGCGGCAAGCTGACCGTGGGTTATGACGCCAGTGATGACGTCTACACCTATCTGACCTACTCCACGGGCTACAAGAGCGGCACCTACAACGGTGACTTCTACGATACCGTGAACAACACGGGTGATCTGCTGCGACCCGAGGAGATCACCAACCTCGAAGTGGGTCTCAAGGCGGATATCAGCCCCCGCTTCCGCATCAACGCTGCGGTATTCAACTACGACTACAAAGACATGCACATCTCTACGCTCTTCGTGCGCCCGAACGGTAGCGTAGTTGCCCGCATCCAAAATGCGGGTCGCGCCAAGCGCTATGGTGGCGAGCTTGAACTCACATCACGGCCGATCGATAGCCTCACGGCGTCGCTCTCGTGGTCGGGCGTGCGTGGTGCCTTCGATGAGTTCCCGCTGGCGCGCAACGCAACCACTACCATTCCGAACACGGTGGACTTCGCCTATCGCGCCATAGCTCCGGACAATACGATCACAGCGAACCTCGACTGGCAGCTGGCCAAGACCGAGTTCGCTCGTATCACGCTTAACGTTAACGCGAACTACCAGTCAGAAGTGTTTCCGATAGCGATCTCCACCGACTCGTACGCGTCGGGTCCGGTGATTTTTGCGCAGATACCGAATAACAAGCGCACTGTCGTTAATACCCGCCTGAGCTTTAGCGATATGCAGGTCGGCAGCTCGAAGATGCGCGTCAGCGTGTGGGGCCGTAACCTATTCGATACCGACTACCAGGAATTCGCGTTCGGGTACGGGGCCTCGCTTGGTCTCAACGTCTCCCAGTACGGCGAGCCGCGAACCTACGGCGTGGACTTCGCAGTGCTGCTCGGCGACAAGTAAAATCGGGAGGAACGTGGCCGACTCGACGTCGGTCACGACTCCGAAAACTTCTGCAATGAAGGCCCGATCGACAACGATAGGGCCCTTTTTATTGCGCGGCGCGTAACAGAAAATCGGCGGCCCGTTCGCCGATCATGACGCAGGCCGCGTGGGTGTTCCCCGAGATTAAGGCCGGCATCACCGAGGCGTCGGCGACGCGTAAGCCGGACACGCCCTGCACTCGCAACTGGGGATCGACCACCGCATCGTCATCACTGCCCATACGACAGGTGCCCACCGGGTGATAGCCCGTCGAGCCGAACTTACGTGCGAACTCGAGTAGCTCGGCATCGCTCTGCGAAAGCTCGCCCGGATCGGCCTCTGCTTCAATCAATGATGCAAGGGGGCTGGCTGCAGCGACGTCGCGAGCAATTCGCATCCCGCGGACGGTTATCTTTTGATCAGCCTCGGCCACCAAATATCGATGAACGATCTGTGGCGGCGTCAGCGGATCGATCGCAGCAATCACCACCTCGCCCCGCGATACCGGACGCATGACACAGGGCGCGATGGTAAGGCCCGGGTACTGGCTGAGCGCGCCCTTGCCGCCCTTGGCCGCGACCTCGAGATCACCAGTCACCGGCAAACAGTGATACTGCAGGTCAGGTCGCGGTTGCGCCGGGTCACTGCGCACGAAAGCGCCACTCTGCGCTGCGGGAATGGTGAGGGGCCCACTGCGCTGCAGCAGATAACGCCAAAAATTGCGCAACAAACCCCAGCCGGCGAGCTCGCCGTTGTAGCTAAAGACACCGGGTTTGACCCGAAAGCCCATGGGGACGACGTAATGATCCTGCAGATTGGCACCCACGGCGGGCCGATCGAGCACTACGCTGATGCCTTGCTCGCCGAGCAATCGCGCATCACCAATACCTGATAACTGCAGCAGTTGCGGGCTGTGGTAAGCGCCTGCCGCGAGAATGACCTCGCGTCGCGCGCGAAGGAGCTTGCGCTCGCCACCGAGATCACCCTCGACGGCGCTCGCCCGGACTCCCGTATCCCCCCGTTCAAAAATAATTCGCCTGGCGACCGCCGCGGTATGAATTTCGAGATTTTCGCGATCCTTGACGGGGTCCAAAAATACGCGCGCGGCTGACCAACGCTCACCGCGATCGATGATGGCGTCGTAGTAGCCGCTACCCCATTGTGTGCCGTCATTGAAAGTCTCGGTGACGGGAGTACCGGTCGCAGCAAATGCGGCGATCGCCGCATCGTTGGTCGAATCTCTCTCGATGGCCTGTTGGACACGCAGCTCGGACTTCTGGAACCAGGGCAGCACGTCGGGCCAGCTCCACCCCGTCGCCCCGGCCGCCGCCCAGTCGGCATAGTCGGCCGCCTGGCCGCGGATGTAGATGAGTCCATTGATGTTCGATGAGCCACCGAGCCCCTTGCCACGCGGTAACAATACGCGTCGACCATCGAGTCCGGGCTCGGGTGCCGAAAAATAATGCCAACTGAGCCCGGGTTCGAAGGCGATCTTGCCGTAACCGATGGGCATGCGAACAAAGAAACTGCTTGCACGGCCACCGGCCTCAAGCAGTGCAACCCGGTAACGCCCACCCGCACTCAGTCGGTTGGCGAGCACACAGCCCGCCGAACCTGCACCGACGATGACGAAGTCAAAATCGCCAGAGTCGTGCGCCACCAAGAGATTTAGCCGTCGCGCTTGCGCGTGATGATCTTGGCGACGCGATGATCGTATTTCAGCGTCGACACGGCGATGGAGGTTTCGACATGGCGCACGCCGGGCAGCGCCAGAATCCGGTTATTGGCGATCGAGACGACCTCTTCGAGTGAGCTGAAGAGACCGATGCAGAGGATGTCGTAGCGACCCGCCATCGCTATAACGCAGCCGATCTCACGCATCGCCGAGATACGCATACAAAGATTTTGCACTTCGCTGAGCTGCGCCTGAATACCGATCAGCACCACTTTCGGCGCGCCGATGGAGGCGACGTTCGTGACCGCCGTGAAGCGGATGAGATTGGCCGCCTCGAGACGCTTGATACGGCCGCGGACCGTGCCTTCGGTGACCCCCAACGACTGCGCCAACAAGCGATTGCTCGCCCGTGCATCGCTCGTGAGCTTGTCTATGATCTTGCGATCGAGTTCGTCGACGACGTATTCGATCACGATATGGGCGCCACTTCGAAGTTGTACTTCACGACCTCGGCCGCGATCCCGCACTCGATGCTGCGGATACCCTTGATCTTGGCAATGTCGCGCAGCAGCAGTGAATGCAATTCATCGAAATCGTGCAAGGCCACCAGCGTCTCGATATCGCGCGCACCGGTAACCACATGCACACTGAAGACCTCTGGCAGACGCGCAAGCTCTTGCGCGACATGCTCTGCCGGCCTGCCCTGCACCTGCACACCGACCGCCAGCAATACTTTGTAGCCGATCGCCGCAAAATCGGTGACGGCCACGACCTTCATGGCCTTGGAATTCTCGAGCCGGCGAATGCGGGCGCTAACCGTCGCAGCCGCCATGCCGAGCTTGCGCGCCAGCTCCTGATTGGTGGCACGACCATCCTTGCGCAGCAGCGCAATGATCTTTTGATCAACCTCGTCGAGTTGGATTGTCGACGCCTGTTCGTTGACTTTGGCCATCAGTGCCTACCCTCTACGCCGGCCACCATGAAGCGGCTAATGGTATCAGCGACGCAGGCGGGACGATCATTCCCTTCGATCTCGACCGTCACGCGCACCACGGTTTGAATGCCGCCCGTGACATCGGTCACCGAGATGATTTCACCCTTGCCCCGAATACGACTGCCGACGCGCACAGGCGCTGGAAAACGCACCCGATCGAGTCCGTAGTTGATGCCCATGCCGGAGATCTCGACGCGCATCAGCTGCGGCAAGAAATAACTGCAGAGTGACAACGTGAGGTAACCATGCGCGATTGTGCCGCCGAAGGGTCCTTGGCGAGCGCGCCCGACGTCGACGTGGATCCACTGATGATCGCCTGTGGCGTCGGCAAAGCCATCGACGCGCGACTGCTCGATCGTCAGCCAGTCGGTGGGCCCCATCGTGGTGCCTGCAGCAGCGCGCAGGTCGTCGATGGTATTGAAAATACGGGTCATGCGCGTCTCGCTTCAGGGATGCTGACTGGAGACCGAGAGTATTTCACCGGTCATGTAACTCGAAAGATCGGCGGCCAAAAAAATCATGGCATTGGCGACTTCCCAAACCTCGGCAGGTCGTCCAAAGGCTTCACGCCGCGCGAGCTCGGCGAGCAACTCAGGCGTTGTGGTCTTGGCCAGAAACGCATGCATGGCGATCGATGGCGCCACCGCGTTGATACGCACGCCATGCGGCGCCGCCTCGATCGCGGCACAGCGAGTGAAAGCCATTACGCCGGCCTTGGCGGCCGCGTAGTGCGACTGACCGGCCTGTGCTCGCCAGCCAAGCACCGAGGCGTTGTTGACGATGGCACCGCGTCTGCGGTCCTGCATGTGCGGCAAGATGGCGCGCGTCATGCGCATCACGCTGGTCAAAGAAACGTCAATCACGCGCGACCACTCACTGTCCGTCATGTCGACGACGTTGGCGGTACCCCCGAGCCCCGCGTTATT
>Ga0194112_10011333_pt1 | contig 11056 bp, 8 predicted proteins | sample TA2MahC400mmetaG_FD_146191 | JGI IMG/M metagenome (GOLD analysis project Ga0194112, IMG submission 146191) | Freshwater microbial communities from Lake Tanganyika, Tanzania - TA2015016 Mahale Deep Cast 400m | ecosystem: Environmental > Aquatic > Freshwater > Lake | place: Tanzania: Lake...
CCGGCTCCCACCTCCAGGGAGATCCCCCGGACAGCCTCCACGACCTTGCGCCGGAACCCGATCTTGAAGGTCTTCTTCAGGCGCTCGATGCTGAGCGCGACGTCGCCTCGACCGCTCATGGGGCCTCCCCCTGCCGCTGCCGGGCGGCCGCGTACCAGGCGAGGGTGCGCTGGAGCCCGTCCTCCAGGTCCACCTCGGGCTCATAGCCCAGGAGGCTGCGGGCCTTGCCGATATTGGGGATGCGGAGCTCCACGTCCGGGTAGTTCCACTCCACCCGCCGGATCGGGGAGCGGGACCCCGCCAGGCGCACGATCATGGTGGCGAGGTTGTAGATGGTCACCGTGGCCCGGGGGTTGCCGATGTTGAACGCGTGGCCCAGGGCCTGCCGGCGGGACATCACCAGGAGGATCCCGCGGACGATGTCGTCGATGAAGCACCAGCTCCGGATCTGGGCGCCGTCGTTGTGCACCAGGAGCTCCTCGCCCGCCAGGGCCCGCACGATGAACTGGTGGATGGCCCCCTCCCCCACCTGGCGGGGCCCGTAGACGTTGAAGGGGCGCACCGACACCGCGGGGAAGCCGTATTCCTTGTAGTAGTTGTGTGCGAGGTGCTCCGTCGCGAGCTTGCTCACCGCGTAGGTCCAGCGGGCCTCGCCCACGATGCCGAGCTGCGCCAGATCGCCCTCGTTCACGTTGTACGCGTACCGGCCGAAGACCTCGCTGGTGGAGAAGTCGATGAAGCACTGGACCCGTCCCTCACGCCAGGCCGCCTCCAGGACGTTGAGGGTTCCCACGAGGGCCACCTTCATGGTGAGCACCGGGTGCTGCATCACGGTATCCACACCCGCGATGGAGGCCATGTGGACGATGTGATCGCAGCCCCGCACCGCGGCCGTGACCACCGCAGGGTCCATCACGTCCCCCCGGAGGAGCCGGACCCTCGGGTGCGTGGCCAGCGCGGAACCGCTGAACGCATCCCGGTGGAGGTTGTCCAGGAGGACCACGTCGTTGTGGTCCGCGAGGGCCAGGGCCAGGGAGGTCCCGATGAACCCCGCGCCCCCGGTGATCAGGATCCGGCATCCCTCAACCATCCCCGGCGTCCTCCCTCCCCGCGGCAGGCCCGGCGTCCGCCCCGGGCCCTGGATCGATGTGGTGGAAGAGCGTGGGCGAGATGAAGGGGAAGCCCTCCCGCCAGCGCCCCAGCTCCTCCCGGTAGGCCGTGGCCAGGGGTCCCTGTCCCTGGACCTCGAGCCGGCGGATCATCTGCTCCCGCTCGGCCTCGGTGCCGGCGTAGAAGGTCCGGTAGGCCATCTCCACGGCGCGGTCCTCCTTCCGTCGGTTCCACAGGTGCCCCACCACGAAGTTCGGGTTCACCCGGGCGCCGGGCAGGCGGGAGGCGTGGGTGATGCTCTCGATCCCCTGCTCGGACCGGCGGACCCGCTCCTCCTCCGAGAGACCCTTCTGCTCGAAGAACAGGTTGAACCCCAGCTCGAACCAGATCTCCCAGGAGTCCGGGCAGAACTCCGTGCCGACCCTGCCGAACTCGATGGCGCGGTCCACGATGTCCGGGGTCAGCCGCGGCACGAACTTCACCACCTCCGTGGACCAGGAGTAGAAACGGGGATTGAAGGGGAAGAGCCCGGTCACCCAGGCCCGGCCCTCCCCGGCGCACTCCGACGGGGGCACCCCGACCCTTGCGCCCCCGGGCCCCCGGCACCATCCGACGATCGCGTCGGTATAGACCGTCAGCCAGCTGAAGCGCCGGTCCGTGATGAGGTGGTTGTAGAAGTACTGCTGGGCCTGCATGAAGATGAGGTCCGCCAGGAACGCCTCGTGTCCCAGCGCCGCGACGTGGAGCACGGGGTTCGGCGGCATGTAGGAGGTCTCCGCCACCCCGGGCGCGTCGGCCTTGCGCCGGTCGAGCCGGATGTCCTGGCGGAGGGCCTGGGTGCCCAGGACCGCGGCCAGGAGCAGCAGGCTCCCGAGGAGGAGCGCGATGCGGTTGTAGCGGCTCTCGAGCATTCCGGCCACACCTCGTCCCGGGGACATTACCACAGGTCCACGTGATGGAGAAGACGGATGGGGACGGTCTTACGATCTTGAGGATTTTTTGGGCGGTGTTTCGATTTCATCCCGGGCCGCGAGGAGCGGTCCTCGACGGTCCGGGCGGGTTGGGATAGAGTGGCGACGCGACGCGGGTCACGGAAAGATGACAGTCCTCGTGGGAGGGATGCCATGGTTCGACGGGCATGGGTGGCAGCGATCCTGTTGTGGGGGTGCGGCGGTGGCGCGGGGGAGGGCGCCCCGGACGGGGGCCCCGGGACGGACGGGCCCCCCGGGACGGATGGGACGGCCCGGGCCGATGGTGGCCACAGGGAGATGCCGGGTTCGGACGCCGCCCGCGGAGACCTCCCAGGAGAAGACGGGCTCGTCCCGTGCGCCGACGGGGACAAGGCCTGTCTCAGCGAGGCCCTGGTCTCCGTGTGCCAGGATGGCGTCTTCGTGTTCAGCGAGGACTGCGGCGACGGTGCGATCTGCCAGGAGGGAGCGTGTGTCCGGCCCGCGGACTGCATGCCAGGCCGCACCGACGGCTGCGACGGTCTCACCGCCCGGTGGGTCTGCACGCCGGGCGGTGACGCGTTCGCGTCCCAGCCCTGCATCATGGGCGAGCAGTGCGTGGAGGGCGAGTGCCGGCCCGTGGAGTGCACCCCCGGGTACGGGCAGTGCCTGGATGCGACCACCCGGAGCGTCTGCCTGCCGGACGGCTCGGGCTGGGGCCCTCCGGAGGAGTGTGAGCCCGGCCGGGTCTGCGTGGGAGGCTACTGCCTGTCGGCCTGCGAGTCCGACATCAAGCAGAACACCAACGTGGGCTGCCAGTACTGGGCCGTGGACCTGGACAATGACCCGACCCACAACCCGGCGTACCCGAACCAGCCGACCCCGGAGATGTTTCCCCACAGCGTGGTGATCAGCAACCCGGGTGACGCGGACGTGGTGATGTCCTTCAGCGTGTTCATGCGCTGCCCGAACGGAGATCCCTGCGAGCCCTCGGTCACGACCTGCGGCGCGGTAGGCACGGTGTGCGAGGCACCGGCCACGGGGGAGTACGAGCTGGACATCGGCGACCCCGTGGTGCCCGGGGGCCAGAGCCGGGAGTTCAAGATGCCCGTCATGAACGTGAGCGGCTCCAGCCTGACGAGAAAGGCCATCCGGGTGGTGGCCTCCCTGCCCGTGGTGGCCTACCAGTTCAACCCCTTCGACTCGGAGAATGCAACCTCCAACGACGGCTCGCTGCTGCTGCCCCAGAATGCCCTCGGCTCGCTGTACTACGCGGTGTCCCTCCCCTCTCGCGGGGCCGTCATGGGCTTCCCCGAGAACAACGGCTTCCTGGCGGTGGTGCCCATCGTGCCGGACACCACCGTCCAGGTCACTCCCACGGTGGCGGTGAAGGCCAACCCCGCCCAGGGGATCCCCCAGGATGGCACCACCCCCGCGTCCCTGGCCGCGGGCCAGACCTGGTCCTTCCTGCTCCAGCCCTTCCAGGTCCTCAACCTGGAGCAGCTGGCGGAGGGCGGAATCCTGCCCCCGGGAGCCATCCCGAAGGATCTCACGGGCACCCGCATCGAGGCGGACCATCCCGTGGCGGTCTTCTCGGGGCACCAGGTCGCGGGGATCCAGGAGGCGGCGAAGCAACAGCTCACGGACGTGTGGGACTCCTGCTGCACGGAACATCTGGAGGAGCAGCTCATGCCCGTGGAGACCTGGGGTGTCGAGGCCCTGTGCGTGAAGTCCCGGCCCCGGGGCTACGAGGCCGATCGCTTCGTGATCGTCGCGGGCGAGGCGGGGGTCCAGCTCAGCACCGATCCCGCGGTGGACGGCGTGCACGGAGAGACCCTGGCCCAGGCCGGCGATCACCTCCGCGTGGAGACCACCGACTCCTTCGTGCTCCAGGCCACGGGGAAGATCCAGGTGGTCCAGTTCCTCATGAGCGCGGGGCAGACCCAGCCCATCGGCGGTGAACCCACCACCGGGGATCCTTCCATGATGATCATCCCCCCGAGCAGCCAGTACCGGGACGCCTACGTGATCCGCACCGCGGACGGCTACGGCACCAACTGGACCACGGTGATCCGTCCCCAGGGCGTGACGGTGGCCGTGGACGGGGTCCCCATCCCCGAGGCCGCGTTCGAGCCCCTGGGAAGCGGCACCTGGGAGTTCGCGTACCACGAGGTGACCACGGGCGTGCACACCGTTGCCGCCCCGGAGCCGTTCGGCCTCATGGTCTATGGCTACGGTGGTGTCACCGCGTACGGGTATCCCGGCGGCATGAGCCTCGAACCCTGAGGAACGCGGGTGCATGGGAGCGGCCCACCGCGCCGCGGCCAGGCGACCGCCGCAATGACAGGAGCCGTCGAGCAGCCGGGCGGGCGCGACTTGCCCCCGACCCTCGGGCGCGGGTATCCTCGGTGCGGACCGAAGGAGGCTGCCATGGGCCGCGCCGCGCTGCTGCCGATCCTGCTCCTGTGCGCCTGCGGCAGGGACCCGGGCAAGGGGTCCCCCGCGGTCCAGGACGCGACGGGGGACCGTGGAGGGGGTCGCGACGCGGAGCTTCTCGACGACACCGGCATGCCGGACGCGCCGCCCGCGGCGGACCTCGGGCCGGGGGAGGACGCATTGCCCGGAGAGGACACAGGGCGGTCCGAGGACTCTCACCACGGAGAGGACACGGCCCCGGAGGAGGTCCGGGGGCCCGGGAACTGCGGGTTCCCCTACGGCTTTTCCCCCTGGGACCCGCCCACCACCCCGCCGGACTCCCTCCCCGGCAAGCCCACGCCCCCCGGGGGGGACGACGGGATCGACCCCGTCGCGCACCCCGAGCCCCTGCCCCCCGGCTTCGAGGTGCGGCGCGGGGGCACCCGGGGCGAGATCGTCCTGCCCCTCTACGAGGACGACATGCCGGTCTTCGGACGGGCCCTTCCATGGCACGGGGAGACACGCTGCTTTGAGCTGCCCGGCGGGCCCGCGTGGCTCTCCGAGGCCGAGGCCTGGTCCCTCTACCGCCGCATCGCGGAGCGGACCACGGACCTGCCCCTGGACGTGACTCCGGGGGTCCGTGCCGTCCTGGGGATCCGGGGGGCGTCCCCGGGCACCTTCGCCTGGAACGGCAACCCGCCGAACCGCTTCAACGACACCCTCGTACTCCTGTGGGTGGACGGGGACGGGACACCACGGGTGCGGGAGCACGCCGCCCACACCGATACCGGGCCCGTGGACTTCGGCTGGCATGCGTCGTCCTCCCTGAGGCCGAACCGCCGCTACCACTACGCCAACGGGTGGCACAACGACTACAGCGCGCTGCGGATCCAGGAGGAGGGCTACCGGGTGCGGGACGACACCAACAAGAACGGCCACTGGGACTCGGACCGCAACGGCTGGCTTCCCCCCGCGGGGGAGGACCACGACCGGGGCGGGAGCCTCCACAACATCCATTGCGCGAGCGTGGACGGCCCCCTGGACGACGCGGCGGTGTACAACACCAGCGCGGGGTGCCAGGTGATCCCGGGCATCGACAACTGGGTCCTCTTCATCGAGGACGCGTGGACCGCGCCGGGGGACCCCGTGAGCTACTTCCTGGTGGATGCGCGGGACATCGACCCGCGGGTGTGGGGCGACTGCACGGCGGACGGAACCCACGCGTGCCCCTTCCGTATCGAGACCCTGCCCTTCCGGGCCGTGGGGGATACCTCCATGGCCGGCGAGGCCCTCTTCGACGCCTACAGCTGCAGCGACGCAGACGAGCGGGGGCCCGAGCTGGTCTGGGTCCTGAACCTGGACGTGAGCGGGATGCTCCACGTGGTGGTGGATGACGTCCCGGGGGACGGAAAGGACGTGGACGTGCACCTCCTGGAGGGCGATGACCCCCTGGCCTGCCTTGCGCGCGACGACGCGGCCCTTGCGTGGGACATCACCCCCGGGCGCTACCTGGTGGTGGTGGATACCTGGTACGGCCAAGGCAAGGCCCACCCCGGCCCCTTCACCCTGGACGTCTGGCTGGACTGACCTGCGTCTCTCACCCGCGCTCCTGCTCCGGTCCGGGCTCCCCGACACACCAGGGTCTCGGCACTCTCGCTACGGAGCGTGGTGGGATGAGCAGGCTATGGCTGCTCCCCGTCCCGTGGCTCCACCCGCAGGCGGTGTGAGCGGGCCGCCTGCCGCACCAGCTCGCGGGCCCAGGTGTCGGGTCGGTAGAGGAACTCCGCCGCGGGGGGACACAGGGGGGAGTCGGTGTAGATCCGCACCGCGTCCTTCCCGCCGATGAGCCGCTGGACCTTCCGGTAGTGGGCCTCCGCGAGGACGAACATGTCCACGTGGCGCTCCCCCAGGGTGTAGCCCGTGTCCTCCACCACGAAGCAGCCGTCGTGGAGATCGATGCCGCCGTCCGCCGCGGGAATCGGAATCCCCACGAAGTCCGGCAGGAAGACGGTCTGCCCCGGGGGCAGGTGGCCGTTCTCCGCGAGGGAGCGGAAGGGGTGCAGGGGCGCGTTGCTCCCCCAGCCCCACGGGGCCTCCCCCCGGTCCACCTCGAAGAAGCACCAGCCGTAGGCCGCGGCGGGGTGCTCCGCCCGGAGGTTCAGCACCCGGCCGTCCTCCAGGACGCCGGTTCCTTCCAGGCTGATCTCCCGGGCGAAGGAGTCCGCGACCGTCGCGAGGGTGGCGCCCTCGCAGTCGATGAGGGCCACGGTCCGCGGCCCCCGGTGGTCGCGCTCGAACGCGATCCAGTAATACGTGATCCGGAACTCCCCGGCATCGGCGCCGAAGCCCCCGTCCGCCCGGACCGGCCCCGCCGGGGAATGGAGCGCCAGGAGCACCATGGGGACGATCAGCATCCGAGACATGGACCCTCCGGAGGACGTTCCAAGGGTATGCGAAACCGGCGTCATGGCAAGACCGACCGCGCGCTTGCGTTGACCGGAGGCGGCGGCCATAATTCCTCCGCCTTGATGCGGGGAGGATGACGGACGATGAAGCTGGCGGTCGTGGGAACGGGGTACGTGGGGCTGGTGGCGGGGGTGGGCTTCGCGGACAGCGGCAACGACGTGATCTGCGTGGACAAGGACCCCTCCAAGATCGACATGCTCCTGCGCGGGGAGATCCCCATCTACGAGCCCGGCCTCGACACGCGCCTCGCCCGGAACCGCCAGGAGGGGCGCCTGGTGTTCACCACGGACACCGCGGCCGCGGTGCGGCGCAGCGAGGTGATCTTCATCGCGGTGGGCACCCCTCCTGGAGAGGATGGCTCCGCGGACCTGCGCCACGTCCTCGCGGTGGCCCGGGACATCGCCGCGGCCATGGACGGCTACCGGGTGGTGGTGAACAAGAGCACCGTGCCCGTGGGCACCGCGGAGCGGGTGGCCGCGGAGATCGCGGGCCTCACCTCCCAACCCGTGGACGTGGTCTCGAACCCCGAGTTCCTCAAAGAGGGCGCGGCCATCAGCGACTTCATGATGCCCGACCGGGTGGTCATCGGCGCCTCCTCGGAGCGGGCCCGCCGGATCATGGGGGAGCTCTACGCGCCCTTCGTGCGCACCGGCAATCCCATCCTCTTCATGGACAACCGCTCCGCGGAGATGACCAAGTACGCCGCCAACGCGATGCTGGCGACGCGGATCTCGTTCATGAACGAGGTGGCCAACCTCTGCGATCTCGCGGGCGCGGACGTGCACAAGGTCCGGCTGGGGATGGGCGCGGATCCCCGCATCGGCAACAAGTTCCTCTTTCCCGGCGCGGGCTACGGCGGCTCCTGCTTCCCCAAGGACGTGCAGGCCCTCCTGCGCACCGCCACGGAGCATGGCCTCGAGCTCCAGGTCCTCAACGCCGTCCACGCGGTGAACGAGCACCAGAAGGGCCTCCTGGCCCGGAAGGTCGTCGCGCACTTCGGCGAGGACCTCGCAGGCCTCACCTTCGCGATGTGGGGGCTGGCCTTCAAGCCCAACACCGACGACATGCGGGAGGCTCCCTCCATCGTGCTGGTGCGCGAACTCACCGCGCGGGGCGCGCGGGTGGCGGCCAGCGACCCCGTGGCCATGGGGGTCGCCCGGGGAATGCTCCCGGCGGGGGTGTCCTTCCACGAGAACCCCTACGATGCCCTGGAGGGTGCGGATGCGCTCCTCGTGGTCACGGAGTGGAACCGCTTCCGGAACCCGGACTTCGACCGGATCCGGACCGCGCTCCGGCACCCCGTGATCTTCGACGGGCGCAATCTCTACGAGCCCGATCGCATGCGGGAGCTCGGGTTCACGTACTTCACCGTCGGCCGCGGCACGGTCCGCCCGTGAGCGCCGGGAGGCTCGCATGACACGCAGGATCCTCGTCACCAGCGCGCTGCCCTACGCGAACGGCAGCATCCACCTGGGCCACCTGGTGGAATACATCCAGACGGACATCTGGGTGCGCTTCCAGAAGATGCGAGGTGCGGACTGTCGCTACATGTGCGCGGACGACACCCACGGCACGCCCATCATGCTCAGCGCCCGGGCGCGGGGCATCCCGCCGGAGGAGCTCATCGCGGCCATGCACGCGGAGCACGCGGCGGATTTCCGGGACTTCCTGGTGGGTTTCGACAACTACGACTCCACCAACTCCGACGAGAACCGGCAGTTCGCGGAGCTCATCTACACGCGGCTGCGGGACCGGGGCCACGTGGAGACACGCACCATCGAGCAGCTCTACTGCGAGCACGACCGGATGTTCCTGCCGGACCGCATGGTGCGGGGCACCTGCCCGGTGTGCGGCGCGCCGGACCAGTACGGCGACTCCTGCGAGGTCTGTGGCGCGACATACAACCCAGTGGACCTCCGCGACGCGGGCTGCGCGCTCTGCAAGGCGCGGCCGGTGCTCCGTTCCAGCGAGCACCACTTCTTCCGCCTCGGGCACTTCACGGACTTCCTGCGGGCCTGGGTCGCGGAGGACGACCACGTGCAGCCCCAGATCCGCCACAAGCTGGAGGAGTGGTTCCAGGAGGGCCTCAGGGACTGGGACATCTCCCGGGACGCCCCCTACTTCGGCTTCCGCATCCCCGGTACGGAGGACAAGTTCTTCTACGTCTGGCTCGACGCGCCCGTGGGCTACATCGCCGCCACCCGTCGCTGGGCGGAGCGCAACGGGCGCTCCTGGGAGGAGTTCTGGCTGGATCCCTCCACGGAGCTGGTGCACTTCATCGGCAAGGACATCGTGTACTTCCACTGCCTGTTCTGGCCCGCGATGCTCAAGGGCGCGGACTTCCGGCCCCCGGACCGGGTCTTCGTCCATGGCTTCCTCACCGTGGACGGCCAGAAGATGTCCAAGAGCCGGGGCACCTTCATCAAGGCGAGGACCTACCTCGACCACCTGGGGCCGGAGTACCTCCGCTACTACTACGCCTCGAAGCTCTCGGACCGGGTGGACGACCTGGATCTGAACCTGGAGGACTTCGTCGCGCGGGTCAACGCGGACCTGGTGAACCGCCTCGCGAACCTCGGCAGTCGCACGGTCAACTTCCTCCAGCGCAAGCTCGACGGCCGCGTCGGGTCCATCGACCCCGCGGCGGAGCCCATGCTCTGGGCCGTGGAGGACGGCGCGGGGGTCGTCGCGGGGCACTACGAGGCCCGGCGGTTCTCCCAGGCGATCCGGGAGGTCATGCGCCTGGTGGACGAGGCGAACCTCTACCTCACCCAGGCGGAGCCCTGGAAGGTGCTGCGGGACGACCCGTCGCGGGCCCGGAGCATCTGCACCGCGGGGGTGACCCTGTTCTTCCGCCTCGTCACCATGCTCCGCCCCGTGCTGCCGGCCCTCGCGGACCGTGTGGCCGCCATGGTGGGAGAAGACAGCGCCTCCTGGGACCGGGTCACGGCGCGCATCGAGCACCGTCCCGTGGGGGAGTTCGGGAACCTCGTGGAGCGGATCCAGCAGGAGGCGGTGGACGCGATGATCGAAGACGGCCGCGGCACCACGGACGGGACCTCCACGACGCCGGAGGTCAAGGCCCGGGAGGGCGCGGAGCCCCTGGCGCCGGTGATCACCTACGACGAGTTCATGAAGCTGGACATCCGCGTGGGCGTGGTGGTGGCCGCGGAGGGCGTGGAGGGCGCGGACAAGCTCCTGCGCCTCCAGGTGGACCTGGGGGAACTGGGGCGTCGCCAGATCTTCGCGGGCATCAAGAAGTCCCACGCGCCGGAGGTCCTCCTGGGTCGCCGGGTCCTGGTCGCGGCCAACCTGGCCCCCCGGAAGATGCGCTTCGGCCTCTCCGAGGGCATGGTCCTGGCCGCGGGACCCGGGGACGCGGACATCCACATGGTGGAGGCCGAGGGGGGCGCGCTGGCCGGGGACCGCGTCCGCTGAATGCGCGCCGCGACGGCCCCCTGGCTCTGGTTCCTCTGGACCGCGGCCATCCTGGTGGCGACCACCTGGCCCGATCCCGCCCGGGTCCTGCCTCCATCCGCCCTCTCCTGGGACAAGGCGGCCCACGTCGCGATGTTCCTCCCCTATGGCCTCCTCGCGGGCCTGTCCCTGGCCGGACGGGCCCGGCGGTGGCCCTGGCTCCCGGTCCTGGCCTTTCCGGTCCTGGACGAGCTGCTCCAGCTCCCGATCCCGGGGCGCTTCTGCTCGCCCGCGGACGTCCTCGCCAACGCCGCAGGCACGGTTCTCGGGCTCGCCGCGGCCTGGGCGTGGGTCCGGCCGCGGCGCGCCGGGCGGTGAGCGGAGAGCCCGCAGAACCAACCGGACCCGGGACCGTACAGGGGCCGCCGTTCCGTCACCGGTCCCACGACAGGAGGCTCCCATGAAGACCATCACCCGGCTCGTGCCCGCCTTCGTGCTCACGGCTCTCTTCCTCGTTCCCCCGGGCGACGCCGCACCCCTCCAGGGCCACGTGGCCCTGCGGGAGGACGCGGTCACCGCGCGGCCCGCGGGCCCGGGGAGCCTGGAGCTCCGCTTCCCGGTCCGCAACAGCACCGGCGAGGACGTGGAGGTCCGGTGGCGCGTGGAGCTCCGGGACCTGGACGGCACGCGGCGGGGACGTC
>Ga0194112_10011350_pt1 | contig 11043 bp, 11 predicted proteins | sample TA2MahC400mmetaG_FD_146191 | JGI IMG/M metagenome (GOLD analysis project Ga0194112, IMG submission 146191) | Freshwater microbial communities from Lake Tanganyika, Tanzania - TA2015016 Mahale Deep Cast 400m | ecosystem: Environmental > Aquatic > Freshwater > Lake | place: Tanzania: Lake...
AGGACGCCGCTTCAGACGGCGCCAGCACGGCGCCGCGTGCCATGCCTCCTCAAAAAAGTGGAAAGTGTAGACGCGACCCCGTCTTATCTCTTCGGGAGGCGGGGGAAGAAGCGGCTCGTGCGGCGGGCGTACTCCTCCCAGTCGGGGCGGCCGGCGTACTTGCGCTCCAGCATAGGGATGCCCGACACGCGGAGCAGCAGGAAGGTGATGAGGACGGGGCTCACCGCGGCGGTCCAGCCGCCCGGCGCGGACAGGGCGATAAGAAACAATCCCCACCACATCGCCGCCTCCCCGAAATAATTCGGATGGCGGGTGAAGCGCCACAGGCCCCGGTCGATGATCCGTCCCTTGTTCGCCGGGTCGCGCTTGAAGCGCTCCATCTGGGCGTCGCCCACGGCTTCGAACAGGAACCCGACCAGCCAGACCGCGGCCCCCGCGGCGTCGAGCGGCGTCAATCCCCTCCCCGGTGAAAGGTTCACCCACCACACCGGCCAGGAGACGAGGAGCAGGAACAGGCCCTGCAGCATGAAGATCTGGAAGAAGCTCCGGACGACGAACGACCGCCCCCAGGCCTTGCGCCAGGCGGCGTAGCGGAAGTCCTCGGGTTTTCCCCTCTTCCTCAGCCAGATGTGGATGCCCAGCCGCAGACCCCAGACGAGCACCAGGCCCGTCACCAAGAGCTGCCTGTCGCCGGGCATGTTCCCCCAAAGCATCGGCAGGGAAGACGCGCTCTCCTCCTGAACAACGGCCGTGTGTCCGATCGCTCCGGAGGCTTTCGCCCAAAACAGGGTCAGGAGCGCGACCAGGACGAACCCCGGGCCCCAGCCGATATCGACGATGGAATTGTCCTTCTTCCGCAGGGCGACGAGAAAGAGGAGGGACATGTAGAGGACGACGGCCAGGGCGGTCGCCGCAAGGGCTTGGAAATCCATGCCTCGAGCCTCCTCGAACGCTTCGTCCGCGGCCGCGCGCGGCCCGTCCCCCCCGGCCTCCCGGCCCGAGGAGCTATTCCAGCATCAGGCAGACGGCCACGGCGCCGATGCCGTTGTGGACGCCGATGACCGGTGCGATGTCCTGGATGAAGGCCGGCGGCCGCCCCAGGAGCCCGGTGAGCCTCCGGGCATACTCCTCGGCGCGGGGACGGTTCAGGGCGTGGACCACGGCGTAGCGCCACAGCGTTCCGCCCGCGGCCGCCTCCGCCGCGGCGCGGATGATTTTGTCCATGTTCGCCCGCCGGCCGAAGGACTTGCCCCAGGCGGCGGCCTTGCCGTTTTCGTCCAGGGTGACGATGGGCTTGAGGTTCAGGAGCCTGGCGGCCAGGCCCTTGAGGGGGCTGACCCGCCCGCCCCGGACCATGTACCTGAGCGTCTGGACGTCGACCAGGATGCGCGTCCGGCCGCGCCATTCCTCGGCCAGGCGGGCGATGTCCTCGGCCGCAGCGCCCGCGGCTGCGGCCTCGGCGGCCCGCATGACGATCAGCCCCTGGGCCGCTGAGAGCGTCCGGGTGTCGACGACGCGCGCCTTGCCCCGCCCGGCCTCGGCGGCGGCCTTGCTCACCGCCTCGAACGAGCCGCTCAGGCCGCTCGAGACCGAGAACACCAGGACCGAGTCGTAATGCTCCGCCAGGAAGGACAGCGTCTCGCGCGCCAGGGCGGGCGAGGGCAGCGAGGTCGTGGGGTGCTCGGGCCGGGAGAGGAGGAGCCGGTAGAAATGCTCCGGGGTGATGGTCAGCTTGTCGAGGAAATGCGTGTCGCCGAAGGACAGGGTGAAGGGCAGGAGGTGGACCTGGTGCTCTTCCAGGAACCCGGGCGGCAGGTCGCAGGCCGAGTCCGTGACCAGGGCCGTTCCGCTTCTCCGGGCGTGGGCCGCCTGGAACTGGCGCTTCATGTCGTCCACCTTGACCTGGCCGAGCGCGCCCAGGTCCTTCATCTCGAAGAAAAGCTCGGCCGGCCGGTCGGTGTGGACATGGAAGCGCGCTTTCTCCTCGGAGCCGGCGACGATGGCCGAACCGCCGTAGGCGCGCAGCCGCTCCCGGATCCGCTCCAGGTCCAGGCCGTCCCCGGTCAGGATGGCCTCGGCGCAATAGCGGCGGTCGGCCTTCTCCTTGAAGGAATGGACCTTGGCCGGAGCGGCGTCCGTCTCCCCGGCTTCCCGGACCAGGCGCCGCAGGCGGCCCGAGCGGATGAAGTCGTGGATGCCCTCCACGAAATCGACGAACCCCTTGGCCCCGGCGTCCACGACGCGGGCCCGGGCCAGGACCTGGAGCTTCTTCGGCGTGTCGCGCAGCGAGCGGCGGGCGACCTCCAGGGAGTGATGGATGAGCTCGGAGAAGTCCGAGGTCCGCGTCCGGAAATGGAACAGGCTCTCGGCCCAGTCCCGCATCACGGTCAGCATCGTGCCCTCGACGGGGTTGAGGATCGAGGACTGGACGTGGCGGACGGCGCGCGGGGCGAGCTCGCCGAAGGAGCGGGTGGTGAAGGACGGCTCGTCGGGCGCCTCGCGGCTTATGCCCTGGACGAACTGGGCGAAGATCAGCCCCGAGTTCCCCCGGGCGCCCATGAGCGCCGCGTCGGCGATCGAGCGCAGCGTCTCGCGCAGGGTGCGGCCGGGCTTCGTCGTCAGGGAGATCGAGCGCATGGTCGAGGCCAGGTTGTTCCCCGTGTCGGCGTCGGGCACGGGAAAGACGTTGATGCGGTTGAGGGTCTCCCGGTCCTGGATGACGGCCTCGCCGCCGGCCAGGAAGGCGGCGTGCAGGCGCCGTCCGTCGAGGTAGCGGATTTTCATTGAGTCATTATACGCGCGCCCGCCGCCGACGGCAAGGAGGGGCTTCCGTACCCAACGCCAAACGCTGCTGATGAGAATCAACCATGCTCGCCATCGTCTTGATAAGTATGCGGTAGGTGCAGGCCATCGAGGAGGTCTCGGGCGGCCTTGACTTTTGCATTAAATAGCATTATATTTAATGCCAAAGGAGACGGCGGTGAACGTGTTGAAAAGCATCACTCTTCGGCTGCCCGAGCAGGAGTACCTGGCCTTTGATCTCGTCTGCGCTGAAAGGGGATATAGCAAGACCGGGAAAATCAGGGAGTTCATTAGGAACCTGGTTCAGACGGAATTGGACTCCGTCAAGGTCAGCGCCGGAGAATGGCGGAGAATCCAGGCGGGCATCGCCGAAATCGAACAGGGGCGCTGCTCGTCCCTCGAGGACTTGAAACGCTCTTATGCCGCAAGAAAAGTGGTCCATCCCAAGAATCGCCGCGAGCGCTAGGAAAAACATCGAAGCTCTCGAGGATTCCAGACTCGAAACCATCCTGAATCGTCTGGAAGCCCTTCGGCTCAATCCCTATCTCGGTCACGACATTAAGAAGGTTCAAGGTAAAGAGGATATTTACCGGATCAGGTTTGGAGAATTCCGGCTCTACTATCGACTGATTTCCGCTCGGAAAGAAATCGACATTCTTCTCTTTGAATATCGCGGCAAGATCAAAAAGACCGGAATCAAACGATTAAAGCAACGGGCCTAAGAAACAGCGTCCCGTCTCACAATTTTCTCGAGACTCACAACGAGGAGGTGCGGGGCGGGGACTCGCGTGCGCCCCCGCTCCCTCCGGACGACGCCAAATAATTCGTTCTATAAAAGTGGCGTTATGCCGCCGCGTGCCATGCCTCCTCAAAAAAGTGGAAAGTGTAGACGCGACCCCGTCTTACTCCTTGATGATGCGCAGCTGGGCGTCGTGATGGACGGAATTGACGGCGTCGCCGCTTGTTGTCGAGAGCTCGACCTTGTGGCGCAGGGTGAACGAACCCACGCTGTTCCGGCTGTAGATGTTGGGGTAGGTGATCTTTCCGGGACTGCTGCACGGCTGGGTGAAGGTGTTGGTCTGGTCGAGCCTCAGGATGTCGTCCACCCAGGCCAGGTCGTGGCGCTTGCCGTTGTCGCCGCCGCCGACCTCGACGTCCAGACGGAGGCTAATCCAAACAAGCGAGCCTCCTCCTGACGCCGATAACGTATAGGTGACAGAATCCTCCCAATTGTTGCCCTCACTGGGCTGGGGCGCCTCATTGGGAGTCAAGGAAACTACGCCACCCGGCTCTGTAAATTCCGCTTTTGCTTCCCATGTCCACAGCGTCGAAAAGCACGAGCTCTTAAATACATACGTTTCCGTCTTCTTCTTCAGCGGCGCGTTGGGCGAGAAGAAGAGGTACCACACCAGCCCGCCCAGGGCGGCGAGCGTGAGGAGCGTGCCCAGGGCCCTGCCCAGGAACGAGCTTCCCCCGCGTCCGGCCGTCCGGGCGGCCACGGCGCCGCACGCCTCCTTATAATATTTCAGCTTCTTGAGGTCCAGGCCCTCGAACGTCTTGCCCGCGCCCAGGATTTCCTTGGCCCGGCAGTAGTACTTGACCGCCAGCTCCTTGTACTTCAGCTTCTCGTAGGAAGCGCCGAGCAGGAGGAACGTATGCCCCTTGAGCACTTCCCATCCCTGAAGAGGGGCCAGGGCGTTCATGAGCTTTTCGAGCTCGAGCTTGGCGCCCTCGTAATCCTCGTCGAAATAGAGCCTCTTCGCCCTCTCGAACGAGGAGCGCAGGGCCAGCGAATCGTCCTGGACGGCGAACACCTGGCCGTAGACGCCCAGCCCGACGAAACTCACGCCCTCGACGACGGCCTTCCCCTCGCCCAGGAGCTCCTTGGCCTTGAGGTAGTGCTTGCGGGCCGACTCGGCGTCGCCGAGCTTCTCCTCGCTGGCCGCCAGCAGGAGGTAGACGTTGCCTAGAAAGACGCGATTCTCCTCGGTCTCGGCCATCTCCTCGGCGAGCTTGGCCAGGCCGTCCCGCGCGGCTTCATACCCGCCGCTCAGGTAGGCGGCCTTGGCCGCGTTGAACGCGGCCCCGGGCGTCTCTTCCTGCCCGGCGCCCGCGACGGCGAAATGCGCCTGTCCGGCGATGAGCACGCTGAGCACGATAGCCAGGACCTTGCACAGGGAATAGCATTTGATGTGCGCCACGGTCTCCTCCTTCGGGTGAGATTGACCGAAAAATAATCCAAAAAACCCCCTGAAGTCAAATATTTTTTCAAGGGCGGGCGGGAGGGGGCGATACCCGTCACGGAAATCGGCGACCCTGAATCCCTGCCGTCCTCCCCCCCGGCGCCCGATTTTTCGCCGTCGATAATCGCGTCTTGGGATTTGTGAAGTACCGCTCCCGCCCGTATAATGGGGGTTTGAAATCCGGCCATGCGCCCACTGTTATCCGTTCTGCTCGCCGCGCTCGCGCTCGGCGCTCCGCTCTCCGCCGCGGGAGACGAAGCGGTCGGGCCGGCCCTCAGCGCCGGCCGGTCCTCCCCGGAGCGCGGCGCCGCGCCGGGGGAGAAGCCGTCCGGCTCCCCCGACGACGCCCCGGCGCGCCCGAGCACGCTCCAGAAATCCCTCCTCATCCCCGGCTGGGGGCAGGCCGCGGAGAAACGGTATCTCGAGGCCGTCCTCTTTTTCTCGGCCGAGGTCGTCTGCTGGGCCGGGTTCTTCGACCAGAATGCCCGGGGGAACCGCGCCTACGACCTCTACCGGGCGGCGGACACGACGGACGACGCCGTCCGTTACCGCCGCGAGACCGAGAGGTTCGACAAGCGGCGCAACCTGTTCCTCCTCGGCGCGGCGCTCGTCTGGACGGCGAACCTCCTCGACGCCTGGCTGATCGTCTCCGGGCGCGGGGAAGAAAAAGACGGGGAGCGGCGCTCCCTGTCGCTGAGGCTCGACTGCGGTGAAGGTCACAAGATCGCTCTGGCCCTGGCTTGTCGTTTTTGAGCTTCTCCTCGGCTCCTGCCGGGACAGGCTGTTCGACAACCCCTTCGACCCCGGCGCGGGCGAGGCGGTCTTCGAGGTCGTCTCCTCGATCCTCACCCCGGCCCGGGATCCGCGCGGCCTGGCCTGGGACGGGGCGACGCTGTGGAACGTGGACGGGGCGACGGACGAGCTCCTGAGCCTCAACCGCCTGAGCGGCGCCCTGGTGCGGAGCCTCCCCTCTCCCCTGGACGGGACCGAGGGCGCGGCCGCCGACGGCCGCGACCTCTGGGTCTGCGGCCGCGGCTCGGTCCTCATCCTCCGCCTCAACCTCCTGAACGGCGACGTCCTGAAGACCCTCAACCTGCAGCGCGGCGCCTTCACCGCCCTGGCCTGGGCCGAGGGCTCGCTCTGGGCGGCCGACGCCCAGTCGAACCGCGTCCTCCGGCTCGACCCGGAGACGGGCGAGGTCACGGGCTCCTTCCCCAACCCCGGGACGCGCGCCGACGGACTCGCCTTTGACGGCGCGTCCTTCTGGCTGGCCGATTCCTCGACGCTCTCGATCTACCGCCTCGGCGCGGACGGCGCCGTGCAGCGGGTTTATCTCTCCCCCGGCCAGGCGCCCCGCGGCCTGGCTTTCGACGGGACCTACCTCTGGAACGCCGACGGCGGCGGGAAAATTTTTCAATTGAGCGTCCCGAGATGAAGCCTCCGACGCAGCGGCGGCAGCGGCCCGGCCGGCCGGCTCGCCGGCCCCGGCCCGCTCCCGGCGCCGCGAAGAAATTCCGCGGCGCGGCCGCCTTCCTGCTGACCGCGCTCCTCACCGCCTCGGCCGCGCCTGGAGCGGCCGGCCCCTCGGCCGGCGAGGCGAGCGCGAAAAGGGCCGTCCTGCGCGTCGAGGCGGAATACATCGCCTACAGCTTCGACCGGCACGCGTTTATCGCCCGGAACGCCTCCTTCGACCTCCCCCCCTACCGCGTCTCCTGCGGGACGCTCCGGGCGGACCTCTCCGCCCGCGCCTTCCTGGCCCTGGGCGGGGTCGTCCTGACGCGCGAGGGCGAATCGCTCCGGGCCGACGCCCTGTCCTTCGACCCGGCCGCAAGCGGCGCCCTTCTCCTGGACTACGGCGACTCCCTCGAGGCGCGCAGCCTGACCCTCGGCGCCGGCGCAGACGCGGCGGCCGCCGCTCCCCCGCCCCCGGCAAAGCTCCGCGCCGCCGAGGCCGTCTCCCTGGCCGCCGTTCGGGGCTCGCTCCTCTACGCCGTCTGCCGGAGTCTGGATATCACGCCCGCCTACGACGCCTTCGGCCGGGACGTCGTCCTCTATGTCGAGGGGCTGGAGAGCGTGGGATTCCGGTCGCTCAAGCTCTCCGCGGCCGAGGCGGCCCTTTCGCGCCGCCCCGGACTGTCGCTCAACAGCCTGTGGTTCAGCCGGGACCGCGGGATCCGCGGCCGGGCGAGCTATTCCGTCCTCGACCCGGGCCGCGCCGACAGCCTGACCCGCCTCGAATACGAGGAGCACTCCGTGATCAAGGATTTCCCCGGCCCCGCCCGCCAGGCCGACCTGACGACCGACAGCTCCTGGACGCTCCGCCCGGACCTCGGCCTGGGCTTCCGGGGAAACGCCAACACGAGCGGACTGCTCGACGCACGGCTGTGGCTCGACAAGAGTTGGGCTCAGAAGAAGCTCTCGACGCGCTGGGACCTGACCCTCAGCCGCCCGGTCGGACAGCCGGTCGAGACATGGCTCGGCCTCAAGGCCGCCTACGACGCCGGCGGCGCGGGACGGCTGGCGGCGGCGGGACGGCTGGGCTCGGCCGGCCAGGCGGTCGGCGACTTCTCCTACGCTGCGCGCCTCGGCGGGAACCTCGATTTCCAGGCGAGCTCCCTCTACACCCGGGTAAGGCGCGGCGCGGATGGCGCCCGCTCGAGCATCCTCGACGGCCGCCTGCGGCTGTCCTACACCTCCCGACTTTTCAACCTGGCTTCGGACTATCACCTCAACGCCGACCTGGCCGAGGGACGGACGCTCCGCAGCCCGCAGCTCCGGATGGAATCCGGCCCCCTGCCCTTCTACGGCGGCCTTCTCCAGGCCGGACTGTCCAACGTCTTCATCCACAACACCCTCGGCGGGAAGGGGTCGTCTTCCTCGAGCTACAGCAACAACACGGCCTTCCGCCTCTCGGCCGCGCCCGTTCCCCTGGCGCGCGGCCTGCTCCTCGACTTCAGCCTGGCCCTGGAGCAATTCCTGGAGAAGGAGGGACGGAATTTCACCTCGGGGGGAGCGGTCGTCAACCTCAAGCGCCGCTGGCCGGCCGGGGTGACGCTCGAGGGGTTCTACAGCCTCCAGTCCCGCCGCCGGACCCGGGGCGGGCTGCTCGAGGGGACGACCAGCCAGGACCTGAGCGGCGTCCTCCGCCTCCAGCCCTCCGAGGGCCTGAACGCCTGGGTGGCGGCGTCCTACGACCCCAAGAACGGCCGCTTCAAGCAGTCGTTCGCCGACCTGACCCTGGCCGTCATCCGGGGCTGGAGGTTCCATTCGCTCCTCCAGTACGATTTCGTTCTGAACAAGCTGTCCAACGTGGACCTCTACCTCATCCGCGACGCCGGCCGCTTCGAGCTGCGGCTCATGTGGCGCAGCCTGTCGCGGCAATTCCTCGTGGAGCTTCTGCCGAAATGAGACGAAGGGCGCGCCCCCAGGCCGGATTTCTCCTCGCCGGCCTGATCGCGCTCGCCTGGCTCGGCGCCGCGGCCTGCGTGAATTTTAGGCCCGCCGTTCAGCCCCCCGGCCTGGAGGTCGAAAGCCTGGTCGTCTGCCGAAACGCGGCCTTCTCGGGCGGCCTCCATGTCGCCGAAGGCGCGGCGCGCACATTCGGCCTCGACATCCCCTCGCTCTTCGCCCTGGCCTCTCTGCGGGACATCGACCGAGGAATCGCGCTCCGCTTCAAATGGTACGCGCCCGACGGCGTTCTCGCCCGGGATTCCGGGCCGATGCCCGTCGATCCCGGGGAAAAATATCTCGACAAGGTGACGGCCTTCGACCGCCTCGATTTCGCGCCCGGCCGGATCGAGCCGAGGGAAGGCGCATGGACGGTCGTTCTTTTCCTCGATGAAACCCCGGCGGATCAGACGTCCTTCAACATCAAGAAATAGCTTTCTCTGTATGTGTCAGCAATTTGGCCGTTCTTTCAGAGCCGGCAGCTTAGGCATGAGCCTTGACGGCAATCGTCGTCTCGATGATCTCGTCTTCGATGGGAATGTCCTCGCCGTGGGCCTTAAGAGATTCGAGATAGATTTTGACCGCATCTCTCGCCATCTCGACGGATTCCTCGAAGCTCGCGCCGTCTGTAGTTTAAGACTTTCATTCTTGTGCCCCGTAAATTCTAGTTTATTTTAACCTTTTAGCGCATCTTCTTAAAAGACGGAGCCCAATTTGAAAAGGGCTTCGATTTTCCCTCCCTTGACAGGCCGGCGCGCTCCCCCTAAGATGAATGGCAACGAACAGGAAAATCGAACCGGGGAGGAAGAACGCTCCATGAACAAGACCGAAACCCTTAAAGACGGCTCGCCCGTCGTCATCCGCAGCCTGAAGGTCGAGGACCTGGACAAGCTCATGGCCTTTTACGCGGCGCTTCCCGCCGACGACCGGAAATACCTCAAAGTGGACGTCACCGACAAAAATGTCGTCCGCCGCCGCATCCTCCTCACCGAACAGGGAAACGTCTTCCGCCTGGTGGGGCTCGTCGGGGACAAGATCGCGGCCGACGGCATGCTCGAAGTCCGCGAGGAAGCCTGGCAGAAGCACCAGGGCGAGCTGCGTGTCATCGTTGCCCCGGAATTCCGGCGGAAAGGCTTGGGCCTCCTCCTCATGCGCGAGCTCTATTTCATCGCCGCCGAGCGCGGCGTCCGGATGGTCGTGGCCCGCTTCATGCGCCCCCAGGAAGACGCCCGCCGCATCTGCCGCGCCCTGGGATTCCGGGAGGAATCGCTCCTCCCCGATTACGTCACGGACCGGACGGGCCAGGCTCAGGACCTGGTCGTCATGGCCGCCGATATGAACGAATTCTGGAACGAGCTCGAGAGTTACTACCACGCCACGGACTGGCAGCGCTGCCAGTAGCGGGCCCCCGCCTTCACGCTTTCTTCATCCGCTCCAGGAGGAGGTCGCACAGCTCCCGCACGGCTCCGTGCCCTCCCCGGCGGGAGAGGACGAGGTCGGCTTCCCGGAGAATGGCCGCTTCGGCGTCCGCCGGAGCAACGGCGAAACCCGCGACTTCGAAACAGGGAAGGTCGGTCAGGTCGTTGCCGGCGAAGACGACCTGAGCGGGGTCGAGTCCGTGCTCCCGGATGAGCTCCCTCAAAACGGGCGCCTTGTCTTCCACGCCCTGGACGCACTCCATCCCCACTTTGCGGCAGCGGGCGGCGACCACGGGATTGATTTCGGCCGACAGGACGAGCGTCGGCACTCCCGACCGGCGCAGATAGATGACGCCCAGCCCGTCTCCGCGGAAGGCGGCCACGTATTCATGGCCGTCCCCGTCCACCCAGACGCGATTGTCGGTCAGGACGCCGTCGAAATCGAGCACCAGAAGGCGGACGTCTTGGGGAAAAGGACGGGGGCGCTTGCCGGGATGAACGATCTCGCCGCCCAGGTCACGGCACTGGGCTTCGGACCGTTTCCACTGATGGGGGTCGTCGAGGTCGCAGTCGAAGCGGGGGTCGAGAACGAGCGGCAGGATGCGGCTTCCGGTCATGGATTTTTTGCGGAGAATGACTTCGGGGCGGACGACGTCCACGTGTCCCGACTGCCAGTAAGTCGCGGGCAGGGCCTGGCGGGGAGCGTTGTAGGGCTCCGGAACGCCGCCGAGAGTGAGCAGCGGTTCGAGCGCCCCCCCTTCTCCCAAGCGCCACATCTTGTAGGGATTTTGCCCGGAGGGGATCACCGACCGGACGCTGTCCGCTTCGGGTTCTCCGAGCAGCTTCCGGACGGCTTCGTCCACAAGGCCCCGGGGCCGGACGGGGGAAGTCGGCCTGAGATGGACGACGATGTCCGGGCGGTAGCCTTCTTCTTTTTCCAGGCTTTCGAGGAGATGCCGGAAAACGGGCCAGTCCGGCGTGTCGTCCTGAGCGAGTTCGGACGGCCTGAGGAACGGGACGTCCGCCCCGCAGGCGCGCCCGGTCTCGGCGATGCGCTCGTCGTCCGTGTCGAGGACGACCCGGGTGACGGTTTCGGCCTGGAGGGCGGCGGCGGCGCTGTAGGCGAGGAGCGG
>Ga0194112_10011353_pt1 | contig 11041 bp, 7 predicted proteins | sample TA2MahC400mmetaG_FD_146191 | JGI IMG/M metagenome (GOLD analysis project Ga0194112, IMG submission 146191) | Freshwater microbial communities from Lake Tanganyika, Tanzania - TA2015016 Mahale Deep Cast 400m | ecosystem: Environmental > Aquatic > Freshwater > Lake | place: Tanzania: Lake...
CTCGGACCGTGCGGGCTTCATTGAGCTGGTGAAGCTCGGTGCCGTGCTGCATCCGCAGGGCGCGATCGGGCACGTGCTCTCGATGACCGATGTGCCGCCGCTGCTGGAGCCGATGCAGGCGGGGCTCCTGCTCGCGGAGTGGGCGCCCGTGCCCGGCGGGCCGTTCGTCTGGCGCGTCGATCAGGCCGACTGGATGATCGAGATGGGCCACGCGCTGGGCCAGGAGAACTGGTTCACCTGGGGCGCCGTGTGCTTCGCGCACCCGCTGCGCTTCGACCACGACACGGTCGGCAAGTTCGTGCGCCGCGTGAAGGAGGGCGCGGCGACCGGCCTGACCGGGATGCCCGTCGCGGGGGTCAGCACGCCGGTGACGGTCGAGGGCTTCACGGTCGTCTCGACCGCCGAGCACATCGCCACCTGGATCGCCTGCCGTGCGCTGAACCCGACCGTAGGCCTGACCGGCTCGATGTGGGCGGGGAGCGTGGACATGAAGACCGGTGTGGTCAGCTACTCGGCGCCGGACGCGATGTTCTACGCCTTCGCCGCCGTCGAGTTCATGCGCCGCTGGACCGGCTTCCGCATGGCCGTCGGCAGCGGGGAGTACTGCGACGCGAAACAGCCGGGTCTCTACACCGCGCTGGAGAAGGCCTTCAAGTCGATGATGTGCTGCGCCTTCACCGGCCAGCAACCCGGCGCGGGATCGGGGCTATATGACGAAGGCAAGACCATGTCGGCCATCCAGCTACTCCTCGACCGCGAGTTCTCCGGCTCGGTCGGCCACCTGGCCAAGCCCTTCGACCCGACGCCCGAGAACCTCGGCCTGGAGACCGCCTTCGAGGTCGGCGTCGGCCTGCAGACCAACTACCTGCAGAGCGACCACACGCTCCGCCACTTCCGCGACTGTCTCTGGCTGCCGAAGATCATGAACCGATCCGGCTGGAACGGCTGCGAGGACGAAACGCAGACCCTCGCACGCACGGCCGAGAACGTGCGCGACCTCCTCTCCGAATACCGCAAGCCCGAAGGCCGCGAGGACCAGCTCGCGGCGATGCGGGAGGTGTACGAGAGGGCGAAGAAGGCGCTGATGGACTGAGGTCAGGCCTCGTGACGGACCAGCACGGGCTGACCCCATGGTTCGCCGGGGACCCACTCTCTCCGCCGCACCTTCTCCGACAAGCACGGCGAGCACACGTTCACCTGCCGCCCGGTGTCTTCCCAGACAGCCGTGATTGGTCGCGGGGTGCCGTCCTCTGTCGTGCAGATCCCCGGAAGAGCCACCGCGCACAGGCCGACCAGGACCACGCCACTGGAACGGTACCGGTGTGCTTCGACCCACTCCCCGCGACTCAGCCTCTCGTCCAGGCAGTGCTGGCACACATCGATTTGGCGCCCCTGTTCGTCCCACACGGCCATGAGCGGCCGCTCCACGCCGTCCTCGGTCTCACACAGGCCTGGCAGGCCAACTTCACAGACGCCGGTGAGCACCACGAAGCTCTTGCGGATGGGGACTGCCGTCTCAGTAGCCATGGTCTCTCTCCTCAACCCATTGGGTCAACCCCATGCGTAGGTGGCGCGCCAAGAACCCCGTCGGCTCGATGGGCAGCCGCGGGTCATTCCTGAGCCCATGCAGACGCTGCAGTGCGTCCCAGATGAGCTGCCACCGCTCGGCCGTCGTCAGGCCCAAGTAGCGGGTAGCCTCGAGGCTCGTGAGCGCCTCGTCGGCGCTCGCCAAGTCAGCATCGTCGAAAGCAACGCCCTCGTCGTGCCTCTCAAGATGGCGGAGCTCATGTGCCACCACGGCTGGCATGCTCATGGCCTCGTTGGGCGAGCGGCCCAGCCCAGGGTACACGTCGCTCCCGAAACGGACCTTGCGGGTGCGTGGGTCGTACGCGGTCGTCGTCCCAGAGCGGTGATCCACGTCCACGCGCTCGGGATCGCCGCCGAGCATGGCCCAGACCCCTGCTATCTTCCTCGCGTCTACCTCGGTCAGCGGCTCGTGCGCGCGGGGGCCGCCCGGCCCGTCCGGCAGGAAGCAGATGACCCATTCCGGCGGCTCGGACATCCTCTACACCTCGCCGAGGTCGTCGGGCGTCACTCGAGTATACGGTTGCCGAGAGCGCGGTGTCAACGCCCGCTCATGGCGTGGTCCGACCCAAGGAAGTACCCCAGCCACCCATACGCGCACTGCAGCGCGATAGGCGGGAGGGAGTGGCCGCTATTGTGGGTGAGGAGGCCGATGCGGTCGCCGGCGCCGACGAGGTCGTAGACCTCCTTCGCGCGCTCGATGAAGGGCCAGCTCTTGCTGCCGTCGGCGTCCTCGCCGCCGATCAGCAGGAAGGCTCGCGGGGCGACGAGGGACAGGACCTCATGATTGTCGTGGCCGAAGTCGGCGGCGCGGATGTCTGAGCCGAGGTACCAGTCAGCCTCCCAGTTCGAGAAGCCCAGCCCAATTCCGCCCTCGCTGCTCACCCCCGCCTTCAGGCGCTCGTCGAAGGCCATCGCGTAGAGCGTCTCCTTCGCGCCGAGCGAGTGGCCGATGCAGCCGAGACGCTCCCTGTCCACGAAGGGCAAGGTCTGTAGGTAGTCCACCGCGCGCATTCCATCGAAGAGCATCTTCGCCATGCCGCGCCAGCCGGGGTGCCGGCGATGTAGCTCCGCGACCGCGTCGAGGTAGGAAGGCTGCGGGCCGCAGTAGTCCCAGATGAAGTTGCGCGGGCAGAGCGTCACGAAGCCCTGCTCGGCAAGGCGCAGGCCGAGGAAGTGGCTCTCGCCGCCCTCCAGGCCCGCCGGCTGGCGAATCGTGTGATCCACGGTGGAGTGGAAGACGACAACGCCGGGGAGCTTGCTCTGCATCTCGGCCGGATGCAGCAGATACGCCTCCATCCGGCAACCAGGCTCCACCTGCAGCCGCACGAGCTTGCGCACGACGGTGCCGACGCGCTCCTCGGAGACGACCTCCGGCGCGAGGTCGCAGCGCTCGATGGAGGTCAGCCCGAGGTAGCCAAGCCACCAGCGCCTGATCTCCTCTCGCCGCCCGGCCCAGGCCTCGCGAGTGGTGATCGGCTGGCCGGCGGCGTCCACCAGCAGCGACGGCAGATTCGGCGCATCCTCCGGGATGACGGCCGGCGGCGTCTGGACCTCCGAGAGCCAGGGCAGCTCCACGGCCGGCCCTTGCGCGAGGAGCGAAAGCAGCGGTAGCATACGAGGACTCCGGGTCGTGAGGAGTGTGCCCGCTCAGGGCGCGTGGCGGACGGCGCTCCGGTACAGCGTGAGGTGCCTCCGCCAACGTGGATCGTCAGCCGTCAGCTCTCGCGTCACGCCGCCCTGCGTCTCGCGGACGATGGTGGCAAACGGGTCGTCGGTGAAGCAGACCTCGGCGAAGGTGATGGCGGCCTCGGCGTCCTCGATCACGAACATGGGCGCCAGCTTGCCCTGTCCGACGGTGTAGCTGAAGCTGCCCAGGAGCTCCGTGCTGCCGCCGGCGCGCGTCTCCACGAGCGTCCCCCCGCCCTCGGTCTTCAGGCCCAGGATCCAGGCCCTGCCGCCGTCGTTCAGGACATGGGTGCCGTCGCCCTCGGGGTTGAACTGCCGGGCCCACAGGTTCTGGCGTTGGAATTGGAACCACCGGCCTACCACGTCCTCGATGAACACGTCGCCCGTGCCGCCCTCGCCGGTGCGGTAGGCCTGTGCGCCCTGGAAGTTGATGGCCAGCCGCTGCAGCACGAGCGTCCGCGCGGCGGCGTGCTCCAGGAAACAGTACGGGCCGCTTCCGAAGTCGGTGTCGATCCACTCGACCCACACCGTCGGCTCCGCGCCGTTCTCGAAGCGGAACAGCGGCGCCGCCCGGCTCGCGAGCGGCTCGATCACCGACAGCCAGGCCTTGCAGCCGATCAGGCGACGGACACTGCCCCGGAGGATGACCGTGCCCCCGAGGTGATAGGCTCCGCGCGGGAGGTAGACGGTGGTCGCGCCGGAGTCGATGGCCGCCTGCAGGGCCGGGGTGTCGTCCCGACCGTCATCGGCAACGGCGCCGAACGCCTGCGGAGCGATCCAGCTCTCGGGCGGGTCCCAGGGCGCTTCAGGCGTCTCCCGCACCGGGAGGTTCAGTTCCTCCTCCGGGGCGTCGAACAGACTGCAGCCCGGCTTGCTGAGGAACCGGCCGATGGTTGGGCCCGCAATCTCGGGCGGACCGGCTGCCGCGTGGTTCTCCAGCGCCACCCGGTAACCCGTCGTGCGGACGTTGCGCGCGATCAGCGCCCCATCGTTGGTGATCGCGGGCTGGCCCGACGCTGCGCCGACGCCCTCCAGGACGCTGTCGAGGAGCACGGTGAACCCGCTGCCCACGCGCACGGCCGGGACCTCGTTGGTGCTGCGGAGGTCGCGGATGGTGCACGGCTGGCCATCGTTGCGGAGACCGAAGCGGGTTTGCTGCTCCAGGACGATGTGCTCCAGTACCTCGCTGGCCACGCTGGTCGCCACGCGGATGCCGACCTCAAACCCCACAACCCTGACCCTCTTCACCAGGCACGGGCCCTGCTCGTCCGTGTAGCCCATGTCGAGGCCGATGGAGCCGTGCCCGTCCCCGGAGACAACGGTCACGTCATACATGCCGCCCTGGTTGTTGGCGATGAACTGAACGCCACACGCCCCCGGGTTGCCGACCCCGGTATCCACGGTGAGGTTGCGCACCTCGTTGCCGAAGCGCTGGGCGGGCCTCTCGCCGGTCCAGATGAGGGCCTTCGGCCGACGAGGGTCCTCGAAGCCGGGGCAGTCGTCAAGCAGCCGGACGACCGTCCCCTCGCGGCTCTGGCCCTGGAGCACGGTTCGCTTCTCCCAGGCGCCCTCGTCGGCGCCGTGAGGCCAGCGCAGGGTGTCGGAGATCAGGTACATGCCGTTGGGCAGGTAGATGACGGCCCCTTGGTTGGGGTGATCGTCCAGCGCCCGCTGGATCGTCGCGGTGTCATCGGTGAGCCCATCGCCCCTTGCGCCGTACGGGGCCTGCGTCACGTCCACGACTCCCGCGTCCGGCGGGAAGAGGACGTTCTCGGCGCCCGCGAGCGGCTGCCCGAGCTTGAGGGCCGGATGCTCCGGACGAGGGTAGCGGGGGCTGTAGTCGGGTGGCGTCGGAGGGTCGGCCGCCCGGTCCGCGTCAGCGAACCGCACCTCCGAGAGACCGGACATCTCGCCGCCGCGGTAGTTGGACATGATCTGCCACTTCACGAAGCGGGCGCGCACCGGTCGGTCGAAGGCCACGGTCTGCCCCTCGTAGTCGCCCCGCGCGGGCGCCATCGCGAGGGTAAAGTTGCCGACCTCGACATAGGCTTGCCCGTCGCGCGACGCCGACAAGCCGAACTCCTTCACGCCCCGCGTCTCCCAGCCTCCGCCTTCGTTGTAGTTCCACACGTAGAAGCCCGCGAGGTTGCGTTCCTGCCCAAGGTCGAACAGCAGCCAGGCGTCCCAGGCGCCGTTCCACATGCAGCTGCCCTGCTCGTAGACATCTGCGGAATGCACGTAAACGCCGCTGCCCGGGAAGCTCTCCCCCCAGCCCGAGCCGTCGATCAGCTTCAGCGGCGTCCGCCCCGCCGCGCTCTGGGAATCCGAGGCCTGGGCGTCCACGGGGGTGACGAAGGCCCCGAGCGACTGCGTGGGTGGCTGAGGTGGCGTCAAGACGAGCCGGCCCTTCTCGACGCGCTCCACGAAGAACGGGCGCCCGTTCAGGAGGTGCTTCTCTCCCGGCTTGACGCTCCCGCCGGAGGGCGGCTGCTGTGCGGCGAGGGTGCCGCCCAGCAGGCACAGGGTCGGGATGAGCTGAGAGCCGCGGCAAAGGGGAGCGCGCATCGGTCCGGAGGTCTCCCGTAAGTGCAGAAACTAGGTCGGCGGGCCCAGCAGTGCCGCCCCGTACTCCGCGACCGGCGGCTCGCCGTGCAGAGCTATGTACTCCTGGTCGAGGTAGCAGCCGAACGAGGTCACGCGCCGGAAGCCCTTCGAGGCGTAGTAGTCCAGGTCCGCCTGGAGGACTTCCGGATGCCAGGGAATCGCGACCGCAGGGCGCTTCCAGCCGGAGTGCCGCGAGGCATCCATCCAGTACTCCAAAACCTGCGCGTGCTCGTCCATCCCGTACACGCCAATCGCCGCGTCGAGCGCATCCATCAGCTTCGCGTGGGTCTCAATGGAGCGATCGGTGATCGGCCGGTCCCAGCGACGCTCGATGGGCGCGAACTCCAGGAACACGCCCTCGCTCGGCTTCACCCGCGTCGGCGGCGTCAGCGTAGCATGGTAGGCCAGGCCGGCGACGCGCGCCTGCGGGTCCCACTGCCGCAGGGCCGAGAGGATCGCGTTCGTGGTCAGGAGCGTCTGGTCCGCGTCGTTGAGGCCCCGGCACGCGGGGCACTTGCACCACGGCTTCCCGTCATCGCTCCAGTAGTAGTACCTGTGGGTGGTGGGTGTCAGCACTTCACCGAACTTCACCGCGTTCTCGCCGACGATCTGAAGCGCGGCCGCGCTGCTCGGGCACAGGTTCCAATCGGGAACACGATTGCCGGCCTCGTCCATGCGGAAGAGGTTGGGATCGCGCTCGAACAGCTCGCGGGGCAACAGCTCCCGCATCGCGTGCATCTCGTACTCGATGTCAAGCCCGCGTGCCGCGAACCCCTCGCGGCTCGCCTGACCCGCCTCGGTCCGGAGGAACTCGATCACCTCCGACGGACCGCGGGCGGTGTGGTAGCCGATCACGTTCAGCCCGGCCGCGGCCATGCGCTCGGGCCAGTCGGGAAGGGTGAAGTCGGGGGGGATCAGCACCAGGCCTCGTGCGGCGAACGCTTCGCGTGGCATCCGGCAGCCCTCCTGAGAACGTGTGTGAGAGGCTTGGGTGGGCGCCATGAATGGCGCCCCTACACAGGTGGGCGCGGTGAACCGCGCCCCTACTCCACCAACGACTCCAGACTGGCGTCATGTAGGGGCACGATTCATCGTGCCCCAGTGTAGGGGCGTGATTCATCACGCCCAATGCCGTTTCTCTCACAATCACCTAAGGCACCTCGGGCGGGTTCAGACCGTCCGGCACTGCGAAGATCGCGTGCGTGATGCGCCCGCCCTTTGGGCCGGGCCCCTTGATGAGGAAGGAGAGCTTGTACTCGCCGGCGTCTGGCGGCGTGGCGCGCAGGCGGACGAGGTCGCCTGACATGGGCCGGCTCACCTCCTGCCGGAGCACCTCTTGGCCGCCGGGCGCGAGCAACAGGAACTCGCCCGGCTCGCCCCAACTGCCGCAGATGGCATAGATCGACAGCGGCTCTCCCGCCTGGTCCGGCGCCACGGAGAGCTTCCACTCGGCGCCCTGGTCCGGCGCGTCGCCCTTCTCGTTCACGCCGAACTCGAAGACGAAGTACTCCTCGTTGACCGGGTTCCAGAACCCCTCCGGCTTCGCCCCGTAGGCGCCCACGCCTGAGCCCAGCACCATCCGGTCCGCGAACTCGCCGAGCAGCCGACGCGTCGCGTGCGCCACCTGGGCATTGGCATCCTGACGGCGGCGCCACTCGCGCAGCAAGGCCTCGGCGCGATCGCGCTCCAGCTCCGTGTGCCGACGCCAGAGCGTGTCGGCGAGCTGCGGGTCGCTCGATACGAGGATGAGGTCGGCGACGCCCAGGCGGCCGAGGTCGAGTCTCGTGCCTTCTCCGTCCGGCTTCGGCGTCAGCGGCTCGAACCCGCCCTCCGTCACCCGCCAGGCCGCCCTAGGCTTGAGCCACGGGAGGGACGGCAGGTCGATGACCACGCCCTCTCGCGGCCGGTAGCGGAAGGCCGTCTTCTCCTGATCGTAGTCCTCATTCGCCGCAGCGATCAGCAGCGCATCCTCTCCCGCGACGAGCGTCCGCAGCCACACCTTCGCGTCGCCGCACGTCGCCAGCGCCGTCGGGTGCGCGAGCGCGACGAGCGGCGCAACCGCGTCGAAGGTCCGATAGCAGCGGCCCATCTCCCGCCAGAGGTCCGGGTAGTCCCGCGTGCCGTGGGACAGGCCTCCGCCATACCTCTCGGTGCAGTGGATGTAGTTGTACAGGCCGCGCGCGCCCGCGCCGAGAGCGTAGTGCAGGCTCAGTCGCAACTCCTCGACCGTCGGCGGGCGCGGGAAGCGCTGCTTCTCACGGGCGGCCGGATCGTCCGGCTCGGGGTGATAGGTCTCGAAGGTGAACGTCATCGGATGCGGGCCCGCGCCATAGCGCGCCGTCTCGACGACCTCCCGCACCATCTTCACGTCCGCCCCGATGGAGATCGGGTAGCAATCGGGATTCGTGACGTCGGCAAGCTGCCCGTAGATGTAGAAGTTCGCGGGCTTGTAGGTGAGGTCGAGCGTGAGAAGCGTCGGCTTCTTCGGATCGAGATTGCGGCAGACCTGACACCGACGCTCAAGCTCCATGCCATGGTAGCCGATCTTCTTCGCCGACGGCCACTCATCGGCGTGGAAGTAGTCCTGGCAGTCGGGCTCATCCATCAGGTAGTAGGCCCAGAGGCCCGGATGGTCGATCATGTAGTCGTCGGGCGGCGAGTCCCCGATGATGGTGATCCCGCGCATCAGCAGCGTCGCCTGGCTGTCGAGTTCGCCCTTGGTGGAGCGCCCGAAGTTCGCGTAGCCATTGCACCCGTTCCGCGCGAACTCCTCGTAGTTCCCGTAGCCGTAGGTGCCCAGCGGCACCCAACCGTCATACGTCCGTACGCAGCAGGCCACCTGCAGGTCATCGACCTCCACGGAGTACGTGTGATACGAGCCCTCGTCGAAGGGCTTGGGCAGCCGCACCGAGATCGGCGAGACGCCGGAGGCGAACCCGGGATCCAGGAGCTTCGCCTCGGCCGGGCGTCCGTCGATCGACAGGCGCTTGAGGCGATGGGGCTTGCGGTCGATGGCGTCCACGACGAGGAAGACCTGGTCCATCGCCTGCGTGAAGCCGACCGTCTCGATCCGCACCGGAGGAGGAGAGGGGGCGACGGTCACCTCGATGGACTCGCCGCCCTCGAAGGTCACCCTCAGCGAGGCGGGCTCAGTGAGCGGGTCGCGAAGCCGGACCGCGATCTCGCCGACGGCTCCCGGCGGCAGCGGCGTCGGCAGCAGCCGCCACCAGATCACCGAGAACTGCTCGCGGAGGTCAGCAAGGGGCGTGCCGTTCAGCGAGAAGCCGGTTGGCTCCAGCGGCCTCTCGCCCTCGTTGCGCACATAGGCCTTGATGAACCCGGCGGCGCGGTAGTCCTCCGAGAAGAAGGACTGAATCTCCTTCGCGCCCTCGAACCACGAGTACGGCGTGCCACGGTCGGGTTCCCAGTACGCGAAGAGCAGGGAGGGGAAAAAGAGGGACACCATACTAATTCCGCGAGACGTCTGCGGAATTAGTATGGTGTCCCTCTTTTTCCCTCTCCACCTACTCACTCAGCACCTCGCGCGCGGCGACGAGGACGGCCTCGTAGTTCGGTTCCTCCGCTACCTCGGAGACCAGCTGCACGTACCGCACGGTGTCGTCCGGGTCGATGATGATGACCGTGCGGGCGAGCAGGCCCAGCTCGTCGATGAGCAGGCCGTAGGCCTTGGCGAAGGAGTGGTCGTAGTAGTCCGAGGTCATCGTGAGATTCTCGACGCCCGCGGCCGCACACCAGCGCGCCTGCGCCGGCGGCAGGTCCATCGAGATCGTCACGATCGCGACGCTCTGCCCGAGGTTCGCCGCCTCCTGGTTGAAGTGACGCGTCTGCAGGTCGCAGACCGGCGTATCCAGCGAGGGCACGACATTCAGGATTCGCGTCTTCCCGGCATCACTCGCGAGCGTGTACGCGCTGTCGGGCGTCAGGCCCTTGCGCACCGTGAAGTCGGGGGCCTTGTCGCCCGGCTGGACTTGCTTGCCGAGCAGCGTCAGCGGACTGCCCTTGAAGGTGATCAGATCAGTGTGCTTCTGCGTCATCGGGGTTGCGCTCCCTTGGAGGATCGCCGGCCATCCTCGTGGCATCGGCGGCTCGCCGATGACGGCCACGGGCGTCTCATCGGCGAGCCGCCGATGCTACCCTCTTCCGTCCCACCAGAACGTCCGGAACTCCTCCATCGCGTCGCAGAGGGCGTCGATGTTCTCGGCCGGCGTGGGCGGGTAGATGCCTGCGATCATCTCTAGCCCGCCCTCGGGTGATCCGAGCTTGCGGACCTCCTCCTCAATAAGCCCCCGAATCTCCGCGCGGGTTCCGAAGGGGACGATGCTCTGCCGGTCGATGTCCAGGCGGATGCACGCCCGGCCCTTCACCTCGCGGGCGAGGTTGTCGATCCCGTTGCACAGGTCCTGGGGGTTGATGATGTCCACCCCGGCGACCAGCAGCTCATCCATGATGTCCATGATGTACCCATCGCTGTGCAGCGCGACGAGGGCGTCGGACCGCTTCGCCGGCTGCATCAGCTTCGAGTAGGCGGGCGTGATCCACCTCGCGAAGTGCTTCGGCCCAATGCACGAGGCGGTCTGCGTGCCGAGGTCCTCGGCGAACTCGATGATGTCCACACCCGCGCTCAGCCACTGGCTCACGATCACCGAGTTGTGCTCGACCACGATGTCGATGAGCCTCTGCAGGCGCGGCTCGCCGGTCGCGAGGTCCTCCATCAGGTTCTCGAAGCCTCGCAGGTAGTACAGCCGCATGAAGAGGTACCCATGGGCCGTGCCGCCGCTGGTGAGGCTCCCCGCTTCCTTCGCCTTGCGCACGTTCTCCAGCGCCGTGGGCCAGTCCACCGGGCCGCGATCGCCCTGTGTCAGCGGATCAGGCGGCCGCCATGTCTCCAGCGCGTCCCAGTCGGCGAGGGGATGCCCCGACACGATGCCCTCGAGCCCGTCGATGGGGAACTCCCATACACAGCCCCAGGCGTCCGTGATCGACGACCCGGGCGTGTAGATGACCTCCTCCTCCGCCAGCTTCGCGAAGTCGCGCTTGCCCTTCTCGAAGCCGGGGAAGAGGATCGGGTGCCTCGCGCAGACGTCCTCCAGCTCCCCCCGAAGCTGGTTCCACGTCGCGCCGGACAGGGCCACGGCGCACGGCA
>Ga0194112_10011354_pt1 | contig 11040 bp, 7 predicted proteins | sample TA2MahC400mmetaG_FD_146191 | JGI IMG/M metagenome (GOLD analysis project Ga0194112, IMG submission 146191) | Freshwater microbial communities from Lake Tanganyika, Tanzania - TA2015016 Mahale Deep Cast 400m | ecosystem: Environmental > Aquatic > Freshwater > Lake | place: Tanzania: Lake...
GATGCGGAAAATCACCGTCTGGAGGAGTTCCTGAAACCTGAGAATTCGGCTGCAATGAAAGAAGGCAACTTCCTTATGATTCTCAGGCGGTGGAATTCATATACACCTGCTATGGTAGAACGTCCGGAGGTAAGCAGAGGTGGTGGTTATTTCCTTGTGTGGAATGGGAAGGGGCTTGTTATTGACCCCGGCTTCAACTTTCTCCACAACTTTCGGGAAAGAGGTTTCCTCCTGCACGATATCGACGCCATATTGATAACCCACGCCCATATTGACCACTGCGTTGACTTAGAATCGTTGATGACTTTGCTTTATGAATACAACGAAAGGCGCTGTAAAAATGGTGAACCAACAAAAACCTTTCAACTCTTTATGAACAGTACAGCGATGAAGAAGTGTGCTGGCTGGCTTTCACTTCTACCTACTCTTTATGAAAACGTGCCTGCGGGAAGCAATGCAAAGGAAATTGAATTGGCGCGCGTGCATCCCATGGAGCCAGGAGATACCAAGCTTTTTCCGTGCAACGGTAGTCCTGTTCTCAAGTTCAAGATTACCCGGTGTAAACACAAAGAGGTGACAGGCAGTGGCTACGCTACGGGATTGATAGTCGAGCTGATAGAGGGTGGAAACGTGGTTAGTACGGTTATTTTCACTGGAGATACTGGCTGGGAGGATAATATTCAACAACAGTATGTCAACGGGTGTGACCTGCTGGTGGCACATCTTGGCGGCATACAATCACAGGAGATTTTCGGACAACCCTACAAATACCATTTAGGATTCATAGGCATTGTGCGCATGATACAGAATATCACCCCCAAGATGGTAGTGATTAGCGAATTTGGTGAGGAATTAGCTACCACCCGTAGTCGCATTGTGGATATGATTCGCCGAAGCGTCCGTCATAATAGATGTTTCAATGGGGACATCGGTACCAAGGTTAGTCTGCCTGAACCGGAACTGATGTGCTGGAATCAAGGATGTCTCAGATTAGCAGAACCGGAGGAAGTTCGTGAGCCAGGAGGAATTGTTAAATATCTGTGCTTACAACACAGGCTATCATAGGCATACAAGGAGTCAGTTATGAAAACTTATCGCGCTGCTGTCATCGGATGTAGTCGTATGGGAGGGTTCATCGACAATGAAGTCACAAACTATCCAGCTATCGTTTTACCTTACTCCCACGGAGCGGGTTTTTACGCTTCCGAACGAGTAGATTTAGTAGCCTGTTCTGATATGCGAACGGATGTGATGGAAGAATTCGGCAAACGGTATGAGGTTCCAAAAGAACGCCAGTACACAGATTATCGTGAGATGATAGCCAAAGAAAATCTGGATATCGTCAGCGTTGCGACACAGCCGGAACAGCGGGCGGAGATTGTAATCTACGCGGCGGAACACGGGGTAAAGGCTATCTATGCCGAGAAAGCGATGGCGGCGTCAATGGCAGAAGTAGACGCTATAGTTGAGGCTGTTGAACGACACGGAGTCTTTTTTAACCTTGGTACGAATCGCCGTTGGGAACCAGGTTTTGACAAGATAAAGGAAATTATCGACAGCGGTGAATTGGGTCGTCTAAGGACACTCATCATTTATGCAAACGGAACACTGTTCAATACAGCAAGCCACAATTTTGACCTGATACTTCGTTTGAATAGTGACCAACCAGTTTCCTGGGTCATGGCTCATTTGCCCGGAGGAGATTCTGCCATCGTCGGCGATGAGGTGCGTCAAGACCCAGTCGGACAAGGAATAATCCAGTTTGAAAATGGAGTAACAGCTTACGCTCTCCTTTCGCCGCGCGGCAGTGAATGGGAGGCAATTTGCGAAAAAGGGAGCCTCACGGCCTTAAATAACGGGATAGCCTGGCAACTCCGACGCCAAACGCCTCTTGGCGGACGATGGACTGGCCTCAAAACCGATAAATTTCCTCAGTTTGAAAAATCAAGCAGTACCGCAAACCTGATTCAGGATTTGGTTAATGCACTTGCTACCGGTCAACCAACACGCGGTGGCGTCCGAGTAGCTAAAGCCAGTACAGAGTTAATCTTCGCATTTATGGAATCTCATCTGCGCGGCGGTGCGCGGGTTAATCTGCCTTTGAAGGATGGTAAACTGCGGCTCAAAAGAGATGTATCTCCCAGACAACCGAGGTTTCAGGTTTGACTATGAGTAATGCGTAAAACGTAAAATGTAATGCGTAAAATTTGTAATGGTCAAAACCATTTTGCCGAAGATTATATTAACAGTAGCGGCGTTGCTCTGTTCGCTACGCTCAATGGTTTACTTCGTAAACCACTCTCGCCAGTTGTCCCCCCTACCAAAGGGGGGCAGGGGGGTTGTCCACTGAGGGACGACTCTACGAGACTGTCGCCGTATGTACGCAACATGCTATTGCCTAATACAGTAATGCGTAAAGTTATTACGTTTTCCTTTTTCTTCCTCTTATTTCTTTTGATGGAACTTTTCTTCCAACTTTTTCTTTAAGAAAGAAAAAGTTGACAAAAAGAAATAATTGGAGGATAAAAACTTTTCTTTCTTAAAGAAAAGTTTGGTTACGTTTCACGCTTTGTTGACCTGTAAAACCACGCAATAGGAAGTGAAATTAACCGCAGGTCGATGTAGCCCGGCTCCACATCGAATCGCATGAGCGAAGTGAACTTGGGATAGTGCATGTAGGTTAGAAAAACTCGGTCGCCGACGAAGGTAATGCTGGTGTAGCAGTAACCATGATATTCGCTTTGCTCTACCAATTTGAGATTTCTCCACGTTTTTCCACCATCGCTTGAGATAGCTGATGTCAGAGGTGTGCGCCCGTTGAAGCCATACGTGAAGATAGCCAGCACATCCTCCCCTCCAAAGGAAGGGCAAAGGTGGGTAGGAATGCGTTTTATTGCCGCTGGAGAACAGGTTCCGACGAGGGGAGAAAGTTCAGGTTTTGTCCAGGTCTCGCCCCAATCATCCGAATAGGAAAAAAATTGACCGCCTGCGATACTGCGCATCGTCATCAGCAATCGACCATTGTATAACTCTGCAATGCTCGGTTCGTTTACATTTTGTCCTCGCTTCTGCGACTCCGTAAGCCCTGGGTCGGGGACATGCTCACCGGCTTGCCATGTGTAGCCATCGTCATCAGAATAAAGGCAATATGGCCAGCGAATGCCGTCAATGTACTCCCGACAGGATAGCGCAATGCGTCCGTTACTGAACATGCGCAAACAAGCATTGTTCGCGACGTGTCTGTTCCTTGTCGCGGGCGTGATTTGCACCGGTTCACTCCAGGTCTTCGCATCATCATGTGACCGGCGCAATACCATACCTTTGGTTGACATTCCTGGGAGTTGGTCATAGTAAGCCAATAAGAGTTCACCGTTCTTGTTGTAAAGCAGACTGGCGGACATTACGTTGGTACCGTATTCATCCATTACTACAACTTGCGGGTTACTCCACGTTCTACCGCCATCTTTAGAGATTTTCGCCGCTAACCTCGCCGGCGAACCATCCCATCCTGTTCCTGCATAATAATCTGACCAAATCGCGTATAAGCTCCCGTCTCTGAGTTGAATCAAGTCACCTTCGCTCATTCGTGGCTTTTGAGGCGTAGCTTCGCAGAGCATAGTGCAGATGGCGTCGTCTTCTGGGCGAATATCCTCAGGCCCAGCCGGGATTTCCGCTGGATTATCGGGATAAGGATAAGCATTGAAAAAGATATAACGATATTCCGAAATAACCTCTTCGCCGCCTGCTTTATCCTGTCCGCTACCGAATCGCATTTGAAATTTGGGAGGATAGATATCATGTTCAAAGCTGCTTCTAATGTCGCCATTGATAATCACATTGAGGATATTGGAGTTCATAACGAGTCTAACCTCAAACCAATCATCAGCAAGAGGAATTGCCGTGAAGCAATAGTCGCGCCAATATCCTTTCTGTTTGACCTTCATATACCAAACTACCTGTCCGTCCTCTTGCTTATTACACCAAATTTGCCATGGGCCATTAGCAGGACAAACGAACTGAAACTTTCCTCCATATACGTGACGGTCTGGACTTTTCCCACGCCAGGCAGCATACAGCGGCAAGTGGTCGATTGAATAATCTATGGGTTCTTCCCAGAAATTGGGAGTTACATAAACATGCTGAACACCTTGTTCACCGCTGGCTTTCGCCCGGAATAGTTTACCCGGCAACTCACACCTATCCTGGGGAGTAAAAATCCCATAAGCCCAATAGTTGGGAATAGTGAAGAGGCAATTGTAACCTTTGACTAAACCAGTACCAGCAGTTTTTTTGTTCAACACTTCTACACGCCATGGGTAATTGCTGGATTTGCTCTTTTCTATCATATTTATCACCTGAAATCAGTAGCATAGAAACCGAGTTTTTCCCAAAAACTCGGTTCATGAGTTAAAATCTATATCCCACTTGACGGATTGCCCTCGCCAAAAACCCGTTTTCTTGGAGAAAACGGGTTTTTTAATATTTTGCTGACACGCTTTGCCATTGCTATAATTGTAAGGATGGGTGGATTGCCTAAAGAGTTGGGGAAGAGTGTAGCGTCAGCGATGTAGAGATTTTCTGGAAGCCTGCTATGATGAAACGACTCCGCCTCCTGTTCTGTCAATGGCAACATACCACCGGGGTGTCCGGCGTTGATAGTACCAAGGAAAATGCTCTCCTCCTTTGCTCCGAGTCGATGGAGAATCTCTTTACATAGTTCAACCCCTTCGTTCAGCCTTTCCTTATCTTGAGCGGTGAGGGTTTTTCTTATCCTATTGTCTGAAATGCTTCCCATATTGGCGTCGGCTAATTTAATCATGAGGCTCAAAATGTCTCTGGCAGGATATTTCCATGCCCTGTTAAAAAAGAAGCTCAAGTAGTCAAAGTAGGGAGATAAAATAAAATGTTCCTTCTGCACAACAAATGGCATGGGTATCTCTTCGTATTGCTGGCTTTCATTCCACTGCGTGGCCACACATAAAACCGGGTCAACAAATAATTTCTGTTCACAGGCAATGCCCGAATTTTGCAAGATGACAGGGGTTGCCAGTCCTCCCGCAGTTAAGATAACAAAGTCAGCGGGGTAAAACTTCCGAACCCATCCCTTTTTGGCCTGTACACCGGTTACTCTTCCGTCCTTGACGACAACCCGTTCAACCCGGCATCCGGTAACGAGCTGAGCTCCTCCAGCGAGGGCTATCTCCAAATATTGCCGGCTGTCCCATTTCACACCGTGAGAACACCCCAGAACACACCGGCCACAATGGATACAGCGAACATAATTTCCCATTTTGGGTGTCGGTTGGGGGGAAAGGTTCATTTCCTGGCATATCTCAAACAGTCGTCTGGTGGTATTCCGCCATCGCTTCTGATGTTCAGTGGTGATGGGGATTTCTCGATAGATTTCTGCAAACTCATCATCCAGATTGATTCCCAATGCTTTCAAAGCCTCATCCATTCGCAGGGCATTGCCTGTGCAAAGAGTTGTTGTCCCTCCCAGGCCGACACCATTCACAAGAATCATCTCTTCCACTTTTCTGATTCTCATGGGCGGGAAGAAAAGTTGAATCTCCCTTTCATCGAAAAGCAACCCGGTTTTTTTCAACGTTTCCAATGTCGGTAACTTCAGCGAAAAAGGATGAAACTCCTTCCCCGCCTCTAAAATGGTCACATCGAATTTGCCCTGAAGCTCTTTGGCAACGGTGGCGCCGCCAGCGCCGCTACCGACCACGATAACTTTTTTCACAGTGGACCCTCCTTGACGACAAAACTGGCTCTACAACACTCCTGACCTTCGGTAATCCTTTGATAAAATGTGAGCCGGCCACCTCCCGACAGGCCTGCTACTACTCCTTCGTCTAACGAAGAGATGACCTGACATACTTGACTGGAATAGAACCTGCTGAAAAAGCACCGGCTGATGGTAACCTCGCCTTGCACGCTACCCCGAAATTCAATCCCCAGAATGCGGTAGAGTATTTTGCCCATGGACATCACTTCTTCTATCCTTGTAATACGGAAACTTTTCCTGAGCTCTTGACCCAATTGATACGCATTTTGATACAATTGGCTTTTGAGCGCCTGCAGGTCACGCCCGTGCTGTATCGCTTCTTCAACTTTCTCTTTTGTAAATAACGCATACTGTAGCAAGCACTCACGAAAAGGGAGTCTTTTTATTGGTGGAGTCTCGCACCCGAAGGCCAGAGCAGTGCAGGTGAATAATTTTTTCAACGCCTTCTTCTTGATAAACGCTGGGATATGAAACTGCCGTATTTTCAACAGTAAACTCATCTTGCAATGCCTACAATGCGTAAAACGTAATACGTAATGCGTGATAATCTTTCATCACGTTTCACGCATCACGTATCACGTTTCATCCCTCCCTCTCAACCTCGCCCATGCGTAGGACGCACTCTGGAGAGGGGCAGCCGCCGTATAGTGCCAAAAGGACATCTTGCAACCGTCGGGCAAGCGCCTGCCGCTTCAGCTTCAAATTCGCTGTCAAGTCTCCGTTCTCAATGGAGAGGTCATTAGCCAGGATTGCCCAGCGCTTCACCTGTTCCGGATGGGACAGGCGAGCGTTCACTTCCACGACGCAACGATGAATGGCTTCCGCCAACACCTCGTTGCAGTGGCCTTTCTCAACCCACAAGAGGGCGGCGCAGTATGGCATGCCCTCGCCCACAAGCATCACCTCGGAGACGTCAGAAATCTCCCGCAACATCGCCTCGACCTTTGCCGACTGTATGTACTTACCGTATGAAGTTTTGATAAGTTCCTTCTTGCGGCCGTTGATGACGAGATTGCCCTCTCTGGTCAGATGGCCGGTGTCACCCGTGAGGAGCCAGCCATCCATGAAGGGAGGGGAAGCGTCCTCATCGAAGTAGCCTGCTGTTACCTGGGGGCCACAGACCATCACCTCGCCGTCCTCGGCCACCCGCACCTGGGTGTTAGGGAGAGGCTCGCCTACTGTCCCTACTCTGTTGGCACCAAGGCGGTTTATCGTCACCAGCGGCGCTTCGGTAAGTCCGTAAGCGTTGTGAACCTCGATGCCGAGTTCTTGGAAGGCACGCAAGACATCCTCCCGCGGGGGCGCGGAGCCCACGAGAAGCCAGGCACATTTGTCGAGGCCTGCTCTCTTCAAGAGACTCCGCCGGAGCAGCCGCCGCAGCAACCGTTTCTTTAAGCCCTCTTTACATCTCAAGTACCACTTGCCCATCCTGTTCTCTTTTAGCGCCTCCCACAACTTCTCGTAGAAGCGGGGCACGGAGAAGAATATTGTCGGCCTCACACGGGGCAACGTGCGCTGGAGAGCCCTGAAGTCTTCGAGGAAGTATATATCCACCGGGGCGGGGATGTAGTAGGGCGAGTACGTCCCCAGAATGCCCTCCACCACGTGGTTCATGGGAAGGAAGGAGAGGTAGGAGGCGCAGCTATTTCTTAACCTCCACGGCAACAGGGAAACCAATGACTCCGCCATCCACCGCAGATTCTCGTGCTTGAAGATGACGCCTCTGGGCCGGCCGGTAGTGCCCGATGTGTACCGGAGCGTTGCAACATCACCGAAGTCCACAGGTGCATTTATGGGTCCCTTGGTGTTCGTCCCCAGGGCCAGAAACTCATCCCAGGTCATGACTTTTCGGGGCAGGCCCTCAGGAATAAGAGAACGGCAAAAAGAGACCACTGGTAACTCTGGCGCAACTTCCCCTATCTTCTCCAGCAGCTTCGGCGCGCCCACCAGAAGTAGCCGCGAGCCACTCATCCTGATGATGTCGTCCACCTCGGCAGTGGGGCTGGTATAGTAAAGTGGGACGCTCACCGCCCCAACCAGGCCGATGGCTACGTCTAAAGTGAGGTAGCGGGTGCTGTTGAGCCCTACCAGCGCGACACGGTCACCGGGGCGGATGCCCATAGAGCGCAACGCTCCCATAGCCGCGAGCACGTCCCGGCGCACATCGGCGGCGCTACGTGTTATGACCTTTCCCTCCACCACATCGTGGTAGGTCACAGGTCGACTTCTACTCTCCAGGCGGAAGATGACCTGCTCATGAACAGTCCGGTCCGACCTGTGCAAGAAGCCCATGTAGACTGCGTAATCAAGGAGGGGTGGAATGAGCTCGCGCCATTTCATCTCATACGTGCCCAGAAGTTGGTCAACGTTGTCCCGCAGAAACTGCCGGCGCTCACTGAAGTAGGGCATGAGAGAAATGAGAGCGTCGAGGATGCTTCTCTCCTTATGCCACAACGACCGCTGAAACCAGTACATCCCCCGTATCACAGACACAGGCAACGGCACAAACAGGGGCGAGGCCAACTGTAAGCCGAGGCGCTCCCTGGCCCAATCCCGCACCAACCGCACAAGTTCACCCGCCGTGGGCAATGACTCGTACGGCGCGGTCAGATGGAAGTTTATCCCTTCCGCACCAGGCTCGAAGGTGAGGCGCACGACCGCCTCCGCCACGTAGTTTACCGGGATGAGGTTCACGCGTAGGGCAGAGCTCATAGGCAAGACTTTGAGTTTACCCGTGAGATAGAGCCGCAGGGGGAAATACAGGGTGTTGAAGTTTTTGATGGCGCCCGTGCGCGAATCGCCGACTATCATCCCAGGGCGGAAAACCGAGATGGGCAACTCGGACCTGGCTTCCTGCACCAACATCTCACCCTCATACTTGCTTCGCTCGTAGGCGCTCGAGAAGCCGAACTCGTCGGTGAGGGCATCTTCAGGCGCAAGCCCTTTCCGACCTCCAGCCACATATGCTGTGGAGACGTGTGAGAAACGCGCAATGCCGTGTTCCTTATTGGCGGCGCGGGCAAGTTCCAGCACATTCGTCGTCCCCTGGACATTGGTCCTACGCAGTTCTTCGATGGGAGCATTGACGCGCAAATCTGCCGCCGTGTGTATAATGTGAGTAATCCTACGAACCAGGTCATCGTAGTCACCTTCGTCGAGGCCAAGGCGAGGCGAAGCGACATCGCCGCAGAGAACTTCAACCCTTTCCCCGATAGCGCCCGCCAGTTCAGGCCAGTCCCACCAGGAGCGAAACAGCCGTCGCTCCGCGGCTTTCCTATCTTCAGTTCGCACCAGGGCTACGATTGTGTGGTCTGTGTCATTGAGGAGACACCGAGCAATTTGGGAGCCCAGGAATCCCGTCGCACCGGTGAGAAGAATCACACTGCTCATAATACTACCTCCCATTCTCAAAATGCCTACATTGTCTACAATGCCTACATTGCCTACAATGTGAAAGGCCACGAAAGGTCACTTCCCCCTTTGGAAAAGGGGGAAGGGGGATTTAAACTCCACTCATACGCATCAGTTTAAAAAGCCCGAGGCTGAAGCCGTCGGGCTTAGAGAACAAAGCCTTGCAGGCTAGTACAGGTCGGCGCAAATTGTTGACCCCACTCTCAATATTGCAAATGAGCCAATAGGCAAAGGAAAGGCTAAAAGCTAAAGGTAAAAAGAAGAAAAGCTTACTTTTAGCCTTCAGCCTTTAGCTTTCAGCCTTCTTCTACTTTGCCCATTTGCGTGTTTGCAAATTTGCAGGATAAACGAGGGTTAAGAACTTCTGCTGACCTGTACTAGAATATAGCCCCAGCGGGGCTGTATTTTGTTTTCTGCTCATTGATTTTGTGTAATCTACTCTCTTTTTAGTCCATAGGACTTTGCTCTTTCAACACGACGGCTTCAGCCTCGTGCTTGTGAGCCTGCACAAAGGCACTCAATAATTCGCGGTTGCGCCTCGTTTTTGCCATGTACGCAGCATAGCCCTGGCATAGGGCATCTTTGACCAAATCTGGGTGTGCAAGAAGCTTCTCCACACGGTCTTTGAGTGCCTTGAACATTTCATCGGCCTCGTATCTAAGGTGCTTTTTGGGAGAGTATGGCTTGATGAAGAATTCGTCCTTCAAGCCTATTTCGCTGTAAATGGTTTTGAGCCTTAAATCATGTCCCACGGCCACTTGAGGCATCTGGCTGGCCATGGAGAGCACACAGGCATGGTACCTGGAAGTTACAAGCAGCTCGAGATTCCGTAGAAGTATTGTCATCTGAGAAGCGTTGTATTCCCGAGACGAGAACACCCGTGCCCTGTTGGCATGTGTCATACGGCTATGAATCATGCCGGCGAGCGGCTCGTCCAACTGTTCCATGCAGATTAGCGCGATAGACTTATCGTGCTCCGCAACGATGCTATCGGCAAGAGCCGCGTAGCCGTCCGCTAAAGCCTCAGTGGCGCGGCGGCGCTCCGTTGAGCGAGAGTAATAGTATGGCCATTTGTAGCAATCCTCTTGACGGCCCCAGAGGCGCACCACCACTGGCCACAGATAAAAGTCCACCACAGCGAGACCCACCACGCCTGTGGCCGCCTCGGGCCAGACCCGTTGGGGCCAGCCCTCGTCCGTGCTGTCTGTGCGAAAGCTGAAGGCGTTGTCGGCCGTCACCTCGATGGGCGCGGTTACTCCCAAGGACCTGAGGCGGTCAGCGGCGGCCTGGGTCCGGGTGATGATGAGGTCAGTCTTATTCGCCTCTCTGCGGACGCAGCGCTGGTTGAAGGCGCATAGCTCTCCCGCATCGACCGCGTAAGCTAAGCACGGCTTGCCCATGGCGTGGGCGCATCTCGTCGCCCACAGAAAAACCCACAGCAGGGCAGAAGTCCATGTGTCCATATAGCAACTGCCCTCCACCAAAAGGATTAAGTCATGTTCCTTCACAAGTCTCCGGATGGCGAAGAAGTATATCGAAGGGATAGGTACGATGCGAAGGTTCGGGCCTTCCTTGATGTACCGCCGTAGGTTAGCCTCGTTAAGGGTAGGAACGGTAATGAGCGCACTTTCCCCCAGCACGGCGCGCACGTCCTCAATGATAGCCAGGAGCCGTGCTTCAGCCCCCGTGTTGTTGGCGCCGTTGTAGCCGACGAGGAGAACTTTGAACCCATCTTTATTTGTAACGGTTTGCGATTTCATAAGATTAACTTCTTTCTTTTGAGAACCTTGAAAAGGCTCAGAACCTTTTCAAGGTTTTATTGCATTCATAACACACCG
>Ga0194112_10011357_pt1 | contig 11038 bp, 11 predicted proteins | sample TA2MahC400mmetaG_FD_146191 | JGI IMG/M metagenome (GOLD analysis project Ga0194112, IMG submission 146191) | Freshwater microbial communities from Lake Tanganyika, Tanzania - TA2015016 Mahale Deep Cast 400m | ecosystem: Environmental > Aquatic > Freshwater > Lake | place: Tanzania: Lake...
GGGCCTGCCCAACGAGATCTTGAACCCGATGGTCATGCGTCTCGGGATGAGGTTCCAGATCTGAGGCCGCTTTAGCTCCCCGCGGAAGCTCGAGCCCCCGCCGCCTCCGGGCGGCGGGGGCTTTTTTGTTGCCCGGCGGGCCGCCTCTCGATATAATGGCCCCGCGGAAAGGTGAGACATCAAGCGCGGCCCGTCGTGTCCCTGAGGCAGCTTGCCGGCTATCTTTGCTTGTTCACCCTCCTGGCCTTCTTTTTCGCCCTCGGGCCCTATTTCCTGGCCCACCGAAAATCGACGGGACCGGTGAATTTTTGGGTTCACTTTCACAACTACGGAATCCGCTACATTCCCTGGGGATTCCTCGTCCCGGTCGTGGTTTTCATGGCCAGGCAGTTTTCGTTGATAGGGAAAGACTGGCCGTACAGCGCCGTCGTCCATCTGGCCGCCTCCATCTCTCTGGTTTTCCTCCATCTCGCCGCGGCCGTCCTCCTGAACAGGGCCCTTCTCGCCGCCGGCCTCCGCCACCTCCCGGTCCTCTCGTTCTCCGAATTCGCGGCCGCCCACTTCAACCAGGGGCTTCTGTCCTACTGGCTGATCGCCGCGGTCGCGATCAATATCGATTCCTACCGAAAATTCCGCGACCGGGAGATCCGGACCTTGGAGCTCGAGGCCCAACTCGTCAAGGCCCAGATGCAGTCCCTGAAAGTGCAAATCAACCCCCATTTTCTTTTCAACACCCTCCATCTCGTCTCGGGCCTGGTCTATCGGGACCCGAAAGAGGCCGACGCCGTCTTGGCCCGTCTGGGCCGCCTGATCCGTTCCCACATGGAGCTTTCCGAAGACCAGGAAATCCCGATGGAATCCGAAATGGCCCTTCTCAACGCCTATACGGACATCATGATCCGCCGATTCGGAGACCGGCTCAAGGTCGCTCTCCGTCTCGATGAGGAGGTCCGGAATGCCCTCCTGCCCTGTTTTCTCCTCCAACCCTTGGTCGAAAACTCCATCCGCCACGGGATCGGCTCGAGAATCGAAGGGGGGAAAGTCTGGCTCGAAGCCGGGCGCGAAGGGGAATCCCTGGTCCTACGGGTGGCCGACGACGGCGTCGGGTTCTCCGATGTCGCCGCCGTCTCCGACATCCGAGGCACCGGCCTGGCCAACCTCCGGAAACGCCTCGAACTGATCTATGGAGACCGCCAAACGATGACCCTCGGCCATCGTCCCGGAGGCGGGGCCGAAGTCGTGATCACTCTTCCCTTCCGCGAAGGGGCCGAAAACGAATCCGAAGGAGGCTCCCGCTGACCATGGCCCTGCGCGTTTTCATCGTCGAGGACGAGGACGTCGCCCGGATGAAAATCCGCGACCTCCTCCTCCGCGAGGGCGATGTCGAGGTCGTCGGCGAAGCGGCCGACGGTCCCGAGGCGGTCCGAAAAATCCAAGCCTCGAAACCCGACCTCCTCTTCCTCGACATTCGGGTCCCCGGCCTGGACGGATTCGAGATCCTCGAGGCCCTCGACCTCGACACCCGCCCGGCCGTCGTTTTCACCACGGCCTATCACGACTATGCCCTCAAGGCGTTCGAGTGCCACGCCCTGGACTACCTCCTCAAGCCCTTCGATGGGGAGCGTCTCCATCGGGCCCTCGACCACGTCCGGCGGAATCTCCCGGCGGCCTCGGAGGCTTTTCAGCGGTTGGTCCGGATCCTCCGGTCCATGCCGAGGGAGGCCGGGTACCGGTCCCGGTTCGCCGTTCCGGCCAAGGGCCGGATCTACTTCGTCGAAGCCGACGAGGTCGAGCGAATCGAGGCGGCCGGCAATTACGCCGCCCTCCATACCCCCTCGGGCGAACACCTCCTCCGGATCCCTCTGGGAGAACTCGAGAAGTCCCTCGACCCGAACGTCTTCGCCCGGGTCCACCGCTCGACGATCGTCCGTCTCGACCGGATCCATGAAGTCAGGCCGCTGCTTCGGGGAGGAGCGGCCCTCAGCCTCAAGAGCGGGGCCAAAATCATCGTCAGCCGTCAATACTACAAGTCGTCAATCGACCGGATTCTCAAGGGCCGGGCCTAGACGACCCGTACGTTTTCCGGATCAGGGGATTGAGGCGGGTCAAAAACTCGTAGGGGGACTGGCCGGCCCGGGCGGCGGCCTCGACGGCGGTGATTTCGTCCGCCCCATCGCGCCCGACGAGGGTGACGACGTCCCCGACCGCGGCTCCCGGGACGTCGGTGAGGTCGATGACGATCATATCCATCGTCACCGTCCCCAGGACGCGGGCCCGGCGGCCGCCGACGAGAACCTCTCCTCGGCGCGAAAGGCTCCGGGGGAAGCCGTGCCAGTACCCGACCGGACAGACCCCGACCCGGGAGTCTTGGACGAGGCGTTCGCTCAGATCATAGCCGACCCCGGCTCCCCGCGGCAGGGATTTGACCTCCGAAACGAGCGTCCTCCAAGCCAGGATGGGCCGGAGGTCGAGGCGTCCGCCGAAGGATTCCCTCATCTTCGACGACGGCCAGAGCCCGGCCAGGCCGATCCCGACCCGGACCATGTCGTAATGGGCCTCGGGATGGAGAAGCGCTCCGGCCGTGGCGCAGGCGTGGCGGAGCGGACGAAAGCCGACCGCGGAGATGTCCGCGGCGGCCTTCTCGAACGCCTCGACCTGGAGGCGGGTCGTGGACGTGTCCTCGGGGTCCTTGGCCCGGGCGAAATGGGTGTAGACACCCTCGACCTTCAAGGACCGGGCCCGCTCCCGGAGGAGGCCGACGAGCCGGGACATATCCGCGGGCAGAAATCCCTGGCGGTGAAGGCCCGTGTCGATCTTGAGATGGATGCCGAGGCGCTCCCGGAACGGCGAATCGAGGAGGGCGGCCAGGTTCTCGAAACTCGAGATCGTCAGACGGACATCTCCCCGGACGGCTTCCTCGAAAAGCGAGGGCAGGGTGTAGCCGAGGACGAGGATCGGGGTTCGAATCCCGACCTCCCGGAGGGTCGCGGCCTCGACAATCGAGTCGACCCCGACCCAGTCCGCCCCCAGCCGCTCAACGGCCGGGACGAAATCGTACAGCCCGTGGCCGTAGGCGTTCGACTTGGCCACGGCCATCAATCGGCAGGCCGGCGGGAGGAGGCCCCGGAAAATCCCCAAATTCCGGGCCAGGGCCCCGGTGTCGACTTCGATCCAGGTTCGCACGCGGCGCGGCTCGGTCACAGGCCGATTATTCCGTCCCGCCCCGGCTTCTGTCAAGACCGAAGGCGGCTCAGTCCGGGAGTTCGGCCCGGATCAGAGGCGGCGAACGGCAAGCCGGCCAGGTCGGCGGCCGGAAAACGTTTGTCGTCGGAAAGCCTAAAGCCGTCATAGGCCCCCGGGAACTCGCTCATGACGTAATACGTTTCTTCGCCTCCCGGGACGACGAGGCTGATGACCAATCCCTTGTCCCGGGATTCCCGGACCCAGGCGTCGTCCCACCCCTTCTTCCAGCGCTGCATGGCGATCTTCCGGCTTTGGCCTTCCGAGGTCACGACGACGTATTTTCCGTCCCGCCAGCGGGCGTGGGTGATCCGCTGGCCGGCGTCCCATTGCGTCTTGATGAACTCGGCCGGCCACTTGTCATGGATCCAATAGTTCTGGGAGCCGTAGCCGCTGTTCTTGGTCATGACGACGAACCAGTTGTCGGGGACGACGCCCAGCTCGGTGATCCGATAGCCCTCGTCCCATTTCTTTTTGACCTCGTCCTGGGGAAAATCCTTCGCATAGACGTAGGATTGGGCCTCGTTGGCGAGCTTCGATAGGACGAGGAGGATCCCGTCGTTCCCGGCGGCGACGGAGGTGATGGAGTACTCCCCGTTTTTCCAGTAGGGATCGTCCTTGAGGTATTCGACGGCCTCGGCCAGGCCGGGGAACTGGAGAAACTTCTGGCCGCGGTGAATATCCCATGGCCTTCGCTCGAGCCGTCGCGGGCGACCTGGTTGGCCCCGGTGGCGAAGGCGATCAGCGTCCCCCTGGCCTCCATCAGGGCCAGTCCGTCTCCGCCGGCCCGGGAGCGGGCGTAGGGATTCGTCCGACAGGCGTCCAAAACCAGGATTTTGACCCGGGCCCGCTGGGACAGCCTCTGGATTTCGTTGGCGCTGATCGCATGGAGGCGCAAGGATTCGACGGAATCTCCGTCATAGATTTTTTGCCGGGTCGCGTCCTCGAGAAACGTGACCGTAAAGCCGACGTCCTGGAGGGCCCGGCCGATGGCCCGGGCATCGTTCAGGCAGGCCCGGAGAGGCGAATCCGGATAGGCATTGTTGCCGACGACGATCGCGTACCGCCTCCCGGGGTTCCCTTGCCGTCCCGAGGCCGAAAATTTAGCGCCCGAGAGAAGAATGAGGAGGAGGACGCCGGCGATGACTCCGGGGTTGCGTCTCTTCATGGGAAACCGCCTTCTTCTGAGAAGATAGCCGGAGACCGGCCGGCTGTCAAGGCGGCCCGTGTCTTGGCGAGGAGACCTCTTTTTACGTTTTTTTGACAATTCTTTTTCCCGCCGATGACACATCCTCCCGCCCGAACGCGTACCTTGACGGCGACCGATGAATCCGAGGAGGATGTCATGACCAACAAAATCGGAACGATGCTCTTGGGTCTGGCCGCCTTGGCCCTGGCCGCCGTCCCGGCCGGGCCGGCCGCTCAAGCCGGAGGGCCCGGCGGGGGGACGATCCCCGCCCTCATCCGGGTTCTCGACGTCGGGCGGCCCGTCCACCACAACGGCCTGACGATCGTCCCCGTTTACGCCCGGAAGATCGCCGATGGGACGGACTACACGACCCTCGAGGAGGCGGTCAAGCTCAAATGGGTCGAGATCACCGAAGTCGAGGGCGGCCGCGTCCCTCAGGCCAAGATCTCCAACCTCTCCAAGCACGTCCTCTTCCTCATGGCCGGCGAAATTTTGAGCGGGGCCCGCCAGGACCGGATCCTGGCCCAGGACGTTCTCCTGAACCCCGGCACCCGGGACCTCGTCGTCCCCGTCTTCTGCGTCGAGCAGGGGCGCTGGACGCCGGCCTCGATGGGCTTCACGAGCAAGGCCAACCTCGGGACGGCCTCTCTTCGGGCCAAGGCCGTCGCCCAAGCGCCCGCCGCCCAATCGCGGATCTGGGAAGAGGTCCAGGCCCAGAACGAAAAGCTGGACGTCGCCGCCGGAACGGGGGCCTACCAGGCGGCCTTCGATAAGAAGGAAAATCAGGAGGCCATCGCCGCGATCGAGCGCAAGATGACCGAGGATTTGCGCTTGGCCGAGGACACCGTTGGGGTCGTCATCGGCCTCGGAGGCCGGATCGTCAGCGCCGACACCTTCGCCAACCCCCGCCTCTTCAAGAAGCAGTGGCCGAAAATTCTCAAGGCCTCCGCCCTCTCCTCCCTGCGGGACGGAAAAACCGGCCGGATCGGGCAGGGCGAAGCGGCCGATTTCCTGAAAGGCCTGGCCGGCAAGGAATTCCGGAGGAAAGCCGCCCTCGACCTCGGATATGAACTCGAAGCGAGCGATGCGACCGTTCTGGCCAAGGCCCTCGTCCACAAAGAGGCCGTCATCCACTTCGCCGCCTTCCCCCAGGAAGACGGGGGCAAGGGCTTCGAAGCCCCGGAACAGAGGATTCCGGTCATCCGCGATTTCGTCCAACGGATCCGCTAGTCCGGACAGCCGGCTTGCATCGGGATGGAGAGCGTGGGATGATAGACAAGGCGATGCGGGCTAAGCTCTCGACTCGGCTGAAGGTCCTGTTCATCGGGGCCGTCATCCTGCCGGCCGCCTTCCTCTCCGTCCTCGCCGCCCGGGCCATCAACCGGGAGGAAGCCTACGTCGAGAAGCAGACCGCCCAGACGCTCTCGGCCGAGCTCGTCCATGTCGTCGGTCTGGTCAACGCCGGACTCGAGGCCGTCGGCGAAGAACTCGGCCGGACCGTCCCCGCCGTCTGGTCCGACCCGGCCGACTCCTTCCGGCAATGGAAGGGGGCCTCTCCCCTCGTCCGGACGCCTTTCCTCGTCTCCCCGAAATTCGAGATCCTCTGGCCGAAGCTGTCGGCCTCGGCCTCGGAGGACGAAATTTTCTTCCTCAACGCCAACCGCGAGTTCGTCTCGAACGTCAAGGAAATCCCCGTTTACCAGAACATCGTCCTGGCCTACCGCGACGAGATCGCGGCCCAGACGGCGGCCCCGGTCCGGGACCGGACCGCGCCCGGGAGCATAAGCCTCGGCGGGGCCGGCCTCGGGACGGTGAAGGCGGAGGCCGAGGCCATGGAGAAAGACGCGTCCTCCGGGATGGAGGCCGCGAAAGTCAGCCGGAAAATCGACGCCGCCGCCAAGCCGAGCCCGGCCCCGCCGGACTACGTCCAAACCCAACAGGCCTTGAAAACGTTCGTTGAAAACGAGAGTCTCCGCCAGCAGGTCTACCAGGAAGCCCAGCTCCGGGGCCAGGACCCGGTCCGGAGAACGGTCAGCCCGAGCATCGGCCAAGCCCGGGAAGATGCGGCCGACCGTCCCGAATCCATCTACATCTCCGAGCCGAAAAAATTCGAGGCGATCATCGCCGGGCGGGATTCGGGGCTGATCCCCCGCTTCCTGGGGGAAGACCTCCGTCTCCTCTTTTGGAAGAAGGAATCCGACGGCCGGATCGCCGGCTGCGTCGTCGACCCGGAGGCCCTGAAGAGCCGGTTGTTGAGCCGGCTTCCGGAAGCCTATTCCCCCTCCCGGGTGCTCGCCGTCCTCGATGAGAACGGCCGGCCGCTGACCGCCCCGGCCGGGGACAGCTCCCGCGACTGGCGCCGGCCCTTCGTTTCCCGCGAAATCAGCGAGCTTCTCCCTCGCTGGGAAGCCGCCTCCTACCTCGCCGACCCGGGGCTCATCCGCTCCCGGGCCCACGTCACGGCCGTCATCCTCTGGGCTCTCGTCCTGACGCTTCTCATCTCCATCCTCGCCGGGGGGTCCCTCGTCCTCAAGACCGTCGGGAGCGAGATGGACCTCGCCCGGAAAAAGACGACCTTCGTGACGAACGTCTCCCACGAGCTCAAAACCCCCTTGACCTCGATCCGGATGTTCGCCGAAATGCTCAAGGACGGCCGTCAACCCGACCCCGCCCGGCAAGGTCAATATCTCGACCTCATGGTCTCCGAGACGGACCGCTTGACCCGCCTGATCAACAATGTCCTCGATTTCTCCCGGCTCGACAAGGGGCGGCGGCCCTACGTCCTCAAGCCCCTCGAGGCGGGCCGTCTCGTCACGGAGATCGTCGAAGGCCAGCGCGTCCGGCTCGAGCCCAACGGCTTCATCCTCGGACTCCGGACGCCGGCCGGGCCGGTCTTCGTCCGGGGCGACGAGGAAGCCTTGAAACAGGCCGTGCTCAACCTCCTCTCCAACGCCGAAAAATACTCGGAAGGGAGGAAGGAGATCGAGGTCGAAGTCGATCTCGCCGCCGACGAGCGGTCGGCGTTCGTCCGAGTCCTGGACCGGGGGATCGGCATCGCCCCGGCCCACGCCAAGAAGGTCTTCCAGGAATTCTTCCGGGCCGACGACTCCCTGACCAGCCGGACCAAGGGAACGGGGCTCGGCCTGCCCATCGCCCGCCGCATCGTCCGGGACCACGGCGGCGAGATCGCCTACGCCCCGCGGGAGGGAGGAGGGAGCGTCTTCACCATCCGGCTGCCGAGGAGCGAAGGGCCATGACCAAGGAGAAAATCCTCGTCGTCGAGGACGACCCGGCCATCCTGACCGGTCTCGTGGATCTCCTGCGCGGCGAAGGCTACGAGGTCGAGGCGGCCGAGGACGGAAAGAAAGCCCTTCTGGCTTACGGCCGGGGACGGCCGAACCTCGTTCTCCTCGACATCATGATCCCCAAAAAGAGCGGCTACGACGTCTGCCGCGAAATCCGGGCCAACGACAAGCGGACGCCCATCCTCATGCTGACCGCCAAGAGCCAGGAAGTCGACAAGGTCGTCGGCCTGGAGCTTGGCGCCGACGACTACGTCGTCAAGCCTTTCGGGGTCTCCGAGCTCCTGGCCCGGGTCCGGGCCCTTCTCCGGAGGGGGCGGAGAAAAGAGGAGCCGGAAGACAAGGGCCCCATCGTCTTCGGCGACGTCCGGATCGACCCCCGGACCCACGAAGGAACGAAGGCCCGGCGGCCGGTCGCCTTCACAGCCAGGGAGATCAAGCTCCTCCAATATTTCCTCCGCCGCGAAGGGGAGGTCATCGAGCGCTTCGACGTCCTGGAGGCCGTCTGGGGGATGCGTTACGAGGGGACGACTCGGACGCTCGACCAGCACATCGCCAAGCTCCGCCGGAAAATCGAGGACGACCCGGCCGAGCCGAAGCACATCCTCACCGTCCACGGCGCCGGCTACAAATTCCGGCGAGATCCTTGATCTCCCCGACGCTGTAATTCCGTAACGAATATCCGCCTAACAAACCGACCTTAAGCGACAGGCCATTTGGATTCCCGATTCGTTTTTCAGCGCCACTCCCCTTTTTTCACATCGAGAGACAGATGTGTTATTCGCCTAATATGGCCTCGATGACTTCTTCTCTCGTTTTCCCCAAATGCGCGGCGATATCTTTGATGATGTTGTTTAGCGTTCCAACTCTTAAACAACGGTGATCCGGAATCGTCACATGATGATCGGATTCACCTTTTTTCGTAAGCCGTATATGGCTACCTGTTTGACGAGAGACGAAATATCCGAAGAGGCCGAGAAGGCGGGCCAGTTCGCGGCCGCCAATGTCACGCGGAATTTTCATAATGTCAGGACTTCTTCCCGGACTTGATGCAATCGAATAATGCGGGGAGCTTCGAGATCATTAAAATGGCATCGAACGGCATCCAGGATGGCCGATTTCAGCTCAGCGTATGAATCGGCTTCCGTAAAGATGGAATGGCCGAGCGCCCTGGCTTCATATCCCCCTTCGGGAGATTCTCCCACAATGAAAATGATTTCGTTGTTCATACAGATCCTCCCGATGGGCGTTCTCGATGGTCCCTTTGATGAGGCGATTATAAATGCCCAAGGACGCCGTGTCAAATTTAAAAAAGACCGCCGGCGGTCGAGATCAAATGACCTTGACCTTGCAGAGCTTCAGCGTCCGGGGAACGATGACCTCCGTCCCGGGAAGTGACGCCTTGACCTTTATCGTCAGCTCCTGATACCGGGCGTCCGAGCCGTGGGTTTCCGTCGACGCCCCAACCGTGCCGGCGAAGGTCAGCGTCTCGTCAGGACCGTCCCCGGGCGTTTTCCGGTGAGCCGGCCCGCCTCGACGACGAACGTCCCGCTGACGAGGACGAACTCGATCCCCGCAGCGTACTGGTGCGGTTCGAAAAAAGTCGCCGTGTCCCCGATCGTCGAGGGATCAAAAACGACGAGATCGGCCCGGAGGCCCTCCCGGACCATCCCCCGGTCGCGGAGCCCGCAGATCGCGGCCGGGAGCGAGGTCATCGACCGGACCGCGTTCTCGACCGACAGAACGCTTCTCTCCATGGCGTAGCGGTGGATTTTCCGGGGAAACGTCCCGTAAAAACGGGCGTGGACCGGGCCGTCTCCGGGAAGGGCGATCGACCCGTCGGAGGAGGTGGCCACCCAGGGCTGCCGGTAGAAGGCCTCGATATCGGCCTCCGAGAGGGAGAAGCCCCTGAGGCGCGCCCCGCCGGGCCGGTGGGGGAAACCCTCGAGCTGAAGACGGACGGCCATTTCCACGGCGGAGAGGCCGCGGCTCCGGGCGAGCTCGCCCAAGCTCTTTCCGATGAGAGCGCTATGGGGATAATCCATGACGAGGATGTTCTCCGCCCCGCCACGCCAGTTGATGGCCGCCCGGATGTCCGTCTCCAGGGCTTTGACCTTTTCCGGATCGCGGAGAACGGCCTCGAGGTTTTCCTTGGGAGAGCGGCCGACGGCCCAATCCGGGAGGAGGACGGCGCTGCCGTCGCTGCCCGACGTCGTGTACGGATAAGCGTCCGCCCAGATATCCACGCCCCGCGCCCGGGCCTCGTTGATCATCCTGATGAGAATGCCGCTCGCCCCCCAGAAATCGGCCCCCCGGGCCTTGATGTGCGAGGCGACGACGCGGGCCCCCGCTTCTTCCGAGACTTCGATGAGCTCCTGGATATTCTCGATCATCGTCGGCGGTCCGGGCTTGTCCCGGCTGGGGACATGCCACATCGGGGTCAGGCCGGAGGAGCGCTCGTGGGCCATGTAGACGCCGTCGAAGGGGACGAGTTCCCTGACGAGGGAGACGATTTCGTCCTTCGTGCTCCAGATGGCCGGAACGTATTCGAGCCCCGAGGACATCCCCGCCGCGCCTTCTTCCATGGCCCGGCGGACGAGGGCGGCCATCTTTTCGACCTCCTCGGGCCGGGCCGGCCGCCTGTGGTCCGCGCCCATGACCGCCCGGCGGACGGCGTTGTGGCCGATCATGAGGAGGACGTTCGGACCCGTCCCTTTCCGGACGAGAACCTCCCGCTGGAGCTTGAGGTCGGGAGGGCCGTAGCCGCAGGAGTTGGAGACGACCGTCGTCACGCCTTGGCTGACGTAGTTCGGCGCCCCGAAGCGGGCTTCGTCCGTCCCCGTCCAGACGTCCTCGCGGATGACGTTGTCGTAGGCGTGGGTATGGATGTCGATGAAGCCGGGAGCGAGGATTTTCCCCTTGATGTCGATCGTCTTGGCCGCCTGGGCCTCCCCCCGGAGCTTGCCGACAGCGGCGATCCGGCCGTCCTTGACGGCCACGTCCCCGTAAGACCAGGGATTCCCCGTCCCGTCCAGGATTTTTCCGTTGACGAAAAGAATATCGTAGACGGCCTTTTCGGAAGCGGGACCGGCAAGGCCGACGACTCCGGAAAAGACGAGGATGACGGCGGCCAGAAAACAACTCATCCGAGAGGCAAGGACTCTAGGCGTCATGGCGGCCCCCCCCCCCGGAGAATGACCCGAACTCCGGGGCAAGGTCAATAAAAAAGGGGACGGTTCTCTTTTCCCGAGAAAAAGAGAACCGTCCCCTTTTCGGATTCCGACTCGATGGCTGATTTGTCCAGCCG
>Ga0194112_10011359_pt1 | contig 11035 bp, 8 predicted proteins | sample TA2MahC400mmetaG_FD_146191 | JGI IMG/M metagenome (GOLD analysis project Ga0194112, IMG submission 146191) | Freshwater microbial communities from Lake Tanganyika, Tanzania - TA2015016 Mahale Deep Cast 400m | ecosystem: Environmental > Aquatic > Freshwater > Lake | place: Tanzania: Lake...
TTGTATAATTTGAGGTAATTCATCAAATGTATATGGAAGACCTTGGATAAAATACATACGCACAACCTCACCCATATAAAAGCAATATGCTTGAGAGAGTGTGTATTTCATAACATTCCCACTACATGATATTTAGTTGGAATATTTAATTGCAAGTGTAAATCTAGCTGTATCTCTAAACGAGGTGGCACGGTGTAATATATTACCTGCAAATATAATTGCTCTATTAGGAATAGGGGGTATACCTTTTATTTCATTATTAATAAAAAATTGGGTTTCGCCTCCATTATTCAATTTCCACTCAAGATTGGGGTAATAAAGAAATGTAATGCCATCACCATCTATATGATAATATGGTATTTCATGTGGAAAAAATAAGTTTATATATGCTCTATGTGGTAAATTATCTATTTTACACTTTTCTTTAATGCATAAAGTAAAATACTTATACCAATAATTATCAATTGATAACTCAGAAACCATTCCTGTTGGTGGCAACCCATAATCGTCTACTTCACCATAGTGATATGAGGAAGATAAACAATAATTATAAAACTCTATACATTCTTCTGATTCAATAAAATTATCATAAATGTTAATCATATTAATTTACCAGAAATAGGAGCAGGGAGACTTGAACTCCCACGGGCAATGCCCAACAGATTTTAAGTCTGGTGTGTCTACCGATTCCACCATGCTCCCAAGAAACTATCGACAAATAACAATATCTGTCTTTAGTAGTTTTTTACACTTATCAAGTAACTCACAAAACTCATTAATAGTAGAGCATTTTAAGACAACAGTAGTATTATCATCTCCATGAAGAATTATTTTTTTATTATATAAATCTGTTGTGATTTTGCCAATTACCTGCTCGTTAGAAATCATTTTTCTGCTAAGCGAGGAAGAAAAAGATATCCAATTTCGTCACCATCTTCTGCACTACCCCATTCATGAAACTCTTGGCAAAGTGCATAAATGTCAGCATCACGATTTCCCTCTTTATCAAGAGATTCAAAGCGATTTTCTACATATTCAAGAATAGTATCAATTGTATCTTGTACGTCATCACAGTCAATTTCTTGCACTTGACCGTCATCACCATAATTGAGCATTTGGAGTGTCTCCTCTGTGTATGTATGTAGTATAGCAGGATATTCTGGGTCTGTCAAGGGGTGACTCGACTTTTTTGAGCAATTTTTTGCCGAGATTTTTTTTGCGACCTTTTGGTAACCAGAGGTCAATTTTCGATTTTCTAATTTAGTTTGATTGTACCACCCCTGATGGTAATGATTCCTGGCGCAGTCATATCAATCGTGCCCGATGACTTGATAATGATGTTTCCTGGACTTTCAATTGTAACGCCAGTTTGTGATTTACTTGCTACTAAACCAGTCACGTCAGCAATGTTTGCGCCAGTTACTTTAAATGTATTTGCTCCAGTAATTTTAGTAGTAAGAGCACCTTTAATATCAATCGTACTAGGACCATTAATGTTAGAAATAATTCCAGCTGGATTAAATGCCAGGAAGTTTTGAGATGCTCCAGGTGTTTCGCCAATACCTATTCCAACTTGCAGTTTACCAAGTACAGATGCTATACCCTTTGTGGTCTTCATAGTAGCACCACCAGTTTTAGAGTCATATCCAAAACCAGGAGCAAATACAGCAACAACATCTGGAGTATTGCCTGGAATTCCAATACCAGCTCCAGCAATAGTTTGACCAATTATTGATGCTTCCATTTTTGCATCGCCTAACAGATTTCCTTGGTATGATTTTAATACAATATCTCCTGGATTACCAGTATAACTAGCTGTCTTTCCAGCACCAGCTAAAAGTCCAACTAATCCCGTTTCTGTAGCAACACCATAATCACCAATACCAGAAACTTTTGTTAGAGCATCTCCATTGTCTACTTCAATTAACAGTGCAGTATCTAATGGAGTATTTTTTTTATTTACTGCTATAGCTAACGCTTCTAGTTGAGAAGTACCCCATATAGGAGGTACGGCAGGTCCAGTGGTATTTGCAACCATGCCTTGAGCTTCGATACGCATTTTTTGCCCAGCTGCCAAGAAAACATTACCAGAAGTGCTAAGATTTAAATCACCAGCATTTCTGAGAGCGGTTGTGCCCATCGAAGATCCAGTTTCCTGAATCTTTGCTCCACCAACTTTTTCGCTAGACTTAGATGATGATGTTTCAATCACATTACAATCATTAACAAATTTGCCTGCTTTAATAACGACTTCGCCACCACCTGATGCAGGTAACTCAAACCCAAATAATCCCGCAGCTGCTTTAGCAAAGACTTCCGTTGCATCAAAACCAGAAAGAATATTTACCGCTCTGGTAGCATTTAAACTTAAAGTTTCTGCTGCATTAAATACAATATTTTTACCACTAAAATGTATGTCGCCGTCAGCACACTCGATATCTAATCCACCGTTACTTACATTAATAGAAAATGCAGGATATCTCTTGTCATCTACAGTTTGTGTGCTAGAATTACTAACAGGATTTTTTTCATCATGTTTGCCACTAGTATTAACATTAATAGTAAGGGATGTGCCTACATTTAATCTAGTGTTTGTTTGAGACTCAACCTCAATTCTACCACACGTTAAGTCTTCGGCAACTGGACTAGATGCTTTGATTTTTACTGTGCCCTTTTCATCAACAGCAATATGAGATCCAGTGCTAGTTATTGTCCCAAAACTACTGTCACCTTGCGGATTTTCTGCCGTAAAAGATATAACATTTTTGGTTATAGTAACGTTAGATGATGGCGGAATCAAACTAACTTGACATGCCTCCAAAGGAGCAAGTCCTTTAGTGTCTTTCCAATAGTTTTCGCCTGGTTTAGCAAAAATAGAATCTCCAATTGGTGTTGGCGTTGCGTTAGGATCTCCGTATAACTTCTCGCTCATTTATTTTCTCCTACGGGCAATCAATATATTCACCAACTGGTGTTGGTCCAACAATTTCAGCAAGTTGCCTTACATCTTGCTTATCTAAGCAAGTGATGTTTGCTATAGCAACTGCACCAATACCTCGGGACGTAGAAATAATTGTAATTTGTGGATTATCTGCAAAAGTTTTTGATTTATCAATCATTTTTATTTCAGAGACAACACCATTAGTGATAACTGCTTCTGCAACTGTATCATCATCATCAACAAATACAGCAGGCGGCACATCATATCCAAATCCTGGTTTGATAATTGTAAATCCTGTTACAATACAATCTAAATCTTCGGGTGGATTTGGTGGGTAACCTCTACCAGGACGAACAACTCTAATTTGTCGTACAAATCCATCGTCATCTAAATCTGCTACAGCTGAAGCACCATAACCAATACCATTGCCTTGAATATAAATTGCTGGAGGTGCAAGATAAGGTGTGCCAGGATTACAAATTGGTATGCTAATAATTTGTCCAGTGGATGACACAACGGGTGGACATGCTATAGGTGGAGTTTGAGGAAGATTTACTATAGGAGGTATTTTCTTTTGTGGACTACCATTAACTGCAAATTGAGTAGCAGCACCTCCATTTTTTAAAGCAGCAAAAATTAATTCTGTTTGAGAGAAGCTGACTGGATCACTGAAGGTAATCAGAGATTTTGCTGTATTGTTTGACACTACAAAATTACCAAGTAAACTATTATTTGATACATCAGAGAGTTTTAAATTAGGTCCAAAAATATAATAATCCACGCTAGTGCCATTAGGAACATTTTTTGTGGTTAATGTCAGGGTTACAGTATCACCTGGATTTACTAAAAGAGGAGAGGCAGAAAGAAAATATTCAATACCAGAGGATCCTATTGGCAGAGTGTTTACTGGTGTATAAATTGCTATTGCTGTACCAGTTATATTAATTACTGGTGTGCTAGGACTAGTGGTGCCACCATTATCATACTTTGCACTCAAGATACCAGAAAGCAGAGTAGAAATATTAGGAGAGGAAGTAAAATTCAAATTACCATATCCTGTTTGGAAATAATTAACGGGCAATCCAACAGGAGGAGTACTAACTGGATTTACGTAAATAAATGCATCTAAAGACGTTACTGAAGATGGAGTGGTTGTGCTTGAGCTACAAACACAACGATAGGAATCACTATCATCTGTTAATACAATAGAACTAATTGTAAAAGATGTTGAGTTTGCCCCAGAAATATTACTCCAACTAGATTCAGCAACGGGTGAAGTAGAATCTAATTTTTGCCATTGATAATTAATAGCACTGCCATTTGATGTTACAGCCACAACAGTGAATGTGTAAGATTCACCAACATTTTTTACTGCACTAACAGGATCTATTAAAATCTTTAATGTTGGAGTATCATCGTCTTCATCAGCGTCTTCATCATCGTCACCATCATCAGGTTTCGGTTTGGGGGTTGGTTTAGGCGTGCCGCCACTAATTGCCACATTTATTACTGGTGTTACTGGTTTCAATGCATCATCACAAGAAGCAATTCCTGGAGATGGCATTGTATCTGCAGAAATGGCAGCAAGTAATTTATCTAAATCATCTGCAAGTCCTTTTGCCTTAGTTTTTGGACCCTCTCCACAGTCTTGAATCGGTTTCTTACACTCTGCTGGTAGTCCTGTGCAATTAATACCCAAGAAATTCATGATATCTGATATCGTGCTAAAGATATCATTAATTGGACCAGCAACTGAATCAAGAATACTAAGTAGTGGTTCTAATATTGCATTGATTGCATCATTAATAAAATTTTGCAATGCATTCATTAAAGAATTGACCATTGCTTCAATTCCACAAAGAGCTTCAGACCAAAATTTATCTACTAAACCAAAAATAAAATCTGTTAGAAAAGCAAGTATCTTATCATATAAACTCTCAATTGTGCATCCAATTTTTTTTAATTCATCTTCCAAAAATTTTTGAATCTGATCAAGAATTTTTTCTGGTTTTTTTGGATCATATGGTGGTTTAGCATCTTTTGGTTTACCTTTATCAGAAACTAAACTTAATAGTGTAGTAATTAAATACTGCACTCCTTGTTGTATTAGATTATATAATTTTCCTTTTACCCAACTGTAACCCTGGAAGATAATTGCCATTATCTTATTCACATATCCCATGATAAATGATTCTGCATCGCGTGCATAACCAGTTACTTTACTGGTAAGATAACTACCAACCTGTCCTCCAGATTCAGAAATTGCTTTAAACATTTCTGATAATACTATCTCAAGCATTGAAGCTGTCTTGCCAGTAGGACAGTTTGCTTGTGATATAATACTGCATTTCATTGCAGCTTCATTCATTGCACTACCAGGACACTGTAAATATGCCACTGCTGGAGGTTGACCGAAACCCTTCTCTGGATTAGTTGCAGTGCCAGGAGGAGCTGCGGCAGCTGCTACTTGACCTGCTGCTGCTGCTGTCAGCTCTGCTTTATTTAATGGCACTACAACATAAGGTGACCCCGCAGTAGGACCAGGCGCAAAGTTTTTAAATGCTCTGCATCCTTCTTGATTTGCCTGTAAGAATTTTGAGATTTCGGGAGAGTCCTCTGACCTAGCATTTCTAATTGCTCCAATACTCCCAAGAATATATGGTTGTTGTGCCATATCAGAATCCATATAGAATCCAATAACCCAATCACCATGGGCTAATCCAGTAGTAACACCACTGCTGGCACTAAATGGACTAGTAGTTGGTGCTACGGTATTTGCCCATGGCAATGCATCGGTGCTCTGACCCTCACAGTCAGCAAGATGATGACCAACAATTCTAACTTTATAACGATTAGAATTTTTTACGTTATCATCTTTTTTTTCTACTTGCCCCACCCACCAGCGGAAACCATCTTTACCTACAAAGTTGGTTGGTCTGTTACCGTAACTTTCAAATGCCATGATCAATCATCATAAATCTTACATTCTACTGCGCCTGGATTATCGTCACAGAATAATTCTAATGAAGTTGGATCATGCTCATCTTCTGGATGTCTAGCATGATATCTCTCCAGTGAGCCTAACTCATCTTCTACATGGCGTCTAGCCTGAGAAGATATCAAAGGATCATCCAAAATTTTCTTATCGTGCTCTATATGTTTGTTAATATTTTCCATGCTATTTTATTTTACTTGCTGTATTTTTTCTTCCAAAAGAATCTCTTATAAGAGTAATATTTGTTGTGCCAGTCATGGGTTGAGCACCTCGCATAATAAAGTTATATCCTATATTTTTTATTAAATAGTTACCGCTGTGTTCTTCATCATAAGGATTAGTTTTTCTGTTGTTATCATCAGTCATATTAGGAAACAGCAATTCCAATTTATCACCAGCCCTTATGGTAAGATTCGGTGGGACTACAATATTTAGTTGTTGATTTGAAGCTAATTTATATCTTGCATTTGATTGAGCAATAGAATACTTATAAACATCTTTGTAAGTTGCTTTATCAGTTGCAGCAGACTCTGGATCGTCATGAAACAATTCATGATTGATCATTTGAGTCATGACACGAGTTGCATAACCAGCTAATTTCTTTTGACCCGATGGGATTTTAGTAGCGGATCCTAAGTGAGACATTTGAGCATAAGTATCTTCCACCTTGTAAATATTTTCTTCATACTCACATGTATTAACATCAAAGAATATACAAACAGTGGAATATAGTCCTTGTCTTAATTGTTTCAGAATGTCTATCTCATTTCCAAAAGTATATTCTAAAATTTTTAGCGGTGCCTCTGCTTCAGATCCTTCAGTGTTTACTATACCATACTTGTATGTGTATTTTGTGCCGTCACCTCCATAAGTATCACTACCATCACCAGAAGATGCTAACTTATCTAATGATTTAAAAACATATGCGTCATGCGTTTCAAAGAAAAGATAACCTGCTGTGCCAGATAACTTAGAAAGATTTTCTGTATTCAAAGAAGTTTTCCCATCAGCTGTTGCTTTTTCCTTTGATTCTGATGTGCCTTTAGTAGATGCTGTCGCTGCAGATGAAATTGTAATAGGTGCTAATTGATAAATGAAATCAAACGGTCTCTTTAAACTTGGCAACCACTTCTGTTCAAACTGTGCTAGCTCACCATCGTATTTTTTGTTTGTCTTTAATATATCTTTTAAGATATCCCCAACAATTTTATCGTTAGATCCACTCAATACACCAGAAATTCTTATTCCCTCATTTACCATTCCAGTATAACTCATAAGATTTAATTTATAAACTTGCTGCCTGCCAGAAATAGTTCTTACATCTATACCAGAGACAGACAAAGAATACTTGTATACTTTTGTAGAAAAAGTTTCTGTTTTGATATTAAAATCAATAGTTTCTCTGCCCTGTATAGGTAAATTAGCAAGAAGATTTGCAGTGGTATCTTCTATAATAATCTCTCCTAATATATAAGGATTGTTTATACTTTCATAGATAGAAAACTCTAATACAACTAAAGTTATATCATAACTTTTATTATCAACTGAAGTGAGAATTATAGAGTCTACTGTAAACTGTCTGGAATTTTGCGCCATTGTTTTACACTAAGTCTGGATATAAAAAGTCAGCAAATATCATAGCACTGGTTTTTGCTGATGGAATAGCAGATCCAAATGATCCTTCAGCAGTAGCAGATGCTCCTGATGGTTGAGCAGGTGGCATTACAACTGCGGTGCTAGAAGAACTAGAAGATGAATCTGCTCGTGGTCTGGTGCCCCCGCCAGTTTCTGGTGGTTTTCGTGGAGCTGGTTTTGGTTTGTAAGGTTTGATTCCTTGTTCTTTATTTAACCTCGCTGCAAGATTTTTTGCTAGTGCTTCTTGCTTTGCTTTTCTTTCTGCTGTTGCTTCCTTCTTACCCCAAACTCGCCACCATGGATTACTGCCAACTGCTTGATCACTTACACCCATATTAACCCATCTACCATCCACTTTTTGCACACCCAATCTTGATCGTTGTGCTGCTGCTGCATCTGCTTTTCGTTTGGCTGCTGCTTGCCTTGCTTTCCTGGTATTTTCCTGATTTTGTCGCTGGCGACTGGAGGTACCTCCTTGAGAATATCCCAGCTCTTTCATCTGTTGTTGGTATCTATTACCACCAAATTTATTACCATTTATTGTTGCATTGTCCCTAGCATTATTTAACCAACTATCAACTCTTCCTTTTATATCCCACCATGCTGGCTCTTGTTTACCAGTCATTCCAGATTGTGCTTTACTTATCATTCCACGTTGAGCAACTCGTTGGACACTTGGATCTGGTAATGCAGCAACCGCAGGGGCAACGGCAGCTGCTCCTCTTGAAGATGATATAGCGGGAGTTGGTGGAGTACTTAACAACTCTGTTGGTCTTGATATCATCATTATATCTTTATGACCAACAGGAATAGTATTTTCTGTTACTTTATTTGTTAGGGAATTTCTTGTGCCACCTTGATTTCCGCCAACATAAGTTATGATTCCATTTTCATTTTTGGTTACAATTGCAACATGATTCGCTTCATCATTATTATCATAATCAAATACAATAACATCATCGGGTTGGGCATCTTTTGCGTCAACTTTTGTTCCCCATGCTGGTGTACCTGCCAACTTACTAGCTTTATCTGATCTATAGGCATCAGCCCAAGCGGAATTAGGTGGTTTGTAATTGGATTTTGATAACTGTGTGGCAACCCATTGAGCACACCAAGGTTGTGAAACACTATCACCCGCTACGCCAGGAGTGCCCACGATTGCATTTGGTACTCCCGCTTTAGTTAACACTGCATCTGCAGCATCCATGTCTGCATCAGCTTGTTGCGCTGTTTGTCCTACAGCGGCTGTTGCTGAAGATGCTACACTACCAGAACCAGGGGGAGTTGTGCTCTTTCCACTTCCCCCTTTTCCTTTACCACCTGCAATTTTTATCCCATCAAATAGAGATGTCATGAAATCCTTAGCGTCTTTATCTGGTTTAACCTTACCAAACTGTGCATTACCAATAGCAGAAGTGAATGTTAGATTAGAGATACCAAATTCTTTCGATGCTTTTCTGATGTTTTGTTTTACTTGGTCGCCAACTGTGCCGCTGTCTGTCTTACCTAACATCCCAGCAGAGACACCGAGAATCATAGCACCAACAGTATCGATAGCAGTGTCACCAGGATTGGTTGCTGCTGACTTACCAAACATTTCCTTGCCTTCACTGCGATTCAATGGTATAACACTTTGACCAGGAGATAACATTCCTTTGGTTGGATTATCATATAGTCCTGGTGCTAGTCCACCCTTAGACAGTGGCACTGCTGATGGAACTATACCACCTTCAGACATCTTGCCCGCCATTTCTTTCGTAGCAGATTCATTGCCATAGATATTTCCAAACCCACCTTTTTGGTCTGGAATAACATTCATAAAATCAATACGATTCATCCACCCACGAGAGTGTTCTCTAATACGAGTGTCCATCTTAGCAAGATTATATGCTTGCTCTTCTTTTTGTTCTGGACTTAAGAAAGGATTTCTAAGTGCTTCAATAGCATATCTAAATGGAGCTCCCCCCACATCCATAGCAACGCCAAGTGTTTTTCCTATTTCACCAACTCCAGTTTGTCCAACCTGAAGTGCTTCATCTAAGAAAGTATTTTCTCCCCTTGCTTTTTTCTCATCAATTGATTTTCTTCTATCTTTCAATGACTGGTCGCCCATTTTACCAAGCTGAAACATGCCTTCGCCGCCAGCGGACATAGCGAGTCCAACACCACCCACAATTGCTGCTGCACCAGCACCACCAATACCAGCTGCATTTCCAGCACCTTTCCCAGCACCAAGCAGATTGCGAATCTGCATAAAGCTTTCTACACCTTCCAATCCACCCAATAACATATCAAATAGACCGCCGCCGCCTCCGCCTCCGCCACCACCCTCAGCATCATTTGCAGGATCAACTTCAGTGGGTCCAGAAACACCAGCAGAATCTGTAGTTTTTTCTAATTTCTTTTCTGCTCTGGCAAATTTAGCTTCTTCTAATGCTTTCCTTCTTAATTCAGTTTGTGCATCAATACTATCTTTTATAACAGTTAAAGTGCTTGACGCTCTGGTAACTTCTCCTAAATTTTCTCCTGCCAAAGACTTGACGCCATCTAATTTTGATACCATGAGACTGGTATCTTTTAGAATAGCAGTGAATCCACCAGCAATAAACTCTTTTAGTTTTGCTTTGCCCTCTCCTCCACCATCACCTCCCGTAGGTGGTTTAACTTGCTGGTCACTATCAGATTTTTTATTCCAATCAAATTGCTTTGCCCAATTTGATTTAGCTTTCTTAGATTTGATTGGGTTGAATTGATTTGCTAATGAAGATTTAAACAGCGACCCTTTCTTAGGTGTCTCCCCCTTCTCAGCTGCTTTTTCTCTTTGCTCTTTAGCATCTTCTGCAGCATCACGAATCTTCGCACCAATAGACGCAGCAATATTTAATACTGATGGACCTTGCCCTGCCTCTTGTGGTGTGGATGTTCCTGCTGCCATTCTATCTACCTACCTTTTGATATTTAGGACAAATACCGAAGATAACGCATTTGATTACCAGTTTCAGCGGCAACAAATGAATTTGCTGGCACATATTCAACACGCTCTGGACCAGGAACAGGCACAGGAATATATTGTATTACTGGTTGTACCATCGCAACCATAGCACCGCCAGTAGTGCCAGTTACAGTATCTTTAGGTATGGCAACTGGAGTGACGCTGCCTTCTGGTAATGAGGCACCTTTAATTGGAGTGCCACCAAGTATTCTAAGTATTTCGGCTCCAGATTCATCTGCTGCATAGTATCTACGCTTCTGTGATGATGATGGATAACTTACTGGTTTACCAGAAGGTCCACCGAATATCAACCTATCCATTGCATCAATAAGTCCAGCAACTTCCACTCCACCCTGATTACCTATTTGCTCGTATCTATTAAATGCTTTTGCTGGATCTTTATATACATCATATTCTTTATTAACTCCTGGGAGAATGATAAATTTGTTTGACATTTTAATCAACCATTCCA
>Ga0194112_10011361_pt1 | contig 11035 bp, 9 predicted proteins | sample TA2MahC400mmetaG_FD_146191 | JGI IMG/M metagenome (GOLD analysis project Ga0194112, IMG submission 146191) | Freshwater microbial communities from Lake Tanganyika, Tanzania - TA2015016 Mahale Deep Cast 400m | ecosystem: Environmental > Aquatic > Freshwater > Lake | place: Tanzania: Lake...
TCGTCGAGGCCATGCGCTTCGGCCACGAGGCCTGCCGCGAAATCGTCGGCATGATCGAGGAACTCGTCCGCGACTGCGGCGTCACGGCCCGCTTCTTCGAGCCGGCGGAGGTGCCCGCCGCGCTCAAGGCGAAGATGGCCGCGAGGTACCGCGACGCCCTCCTGGAGCGCCTCCAAATCCGCGAGAAGCGCGAGCGCGGCGGCGCCGTCATCTCCCTCCGCGAGCAGGCATTCGCCGAATTCGTCCAGAGCGACGAGAACGAGGAGGGCTACACCAAGGGCGAGGTCGCCGCAGCCTTCGAGCAACTTGAAGGCCAGGCCATGCGCTCCCTCATGCTCGCCGGCACCCGCTGCGACGGACGCGGCCACAAGGACATACGGCCCGTCGCCTGCGAGGTCGCCATCCTCCCGCGCGCGCACGGCTCCGCCCTCTTCACCCGCGGCGAGACCCAGGCCCTCGTCGCCACCACCCTCGGCACCGCGCTCGACGAGGAGTGGGTCGAGAGCCTCTTCGAGGACTACACGCGCAAGTTCATGCTCCACTACAACTTCCCGGGCTTCTCCGTGGGCGAGGTGCGGCCCGAGCGCGGCCCAGGCCGCCGCGAGATCGGCCACGGCGCACTCGGCGAGCGGGCCTTCGAACCCGTCCTCCCGCCCGAGGAGGACTTCCCCTACACGGTCCGCATCGTCTCCGACATCCTCGAGTCCAACGGCTCCTCCTCCATGGCCACCGTGTGCGGCGCCACCCTCGCCATGATGGACGCCGGCATCCCCATCCGCGACCCCGTGGCCGGCATCGCCATGGGCCTCATCAAGGAGGGCGAGAAGATCGTCGTCCTCACCGACATCCTGGGCGACGAGGACCACTTCGGGGACATGGATTTCAAGGTGGCCGGCACCCAGCACGGGGTGACGGCGCTCCAGATGGACATCAAGATCGGGGGCCTCAGCGACAGCGTGATGCGCGCGGCCCTCGACCAGGCCCGCGAGGCACGCATCCACATCCTGCGCGAGATGCTCCGCACCCTCGACCGCCCGCGGCCGGAAATCTCGCAGTACGCCCCGCGCCTCCTGCGCATCCAGATTGACCCCGCCAAGATCGGCACCGTCATCGGCCCTGGCGGAAAGATGATCCGCAGCATCGAAGCCGAGTCCGGAGCAAAGGTCGAAATCGAGGACGACGGCACCATCGTCATCTCCTCGGCCGACGTGCGCGCCGCCGAGAAGGCACGCGACACCATCCTCGGCCTCGTCGCCACCGCCGAAATCGGCCGCGTCTACAACGGCCGCGTCGTCTCCACCAAGAACTTCGGCGCCTTCATCGAATTCCTCCCCGGCCAGGAGGGCCTCTGCCACATCTCCGAACTCGCCGAGCGATACGTCGAGCGAGTCGAGGACGAAGTGAAGGTCGGCGATGAAGTCCGCGTCAAGGTCATCTCCATTGACGACCAGGGCCGCGTCAAGCTCAGCCGCAAAGCCGTCGCCCGCGACGAGACGGGCGGCCACCCAGGCGGCGACTCCGGCGGCCCCCGCACCAGCTTCGGCCCCCCCAACGGCGGCCGCGGCTTCGGCCGACGCTAGGCTCGAAGGCCAGTGTTCACCCCCCGGCCCGGAGGCGAGGACCCTCGCCTCCGGGCCGGCGGACCCAAATGGTCTTCAGCGATTCGGCGGCGCCAGGGGGGTGACCAAGACTGCCTGAAGGCAGGACTCCGAACGAAGAGCGCCACCTGTTTGGAGTCCTGCCTTCAGGCAGTCTTCGGCTCGAATGAGCCGAATCGCGGAAGGCCATCTAGCCCGCCCTCCCACGCTGAGGCGGCCATGAGCACCAAGCCCGACCCCCACGCCGACCCCTGGTCCCACGTCACCACCCTCGCCGCGGGCCTCGTCCACGAAATCAAGAACCCCCTCAGCACCATCAGCCTCAACCTCCAGCTCCTCCTCGAGGACTGGCAGCAGGGCGCCCACTCCCCCCGCGAGCGCCGCACCATCAAGCGCCTCCAGACCCTGCACCGCGAGACCACCCGCCTCACCGGCCTCCTCGAAGACTTCCTCCGCTACGCCCGCACCCCCGAAATCGCCCCCCAGCCCTGCGACCTCAACGCCCTGGTCCAGGAACTCCTCGACTTCATCGCCCCCAAGGCCACCCAGCTCGGCATCCAGGTCCGCACCGACCTCGCCCTCGGCCTCCCTGCCATCCAGGCCGACCCCAAGCTCCTCAAGCAGGCCATCCTCAACCTCCTCGTCAACGCCGAAGAGGCCATGCCCAAGGGGGGCGAACTCATTCTTCGGACCTCGGCCGATGCAGCCGGCGTCCAAATGGACGTCACGGACACAGGCGTCGGCATCCCCGATCACCAGCTCGGCAAGGTCTTCGACCTTTACTTCTCCACCAAGGAAGGCGGCAGCGGACTCGGCCTCTGCACCACCCGCCGCATCCTCGAACGCCACGGCGGCTCCATCGCCGTCGAGAGCGACGTGGGCAAGGGCACCCACTTCACCGTCCGCCTCCCGCTCGCGCCCCCGGCCACGGAGGGCACGCCGTGACTCAGCCCCCGTCCGCCATCCTCCTAGTGGACGACCACGCGGCCCACGCCGAAGCCCTGGCCGCCGGGCTCGAAGCCCTCCCCGTCGCCACCGACATCGCCACGGGCGGCAAGGAGGCCCTCGACAAGCTCGCCGCCAGGCCCTACGACCTGGTCATCACCGACCTCGTGATGAGCGACCTGGACGGCATGGAGGTGCTCCGCGAGGCCAAGGGCCGCAGCCCCGACACCGAGGTCATCGTCGTCACGGGCTACGCCACCGTCGAAAACGCCGTCGCCGCCATGCAGCAGGGCGCCGCAACCTACCTCCGAAAGCCGGTCAACCTCGACGAACTCCGCGCCGTCGTCCGAGGCGTCCTCGAAAAGCAGGCCCTCCGCCGCACAAACGTCGAGCTGCGCCGCGAACTCGACGCCCGCTTTGGCTTCGAGGGCATCGTCGGCAACAGCCCCAGGATGCTCCGCCTCGTCGAAACCCTCCGCCAGATCGCCCCCACCGACGCCACGGTCCTCATCTACGGCGAAAGCGGCACGGGCAAGGAACTCGTCGCCCGCGCCCTCCACACCAACAGCCCGCGCTGCGCCAAGCGCTTCGTCGCCCTCAACTGCGCCGCACTCTCCGAAGGCATCCTCGAGAGCGAGCTCTTCGGCCACGAGAAAGGCTCCTTCACCGGCGCAGCCGCCGCGCGAGTCGGCCGCTTCGAGTATGCCGACGGCGGCACCCTCCTCCTCGACGAGGTGGGCGACATGCCACCCTCCACCCAGGTCAAGCTCCTCCGCGTCCTCGAACAAAGCGAAATCACCCGCGTCGGCTCAAACGCCCCCATCCACGTGGACGTCCGCATCGTCGCCGCCACCCATCGCCGCCTCGAGGCCCTCGTCAAGGAAGGCAAGTTCCGCGAAGACCTCTACTTCCGCCTCCGTGTCGTCACCCTCAACATCCCCCCACTCCGCGAGCGGCGGGACGACATTCCCCTCCTCGCCGACCACTTCCTCCGCGAGATCGCCGCCAGCTACAACAAGCCCATCGCTGACATCGCCCCCGACGCCCGCCGCCGCCTCGCCGCCTACGACTGGCCGGGAAACGTCCGCGAACTCCGCAACGCCATCGAACACATGGCCGTCGTCACCAGCGACCCCGTCCTGGGCGTGGACGACCTGCCCGACTACATCGTGCCCGGCGAGCCCCCCCCTGCCCTTGAGGCCGCCCCCCAGCTTGTGGGCATCTCCCTTGAGCAAGCCGAGCGCGAACTCCTCCGCAACACCCTCGCCTCGGTTGGCGGCAACCGCGTCGAGGCCGCCCGCATCCTCGGCATCGGCGAGCGCACCCTCTACCGCAAGATCAAGGAATACGGCCTCAGCTAGACCGTCAAGATCGCCACCGCCCAGGGAGTCTTCTCTGAAGTGTGGCACGGCTGGCTTGCCCAGCCGTGTCTTCCCCTTGACAGCCACGCCCTCAAGTGCTATCCTGTGCGCGCAGCAATGATCACGGCGGGCACCAGCCGCTAGGCTGGTCCAGCCAGCCGTGCCACGCGTGCGGGGGAAGGGGTGTGGAGATGAGCAACCGTCGGGATGGCAAAGTCACGCTTGCCGAGCTGCTCACGGTCGTCGGCATTCTCCTGCTGCTCGTGTGGCTCGTCTTCCTACCGCTGCGCCGCCACGCCATCGAGGCCCGCCAGGCCCGTTGCCGGCAGAACCTCAACCAGCTTAGCAGGGGCGTGGCCACCTACCTCAACGAGTGCGGCGACGGTCGCTTCCTCATGTATCCCCTCGGGCAGGGCCGCACGGCCGACGACTTCACCGGCGCCGAATGGCTCGCCTCCCTCTACTGGTCCTGGACCCAGGTCATCCCCGACCCCGGCGTGTTCCTGTGCCCGAACGCTGGCGACGGGAACAGCGGGGGCAAGGACATCGGCCGCTACGGGCCGCCCCCCACCTTCGGCTCACGCACGGTCAGCTACGCCGGCCTCCACCACCGCAGCTTCATCGGCCCCGACGGCCTCCCGATCGCCATCCACGAGGACATTCCGCCCATCGAGCCCCTTGCATCCGACGACACGGAGGGCACCCTCAACCACAGCGACTGGGGCTACAGCGGCATGAACGTACTCTTCTACGACGCCCACGCCGAGTTCATCCCCAGCGACAGGCTGGACCCCCGCGCCGCCGTGGGCGCCACGGGGCCGCCCGTGCGCCCCCAGCCGCTCCTGTGGAGGCTGAGGAACTGAATGGCTCGCCACGGCTCGCGGCCGATGTGGGCGGGGCCTCCGCGCCCCGCGCGGGGCAGAGACGCCCCGCCCACAGGGGTGGCCACCAGATGGCGCTGCTGCTTCGTGGGTATCCTGTGCCTCTTCTGCTCCTGTTCTTCCGAGACACCGGACACGCAGGCGTCCTCCGACAAGGCCCAACCCCCTATGGCGCCGCTGCCCGCCGCCCAGCAGGCAAGGCTCCGCGCGATCTTCGACGGCAAGGACCAGGAGGCCGCCAACTCCCTCGGCATGCGCTTCCGCCTCATCTTCCCTGGAACACTCGAGTCGCGCGCAGGCACCGCCGTTATCAAGAGGCCATTCTACCTCGGCGCCTGCGAGGTCACACAGGCCCAGTACGAGAAGGTGACTGGCGAGAACCCGTCGCACTTCCGCGGCGCCAACCTGCCCGCCGACAGCATCAACTGGGATGAGGCCCTGGCGTTCTGCCGCAGGCTCTCCGAGGTCGAGGGCGCCGAGTACCGCCTGCCCACCGAGGCCGAGTGGGACTATGCCTGCCGCGCCGACGCCATCTCCCGCTCGTGTTTGGCCGCGCCCCTCTGCGACCACGCCTGGGTCAGGTCAAACAGCGGCGAGCAGACCCACCCCGCGGGCCTCAAGAAGCCCAACGCCTGGGGCCTCTATGACATGCACGGGAACGTGTGGGAATGGTGCCAGGTGCTCCCTGGGGCCTACGCCCGGTACGCCGCATACAGCAGAGCATTGCCTGGCACCCTGCGGGGCGGCTCCTGGGCCGACGCCGAGGCGGGCCACTGCGGGCTGCTCCATTCCTACGATAGCGTGCCAGGCAATCGGCTGGCGACCCACGGCTTCCGCGTCGTCAGGTCCCTGCCATGACAGGCCGGGCTCCCAGGCCGGCCTCAGACCTCGGGCAGGCCCTCGAAGCCGAAGTAGCGGGCGGCGTTTCTGTAGCAGATGTCGCGCACCAGGCCGCCGACGAGTTCCATGTCGCGCGGGAGCAGGCCCCGCTCGATCTCGCCGCCGAGGAGGTCGCACAACAGGCGGCGGAAATACTCGTGCCGCGTGTAGGAAAGGAACGACCGGCTGTCTGTGAGCATGCCCACGAAGGGGCTGAGCAGGCTCATGTTCGAGATGGCGTTCAGGTGCTCGAGCATGCCGTCGGCCTGGTCGTTGAACCACCAGGCGCTGCCGACCTGGAGCTTGCCGGGCACACTCCCGTCCTGGAAGTTGCCCACCATCGAGGCGAGGACCGCGTTGTGGGTGGGGTTGAGGCTGTAGACGATTGTGCGGGCGAGCCGCCCCTCGTCGTCGAGCCGGCCGAGGAAGCGGGACATCGGGGCCGCCACGGGCCACTCGCCAATCGAGTCGCCCCCCACGTCGGGGCCGAGGGTGCGGAAGAGCCGCCGATTGTTGTTCCGCAGCGCGCAGATGTGGAACTGCTGGGTCCAGTCGCGCTCGAAGTCCATCACGGCGAACTCGTAGAGCATGGCCGACTTGAATTGGAGCGCCTCGTCGGGCGTGGGCGCGTTGCCGCTGCGGGCCTTGATGAAGATGCGGCGAAGCTCCGCCTCCGTGTACGGCTCGGCGAAGAAGGTCTCGATGCCGTGGTCGGAGAGGCGGCAGCCATTGGCGTGGAAGAAGTCGTGGCGCCTGCGGAGCGCGTCGCGGAAGTCGGCTAGGCTGCGAATAGCGAGGCCGCTGGCGGCCTCCAGCTTGGCGACCCAGGGGGGGAAGAGGGCGGGATTGTCCACCGCCATCGCCTTGTCGGGCCGCCAGGCGGGGAGCATCTGGAAAAAGACACCCGCTGTCTTTTCTGCGGAGCACCCGGAGGGCCGTTCCGGGAAAAGACAGCGGGTGTCTTTTTCCGTGGCGGCCACGGCCTGGTGGTGCTCCAGGCTGTCGGTCGGGTCGTCGGTCGTGCAGACGAGGACCACATTCATCTGCCGCATGATGCCGCGAGCCGAGAACTCGGGCTTGGCGAGGAGCGCGTTGCACTCCTCCCAGATGCCTTTCGCGGTGTCGGCGTTGAGCAGGCGGTCGCTGATGCCGAAGGAGCGTTTCAGCTCCATGTGCGACCAGTGGTAGATGGGGTTGCGGAGCAGCTTGGGCATCGCCTCCGCCCAGGCGGCGAACTTCTCCCAGTCGGACGCGTCGCCCGTGATGAGGCGTTCGGCCACGCCGGCGGTGCGGAGCAACCGCCACTTATAGTGGTCGCCACCGAGCCAGATTTCGGTCATGTTGCGGAAGCGATGGTCCTCGGCCACCTGGGCGGGGGGCAGGTGGCAGTGGTAATCAATGATCGGCAGGTCCTCGGCGTGCTCGTGGAACAGCCGCACCGCCGCCTTGCTCTCGAGCATGAAGTTCTCGGTGATGAGTGCGTCGGCCATGGCCCACGCGTCCTTTCCTGTCACCAGATGGTCAGGAGATGCCGCATGACGAGTCCGCCCGCGACGGCGAGCGTCACGCTGGCGAGCGTGCCCAACAGCACGTACTCGGCGAACTGCTTGTCCTTCTGCGACTCGCCGAAGCGGAGCAGGGACTTGGCTGCGACGGCGAAGCCCACCGAAGTAAGGTCCCCCGCGAGGACGAGGGTGACGATCAGTGCCCTCTCGAACCAGCCAATGTACAGGGATGCCTTCGTGCCCTGCTCCGCCATCCCTGCCTTCGCCAGCAGCAGGCCGACGAGCCACCCGCCGCCGAAGACCAGCATCGGATAGCCCACAAGCAGAACCGCTGCGTCAGCCACCGTCTGGACCACATGGACCTCGTTCATAGGCCCAGGGGCCTATATTACAAAATATAGGGCCAGGGGCCTATACTCGAAGCCTCTGTCGCCACAGGTCCGCCAGGCTCGCCTCACCATTGCGCACCGCAGCGTGGCCGGCCCAGGCCAGGGAGCCGCTGATCGAGGCCTGCCTTACACCCTCCGCGCGTGCAATTCGCGCCTCGGTCCAGCCCTGGTCCTTCAGCGCCGCGCGGCGCCAATGGAGTGGCTTCCAGCTCTCGCGAATGGCCCAGAGCAACCGCGAGATCGCGTTCGCAGCCAGGTCGAAGAACCCGTCTCCCGTCACGAACCACAAGCGGGCATCGTCTCGCTTCGCCTCCTCAACTGCCTGTCTGGAACGGACGAACGCCTCGCCGTCCATCTCCTGCGCACGCGCGGCCAGCCCAGTGCTGAGCGTCCCCACGCCAACCCCGACTCGCACTTGAACCGGGAGCAAGCCTTGCGCCAGGTCCTTGAGGATAGCCGGAACCCGCTCGTGGAGCGTGACGACTCCCTGGAACTCGTCGCCGCCACTGATCGTCATGGGCACAACGATGAGTTCCCGATACGCATTGTTCACGCGGGCCAACAGCTTCCGCAACCGGGCCTGAAGCTGCGCCCGGTTTGCCACCTGCCGGGACGACACGATGTCCCCAGTCAGCACGACGTAGCGCTCAGAGGTCCTGTTCCGAATTCGGGCAAGCATCTGCCCAACGCCTCCATAGCGTCGTTGCGCGCATGTCCGGCAGGATGATAGCTGAAAAGAGCCTGCTCAGCAAGCGCCGCTCGGCCCGGCGAAGCCCCAGCGCAGGCGCCGTTTCATGACCGACCCTCCTATGCCCAAGTGTAAGCTGCCCCCAGATCATAGCACGCAGCCACGGGTAACTGCAACAGCCGGGTTCCTGCGCCCTGGACGCACTTGCCTACCTCCATATGGACGCTTACAATAGGCAATGAGTTCCATCCAGGAGAGAGCCAATGACCGACCGCGAGCGGTTTGTGAACTACATCTTGGGGAAGCCGGTTGACCGCGTGCCCTTCTGGCTCTTCTGGGGCGGATGGGGACGCACCTGGCAGCGCTGGGAGCGGGAGGGGAAGCCAGCCGAGATCAAGGACCACCGCAGCTTCATGAGGCCCGATTGCCCGCCCTGCGTCGTGCCCGTGAACTACGGGCCGTGCCCGCAGTTCGAGCGCAAGGTGCTCTCGGAGGACGACAGCTACAAGGTGCACGTGGACCACTGGGGCATCATCCGGCGCGACTATAAGCGCGGCGAGTCCATGTGCGAGTTCGTCAAGTTCCCCGTCGCCACGCGCGACGAGTGGGAGCGCTATAAGGCCGAGCGCCTCTCGCCGCACCACCCGGCCCGCCTCGCGGGCGACTGGCGGGCGAAGTGCGCCGACTGGATGGCCAAGGGCTATCCCATCCAGCTCGGCTCGTTCCCCGACGTGGGCATCTTCGGCTCGGTCCGCTGGCTCCTCGGCGACGAGGAGGGGCTGATGGCCTTCTACACCCAGCCCGACGTGGTGCACGACATCATGCACCACATGGCCGACGTCTACCTCGCCGTCTTCCGAGCCGTGGTGGATGCGGGGGTGCAGGTGGACGTGATTCACATCTGGGAGGACATGTGCGGGCGGCAGGGGCCGCTCATCTCGCCCGCGTTCTGGCGCGAGTTCATGGGGCCGTGCTACCGCCGCATCAAGGCCTTCGCCGACGCGCACGACATCCCGATCATCTCCGTGGACACCGACGGCCAGCCGCTGCTCATCGTCGAGCCGATGATGGAGGCGGGGGTGAACTACCTGTGGCCGTTCGAGGTCGCGGCGGGCTGCGATGTGAACTTCTTCCGCGAGCGCTTCCCCACGCTGGGCATGATGGGCGGGATTGACAAGCGCGCCCTCGCCAAGGACCCCGCGGCGATTGACGCCGAGCTCGACCGCATCTGGCCCGCCGTCGAGAAGGGCCGCTACATCCCCGAGCTCGACCACGGCATTCCCGATGATGTGTCGTGGGCCAACTACCTGCACTATGCCCAAGAGATGAAACGGCGAATTGTGGGATGATGCGTGCCGCGTCCCGCGTGCCGCGTGAGAAGAGAAGACAGGGCCTCCTGGAGGTGTCGTCCAATGCGCGCACTCGCCTACGCTGTTCTTGGGCTTCTTCTTGGCACGCGGGACGCGGCACGCGGGACGGAACCCGCCAACATCCTCGTTCACCCGCAGAAGGCCCTGGGGCCGGTCAATCGCCTGGTCCTCGGCGACAACATGCTCGGCTACGCGAACGGACGGAACGAGTACTGCAATCTGGGATCTGGAATCTGGAATCCCGAGACGCGGGCCTCCGTGCCCGAGATAGTGGCGCTGGCGAAGGGCCGCGGCCTGAGCTGCGCCCGCTGGCCCGGCGGCTGCGAGGCCCACCGCTTCGAGTGGAAGAAAAGCGTCGGCCCCCTCGCGGAGCGTCCGAACCAGAAGTTCGGCCTGCCCGAGTTCATGCGGAATTGCGCTGACATCGGTGCAGTCGCCGTTATCACCCTCGGCGACTTCGTCATCACGCCCGAGGACGCCGCGGACATCGTGGAGTACCTCAACTCGCCCAACGACGGCAAGAACCCCAACGGCGGACACGACTGGGCGGCCCTCCGCGCCGCCGGCGGACATCCCGACCCCTGGGGCGTCGTCTGGTTCGAGTTCGGAAACGAATCCGACCACGGCGACCACAAGGGCGGCAAGTTCACGCCGAAGGAATACGGCGAACGCTTCCTCGGCACCCGCCGCGCAATGCGGGCAGTTGACCCCCGCATCAAGCTCGGCGCAGTCCTGGAGAACACCCAGACCGGCCAGGTTGGCCCCTGGACCCGCGAGGTGCTGAAGATCACGGCGAAGGAGCTGGACTTCGCGATCCACCACTGCTACGTGCCAGGCTACTACGCCAACGACGGCAAGCCGCCGGCCGACGAGCTGTTCGCCATCGCCCTGGCCGCCGACGCGCAGATCGCCGACCTCTATCGCCAGCTCAACGCCCTCGTCCGCGAGCTGACGGGCCGCGACGACGTGCCCCTCGCCATCACCGAGTTCAATGGCCACTTCGTCCAGGAGAAGCCCACGCCCTATCGCCACTGCCTGGGGAACGCCCTCGTCAACGCCGAGGTGCTCCGCATCCTGATGCAGCCCGAGCACCGGATCGCGCTGGCCAATCACTGGCAGTTCGCCAACGAATACTGGGGCTCGGTGAAGGGCTACAAGCCGCCCTACGTGAAGCGCCCAAACTACTACGTCTTCGAGCTGTATCACCAGCACTTCGGCGACGTGCTGGTCGAGGCCGACGTGGCGTGCGCCCGCTACGAATCCAACGGCGGCTTCGGCGTCCTCCCTCGCCGTGGCCAGCCAGGCCCCTTCCAGCTCTTCCCCGACGACCTGCTGCCGAAGCAGGACTGGGAGCTTTCGCCCGCGAAGGGCGCGACGCATCGCGTCGAGGAGGGCATCGTCGCCGTCGAGTTCGATGGC
>Ga0194112_10011365_pt1 | contig 11031 bp, 9 predicted proteins | sample TA2MahC400mmetaG_FD_146191 | JGI IMG/M metagenome (GOLD analysis project Ga0194112, IMG submission 146191) | Freshwater microbial communities from Lake Tanganyika, Tanzania - TA2015016 Mahale Deep Cast 400m | ecosystem: Environmental > Aquatic > Freshwater > Lake | place: Tanzania: Lake...
GGAGTCGCGACTGGAGGGCCTGATCCCTGCCGGGTGGTTCCCGGGAGCCCTTGTCTTCGATCCGGTCCGCCAGCAGTTGAACGTAGCCAACATCAAGGGACATGCGGCCCAACCCAAGGATGCGAGGGAGGGATCGCCCGGGGCCAAGGGGTTCAACTCCCACATGTACTCGGGATCCCTGTCGCTGATCCCCATTCCGAAGAACCGGGATCTCGCCAAACTCTCGGAGACCGTCTGGCGCAATCTCCGTCGGGAACGCATCAGCCAGGCGCTGCTGCCTGCCAGACCCGATCAGCCCCCGCGCGCCATTCCTGAGCGGATCGGGGAGCCCAGCCCCATCCGGCACGTGGTCTACGTCATCAAGGAGAACCGGACCTATGACCAGGTGTTGGGCGACATCCCCGGCGCCAACGGGGATCCGAGCCTCTGCATCTTCGGGGAGCGGTTCACCCCGAACCAGCACCGGATGGCCCGGGAGTTCGTGCTCCTCGACAACACCTACTGCGCCGGAATCCTGAGCGCCGACGGCCACCAGTGGAGCACCACGGCGTTCAGCACCGACTACATGGAGAAGTCCTTCGCGGGATTCCCGCGGAGCTATCCGGACGGGATGGGTGAGGACGAGAACGACGCGCTCGCCTACTCCCCGGCGGGATTCATCTGGGACAGCGCCCTGCGCCACGGGATTTCGATCCGCAACTATGGCGAGTTCATGGCTCCTGCCGTGAGATGGCTCGAGGCGAAGCGGAAGGGTTCCCCGGACTTCACCGCCTGCTACCGGAGCTGGAAGGGATCCGCCAACGAGGTGCTCTTCGCGAGCTATCCAATGATCGAAACCATCCAGAAGTTCTCGCCGACCAACTACGTGGGCTGGGAGATGTCGGTACCGGACCAGCATCGGGCGGACTTCATCATCCGCGAACTCGAGGAGTTCACCCGAAAGGGAGAGTTCCCCCAGCTGACGATCATCTGTCTGCCCAACGACCACACCAGCGGGACGAGCCGGGGGACCCCGACGCCAGCGGCCTGCGTCGCGGACAACGACCTGGCCTTCGGACGCATCGTGGAGGCGCTGAGCCATTCCCCGTTCTGGAAGCACATGGCGATCCTGGGGATCGAGGACGATCCGCAGGCCGGATGGGATCACGTCAGCGGCTATCGAACCACGGCCTACGCCGTCAGTCCCTACGCCAAACGCGGAGCCGTGGTGAGCACGCAGTACAACACGACCAGCCTGCTCCGGACGATCGGACAGATCCTTGGGATGAAGCCCATGAACCAGTTCGACGCCAGCGCCCTGCCCATGTGGGACGCCTTCACCGACACCCCGGATTTCACCCCGTTCTCGGCGTTGCCCACCCAGATCCCGCTCGACCAGATGAACCCGGATCCGAAGGCGTTGACCGACCCGGTTCTCAGGGCGGATGCGATCGCGTCGGGCCGGATGAACTTCAGGGAGGTCGACCGGGCGCCGGAGGACGAGCTCAACCGCATCCTTTGGAGATCGATGAAAGGAACGCGGGAACCCTATCCCGAGTGGGCCATCAGCGCCGACGCAGAGGAGGAGGAAGAGGAGGAGGAGCGCTGAGCCCGGGGCTTGCGGCCGGCACCCCTGCGCCACCCGGGGTCTCAGGCTCCCGCCTCGTTTTCCTGGAGAAGCCAGATCAGGACGTTCTTGTACTCGGGGGACTCGCAGCTCTTCAGGGTGACCAGGTTGTGCACCCGTCCGTCCTGTTCGATGCGCACCACATCCACATGGTTTCCCTGGTCGTTCGTGATGCCCAACAGCACGTTGCGTTCGGCCAGCGACTGCAGGTCATAGCGCCCGTCGGCCCCCTGTGAGGCCACGGCACTGCAGGTTTCCCTGAGGACGAGGCGGGCGTGCATCTGGGACTTCACCGACAGGCTCTCGAGGAACTGGGCAAGGTTGAGCCCCGGGGAGAACACGGGGACGATCAGCAGAGCCACTTCAGAGAGCAGGATGAACGACAGCTCCTTGCCGCCAGCCGTGCCGAGGATGTAGCAGACACCGGACTCAAGCGGGACGGGAACCCCATGCCGGGCGACGAATGCGGAAGCCGTCTGGATGTCCTTCACCTTCTCGGCGAGAGCCGCGATATCGGCCACCGAGGAGACGCGCGCCAGGATGGCCTCGTCCGACTGGGCCGAGGGAAGGTCCCAGGACTTGATGAACCGATGGGTCATATCGACACATCGGGCCGCGTAGCGGATGGAAATTCCCTCGGCCAGGCTGTTGACGAAGCTGACCACCACGGGGGTTCCCGAATCACCGAGCAGATCCGAGGGCTTCTCGACAGCGCCCGCACGCATCTCGATTGAGAGGGAGGCCTCACCCGGGAGAATCCGGAGCGCCTCGCCCTGCTTGATCCTGGCGATGCCGCTTTGACCGGGGGGCACGCGTTGGATGAGGCGACCCACCCGCATGTAGATCACCTCGGCGTGGGATTTGGCCCCGAGCCCGAGAATGACCTGAAAGGAATCGCCACCGAGGGTGGTTCCCTCCACTGCCAACAACTCCCCAAGACGGATATGGTTCTGGATCTCCTGCCACTCCAGCTTGCCCTTTTGGACCACCATCCTGTCCAGGGACGGCTGCGAGCCCGCGGAGTCGACCGAGGGCCTCTTCGAGGCATCCCGCTTGTCGTGCTTCAGGACCAGCAGGGCAATGCCCACGCCAATGCCCACCACCAGGAAGCCGGCGATCACATAGATCAGCATAACGCCTCCCCGGTTTGGGGTTCGGGGAGCGGAAAATCGGTCGACGCCCAGAAAGGGTGGACAAGGCCGGATTCCGTTGGATCAGCGTGGGTCAGATTGGATTTCATGAGGGAGCTGGAATCCACGCCAAGTGGAGAGTCCCGCTCCGGATGGGAGGGTTGCCGCAGCCGGACGGGTAAAGGCGATGGAATGGGATTCAGTATTCTGCTGGAGACCTGAGGGTGTCGAGCCTTCAGGCGGACCCAGCCACCCTCAACTCCGCTCACGGGTAACAGTTACTTTTGGCGCACGGCGACGCGACTTGGCTCGGCGCAGGCAACAAAAAGGGCGGAGGACAAATCCTCCGCCCTGATGCAGTGCCGGACTGGTTGGGTGGCTCAGTCGAAGGCGTGCCCGGCACAGCACAGCACGTTGCGAAGCTTGTGACGGACAAGCTCCTTCACGGCCTTGCGGGCAGGAGCCAGATACTTCCGGGGATCGAATTCCTTCGGCTTGGTCGCGAACACTTCGCGGATCGCCGCTGTCATGGCCAGGCGGAGGTCGGTGTCGATGTTGACCTTGGTGCAACCGGTACGGCGGGCCACTTCGATGTCAGCCTCGGGCACGCCGGCGGTCTCCTCACCGAGATCGCCGCCGAACTGGTTGATCTTCTGGGCAAGCTCCTTGGGCACCGACGAGGCCCCGTGAAGGACGAGAGGATAGTCGCCAAGGCCGGCATCCATCAGGGCCTTCTTGATGGCCTTGAGGCGCTCGAGGTCGAGGTGCTGCTCGCCCTTGAACTTGTAGGCTCCGTGGCTGTTACCGATGGCAACGGCGAGCGAATCGACACCCGACTGCTTTACGAACTCGACAGCCTCGTCGGGGTGCGTGTAGGCTCCACCCTTGGAGTAGCTGCCACCCTCCTCGCCATCGTCATGCTGGGCGCCGACCAGCATGCCCAGCTCGCCCTCGACGACGCAGTTGTACTTGTGTGCGTAGTCCACGACCTTGCGGCAGATCTCGACGTTCTTCTCGAACGGATCGTGGGAGGCGTCGATCATGACGCTGGTGAAGCCTTCGTCGATGCACTGCTTGCAGAGCTCGAAGCTGTCACCGTGGTCGAGATGCACCGCGATGGGGATCGTGCTGAGGCTGACCGCGGCCTCGATCAGTTTCTTGAGGTACACGGGATGGGCATAGTCCCGGGCACCCTTGGAAATCTGGAGCATCACCGGAGCCTTTTCCTCCTCGCAGGCCTCGATGATCGCCTGCAGGAGCTCCATGTTGTTCACGTTGAAGGCGCCGAGGGCGTACTTACCCTTGAGGGCCTTGGCGAACAGGTCTGTGGTGTGTGTCAGTGGCATAGTTCAACGATGCGTTGGAGTGCAGTGGTCATCGGGTGGACGACCAAGGGCCGAAGTTAGGGAGGCCCCCGGTTGGAGGAAACAGGTTTTTTGGTGCCCAACATCCACAGGAAGGTCACACGCTGCCGGCCCAACCGACGGATGCAACCATCCCTCCTGAACTCCACCCACTGGAGGAGCCGCCTGCCCTCCATGGAATCCAAGCGCCCAGAGACACCGGATTTCCTCAGGAATTCGGCGAGGGAATCGAAATCCTGAACCACGCCCAGGAGCTTCAGAACCCCTTGCAGACAATTGCCTCCTGGCGATCGACCGGGGCATCGAACCACCGAGTCGATGACGAACCTCAGACGCCTGAGAGACACTCTCCATCGATGCCAGGCTCGGGCTCGTAACGAGCCCGATTTAGGCTCCTGACGCAGCGCCACGACGGAGAGCCGACGAATCCACATCGGGGACGGAGAGCGGGCTCGGATTCCCTGGGAAAGTGGAGTGAGCCGGCGGATTCGCAGTGGAATGTCACGGCAGAACCACCCCACCGGGAAGCGGCACGTCTGCCGAACGCGGTCTGACAACACCGACTCCTCTGCACGAAGACATCGAAGAACGGTCTTGGCAACCGGCTGAAGCCGGATGGGAACGTGCTCCAACAGAGCCTGGTGGGCCTGGCAGTCGCGTATCCGGGAGAGGCCGTGGAGGAGAGACCTGAGCCTCCTGCGGGCCCTGGGCGGCGACTCGCTCGGATCCAGCGCGACGAGCCAGTCCGACCAGACCCCGAGCCGACGGGGCACGACCCGAAGTTCGTGGACGCCCTCCGGTGAGCTTTGGCGGCGACAGCGGTGGAGCTGCTTTCTGAACCGCCTGAGATCACGGTGCACCGCAGCGCTGACCGCTCCCCACCAACGGAGAAACCGGAGTGTCGGCGCAAGATCCCTGGCCCGTGGAATCTCGTGTGTGCTGCGGTCTGACGGGGCAGCCACGACAACTCGGGGCCGCAACCGGTGTAGGGGACTTTTTCGGGGATTCGCCACGGTTCAGTACCGCGACGGTCCGCCGGAGGAATTCTCCCTTCCTTCCGACCCATCGCGCCGGGCAATCCCACGCCCGTCGGACTATCGGCACTGGGCCTGGTGGCGCAAGGCGTGGTCGACAAGGACGAGGGCCGTCATCGACTCCACCATCGGGACCGCTCGGGGCAGGACGCAGGGGTCGTGACGCCCACGGCCCTTCAGAGTGGCATTCCGACCGCCGGCATCGACTGTGTTCTGTTCATGCATCACGGTGGCGACCGGCTTGAACGCCACCCGGAAGTAGAGGGTCTCCCCGTTCGAGATACCCCCTTGGACGCCCCCGCTGCGGTTGGTGACGGTCCGGACGCGACCCTCGACACTCCGGAACGGATCGTTGTGCTCCGTCCCCTTGAGGCCAACGGCGTCAAAGCCACTCCCGATGTCGAATCCTTTGGTGGCGGGGAGCGACAGCATCGCCTTCGCGAGATCCGCCTCAAGGCGGTCGAACACCGGGGATCCCCAGCCCACAGGGACGCCGCGGGCGATGCCGGTGACGATTCCGCCGACGCTATCCCCCTCGCCTCTCACGGTCTCGATGAGACGAATCATCTCGTCGGCAACCCGGGAGTCGGGACACCGGACGATGTTGGACTCGATCTCACCGGAAGTGACCCGCTCGATGTCGATCTGTGCCCGGAGATGCTTCACCTGGGTCACGGCGGCCAAAACCTCCACGCCCCAGCGTTCCCGGAGCAGCTTTCTGGCGATGGCGCCCGCGGCCACCCTCCCGATCGTCTCACGCGCACTGCTGCGCCCCCCCCCGGGCCATGCCCGGATGCCATACTTGGTCTGGTAGGTGTAATCCGCATGGGACGGCCGGAAGGTCGTTGCCATCTCGGAGTAGGCCTGGGGTCGGTAATCCTCGTTCCTCACCCACATCGAGATGGGGGTGCCAAGAGTCCTCCCCTCGAAGGTTCCGCTGAGGATCTGGACCGTGTCGGATTCCTTTCGCGGCGTGGTGATCCTCGATTGGCCGGGACGACGACGATCCAGGTCCGGCTGGATGTCCGCCTCGGTCAATGCCAGCAGCGGAGGACAACCATCGACGACGACCCCGACGCCGCCACCGTGGGATTCGCCCCAGGTCGTTATGCGGAACAGCTGTCCAAAGACGTTGCCCATGTCCCCGAGAGTCTGAGCGAAACACCGTCGAGGAAAAAGCCGGAATCAACCCGCCACGGCGCGCGAGTGGGTCATCGACCGGACGACGGGGATCCGGCGCGGGGGCGGAGGGCGGCCCGGCGAATACCAAAGACCCATCCCATGGCCCCAAGGACCCCTGCCCCCACAATCCACGCGGGAGACGAGGGCACACCCGTCCACCATAGGGCTCCCGCACTGATCGCTGGACCTCCGCCCAGTCCAAGGCCGATCAGGGCCTCATGGAATCCTCCCTGCTCGGCATGCGATTTGGTCTGGTCCATCGAGTAGTACAGGGAGGAGTAGTAGAGAAGTGCGGAAGCCCAGCCGAAACCCACCTGGGACACCACCAGACCCCAGACAGTCGGTGCAACCATGGTTCCCACAAAACCGAGAAACAGGAACAGGAAGCCACACAGAAACCAGTCGAAGCGATAATGCCATCCACTCCACCACCAGAGCTTCAGGAAGGCGAGGGCCCGGACGTAGAACCACGCCGAAAGCACGAGGCCCGCCTCGGCAATCGAGAGCCCGAGCCTGGAGGCGATTCCAGGGGCCATCACCAGGATGGTGTTGATGGCCATGTAGTTGAAAGGGTTTGCGATCCAGGCGAGGCGGACAAAATACCCCGGCTGATACCGGTGGTCCCCCTGGCGATCTTGCCCCCGAGCCTGGGGAAGGGAGGCAATCCAACGGGCACGCTGCCGCTCGAGTGGCCAGGTGGCGACCCACTGGATCCCATGGATGCCAAGGGGCAGCCAGTAGAGGCTCGTCGGACCCAGCCTTTCGAAGATCCACCCTCCGGTCGACAGCCCCACGGCCGCCATCGTGGCCCAGACGACGTTGTAGAGTCCGACCCGGTCCGGCAGTCGCTTCGGATCCTCATGCTCGCTGACAAGGGCCTCCAGGATCGGCCAGGTGAAACACAGGGCCACGGTCCAGATCCCCAGGCAGAGCAGCTGTCCCCATTGGGTCGGGAGGGACCACCCCACCGCGAGCGCGATGGACATCCCGCCAAAGCCGATCCGCAGGGATGGGAAAAGCCCATGTCGCTGGCCAATGCGACCCGCCTGCCATGAGGCGATGCCATAGACGAAGCCATGAACGGCTCCAACGACGAGATTGTTGAGGTTGCTGAAGCCGTAGTCCTCCCGAAGCAGGAACATCAGGAAGTTGACGTAATAGGCCGTGGCGAAGGAGTTGGATCCCTCAAGCACAAAAAGGGGGAGTCGGGAACGCGACACGCAGGCGAACGGGACGCCCCTTGAAACCCCTCCGTCAACGGTTTTGTCCGGCACAAAGCAGCCTGACCGATGACCCTCCAGTCGGTTTCCCACTCGGGTTGAATCACGTCCGCGGGTGATCGCAGCCCTCGGCATAGGGCCTACGACGCCAATTGCCTGCAGATGTGCATGTCCGGGATCCGGACTCTTTCTCGCCGCTGTGAATGGCCCGAAGGATGCGACTCCCAATTTGAGAAAGGGGAAAAACCCCAGAACACAGCGTTATGAACATTCATCGTAGCAAGCCACTCGTGGCGGCGATCGTTGCCGTCGCCGGAAGCGTCCTGCCGGCCTTCGCAGGAATCACCCAGGTCACCAGCCCCTCCAACCTGTTGGCCAACAGCACCGTCTCGATCGGATCCCTCGGATCGAGCGGCACCATCGTCGCAAGCGGATCCTCCGCCACGACGTCCTCGGGAACGAGTGCGACGTTCACCTCCAGCACCTCCCTGTACAGCATGGAGCAGGGCGTGAACTGGTCCGGCAATTTCTCGGCAGGCGACGACCTGCTCTACTCCTGGGGCAACACCTCCATCACCATCAATCCCAGCGAGCTCGTGCAGGGTGCGGGCATCCAGATCCAGTCCGGGACTCTCGGCACCTACTACGCTCAATTCTCGGCCATCGACTCCGCCGGCAACACACTGGGGTCGGTCACCGGCAGCGGGACGTCGACGACGGCAGGAGATGGTTCCGCCCTGTACCTAGGCCTCCTCAGCAATGGCTACGACATCGACAAGCTCGTGGTGCAGTTGCTGTCGCCGACCCCCAAGCTCGGGAAATTCTCGATCGGCAACATCGGTCTCGTCGAGGGCGCCTACAGCCACGCGGCGTCCGGTTCGTCGGGCGGTGGAGTGAACAGTCCGGCCAGTCCGGCACCGGAGTCGACCAGCGCCGGATTCCTTGGAGGAGTCTCACTGGTGATCCTGGGAATGTGGAAGCGAGCCCGCAGCCGCAAGGACTGAACGCAGGCAGGCCACCTGGACGATCCCGGGCACATCCGTGACCCGGGACCGCCTCGACCGGTTCCGAAACCAATCCCTATCGATGGCCCACATGACGCGCGCCCTCAAGGAATGGGCCATCGTTGTGGACGCTCTCGGGAGAGGCGACCAGATCCTGGTGCTCCGGAGCGGGGGCATCTCCGAGAAGAACCGCCACTTCCGGATCGACCGGAGGGATTTCCTCCTGTTCCCAACCCATCATCACCAGCACCGGGACGGGGTGACCGATCACATCCATTCCCGGTTCGATGCGCTCCATCCGACCCTGGACGGAGGACAGCAGGTGCGGCTCGAATATGTCGCCTCTGCCGCCGGCTGGTGGAAGGTCTCCTCATTCGAGGAGGTGCGTCAGCTGAAGGACCAGCACATCTGGCGCGAGGAAGCCGTCGCCCGCCGCTTCAACTCAGGGCATGACGAGGGCCTCTATGTCCTCGCACTGAGGGTCTCCCGACTTCCAAAGCCGACCGAGGTGCCGCTCGAGGATGCCCTCGGAGGCTGCCGATCCTGGCTCGACCTTTCCGCAACCATCCCGACACGGGGTGCTCGTCCCGTGCTTTCCGACGGAGCCTTCGCCCGTCGAATGGCAGAGCTCATCCGACGCTTCGAGCCCGTTGGGACCCGCGTCATCGCCTAGGAGTCACCGCGACGATCCATTCCGATTCTGTCCCGGACCAACCCTCGCCTACCAACTCTCCAGTTGTCCCTCGGGTCGCCCCCCTCCATCCTCATCGACAGATGAGCACCATGACCGGCCCAGTCTATGTCGTCCGGGACAACATCGACACCGACCAGATCATCCCTGCGCAGTACCTCAACCTCGTGCCCACCATCGCCGAGGAGTACGAGAAGCTCGGCAGCTATGCCCTGTGTGGTCTGCCGGATTCCCTCTACCCCGAGCGTTTTGTGCCGGAGGGCAAGACGGACACCGTCTACCCGATCGTCATCGCCGGGCGGAATTTTGGCTGCGGCAGCTCCCGGGAGCATGCCCCCATCGCCATGGGTTCGGCCGACTGCCGTTGCGTCGTGGCCGAGAGCTTTGCCCGGATCTTCTTCCGGAACTGCGTCGCCACCGGGGAGCTTTACCCCATCGAATGTGGGGAACGCCTCTGCGACCTCTTCAAGACCGGGGATGTGGCGACGGTCGACATCGATGCCAACACCGTCCGTCACCACGGCACGGGAAAGGTCTACTCCCTGAAACCGCTCGGCGAGGTCCGCCCCGTCATCGATGCGGGTGGGATCTTTGAGTACGCGCGAGCGACCGGAATGATGTCCGCCTGATCGTCCTCTATGGGCTCCCAATCGTCCATGTGGGGTCGGAGGGCGTTCACCTTGGTTGAATTGCTGGTGGTCTGCGCGGTGATAGCGATCCTGGCCGCACTGCTGGTTCCCGCTCTGGGACGCGCCAAGGAGGCGGGTAAGGCGGCCCAGTGCCAGTCCAATCTCCGTCAGCTCGTCCTCGTCACCCAGCTGTATTGGGATGATCATGGAAGGACGTTCTCCGAGCGCACGGTCCGCACCAACGGGGGCTGGCGCTACTGGTTCGGGTGGCTGGGCAATGGAACCGAGGGCGCCCGCGCATTCAGGCCCGAGGAGGGAGTGCTCTGGCCCTACCTTCGAGGACGCGGCATCGACCGCTGCCCGTCTCTGAATCGCAGCCGGGCCTATTTCAAGGCCAAGAGCCTGGAGGCCGCCCACGGATACGCCTACAATCTGGTCCTGGGCCCCCGGGGGACTCCAGGAATCGCCCCCACCAGCTTCAGGAATCCGTCCGGGCTCGCCGTCTTCACCGACGGAGGTCAGATCAACGATTTCCTCGCCCCGGCAACCCCCGAGCGCCCCATGCTCGAGGAGTTCTACTTCTTCGATACCAACCGGCTCAGCGCCACGGTGCATTTCCGCCATGGCCAACGCGCCCAGTCGGCCTTCGCTGACGGACATGTCGCCCAGGTGCGGCCCACCCCGGACAGCGAGGATCGCCGGCTTCCTCCGGAGCTCTGCGGCCGTCTCCCCGACGATATGATCCTGCCCTGATAGGTCAGTCGTGGCGGAGCAGAAACCGGTCGATCTCGTCCCGACGGGGAGCGGAATCCATGGCACCCTGACACTGGACGGAAAGCGCCGCCGCTGCCTGTCCGAAAGACACCGCCTCGGCCAATCCCCTGCCCTCGGACCACGCCACGGCGAATGCCCCGTTGAAGACATCCCCAGCGGCGACGGTGTCCACGGCACGGACGCGAAAACCAGGGACCATGGAATGGATTCCATCGCCCGACACGAACACTCCGGCCGACCCCATCGTGATCAACACACATGCGGGGCCCTGGTCCCTGAGCTTCTGCGCAGCCCGTGCTGCCGACCGGGGTGAAGTGATCCGAACCCCGGACAACATGGAAGCCTCCGCCTCATTGGGGGTCAGGCAGGTGATCCGACCGAGGATCCAGGGGTCCAA
>Ga0194112_10011367_pt1 | contig 11030 bp, 12 predicted proteins | sample TA2MahC400mmetaG_FD_146191 | JGI IMG/M metagenome (GOLD analysis project Ga0194112, IMG submission 146191) | Freshwater microbial communities from Lake Tanganyika, Tanzania - TA2015016 Mahale Deep Cast 400m | ecosystem: Environmental > Aquatic > Freshwater > Lake | place: Tanzania: Lake...
AAAATGAAAGGATTTTTAAAAGGATACGATTACCGAAAAACAGCTGACGGAAGGAGCGAAAAGATCCTTTTTTCCTTTAGCCAGCTGCCGCGTAAAGCATATTCGGTCGGCGACGAGGAATATAAAGTAACCGGCCTCATAGAGGACATCGTAGACATCACCGGTGCGAATCACTCCAAACCTTGGTATGCTAAGGCAATTAAAATTCTAGGCCCGGAAACCGCATCCAGCTATGTCTACCTTGCTCTCTCATTGACCAGAGATGCCCACCACAAAGGCGAGATTAAAACAACAAAAGATCAATTTTTCATCAGCACCTTCAAGCGTCTTTGCCAGGAAAACGGTTTTTCTTTGGCATAAACCGGGAATGTCGGCGCGCCGACATTTAAAGCAAAACTCGCAAAAATAATTTTAAAAAACATGGTCATAGCTATAGCCGTTTTACAACGACTAGGCTCTATCGAGCAAAAAATGGCGCAAGTCCGCCAAATTACTGGCTGTGGCAGACGTCGGGGCGGCTTCGATGCCTCCCCGACTGAAACCTTTTTCCTCACCACCTTACCAGGTGGTTCGGCTTCACCCCTTAAACCCACTCCTATCGGAGCGGGTTTCCCCTTCGGGGCAGGGGTTTCGGGTTTCGCCCCGCCAAAGGCGTGGCTCAACCAAAAAGGTTTCAGTCGGGGAGCTCGCTGTGCTATCAGCCCTTCGGGCTTCCCAAAGACTTCGTCTTTGGAGCACATCGGCGCCCCGACGTCTGCCACAGCCTAGCTTAACTTGTTAACGGGGTAACTGCCTATGGAAGAGAAAAAAAGATTGAAAAAATTCAGGCGGGAGAAGTCAGCCTTCCCCGCGCTGCAGATCCAGGAGAGGGATGTTCAAATTTTAAATTCCCTGGCCGACTATCGTTTTCTTACAACCTCTCATATCCTTGCCCTCCACTCGGGCGGAGAAAGGAACTTGCAGCGCCGGCTGCAAAAGCTCTTTCACGCTGGTTTCATTGACAGGCCGCCTCGGCAGATTTCTTACCATCGGCCCCAGGGAGATATGGTTTATGCCTTGGGAAATCGCGGGGTCGACCTCTTGGCCGAAAGACTAAACATGGAAAGGGGAAAGGTTAATTGGACGACCAAAAATCGAGAGGCTAAAGATCGATATATTCAGCACGCCTTAATGATTTCAAACTTTCGAACGGTCTTGACTTTGGCGCTAAACAACCCCCTTGAAGGAGTTATAAAAGATTGGCGGCAAAGCAGGGAGCTCAAAGACTATGTCAGGATTGATCAGCAAAAAGTGGCAATAGTCCCGGACGCTTTTTTTACGGTCGAAGACGCCAAAAGTCGGATGCACTTTTTCTTGGAGGCCGACCAATCGACCATGACGAGGGGGCGGTTCCTCAAAAAGATGAAGGCATACTGGAATTGGTGGAAGGAGGGCGGCCATCAAAAAAAGCTGGGAATTAAATCTTTCCGGGTTTTGGTTTTGTGCAAAAGCGAAAAGCGCAAGGAAAGCCTTAGGAGGATAACCAAGGAAGCGGACGACAAAAAACAAGGATCCTTGATGTTTTGGTTTGTTTCAGAGGATAAATTTGCCCTGGCCGAGCCAGAGAGTGTATTGAGGTCGATCTGGCAGACGCCAAAAGATGACGCCTGGCATTCTCTTCTGGAATGACAGGCGCGTGGATCTTGCACACATCAAAAACCTTAGGCCTTTTTGGGGGTAATTAAATGCCGGAAACAAGCCTGGCCGATTATATCCGACAAGAAAAAAGGTTAACCTGGCGAAGTATACTCAAGCGGGCAATCGTTTTTTGTATCTTCTTGGTAGCGCTTGCAGTTTTTGATAAATTAGGTTTTGTTTTTTATACTTTCTTCGCTGTTATTGTTGCCGTCCTTGTTTTTGACTGGCACCAGAGCTTCAAAAAATTAAATTTCAATATCTCAAAGATCGCCTGCCCAAAATGCGAGAGCTATATTGAGCTTGACAGCTGGGATTGCCCCTGCGGCAGGAAAATTAGCAACGTCCATATTTTTAAGGGCTGCCCTCACTGTGGCACCAAGTACGGCGAGGGAGCGAAGAACATTCGTTCACTTTTTTGTTCCGCCTGCGGACAGCAATTGAATTTTTTTAGGCCTTATGAATTTCACAACTGGAGCATCCTGGCCAAAGACGAGAACACCCAGGAATTTAAGCTGGTCCCAAGAAAGAATTTTTTGGAGATGTTAGGGGACACCTTTTTTTTGGGTCTTATTTTTGTTGGGCTCATTGTTTTTTTCGAAATGGGCGATCCTCGCACCTTTTCTCAAGGGCAAAGAATAAGAATACTTATAGCCGTCCTCATTTTGGGAGGCGGCGTTTACTTTCTGCCCTGGCTTGCCAAGAAAATTTATCCCCCCAAGCAATTGGTGCGCAATCCAAAATACAAGGAAGACCGCCATGGGTAAGCATACTTCTGAAGACGGCAAAGGCTTAGTGGTTAGGGCTAGGACAGTTAATGCGTCGGGGCACTCATCTTTAATTCCGGAAGTGGTGGGTATTGAAGAAGCCCGATCCCATATTGAGAAAATGGCCGAGGAGCTCTTTGTCATCCGGCAGGATCAGGGAGCAATAGACCGGTGGGCTCAGAGTCTGGCCAATCGGTGGCAGATGGGCATCAAGGGCAAAGACGTTGAGAAGATGGCGAAATTCGTCAGCCAAATAACCACCACACTCAAAAACATGGTGGACGCTCAGAGCTTTAAAAAGCAGCTCAAAACCATGTATTTTGAAGGTTTAAAACAGGAGCTCGAAGCTCAGGCCCAGCTACCTCTGGCCGGCGAGCTGGCCCGGGAAAACATGAGGCTTCAGTTAATAAAAGTTCAACTGCAAATAAAGGAGTTTGAGGATAAGCTTGAAAAGAAACCGCGGTCTCAGCTAGACGAAGAGGAAGAGGAAGAGGAAATCCGCCGGAAATATAAACTAAAAACAGCAAAGATGAAGAAGACGGTTGACTTTGAGGCCGAGGTCTTGGAAGTTTTGTCTCAGTATCGCAAAAAATGGGAGGATGCGGAATACCCAGCCAAAGACATAGACGACATGATTGACGAGCTTCGGCGAAGGCTTCACGAAGAAAAGATAACATGAGTTACCGAATCCATTTAGGAACGAACGCCCTCTCTAAAAAGCCCATCCATATTCCGCTGGAGGAGTTTACCAAAACTCACACCATCATTCCCGGCCGAACCGGGATGGGGAAAAGCTTTCTCCTGGAGAATCTTGCCAGGAACATTATTGAAAGCCGTCACGGGCTCATTTTGATAGACGGCAAGGGAGATCTCTACGACAGGCTGCTTAAGTTCTCCGTGCAGCGCCGGCTGGAAAAAAATGTTGTCCTGGTCGACCCTGAAGAGGACGAATGGAGCCCGGGCATAAATTATTTGGAGGTCTTCAAGGGAACCAGCCCGGAGGCATTGGCCGAGCTTGTTCTTGAAGGGTTAATGAAATTTTTTAAGGAGGACACCGAGTATAAGCCCTGGCTTGAAGAATGGGGACCGGCCAGCCTCCTGCCTTTGATTAAAGGCGGCTTCACGCTCCTTGAACTTTTTCATTTCACTTCGCTCAAAGAAGAAGATTTTCGGCAGACCCTCCTTAAAAATATTGATGAGGACTTTTACTCCCAAAAGTGGCAAGAACTTAAAGCTTTCAAGCCCCCCGAGCAGGCCAGGATTTTAAATGTCGTGAAGACGCGGGCCAGCCGATTCTGGGAATCAAAGCCCCTCAAAAATATTTTCGGTCAGACCAAAACTACTATCGATTGGCTCAAAGTCATGCAGGAAGGCGGAATTGTTCTCTGCAAGCTTGGCCGCTCTGGCAAGCTTACCGAAAAGACCGCTTCTTTCATTGGTGCGGCCATTGTCCACCAGATTCTTCTTAATGCGCCCCAGCGCCCCGTACCGAAAAGACGCCCGTTGTTTTTCATGGTGGATGAATTTCAAAAATTCGTCTGCAACGATTTTACAGACGCCCTGGACCGGCTAAGGGGATACGGAATTTATCTTATTCTTGCCTGCCAGCATTTATCGCAGCTGGCCCAGGAGACCCCCAGGCTCCATGACTCGGTCATGACCAACTGCGGCAACAAGCTGGTCTTCTCGCTTTCCCGCAAGGATTCAGAGGAGATGGCCGTCGAACTTTTTACCGGCTGGATACACCAGGAACGCATAAAGGACGAAATCTGGCAGACCAAGCTTCGGCCACGAGAGACAACTAGAGAAATCATCGCCTATGGAGCTGCCCAGGCTTCCGGATCTTTTTCCGGCCAGTCATCCGGGAGCGGCGCTGGCCAGGGAATTACTTCAAGCACCGCGCTCTCTGAAGACGGAGACCTTATTGTCAGCTCCCAAAGCCATAGCCATAGCAACACATCTTTTTCAAGCCAGTCCCAGGGAACTTCCGAGATGCGCAGCACCAGCCAAACAGTTTCGCCCGTCCCTTGGTATGAGTATGAAGAGTACCAGGAGCGCACCTCCAGGACTTACTACACTATCGAGGAGGTTAAAGAGCGCTATTTGGCCTGGGTGTCCAACCAGGACCACCGTCACCTTCAGGTTAAGCTTGGATCAAAAAAGCCAATCCCAGCGGTAACGGCCGAAATTCAGGAGATCCGGGTCCGGCCTTCGGATGTTATTAAATTTATAGCCTCTGTCAATCAGAAAACAGCCCGACCCACCGCAGAGGTTTCAAAGGAGATAGAAGCGAGGGTAAAGGCATACTTGAAAGAAGGAGATATTTCGGAGTACCCAGCGAATTTCCGAGAGGCCAAGGATGAAGTGGCGGGGGAAAAAAGAGTCTCAAAAGAACCAGAGTCTTTCCGCGAACCAAAGAAGGAAAGGATTTCAGAAGGGCCGAAATCTTTCCCCGAGCGCTTCGAAATCCTCGGGCATTTCATGGAAGCATGGATAGAATTCGAAAATGTTTCTACTCTCACCACCGACCTGAGCCGCCAAGCCCCTTCCTTCCCGAGTTTTGTGAAGGCTGAAATAACCAAACTCCGTCGGATCCGTAATAAAGTAGTGCACGGGAAGAAAGATCACCGAGAGATAACCCCAGAACTGGTCGAGCGGGTTCGGAAACTGACAGCAAAACTTAAAGAAATTAACAAAGGGGAAAATGGCTCGGTGGTGGGTTAATAGCCAGTTTTTTCTGGCATGTTATACTGAAATAACCAGCCGATCCCTCCCCATCTTCCAATTGACCAGATTTTTTCAGTGCCGGATCGGACAACTCCGGCATTGAAGATCGCTGAAGATGAAGATCCATCTTATACCGGATCGATCTTGGTTTAGACCACCCTGGGTATACAGAATGGTTTAAATCCAAGGGAAGGGAGAAGGCTGGTTTTATTTTGCCAAAACCAGCTTCCGAGGCCAAAAGGCCGAGGTTGTCCAAACTGGGTTTGGCTTTTTGAGGATGCGAGATATCCTGGCCCCGATACCGACCTTTCACGCCGGCAACCCCAGAAATAAATCCCCCCACGGCCAGACCGTGCCCAAAAATCGCACTCAATTCCCTTCGCGGCGCGAGCGCGCCGGCGAAGGAAACAAGCCCCTTTCGCCCCAGCGAGGCTCCAGGGGTCGAATGCCCTTTTTGGCTGTCCGGGCAGCCCCGACCCCACGCCCCCTCAAAAGGAGTGACCGACCCCGCCCGGGGCGGGTCACGTTTATTCCCCCCGCCTCGCTGCGCTCGGCAGTTCGCCGCCGAACCAAACCGCTGGCTGCTCGCCTCTTTTAATTTTACAGGCACCCCGCTCCGTCAAGGTCGCTCCAGCCGCTCCGAGAACGACCATGCTGGAAAAGGATTTTTCACTTTGCCTCTGCGGGTCCCCTTGCGGGACTTCACGCGGGGCGCTTGTCCTGCTCGGCGAAACTCGGCGCATCGGCAGCTCTCGCTCCCTCGCAACGCTTTACTGCTCTGTCGCGGGGTCTGTTTTGCCTTTCGGCAAAATTCCCTCTTTTGCCTTGCCACTCTTGGAGCCTCTCTTGCAAAGCAAGTTTCTCCAAGGGTGGCATTTCGCCCGCAGAAGCAAAGCGCTTCGCGTCCCAAACGCTCCAGCGAAGCGTTTGGCATGAAAAAACCTTTTCCACGTTCTCTCCGCTCTTGGTCGGACGATCCAACCCCGCTCGTTCCACCTTGACCTCGCGGGGACCCGCCTGTGTAGGCTGCCGCCAGGCGAGCAGCCAGCGTAAATCGCCCGAGATATTAAAGCGCTGGAGAAAGGAAAGGCAAACATGGGCTACATCCAAGACCTCGAACGAGACTTAAGAGAAAAGCTTGACGGTATGGACCAGGAAGAGCTGATCAAGTTCTTCAAAGAGAAAGTCCTGGAATCCTACCGCAACGGGATGAACGCGCCACAGGCAAGCAAGGGTAAGGGAAGAGGTTTTCGCCCTCAGGCCAAAAGCTGTGGTCAGGCTTAACGTCTTCTTTCAGGACCTCAACGGCGACGCTCAAAGCAGGTTATGGGCGGCGGTCCAGAGGGAGCTTCTGGCCCGGGGCGAAGTGGAGTACAGGGGCGAAGAAGAAACCGAGGAAGAGTTTCAGCAACGCCTCCAGGAGGAAACGGATCACTACATCAACTGCCATAATTTCGCCAATGAGTTTTTGCTTTGAGGTTTTCGGCCGGGGGTGGAGGGCGTCCCCACTCCTGGCTAGCTATCCACATTTGACAGATTTTTAGCGGGCGGTATGATGGAGGTGCCGCCAAAAAACATGGACAAAGAAACCAAAAAAGAATTTCAAAAATTATCCCGCCTGGTGGAAAAGAACTTCGGCCTGGTGGGGAATAGATTCGACAAAGTGGAAGTAAACATCGTCGCTCTGAAATTTGATATGGGCGAGGTAAAAGGCGAGGTTAAGTGCATTGACCAAAGGACGGACGAAACTTACAAGCTCCTGGACGGCTACGTGAATTCGCAGGAAGGCTTCAAGCAGGAATTTGCGGCTATGAAGCACAAGATAGGCAGGATTGAGAAAGTGATAAAAGACGAGCTGGGAGTGGAATTTTAAAAAGCGAAAAGCCCCGACCAAAAATCGGGGCTTTTGGTTTGGTTCAGCGGCGTCCCCCATCTCCTCCCAACCTCCTCTTCCGGCTTCCCGCCCCAAGAGGAGGGGATATCTTGATATGACCTAACGCGAAATCTCTTGTCCTAGGGCAAATTAAAGAGCCGTTTTTTGCTCTATGGGGTGGAATTGGGCGATTTCGTCGAAAAACAATTAAAAACCTATTTTCCTCGATAGGGCCTTGAGTGTCCTGCGTGCTCCCGCCAGTTCTGCAGGTACTTGCCGGCGAGACTCTTGTCTCGAAAGCCGCACCCGGGAAGCAGACGGACCAGGCCGGCGGCCAGGGGCCGCCGGCGGAGGGAACAAGCCAAAGGAGACCCAAAAAGAGCGTTTCAAGGCAGAGCTTCGTTATAAGATTAAAGGGAATGTATTAAAAAAGGAGTAGGCCGTCAAATAAAATAAAACGGAGGAAGAAAAAAGGGCACCGCACGGGGGGCCCTTTTTTGTTCAAAACAATGATATTTTTTCCTCCGAAACCTCTCCAGGCCCTCCTTTCAGTATAAGATTTAAAACACTTTCCACATCACTCATTACTTTAAGGCAGCCTTGGACGGCTGTCAGATGGACCTGCTTAGCATAGTTTTCAATGTACTGGTAACTTCGGCCTAAAAACTTAGAGCTTTTGCCAACAATTTTGCAAAGAGCCGCGGCCGAGAGTTCAGCGACTATTTCCTGTTTCCAGTCCTGGCCTCTTTTTAGTTCGCCGAGGATTCTTTGATGAGCGGCGTGAGCCAGCTCATGGAAGAAGACGCTTTCTTCTTTAGAAGCGAGAGCGATCTCTTTTCGCTCCTGGGAAAAATATCCGAAATAGCGGTAGTTCCCTGGGATAGCCATTACCGAGATCCCCCAGGATTTGGCGACGTCGACCAGCGGCAGCTCGGGCAGCTCTATTTTCTGGTATTCCAACGGCTCGCCCTCAGTGTCTTCCACCCGGAACACAGGAACGGCCAGGAACCCGGCCAAAACCTTTTTTTCTTCCTCTCCGGGCTCTCCTTCAGACTCCTTCTTAATGAACCGAGGGGCAAGAATGGTTATAGCTTTGGCCCCTTTTTTAACGTGGCGGCCGACTACTTTCCATTGCCTGAAGCCCCTGGCGTCTTGCGTGCCAGCAATGAACATGAGCGTTCGATTAAGGAGCGACCATTTCGCCGCTGGTATGTCCGCGATAGGGAAGGTGGAGAACGCGATCGCTTCGGGGATGTCGCCGCTTTCAAACCTTTCGACGATACTTCGCAGGGCGGTTTGCACTTTTTCATTCACAAGCCACCTCCTTATAATGGAAACCTTTTTTAAGGATGAAGTTTAGGAAAAGAAGGGATAAACAGGCGGGGTAAGAGAGAGTAGCTATTCTTTGAGCAGACTGGCCAGGGTGTTTTTTTCTAACTTGTCCGGCTGGCTTCCTTCAGAGGGGAGCTCAATCACCTTCACAAAAAACCGCTTGGCCAAGCGGGGGAGGATCTCCTGGGTCGCTTTCTGGCCGGCTTCGTCTCTATCGAGCATCAAAATAATCTTTTTTGCGAAAGCGGCCAGAAGCTCTTCCTGCTCTTTAGAAAGGGCGGATCCCATGAGGGCCACCACATTTTTGAATCCTGATTGCCACACCCGGAAGCAGTCAAAGAATCCTTCAACGAGGATAAAATTTCCTGCGGGCGCTTCTTTAACGGCGCGGTGCAGATTATAAAGAACCAGGTGCTTTTTAAACCCCGGCGGCAGCTTATATTTGCCTTCCCCCTCCGGAGGATCCCCGGGCCAGCGGCCGGCATAGGCGACTAACTCTCCAACTTCGTCGTGAATGGGGATGGCGATCCTGCCTTTCAAGAGACCCCGGGAGCAAAAACCCAGGCCGAAGCTTTCAATGGTTTCGTCAGAAATGCCTCTCTCTTTGAGATAGGGGTGAGCCGGATCCAGCTTAAGGGCGAATTTGAGGGGAGGATTGGCAATTTCCTCTTCTTTAGCTAGTTCAGCCTTATTATCGCCCTCCTTGAGGGCGTAGCTTGGCTTAGGAGCGGCGGTCGGCTGGCTGCCTATGCCGAACCATTTGCTGATCAATAATCCTGCTTCCCTAAGCTCCACAGACTCTTTTTGCTGGACGAAATCTAGGATATTTCCTTTGGCTTTGCACCCGAAACATTGGTAGGCGTTTTTGGTGAGGCTGGCATGAAAGGAGGGCTTTGATTCTTTGTGGAAGGGGCAAAAACCAATCAGCTCATCCTTGCTTTGGCGCATCCCGGCCAGGAGGCCGTAGCGCTCCAGGATCTCCTTGATCCCGACCTTTTGCTTCAGTTCCTTGTAGTCCACCCATTCCTTTTTCGTCTGCATGGCTTAAATTACCTCCTTCCATTTTACCGTTCCTTTGAAGATAATCCCTGAGAATTTGGTCCACCAACCTGGTCATGGGCATTCTGCGGGATCTTGAGACCCTAAAAAGAACCGGAATGAGCTCTTCGCTGATTTTCGGGCTGTACATGGTGCGCCTCCTTATAAAAGCCTCTGCCTGGTTAAGGTAGATTATGTGATATCCCTCCCCTTCAAAAAGAACCTTGGCAATCTTGAAGGCCCTAAACCATCTCTTTCTTTCTTTTGAGAACATTTCACCACCTCCTTTTTGTGAAAAGGTACGAAATAAATGAATTGTTAAGGAATTTTGGAAACGAAGGATAGATCTTTGAGCTGACTTATAAGATGAACGGGTTGGCAGCCTCAGAGTAGCAAAGAGGCGCGGTTTGTCAAATTTTCAAGAGGGAGAAATAAATGTTTTATCCTCTAAGATTTCGCTTGCCTTTTACGTTGCAAAAATATAAGGTATCATAAATACATAATTCAGATACTAATTAATTCAACATGTTAGCTCTTCTTTAGGAGCCAAAAATATGCAAAATCTTTTAGAAAATTTAAAAAGCCTGCTGGCGCAAGATGAGCGCCTGGTAGTAGAAGGCGAACTCATGAAAAATAAAATCATTGAGCTCGCGCTTCAGCTGGATCCGGGGCTCATTAAAATGCTGCTATCAAGCCAGGCCACGAAAAAGCACTTCTTCCAAGAAGTGGATGGTGTCTTGGTGTTCGATAAAATCAAATTTCAGCGCTTCGTCAGCAACAAGGCTTTTTTGCCAGACAGCTACACAGCATTTAAAAATAAGATCGGTTTGGTGAATGAGGAGGGTGATTATTTTTCGGAAAGCAAAGAAGTAGTACTAGCCTGGCCGTATAAAGACTGCGTTCTTGAGGGTGGCGCGACAAAAGAAGAAGAGAATCGAGAAGAAATATTTTGGAATGCAATTTTAGCCGCAGACGAAACAGAAAGGCTTCTTTTTCCGAAAGTTTTGACGAAGATCAAAAAGCATGATTCAAAAGGCGAACACTCAGTCACAGATGTTTCCATTGAAGATAATTTTATAATTAAAGGGAATAACCTATTAGCCCTCTATTCTTTATCCATGGTTTTCGCTAACAAAATCAAGCTCATTTATATAGATCCCCCCTACAACGCACAAAACGATAGTTTTAAATATAACGATAGTTTTAAAAAATCTACTTGGCTGACGTATATGAAAAATCGCCTAGAAGTATCTAGGGCCTTGCTTTCAGAAGATGGCGCATTATTTGTCCAAATAAGCGATGTCATGGTTGGCGTGTTACGACAATTATTAGATGAAATATTTAAGCCAGAAAATTTTATAAATCAGCTTACAGTCAAAACGAGATCTCCTTCTGGGTTTAAGACTGTCAATCTAGGGGTTTTTGAATCAGCAGAATATATTTTAGTATATGGCAAAAACAAAAAACTATGGAAATACATACCCCAATATGTCAGATCTGATTATGACAGTAATTACAAATTTGAAGTCACGAACATAAACGACAATCCAACTAAATGGAAAATAAAGGGTATTGAGGAAACCATCGCGAAAACTGAAGGTTTTAGCAATATAAGAGAA
>Ga0194112_10011368_pt1 | contig 11029 bp, 11 predicted proteins | sample TA2MahC400mmetaG_FD_146191 | JGI IMG/M metagenome (GOLD analysis project Ga0194112, IMG submission 146191) | Freshwater microbial communities from Lake Tanganyika, Tanzania - TA2015016 Mahale Deep Cast 400m | ecosystem: Environmental > Aquatic > Freshwater > Lake | place: Tanzania: Lake...
GAGGAACATGCCCGGTGTACAGGATGACGCGACCTTCGAGATGGTCAAGAACGAGGGTTGGGACACCTATAAGGATTATTATGGGCAGCACAGGAAAAACACCTTCTCTGTCGCAGGTTCTGCCCGCAAAGCGCATCTGGCAGCTAATATGGACAAGGGCTTCCTGCGCCGCCACGTGGGTGCCGAAGCGAGAGGATTGGCAGCAGGGGGCGGCGCATTGCTGAACAACCGCGCCCGTCGCGTGATGAGTGTCGGCCCCGTCATGGCGACTGGCGCGAGAACCATGCTGAGCCGCTCGCTGCACAATCAGGCGAATCTTGGCTTCAAATCATCCTATGATGCATCCATGGGTCAACATGTCGCGTCCTACAACCGCTTCGACGGCGATTATTTCCATGCCGGCAAACCTCTCGACGATGATAATATGGGACGTTTGGGTCGCGGCCATGGCCGTGGTCGCCGTGGCGGCAGACCGGGCGGTGGAGGCGGTCGTCGCCATCAGCGCGGCAGTTGAGGCTCTTCGCACACCCATCTCTTTATTTTATCATTGATAATTCACAGTGAATTCTGTATTCACAATTAGTAAAATGGCATAACCACTACCCAAAGGTAGAACATCAGTGGCATCTTCAGACAATACCCCCAAAGAATCTTCCACGCAGTCGAAGAACTGGTATAAGGACCGTTACGAAGCGGTCATCACCCAGCGTAACTTCCTGGGGGTCATCGCCTTATCCAGCCTGTTGCTGGCTCTTGCCGCAGGTTTCATCATCCTGCTCATCCTGCCTACCAAAACGGTGATGCCCTTCCTGATTCAGGTGGACGAGAAATCCGGTTACACCTCCATCATCGACCAGAGCAGCCGCGATCGCATCTCCGCCGATGAGTCCCTGCGCCGTTACTTCGTCGTCAAGTTCCTCAAAGCGCGCGAAAGCTATGACTCCGTCGATCTCGACGTGAACAGCAACACCGTGCGCCTTCTCAGCGACCGCGCCATTTATCGTGCATATTGGGAGCAGGTCATCAACACGTCGAACAAAGACAGTTTGTATGTGAAGCTTGGAGCTATAGGCACGCGTCAGGTGGATATCAAGTCCGTACAGTTCCTCGACGCCAACCGTGCTCAGGTGCGCCTGACCATCAACGAAAGCAAAAAGAATACGGTAGGAGCTGCGGAGCAAAAGCACTATATCGCGCTTATCTCCTTCCGCTTCTCCAACCTGAACCTGACTCTGGACGATATGGCGGTCAACCCCCTCAGCTTCCAGGTCATCGAATACCGTCTCGACCAGGACAGCTACCTCTAACCTGCGCAAAGGCGCGTGGCTACGCCCTGTCAGTCTCGCTTGACAAGCAACGCTTGCAAATGGGTAAGGGATGGCATAATGATAGAAACGGATGAATAATATATGAATCTTAAGCAAACACATAAAAGGTGCGCGATGAAGTTTCTCCCTGCTTTAGTGACCGGTCTTCTGCTGGTCAGCCCAACGCTTGCAGCCGCTGATGTCTCTCAGCCGGTTGTCTCGGATAGTCGCGTCAAGACCTTCGTCTATAACGAGAACGAGGTCTACACCATCCTTACCCAATATGGGTATCAGACCAACATCGAGTTCGCGAAGAACGAAGAGATCCAGACCGTTTCGGTCGGTGACCGCGTTGCGTGGCAGATCATCCCTGCTGGCCGCCGCCTCTTCATCCAGACCCTTCAGGACGAAGCGCACACCAACTTGACCGTGGTGACCGATCGCCGCTCCTATCAGTTCGACCTGCGTTCAGCTGCTCTGAGTGCTGGAAACGAAGACCGTCTGGTCTATGTCGCACGCTTCTACTATCCTGATTCCGATTGGGATAAACCCGCTCCTGTCGTCGCGCCGGAAGCGGTCGTGCAGCATTCCTCCATCGTTCCTGCCGCAGAGAACGAATTCAACTTCAACTACACCTATACCGGGCCTGATTCCGTCGCGCCTGTGCGCATCTTCGACGATGGCGCTAGCACCTACTTCCAGTTCCCCGCTGGCGTGAGCCCCAGCATCGTGAACGTGACCGCAGACGGCAAAGAGCTTCCCGCATCGGTGAGCCAGCAGAACGGCTACTATGTGGTCAGCGGCACCTCCGGTCGCTTCACCATCCGTCAGGGTAACGACGTCGTATGCGTCTATAATGAGCAAATCCGCGCTAACTAATCTTTAGCGACAAAGCAACGTAACAGGACGTTTACTGGATATGGCAGACAATCAGAACCCCAATAACCCCGATAACCCCCAGGATCCGTATCGCTCGGAAATGCCGCAATATACAGGCGGCTACGGCTCTACGCAGGACAGCTATTCTCTGGATGAACAAGAGCTGGATACCGGCGCTTCCAGTGTTGCAGCGAATCCGGGACGTGTCCTTTTCGTCATCGGCGGCGCGGTGCTGTTTGTCGGCTTCCTTTTGTATGCCCTCTTCAGCGATGATAATGCGCCAGCCGAGCAGGCCGCAGATGTCTCTATTAGACCAAACTCATCCAGTGTGGCGTCCCCTCAAAGCGCCCCTCCCGCGCCTGTGACCTCCGTTCCCATTCCACCTCCGCCAGCTCCGCCAGTTCTGGCAAGCACTCCCCCTCCTCCTCCTCCTCCTCCCGTTCCGGTAGGGGTTACCAAAGTCGAGCAAGCGAAGAACCAACAAGAGCTGGAGCGTCGCAAATCGCCTATGATGGCATTCGGTGGCCGTAGCGCGCCCGCTGCCAGCACCACAAACAAAGGCGTGACGGGCTTTGCAGGTCGTGACCCTAATCTTGCCTTCAGCCGCGAATATCTCTCCAGCACGGATGCATCTCAAGCCGAGGCTACAGTGATGGGCAACATCAATTACATCATCGCCCAAGGTAAGGTGATTGACGCGATTCTTGAGACCGCCATCAATACGGACCTTCCTGGACCTCTCCGCGCCATCGTATCCCGCGACATCTATGCGGAATCCGGTCGGCAGGTGCTGATTCCTCGCGGTTCACGCCTCATCGGCAGCTATAACTCCTCGCTCAAAGGCGGGCAGACCCGCGTCTACGTCATCTGGGCACGCGTCATCCGTCCCGATGGTATCGACATCAAGATCGACTCCCCCGGCATCGACCAGCTCGGGCGTGCGGGTGTAGCAGGCTATGTCGACAACAAATATTTCGAGATGTTCGCTGCAGCTTTCTTGACCAGCTCCGTGACTGTGGCACTAGGTGTCGCAGGCGACCAGCTCTTGGATGATGGCGGTACCAGCTCGACCAACACGTCGGATGGCACGACGACCAGCAGCGGTACGGCTGGTTCGCAAGCAGTGCTTACTGGTATCAACGACTTCTCTGACACCACGGAGCAAATCCTGAAGGATATTTTGGATCAGGAGCCCACCATCACAGTGGATCAGGGCACCCGCATCAAGGTCTTCGTCAACCGCGACCTGATCATGCCTCCCGCCGTGCTGGAGCAGCTGAAGATCATCCAATAATCTTCTCCAGTCGATTGAATAAGGATTGCCATGAGTAGCTTAGCCGCCTTAGATACCTATCTCGCCCCACTCAAGCGTTACTTTGCGCAGGACGGCGTGAGCGAGATTTCGATCAACCGCCCTAAAGAGTTGTGGATCGAAGTATACGGCGATATGTACCGTGACGAGATCCCTGAGTTCGATCTCGACCACTTGAAAGCTTTGGCGCGCCTTATCGCCCAGTCAACCTCGCAGAAGATCAGCGAGGAAGCGCCTCTGCTTTCCGCGTCACTGCCAGATGGCTATCGTATCCAGATCGTCTTCCCGCCCGCATGCGAAGTCGGCACGATTGCCATGTCCATCCGTAAACAAGTGATCGTCGATTTCGATCTCGATAAATACGAAGCGCTCGGCGCATTCCAGGCCACTGCCGTCCGTCACGAAGAAGACAAAATCGACATCAAGCTGCGCGAAATGCTGGATGCCGGCGACATCAAAGGCTTTATCAAACAAGCGGTGCGCTCCAAGAAGAACATCATCATCAGCGGCGGTACCTCCACGGGTAAAACGACCTTCTTGAATGCCGCCCTGAAAGAGATTCCGCTCACGGAACGCATCATCACCGCAGAAGATGCCCGCGAGATTGACATCAAACAGATTCCTAACCGTGTGCATCTCTTGGCTTCCAAAGGTGGGCAGGGTCGCGCGAATGTGACCACGCAGGAGCTTATCGAAGCCTGCCTGCGTCTGCGTCCAGACCGCATCATTGTGGGCGAGTTGCGCGGCGCTGAAGCCTTCAGCTATCTGCGCGCAGTGAACACCGGTCACCCCGGTTCCGTCTCTACCCTCCACGCCGACTCGCCTGACCTCGCCATCGAGCAGCTCATCCTGATGGTCATGCAGGCTGGCCTCGGCATCACCCGCGAGCAGATCAAGCATTACGTCGAGAACGTCATCGATGTGATCATTCAGCTCAAGCGCGGCGAGAAGGGCAAGCGTTTCGTCTCCGAGATCTATTTCAAGCCACCTGAAATCGACGCTTGAGCACTTAAAGCCAGCTCTTCGGGTGGGCGAGTTTGCGCCTTGCATAAACACACGCTAACGCTATACTTCGCGCTATGAGCCGTTTCTTATCATTATTGATGTTCTGCCTTGTCATCGGCGTCTGCACGACGATTCCGACCTACATCGGCTTTGTGCTCAATTATTACCTTGTTTACAATATGTTCTTCAAGGTTGACATCAGCATCGTACAGGTGCCATTCAACCTTTTCGGCAAGGATTATCACGATTTCATCAAGTACTGCTGGGATAACCGCGTCGCGCTGCACTCGACGGATTTTTATATCTACCTTTTCGGCCCACCAATCGTCGGCTTCCTCACCGGCCTTGTCCTCGTCTTCTTCCTCCGCGCTCCTTTGATGGACTGGCGTCCCCTCCGCCAGAAAGAGACTATCCACGGCGATGCCCGCTGGGCCTCCGAGTCGGACATCAAAAAAGCCAAGCTACGCGCGAAGCGCGGCATCATCCTTGGGGTGACGGGTCAGAAGGATTACCTTATCGCCGACGATTACCAGCACGTGCTGCTCTTCGCGCCTACCGGCTCGGGTAAGGGTGTCGGCTTCGTGATTCCGAACCTGCTGTTCTGGGATCAGTCTGTCATCGTGCATGATATCAAGCTGGAGAACTATGAATTGACCAGCGGCTGGCGCGCCAAGGAAGGCCAGCAGATCTACCTTTGGAACCCTGCGGATCCCGATGGCCATAGCCATTGCTATAACCCGCTCGACTGGATTTCCGAGAAACCCGGCCAGATGGTGGATGACGTGCAGAAGATCTGCAACCTCATTCTGCCAGAGCAGGAATTCTGGCAGAACGAAGCCCGCTCGCTCATGCTGGGCGTTATCCTTTATCTCTGTGCTGTGCCGGATAAGACCACCAGCTTCGGTGAAGTCGTGCGTACCATGCGCTCCGATGACGTGGTGTATAGCCTTGCGGTGGTGCTGGATACCATCGGCAAGAAAATCCACCCTGTATCCTATATGAACATCGCGGCGTTCCTGCAAAAGGCCGATAAAGAACGCTCCGGTGTAGTCTCCACGCTCAACTCCGGCTTGGAACTCTGGGCGAACCCGCTGATTGACACCACCACGGCATCCTCCGACTTCAACTTGCAGCTTCTGAAGAAGAAGAAAACCACGGTTTATGTGGGCGTGACGCCGGACAACTTGCAGCGCCTTGAACCGCTCCTGAAGGTGTTCTATCAGCAGGCGTCGGACTTCTTGACCCGCAAGATGCCGCAACCGGACGAGCCTTATGGCGTGATGTTCCTGCTCGACGAGTTCCCGTCCCTCGGCGAAATGCCCCAGTTCCAGGTGGGTATCGCGTACTTCCGTGGTTACCGCGTCAAGCTCTTCCTCATCGTGCAAGATACCCAGCAGCTGAAGGGTATTTATGAAGAAGCGGGCATGAACTCGTTCCTGTCCAACAGCTATTACCGTATCACCTTCTCCGCGAACAACATGGAGACGGCAAACATGATTTCCCAGCTCATCGGCAACAAGACGGTGAAGCAGGAATCCCACAACAAACCGCGCTTCCTTGACCTGAACCCCGCATCGCGTACCATGCACGTCTCCGAGACGCAGCGCGCGTTGCTTTTGCCGCAGGAGGTCATCGGCCTGCCGCGTGACGAGCAGATCATACTCGTGGAATCGAACCCGCCCATCAAAACGAAGAAGATTTTCTATTATAAGGATTCCTTCTTCACCAAGCGTCTGCTCAAACAGGTCGATGTGCCCTTCCAAGAGCCTTTCGACCCCCGCAAGAAGCCGAAAGCACCACCGACCGGTGAAGCGCCTTCCAACGCCACCCCCGCTAAAGCCAACCCGTTCGAAGCGGCTTAGTTCTCCTTATAAACTTCCATGCGGATGGCTTCGGGGAATGCACCCACAGTGCCTGCCATCGCCGTATTGGTCAGGATGACCGCCGTGATACCCGCTTGCGGATCGACCCAAAAATGCGTGCCATATACCCCGCCCCATTGCAACGTGCCCGCATGGGCAGGGGATTTCGCGGCGGCTGGGTCTTTCAGGATAGCGGAAGCCAGCCCCCAGCCCCATCCTGCGCCCATCAAGCGGATGGGCAAATCGCCTGTTTGATTCGTGGAGAACTCACGAATAGCGTCTGCGCTCAGGATGGGCTTGCCGCCCTTGCGGATGGCATCCAGAAACAGGAAATAATCATGCGCCGTGCCCACCAGCCCTGCCCCACCGGAAGGATAGGTCTTATCGGATAATGCGCGGGAGGGATGGAAAGTGATGCGGCGCACGATCTGACCCTCTTGCATCTTGCTGGGCGGTGTGCCCTCCGCATAGGCCGTAGCAAGCCTCTGGGGCTGGGAAGCGGTGAATCCGAAGGAACCAATGCCCAAAGGTGCTTCAATGCGCTCCTGCACCACCTGCGGCAGGCTCTTGCCCGATGCGCGGGATATGACATCCCCCAGCACGTCCGTGGCATAGGAATACCACCATTCACTGCCCGGCTTGAATTTCAGCGGCACTTTGGCGATGCGCGCAGTGTTCTCCTCCAAGGAAAGCCCCGTATTCGCCAAGCCACCATCCACGCCATACCACGCGAAGCTGGGGTCTTTTGCCTCGGAGTAATTATTGGTCAGCCCCGCTGTGTGGGTCATCAACTGGCGGATGGTGATAGTGGGTTGAGTACCATCCGGCAGTTTCGGCGTGAATTCGGGAATCCATTTGGTGACGGGGTCATCCAGCCCGATGATACCCGCATCCACCAGCGAAAGCGCGGCGGCGGTCACAACGGGTTTGGTCATGGAGGCAAGGCGGAAACGCGTGTCCAAGCGCACAGGCGTGCCCGCTTCACGGTCTGCCAAGCCAGCCGCGCGCTCGTAAACCAGCTTGCCATCCTTGGCCACCAGCACCACGCCGCCGACGAACACCTCCTCCGCAACGGCTTTATCCACGATGGCATCCAGCCGTTCTTGCAAAGTCGCGGCATGGGCGGGTGCCGCGAAAAGCACCACCAGCAGGGCGAGAAGCAGTCGTTTCATGGTATCAGTCCTTGGTTGGTGGGGCGGTCAGCTCCGGCGGCCACATCAGGCGGAACAGCACCCAAGCCGTGTAGGTGACGATGATGGCGGAGATGGTCACATCCGTGAGGAAGTGCATCCCCTCGATGATGCGCAGGAAGCCTGTGGTGATGCCGAAGAGTATGGCAGCGGTCAGCAAGGCATAGGAGACACGGCGGGATTTCTTCAGCCCATAGGTGGCGAAAGCCAGCGCCATGAAGAAGAACCCGCGCGCCGAATGGCCGGAAGGGAAGGAGCAATCCGTGTCGCAAGCGTTGCTCGGCTGATAATAGGGCACGAATTCATGCACCCCGCCGAATTCCGTGACATCGACAGGACGCGGGCGACCCCAGAACTCCTTGAACCCAAGGCTCACCAGCAACAACGGGCCGATGACCAGCACCAGACCGAAATAGGCCGCCAAGCGTTTGTCCATGCCGATATACGTCCGGCGTTTGACCTTGCCCAAGCCATAGAACAGGAAACACCCCAGCACGAAAATCGCGCTGGCCATGCTGGTGAAATATCCCGACCAGTCTATCCAGAAGTTCTTGCCCATGTAGAATCCGCCGCGCTCGGGATCATAGAACCAGCCGGACACGACCAGATCCCACTCCGGGAAGATGGCCAGCAACAGCAGGAAGGCGATGGCAGGCACGGCGAAAACGAGGGGGACTTTGAAGGCGGCAGGGCGGAAATAGAATAAACGCATTGTGTAACCGTTCGTTTGTTGGCATGATTTAATCGATTATCGCACGAAGCTTAAACCAACATTAAACCATCGGAATCCATGGCACGCATTCTCATCCTCAATGGCCCGAACCTGAACCTTCTCGGCACGCGTGAACCTGAGGTGTATGGTACGGAAACCTTGGCTGACATACAATCCCTTTGTGAGAAAACCGCACAACCACTGGGATTGACCGTCGATTTCCGCCAGAGCAACCACGAAGGCGACATCGTCTCGGCCATCCATGAGGTGGTGAAGGGTGGTTTTGCAGGCATCATCATCAACGCCGGGGCATACACCCACACCTCCGTCGCCATCCTCGATGCCTTGCTGGCCGTGAAAGTACCCGTGGTGGAAGTGCACCTGTCCAACATCTTCCGCCGCGAGGAATTCCGCCACCATTCCTTCGTGTCCACGGCAGCGCGCGGGGTCATCTGCGGCTTCGGCAGCCAAGGCTATGCGCTGGCACTCCAAACCTTCGTGAAGAAAGGCTGAACATGGCACTCAACACTGGTCATCGCGGCGCATCCGGCACCGAACCAGAGAACACCATCCGCGCATTCAAAGCCGCGCTGGCCATGGGCGCGGATGCCATCGAACTGGATGTCCACCGTTGTAAAAGCGGAGAACTGGTCGTCATCCATGATGGCGATGTATCGCGCACGACGAACGGAACGGGCAAAGTCTCCGAACTCACCCTCGACCAGTTAAAACAATTCGATGCGGGAAAAGGCGAGAAGATACCGACGCTGGACGAAGCACTGGCGGCCATGAAAGGCGGCAAGCGCGATGGCGGCAACCCCACCGTGTTCATCGAGGTGAAAAGCCGTGGTGGTAAAGATGTCGCAAAGGCGGTGCATAACGCAGTTGCCAATGAAGGTTGGGCATATGACCAGCTTCCTGTCATAGGGTTTAATCATGCCCAGATAGGCCTTATTAAGGCACGGAATCACGAGATACAGACCGGAATTTCGCTGGATAAGGACAAAAGTTTTCTCGCCCCCGCGCTCATCGGCATCGCAAAGACCCTCGGCGCATCGGGCATCAACCCGCATCATGAGATGGTCACCCCCGAATGGGTCGAAAAGGCCCATAAAGCAGGGTTGACGGTGAACACATGGACGGTGAATGAGCACGCCGACATCAAACGCGTCCTTGAAGCGGGGGTGGATTCCGTCATCGGCAACTATCCCGACCGCACCAAACTGATTTCACAGGCCGTTTCCTCGCCGCAGCAGAAGGCGGCCGGACAATCCCGCTAAAAAGGTAAAAGGATGCTCGCTTTGGTCGTTTCCCTGATGATTGTAGGCCATCGCGGCGCGAGCGGCCATGCGCCGGAGAACACCCTTCCCGCCTTCACCAAGGCCATCGAATTGCGCGCCGATGCGGTGGAGCTGGATATCCACTCCGATAAAGACGGCGTTCCTGTCGTGGTGCATGACGGCAACCTGAAACGCACCGCCAACCGCGATGTGGCCGTTTCCGCCCTCTCCGCTGAAGAATTGGCGGAATACGCTATTCCCAGCTATGAGCAGGTGCTGGACATCAGCAAGGATAAACTTGTCGTCTTCACCGAGCTGAAAGGCGATTCGGAGGATGCCGTAGCCGACATCATCACCCGCAAAGTCGCGGAAGAAGGCTGGACATACGAGCAACTGCCCGTCATCGGATTCGACCATGAACAGCTGAAACGCGTGAAGGCACGCAATCCGGACATTCTCATCGGCGCGACGTTCAGCCGTTCCATGCTGGAGCAGATTCCCCGCGATACCCATGCGGATTTCATGATAAGCGCCGCCAAAGCCATCGGCGCATCCGCCATCAACCCCGATTTCCGCTTGGTGAACGGCGATGTGGTGCGCAAAGCCCATAAGGCCGGATTGAAGGTGAATGTGTGGACGGTGAACGCCCCGCGCGACATCACCACCATGATCGCCTTCAAGGTGGATGCCATCATGTCCGACTACCCCGACCGCGTCTATTCCCGCGTCCATGACAAGTAAAGACGACATCCCGCCAAAAGACCAGATTCCGGCCGTCACACCGGAACTGCTGCTGGAGGCATATTGCGCGGGCTATTTCCCCATGGCGATGAGCAAGCGCGGGCGCACGCTTTATTGGTTCAATCCCGAAATCCGCGCCGTGCTGCCCTTGCAGGATGACAGCTTTCACATCTCCCGCACGTTGCGCAAACTCCTGCGCAACCATCCTTATACTATCACCGTGGATACGGCTTTTTCCGAGGTCATGCGCGCCTGCGCCGACACCACGCGCAAGAAAGAGGACGGCACATGGATAAACAAAGAGATACTCGCGCTGTATGGGCAGCTCCACGACATGGGCTTCGCCCATAGTGTGGAGGTCTGGGAGGACAAAACCCTCATTGGGGGATTATACGGCGTTTCCATCGGCGCGGCATTCTTCGGGGAAAGCATGTTCAGCCTGCGCACGGGGGCGAGCAAGATTGCGCTGGTGCATCTGGTCGAGCGGCTGAAAGCGGCGGAATATCAGTTTTTAGATGCGCAATTCGAAAATCCCCATCTGGTGCAGTTCGGCTTCCAAAGCGTCCCGCAGGAGGCGTATCACACCTTGCTGCGCCAGGCATTGAGCGCATCGCCCAAACCTTCGACCCGCTTCTTGACCATCTCCGTGTAAAGGTCTTGCAGGTCTTCATCCACCGTCACGTCGATACCCTTTTTGCTCACATTGAGCTTGGCTTTCTGCAAAACCCCCGCCATCCCGCC
>Ga0194112_10011371_pt1 | contig 11028 bp, 11 predicted proteins | sample TA2MahC400mmetaG_FD_146191 | JGI IMG/M metagenome (GOLD analysis project Ga0194112, IMG submission 146191) | Freshwater microbial communities from Lake Tanganyika, Tanzania - TA2015016 Mahale Deep Cast 400m | ecosystem: Environmental > Aquatic > Freshwater > Lake | place: Tanzania: Lake...
CCTGGATCAGGGGTGCTGGCGATCGATGTCGGGCATGCGGTTTTGCGCCCAGTTCATCCGCTGCCCCAGGGCTTCAGCTTCAATGTTGTAGATGTCGTAGTAAAATCCCGGCATATCCAGGCCATAATATTGAAAAACGGCTAGATTCATCTCCACAAATTTCTCAGCGTTGGTATAGGCTTCCTGCATATCACCCTTATAGAGCTTGACCACGTGCTCGTTGATCTGGGCCAGGATGGGGACGACATCGGCTTCGCCGGCTAATGCCCGGAAATAGCGGTCGATCCGCTTTCGCGTTTCTGGGAAAACGATCATTTTGCCTCCGGATCTGGGCTTAGGCCCCTATTTTAAGCGGTGTCCCAATTGGAGGAATCGCCAAGATCAGGAGGGAGTCTGCTCGCCAAGAAATTTTTCCCTTGACAGGTTTTTTCATTTTGATTATAAGCAAATCTAACGTTCGTTTGGTAGCCAAAAATCCTATCCCCATTCCATCGACCTGTCAAGGAAAATTTGGGAAAATTTGGGAATCATGGAAAAGGGTTACCGATATCTTTGCCGATGAAAGAATAATCCCATGCCCAAGGAAATCATCCGCGAGAGGGAAGCTGCCCTGTACCAAACAGCCGCCTACTTATTCAACAAAGATGGTTATGCCTCCACCTCCATGAGAAAAATCTGCCGGTCCATCGGAATCCGGGAGAGCAGCCTCTACCATTATATCCGGGGCAAAGAGGACTTACTTTATGATATATGCGAACGCAGCATGCGTTTGAGCTTGGAAGCGATTGGACCCATCGTTCAATCGCCCTTGAGGCCTGATCTCAAGCTGCAGGAAATGATCGAGACCCACGTCACCACGATCGCCCAGAATACTAACGAACACTCCACTATGCTCAAGAGGCTGAGGTCTCTCAGCCTAAGCAATCAACACAAAATCATCAAGCTCAGAGATCAATACGAGGCCATGTTCCGGGAAGTGATGGCCGACTGTGTCCAGAAAAAGCTTTTCCGGGGGGTGGATGTTAAAATTACAACTTTAGCCCTCCTGGGGATGATGAACTGGCTCATCCATTGGTATTCTCCGCAGGGGCCAATGAAGAGTGAAGAAATCGGAAGGATCTTTTCCGACTTGTTCCTTAAAGGACTACAGAGGAGAAAATAAAGACCTGCCAGGTCGTGGCTGGATCGATGGCTGGTTTGCCTCGCGGAAGAGCCGGAACAGGTATGAGGCCCAGAGGGTTTGCACCCAGGATAGCAAGGGAGAACCCCATGTCGCGGACCGATTATCCAAGCCCAGAGGAAATTCATAAGCAATTCAACTGGGAAGAATTTTCCAAACAACATTTAGACTGGAATCCCGCGGAGAGGCTGAACATTGCTCATGAGGTGGTGGACCGTCACGCCAAAGATCCCAAAAAGGTGGCCCTCTTCTGCATCTCTCGCGAAGGAAAAGAGGAGAAATACACCTACCGGGAGCTGAAGAATCTGACTTCCCAATTTGCCCAGGTCCTGACGGATCTGGGAGTCAAGAAAGGGGATGTCGTTGCTCGTTTACTTCCCAGAATTCCGGAGGCCTACATTACCTTATTCGGCACCTGGAAAGCCGGGGCCACTGATCTGCCCTTGTATACTGCTTTCGGGGGGGAGGCCATCGAATACCGGGTGCAAGACAGTGGAGCGAAGCTGCTCGTCACTGACGCGGAAAATCGGGATAAATGGGCGGGAACCAATGAGAGTTTGAAGAAGGTAAAGGTTCTGGTCACCTCCAGGGACCGTAGTTCGGGAATGGGCAGCGGAGATTTGAGTTTTTGGTCGGAAATGGAAAAGGCTTCCAAGGAATTTGCCACGGTCGAGACGTCGGCCGAGGACCTCGCCATCCTGCAATATACCTCGGGGACCACCGGCCTTCCCAAAGGAACGGCAATTCCCCATAAAGGGATCATCACTGTGCTTCCTTATCCAAAGTACATGCTCGACGTGAGAGACGAAGACATGTTCTGGGGATATGCAGACCCGGCCTGGGTCTACGGTTCCCTAACGGTAGGAAGCACCCTCCTATGCCTCGGTCATTCGCTTCTCGTGGATGAAGGCCGGCTGGAAGCCAAGCGCTGGTATGAGATTTTAGAAAAATGGGAAGTTACCAATTTTTCAGCTGCCCCGACGACCTACCGCACCATCCTGGCTGCAGGAGAAGACCTGCCCAGGCACTATCGCCTGAGAATAAAACGCTTCACCAGTGGAGGGGAGTTTCTGAATGCCGAAGCCCTGCTTTGGTTTGAAAGAAACTTGGGAATTCCCATTGCCGACCAGTATGGGATTACGGAGGTAGGTATGCTCCTGGGAAATTATCCCGGCATGAAGCTGAAGCCAGGTTCCATGGGCAAACCGTTCCCGGGTTTTGATATCGCCATCATGGATGAGGAAGGCAACGAGGCCCCTGTGGGCCAGACTGGCCTGATTGGGGCTAAGCAGAATCCATATTTTCTAAGCACGACCTATTGGAAGCAGCCGGAAAAGTGGAAAGAATGCTTCCTCAAGGACCAATGGTTCAATACCGGCGACCTGGCCGCGAAGGATGAAGAAGGCTATTTCTACTTCAAAGGCCGGGCCGATGACCTCATGTCCCTCTCCGGCTATCGGGTGGGCCCAGCGGAGGTCGAAGCCTCGTTGATGGAGCACCCTGCCGTTTCGGAGGCGGCGGTCGTTGGCAAGCCGGACCCCATCCGAGGGGAGATCATCAAAGCCTTTATCGTGCTCAAAACTGGGTTTAAGTCTTCGGCTAGCCTAGCCAAAGAGATTCAAGAAAGCGTGAAGGAAAGGCTGTCCAAGCATTCTTTCCCCCGGGAGATCGAGTTTCTATCCGAATTGCCCAAAACGGCCAGTGGAAAGATCATGCGCAGGGAATTGCGCCAAAGGCTTTAGGGACATTTCTAACCATAAAGTCGGAAAGGAAAAGGAAACGAGATGCCCTTGTTGAGAACGGTTGGATTGACCAAGGACTTCGGGGCTTTAAGGGTGTTGGATCATATCGATTTGGAAGTCCAGGAAGGAACTTTGCATTCTGTGGTGGGTCCGAATGGTGCGGGAAAGACGACCCTATTTAACCTCATCTCCGGCTTTCTTCGGCCTACGGAAGGCAAAGTGGAGTTCAAGAATCGCGAGATCACTCATCTGGCCCCTCACCAGATGGCCCACCTGGGGATCAGGCGGTCTTTCCAGGTTATCACCCTTTTCCCGGAATTGACGGTCCAGGAAAACGTCAGACTGGCCATCCAGGCGCAGGGGAAGGAAAGATTCAGTTTATTCAAAAAAGCCTCCAACCTGGAAGAGTGCCTGGCTCAATCTTATGAGATCCTCCGAAGGCTGGAGTTGGCTGAAAAAGCCAATCATAGGGCCAGCGAGCTTTCCCATGGAGAGCAGCGCCTCCTGGACATCGGGATGGCTATGGCCGGCGATGGAATTCTTCTGCTGCTGGATGAACCCACCAGCGGGCTGGCCCACGATGAAATCCCCGCGATGAGCGAGGCGATCAAAAGGCTCACGCCCAAACACACGGTTGTCCTCATTGAGCATCGGGTGGATATGGTTCTGTCCATCTCGGATACCATTACGGTCATCGACTTTGGGAAGGTGATTGCTCAAGGCTCTCCGCAGGTGATTCAGAATAGTGAAGAGGTCAGTAGGGCCTATTTGGGGGTGCGGTGATGCTTGAGCTGGATCGAGTGCAGGCCTATTACGGGAAAAGTCATGTTCTCCACGGGGTAAGCCTCAAGGTAGATCAGGGTGAGCTGATTACCCTATTGGGCCGAAATGGGGCTGGCAAGACGACTACTTTGAAGAGCATCATGGGGCTGGTGTCCGTCCAATCCGGATCCATCCAGTATAGAGGGGAGAACATCCTGGGAAAGGAAACGCATGAAATCTTCAGGCGCGGGATTGGCTATGTACCCCAGGGGCGTCGGATCTTCAGCAGCCTTAGCGTGGCCGAGAATCTGAGATTGCCGGCCCTTCGTCAGGATGGGGGAAAGGTCGAATGGGTATTGAATATTTTCCCCGCCCTCAGAAGGAGGCTGAATAACCGGGGCAATCAATTGAGCGGGGGCGAGCAGCAGATGCTGGCCATCGCCCGGGTTTTGGTCAGCGGATGCGAGCTGGTCCTCCTGGATGAACCTTCCGAGGGACTGGCCCCCCTCCTGGTCGGGGCCATCATGGATACGATCCAGAAGTTAAAGAAATCCGGCCTCACCATGCTATTGGTAGAAGCCAATCTGACCATGGCCTCCAACTTGGGGGACCGCCATTACGTGATGGCTCATGGTCTCATCGCCTGTGAGGCCAGCTCTCAGCAAATAGCGGAGGATGCTGAATTACAAAAGAAGTATTTCAGACTTTAACAGAGGGCTCTAATTAACCATGATCAGGAAAGAAAGGAGGTAAGTGAGGGGTATCATTTCAAGGATGGAGGATCGGCAGGAGAAGGGCTCGAGAGGGTTGGTTGAACTTATCTAATTTTTTTAAGGAGGTGGCTAATGAAAAGTAGAATGATGAAAAATGGCCTTCCGAGTTTTATCTTGATGTTGGCGTTTTTGGGTGCAGGTTGGCTTTCTAGCCAGCCAGCCGTAGCAGCGCAGAAGGAGTTTGTTTGGGCCATCGTGGATGATTTCAGCGGTCCCTATGCTGCCACCACTGAAGAAGGCTATAGGTCGACAGTCATGTTTCTTGAGGAACGCGATTATAAAATGGGACCCTATAAAGTTAAATTAGTTACCAGGGATACTGAGCTCAAGCCGGCCGTGGGCGTGCGGCGGCTCCAGGAAGCGATTGCCGAGTTCAAACCCGTGGTCGTATCGTCTGGATGCAGCAGCGCCGTCCAACTTTCCATGTGTGACATCATTGGCAAAACCAAAGGGCCGATCTTCTGGACCGACGGTTGGGACACACGCCTGACCGGCGCCAATGGCAACCGTTACACTTTCAGATGGGCCAGCCCCAACTACACCATTGCCAGGTCGTCGCTTTCGGGGTTTTTGGACAAGTTCCCTGAGATTAAGAAGGTCATCCAGGTCCAATTAGACTATGCCTGGGGGTATGATATGGCGGAGAACGCGGAAGCCGTCTTAAAGGAGAGGGGTATTAAGCTCCTCAAGACCCAATATGTCCCGGTGACCGCCACTGACGCCAGCGTCTTCATGACCGAGGCCAAGGGATCCGGAGCCGATGCTTACATCATCGGGCTATACGGCAAACTTTTCGGCATTGGCCTGAGGCAGGCCCACGAATTCGGCCTCAAGAAGGTGATGAAGGTTTTCTCCACTACTGGTACCCTCAACATGCTTCGAGGTGTAGGGTCCGATGCCCTCGAAGGGATGTTTTTAGCTGACCACTGGAATCATTCCATGCCTAATGAATGGAGTCGAAAATTCGTGGAGAAGTATAGAAAAAGATGGGGCGTTATCCCCGGCGACTATGCGGCCAAAAAATATCTGGAGTGCCAGCTTATGGAGAGGGTGATAAAACAGACTGGCAGCGCTGACCCGAAGGTGCTCATCCAAGCTCTGGAGAAACTTGGCGAGTTCGATGGCCCCACCGGTAAGGAATACATGGCGGCTTGGCAGCACCAGATCGTCCATGACTTCCTGTTGCTCCGGGGCAAAGCCCCACATGAAAAGAAGTATGAGGACGACTTCGTGGAAGTCATCGGGGCGGGAAAGATCTATCCCAAGCAAGGAGAGAAAGGATTTGAGTTCGATCGGACCAAAGAATCTCTCTAAAATCCGCCAGTTTGATAAATGGGGTGTCAGCACTGGGGTTGGGGCTGGCACCCTCATAGATTGAGAATTTTGTGCCCCGAAAAGAGTTTTTAGCCCATAACATGATCAGGAATGGAGCAGGATGATAAGATGATAAATATTGACGCCATCTTACCCCAGGTATTCAACGGCATCCAGTTCGGCGTGCTGATGGCCCTTCTGGCCACAGGCCTTTCCCTCATCTTCGGGATGTTGGGCATCATCAATTTCGCTCACGGCTCTCTTTACATGTTGGGTGCCTATTTTGTGTGGACTTGTGTCCAGATGCTTGACCTCCCTGGAAACTTCTGGCTGGGTCTTGTCCTCACCCTTCCTTTGATGGCCGTCGTGGGATTGGTTTTAGAAAGGTTTCTGTTGCACCGCATGTACGGCCAGCCCGTAGTCTATCAAATACTGATCACCTTTGGCCTGCTGCTGGTGATCCAACAGGGAGTAGCCTTAATTTATGGCACGACGCCCCTCCCCCTGGGGATGCCTCCCTCCTTCGAAGGCGAGATCAGTCTGGGCCTATTTCGCTATCCCGTTTATCGCCTCTTCACCATGGTTCTCGGGTTGGCCATAATCTCCGCTGTATGGTTTTTCATAGAACGAAGTGCCCTCGGGGCCATCATCAGAGCCAGCGCCGAAGATCCCGAAACCGCTAAGACCCTAGGCATCAACACCCGCACCGTGTATACCTGGACCTTTGCTCTGGGTTCTGCCCTCGCTGGGCTGGGCGGAGGGCTGCACGCCCCTCTGATAGGTGGCCTTCAGCATCCAATTGGCACCGAGATCTTGCTCATCTGCTTTATCGTGGTGGTGATCGGGGGTATGGGCAGCATCCGAGGAGCGCTTCTGGGAGGCATTATCTTAGGAGTTGTCCGGGGCTTGGCTGGCGTCTTTTGGGCTCCGGCTTCGGACTTTGTTATGTTTGCCGCCATGGGTATTATCTTGATGGTTCGGCCTCAGGGATTGCTTGGCAGGGAGGCTACGCGATGAAAAAAGCGTTAGAAGGGTCACGAAAAAGGTTTTTTGCCGAACTTTTTCCTGCCATCATAATGGCCGCTATTTTGGTACCTATTTATTTTATCCTTCCTTCCAAGATGATGGCCTCCGAAATTTTGATCATGGCGATTCCCACCTTGGCCTTCATTTTGTTGCTCGGGTATACGGGGCTACTCAACTTCGGCACGGGGAGTCTATTCGCCGTGGGGGCTTACACTGCCGGCATTCTCCTGGCCCGTCATAATGTTCACGTTCTTTTGGCGATTATAGCCGGGGTAGTGATGAGTGGAATTATCTCTATCATCATGGGCTATTTTTGCATCAAACGCGGAGGGCTCATCTTTGCCTTGCTCACTTTAGCCTTCAATCAGTTGATCTGGTTCATTATTTGGCAGTGGAAGAGCTTTACTGGTGGACCGGATGGGATTTGGGGAATCAAAAGGGAGGCTCTTAACCTGGGAATTTTTTCCATTAATTTAAAGCCAACTTTCAATTTTTATATCTTCGTGCTCATCTTCTTCATTTTGATCTTCTTCTTTCTCCGGCGGTTGATCGAATCACCCTTTGGCAAAGTCCTCATGGGTATGCGGGAAAGTGAGCTTCGGGCTACGGCCATCGGATATAATCCGGAGACTTACAAATGGATCGCTTTCATCATCGGAGGCCTGATCTGCGGTTTAGGAGGTACGCTCTTTGCTCTTCATCAAGAATATGTCGGTGAGCACCTGGCCAATTGGTTTACTTCGGGGGAATTCGTGATCATGGCCCTTCTGGGCGGTACTTTCGTTCTTCCTGGGGCCTTGATCGGCTCTGGCGTTTTCATTTTCTTGGCGGATTTTCTGAATAGGTTCGCAGTACTATCCAAAGCAGGTGCCTGGCTGCTGGTATTGGGGGCCATTTTTATCGTGGTGGTAATGTTCCTCAGAGGAGGAATCTACGGCGGAGTGGAAAAGGCCTACGAGTTATTCAGGAGGAAGTAATCGCATCCCTATTAAGCCATTTTAAGGAGGCGTCTGATGGAATATCAACATCTCCTCTACCGGGTAGAAGAACGAATCGCCTGGATCACCCTCAATCGGCCTGAAAAATTGAATGCCCTGAGCAGGCCGCTTTGGAAGGAGCTTCAGAAAGCCCTTCAGGAAGCAGAAGCCAGCGATGACGTCTCGATCCTGGCTTTGACTGGAAAGGGCAGGGCTTTCTGCGCTGGTGACGACATCGGCGAGCTCACCCGGCTGCAAGACCCAAAGGATGCGGAAGCCCTCTTCATCGATTGCATCTACGGGTTGGTCAAGTGCATCTTTCAATTAAGGAAGCCCCTCCTTTCCGCGGTCAATGGTTTAGCCTACGGGGGTGGCTGTGAGCTAGTCATGCTAACGGATATTGCGGTGGCTACAGAAAACGCCCGCTTTGCCCAGCCCGAAGCCCGCATCGGAGCCTGGCCTCCCATATTCGCCGTTTTTGGGCCGCCCATGGTAGGAATGAAGGCCACTCAGGAGCTCCTGCTATCCACGGAGCCAATCAGCGCCCAGCGAGCCTTGGAGATCGGGCTTATCAATCGGGTGGTCCCTCAGGAAAAGCTAAAGGAAGCAACGGTAGATGTCGCGCGGAGCATCTTGAGGTCCTCTCCGGCCTCCTTGAGGATCATCAAAGAAACAGTCAATCAGGCCTTGGGCCGGCACCTTTATGATTTTTGGATTTCCTGCCAGCGATTTTTGCATGAAGTGGCCAAGACGAAGGATTTTCTGGAAGGAGCCACGGCATTCATGGAGAAGCGGACTCCTATCTTTCAGGGGCGGTAAGTAAGGACCAGAAGCCCAATGGATTATTTCTCTTTGCAAGGAAAAAGGGCTTTCGTATCCGGTGCCAGCCGTGGCTTGGGGCGGGAGATGGCTCTGACCCTGGCTGAAGCCGGCGCCGACGTGGCCCTGGCAGCGCGAACCGTGGAGGCCTTGGAGGAAACGGCAGATTTGATCAAAAAAATGGGGCGGGAGACAGCTGTTTGCCCCATGAACATCGCCAAATTGGATGAGATTGAGAGGGCCGTGAACCAGGCGGTCAAGGCCTTCGGGCGCATCGACATCTTGATCAATAACTCCGGGATTGCCGGCGAGTCACCGGTGGCCGATTTGACCCCGGAGAAGTGGAATCGGGTGATAGACGTGAATCTGAAGGGGCACGTCTTCTGTACAAGGGCAGTGGGCCGCCATATGATTGAGAACCGATATGGGAAGATCATCAACATCGCTTCCATCGTGGGGATCATGCCCGTCATCTACAACAGCCTTTACGCGATGGCTAAAGCCGGCCTGATTTTGTTCACCAAGACGTTGGCCCTGGAGTGGGTCCGTTATAACATCCAGGTCAATGCCCTCTGCCCCGGGTATTTCTTGACCGACTTGAACCGAGATTTTTTTCAGACGCCAGCCGGGCAGAAAGTCATCAGCAAAATCCCCATGCGTCGGGTGGCCGACCCCAAAGAGATTCGGGGAGTCACCCTCCTTCTGGCCTCAGACGCATCCAGCTTCATGACCGGATCCGTGCTCGTGATCGATGGTGGGCACATCCTCGCATAGGCATTTCCTGTTGACAAGAAATAAGGATCTTAATCGGAAAGTAGCTCTTCAACCTCCCTTCTCCTCTTTATTAAAGGAGAGCGGAGGGAGATTTTCCCCGTCCAGGCGGGACTTGCGGGTGATGAAGCCAGGATGGAAAATCTGATTAAATGGAAGGAGACATGAGATGGCCTTAAAGACTTCGAGGGAATATATGGAGCGATTGGAAAAGATGAAACCGAATGTATATGCCTACGGGAAACATCTCAAAAGAGATGACCCGATGCTGGAGAAACCCATCAAGGTACTTCGGCTCACCTTCGATTTGGCCCAAGATCCTGCCTATAAGGATCTTTTGCTAACCGAATCTCACCTGACCGGTGAGCCCATCAACCGCTTTGCCTCCTTAAATCTCAGCATCGAGGATCTCTATAAGCAGCAGGAGATGAAAAGGACGCTCTGCCATAAGGTGGGTGGGTGCATTCAGCGCTGTATGGCCACGGATACCCTTAATGCGATTGGAGTAGTCACCAAAGAGGTAGACCTTGCCAAAGGGACAGAATATCATGATCACTTTCTAGAATTTCTAAGATATTACCAAGCCAACGATCTGGTAGGCAGTACATCCCAGACCGATGCCAAAGGTGACCGCAAGGCCAGGCCCCATCAACAAAGAGATCCTGACCTTTACCTGCGAATCGTCAAGAGGGACAGGAAAGGGATCGTTGTCCGGGGGGCAAAAAATCACATTACTATGGGACCCTATGTGGACGAACATCTCGTCATTCCCACGCGGGCCCTTACCGAAAGAGAAGGCGATTGGGCGGTCTCCTTTGCCATTCCGGCAGATGCGGAGGGGATTAAGCTGATTTCCCGAATCACGACCCCCCGCCCGCGGATCAGTCTCCAGGCCCCGTATAATGATTACGGGGTGGCCGAATCCTTTCTGGTTTTTGACGACGTATTCGTTCCCTGGGAACGGGTCTTCCTTTGTGGCGAATGGGAATTTGCGGGTCCAATGGCCGTCACCTTTGCCGGCTTTCACCGGCACTCTTATTGTGGCTGTAAACCAGCCCTTACGGACATCATCATGGGGGCCACGGCTCTGATCGCTGAATACAACGGGGTTGGCAACGCGCCCCATATCCAGGACGAGTTGACCGAACTGATGATCATCAGTGAGTTGGTTTATGCTTCCGGCATTGCCGCAGCGGCAAGGGCGGAGAAAACAGCTTCGGGAATCTACAGGCCAAAATTCCTCTATTCCAACACAGGCCGATACTTGGCGGGGATTAATGTCTACCATGAATACGAGATCTTAGTATCTGTTGCGGGTGGATTGGCCTCCACTCTCCCCCCGGAGGAAGACTGGTCAAATCCAGAGACCCGCCCCTATTTGGAAAAGTATATTCGAAGAAATCCAGAGGTCTCCCCGGAAAAACTCCATCGGCTCTATCGTTTCATTTCAGATTTTACCTGTTCGGCCAGCTCTGGTTGGGCCCAGCATGCGGGAGTTCATGGGGGCGGTTCCCCGGTGATGGAAAAAATCGGAATCCGCAACACCTATGATCTCGAGTCAAAGAAGGAAATCGTAAAGCATCTGGCGGGGATTAAGGATTAGCATCTTTCCTTCATATTTTTTTCAGGGAAATGTCGATGGCCAGCTTTTCCCCCAGGCGGTT
>Ga0194112_10011372_pt1 | contig 11028 bp, 8 predicted proteins | sample TA2MahC400mmetaG_FD_146191 | JGI IMG/M metagenome (GOLD analysis project Ga0194112, IMG submission 146191) | Freshwater microbial communities from Lake Tanganyika, Tanzania - TA2015016 Mahale Deep Cast 400m | ecosystem: Environmental > Aquatic > Freshwater > Lake | place: Tanzania: Lake...
GTCCTCGACGAGGCCGAGGGCCGGCCCGAGGAGAGGCTCGTCAACCGGGAGGTCCTGCGCGCCCTGCGGCTGGCGGTCTATTCCGACGAGAGCCGCGGCCACTACGGCCTGGCGCGCAAGTTCTACACTCATTTCACCTCGCCCATCCGCCGCTATCCCGACTTGGTCGTGCACCGCATCCTCAAGGACGTCCTGGCCGGGAGGAAGCCCGACGGCCGGGACCTGGCGGCCGTGGCCCTGCACAGCTCCCTGCAGGAGAGGAACGCCGACGCCGCGGAGAGGGACCTCGTCGAGTGGCGCATCTTCCGCATGATGAAGTCCAAGCTGGGCGAAGCGCTCTCCGCGGTCGTGGTCGAGATCAACAAGGCGGGCCTGGTCCTGGCACCGGACGGTTGCTTCGTCGAGGGACTGCTGGCCTTCTCCGACCTGGGCGGCGATTACTACCGCCTCCGGTCCCCGGGCGTGCTCGTCGGCCGGAGGACGGGCCGGACCTACAGGCTGGGAGACCGGCTGGAGGTCGTGCTGGCCGGCGTGGACCCCCTTCTGCGCCGGATGACCTTCGTCCTCGCCGAAGCGCCGAGAAGGAGGCGGGGATGACGGCCGCCGCGGAGCGCGGGAATAAGGAGGGCCTGGAAGCCCTCCTCCGCCGCAACTCGTTCCGGGGCTCGAGCGCCGCCGAGGTCGAGCGCCGTCTCGGGCTCGACGCCGCGACGGCCGCCGCCCTGGCCCAGGAGCTCGAGTCGGAGGGAGAGGCGATCATCCTGTCCTTCGACCCCCTGAAACTGATCTCCCGGTCCAGCCTCGAGCTGCTCCGGACGAAGATCCGGGAGGCCCTGGAGAGGCATCACCGCTCCCGGCCCTCCGACCCGGGCATGGAGGAGGAGCGCCTGAGGAAGAGGTTCACCGCCTCCCGCCAGGTGTTTTCCATGGCGATGAAGTCCCTGGTCCGGGAGGCCGTCGTGGCCGAGGAGGAGGGGCGCTGCCGCCTGGCGACGTTCGCCCCGCGCCTCACGCCCCGGGACGAGCGCCTTCTGGCCCGGCTGGAGGAGACCTGTTTTAAGGACGGGTTCAGCGCCGACCGCCTGGACGATTTCCGGGCCGAGCACCGGCTGTCCCCAGGCGCTCTGGACAAGATGCTGTCCATCCTGGTCGGCCGCAAGAAGATCGTGCGCGGCCGGGAGGGCCTGTACCTCCATTCCCAGTGGCTGGAGGAGGTCGTGGAGAAGGTCCGGAGCCTGCCCGGGAAAGAGATGTCCGTGGCCGATTTCAAGGCCCTGACGGGCCTGTCGCGCAAATACGCCATCCCGCTGCTCGAGCTTCTCGACCAGATGGGCGTGACGCGGCGCAAGGGTTCGGCCAGGGAGATCGTCCCCGAAAAAAAATGAAGGAGGAGAGCATGCATCCTGCGGAAGACCGAACCGGCCTCGCCCGGCCGTACCGGACGGCGATGATCATCGCCGCGGCCGTTCTGGCCTCCCTGCTCATCTATGTCCTGGCCGCGGAGCTGTTCCTGAGGGGAAAGGTCGCGCCGTTCCTCGCCCTTCAGCCGGAGCAATTCCCGGCGCTGCGGATCGCCCTCTACGGCGCGGCCGTGGCCGCCGTCGTGGCTCTCCGCCTCGCGCGCGGGCTGGTCCTGAGGAAGCGGCCTGGGGAGGAGCCGTCGGCCCTGGGGCGCAAGCTCCTCCTGGTCTCCGTCCTGACCTCGGCCCTCGCCGAAGTCCCGGCCTTGCTGGGGCTGGTGCTGTTCCTGGCGGCGGGCCTCAACCGGGATTTGTACATCCTCACCGCGGTCTCGGTCGTGCTGATGTTCATGTATTTCCCGAGGCTCGGCCAGTGGAGGGAATGGGTCGCGAGCCCCTGACCTTACCCCGGCCGGGGTCGGCCCTGCAGCGGCAGACCCGTTTATCGGGCCTCGTCCGATAACTTCCCGTAGAGACTGTCGGCCGGCGGGATTCCTCTCTTCTCCGTGGAGACCACGCAGCGGCGATAGGGGGGCCTGTCCTTGCGGTTGTGCGCGACCAGGGCCTGAACGACCTTCCAGCCGAGCTTGCCGTCCCGGGCCATGTCCGTGAGGGCCTCCAGGGCCGTGCGGTTGTCATACGGGGTCGGGCGGTACGGGCGGGAGGAGATCAGGGCGTCGTAAACGTCGCAGGCGGCGATGATCTCCACCATCCTGTCCCTCAACAGAACGCCCTGGGGGTACCCCGACCCGTCCCTCCGCTCGTGGTGCCCCTTGGCCACCCGGGCCGCAACACTCCCCGTGTCGCGGAGGTAATAGCAGACGAGCACGAAACCGGCCAGGGCGTGGTGCTCGAGGATGTTCTTCTCGGTCCGGGAGATGGGGTTGCTTTTCTTGAGGACCGGCAGGGGGACGCAGATCTTGCCCAGGTCGTGGAGCGTGCCGGCCATGGCCTCCGTGATCCAGTCCTCGGACTTGGTGATCAGGTCCCGCACGAGCATCGTCGACAGGGCGAAGACCATCAGAATGTGGCGGTAGGTGTAGGCGTCGCGCTTTTTAGCGTAGTCGATGAATTCCAGGAGCGGGGCGACGAACCGCATCTTGCTCATCAGGCCCAGGACGAACGTCCTTTCCTCGGACCGGAAAATGGAGGCGTAGGGCGGCTCCCGGAACAAACGGTCGATGTCGCGGCGGACCGTTCCGTGGCCCAGGAAAGGGCGCTTTCGGTACGGCTTGTCCCTGTTGGAGGCGATGAGCTCCCTCAGGACCATCGGGGTCAGCCGCGTTCCGGCGGGAAGAAGGGCACGGCCTTCCAGGGTGATGACCGGGTATTCGAGCTTTGCTGCCCGCATCAGTTCTCTCCCCCCGATGATACGCCCTATGTCTATCACAAATCCAGGGAGGAAAGATAGGGTCCTCTCCCCCCCGAGCTCCGTCAGCCGGGTGCGCTTCTTACGGAGGAAGCGCACCCGGCGGTCCCGCGGAAGACCGCCGCCGACGGGCTATTTCTTTTTGCCCTTTTCCTTTTGGTCGGGCTTCTTTTTCAGGGCGACCTTGAGTTTTTCGGCGAACAGGCCTCCGAAGGCCGGGGCCTCCTTGGCCGCCTCCTCGGCGGGCGGGGCCTCGGCCGCGGCCTCCGCGGCTTCCGCTTCGGGCTCGGCCTGGAGGACGGCCATCTCTTCGGCCGCGTCGCTCTCGGCGGCCTTGATGGCCGTGAGGGCCTCCATCTCCGATTCCTCGAGCTCGATCTTCTCCTCGATGACTTTGCGCTCGCTCTTGCGCAAGCGGGGCATGCGCTCGGCCTCGAGCTTGGGCTTCTTTTTCTTGACCGGCTTTTCTTTTTTGGCCGGGCGCTCGTCGGGCTCGGCTTTTCCCGGAGGGGTGACGGGTAAGGGCGCGGGGCGCGCGGCCGGCCGGGCGGCCCGGGCCGGAGCGGCCGGCGGGACCGCCTCGGGCTCGACCTCCACCACTCTCAGGACCTCCTCCTCGGCCTCTTCCTCGTCCTGGAGGAAGTCCTCGGCGATCATGCCGATGGGCAGCTGGTAGGCCTCCTCATCGGCGGCCTCCCAGACCTCCGCCGGGCGCGGCCTCTCCGACGGCCTGCGCTCTTTTTTCTTCTCCTCTTCGGGCGCGGCCGCGGCCGGGGACTTGAAGAAAAACACGCCCTTCTTCTTCTCGGACTTCTGGAACTGGGAGGAATTGAGAAGGACGGTCTCCACGTCCTCCTGGCTGGTCCGGCAAAGGATGTCCGCCAGGTGGAAGGCCCGGAGGAAATGCTGCGAGGAGGTGTTCGGCTCGGGGCTGAAGCTCTTGAAGACGAGGAGCAGGATCTCGTGGAGGTCGTGCTCCTCCGGCAGGGGGGCCAGGGCCAGCAGGCGGGCGAGCACCTCCCGCTCGATGAAGATGCTCTTGTTGGGCAGGGCGTAGGTGAAAGCCTCCTCGCCCGTGTCCCGGAACGTGTCGCTCCCGGGGTCGTAGGCGAGCCGCGGCACGGCGAGCTTCTTCTTCGATTTCTTCACCCAGAAGTTGAAGTGGGTCAGGTCCTTGCGCTCCAGGGTCAGGCTCGTTCCCTGGGGGATGGTGTTGGAGGCGTAATACTCCGCGAGCCCCAGGAAGCAGGAGGCGTTGGGGAAAAAGTAGACGGGATAGCTCTTTCCCTCCTCGACCTCGGTGAGGACGTATTCCCGCGACTGGCTCAGCTCCTTGTGCATGGAGCGGGGGACGCGGATCCCGCCCGAGAGGACCTCTCTCCAGGTGAGGTAGACCTTGAGGGGAAAGCCGGTCAGGAGGCTCGACTCGAGCGGCGCCCCCGTCTCCAGGGCCGGGACCCGGGCCGCCGGAGCGGTCAGGGGCAGGTTGAGGGGCAGGGCGTTGAGGACCTTTTTCAGGTGCCAGCGGCCCCAGCCCACGGGGGACATGAACAGGAATTCCTTCTTGTGCTTCTTCTCCAGGGCGTGGTTCAAGCTGAGGGCGTGGAGGTCGAACAGGGCGGAGGAGGGCTCCAGGCCGAACAGCTTCCGGACGAGGTCCTCGGTCGAGGCCGGTTGGCCCGTCTCCAGGAGGGCGGCTTCGGCCTCCCGGATTTTTTCCTCGGGGATGTCCACCCGGTTGCGGCTGAGCTGCCAGCGGTCGTTCCAGGCGAAGAAGTCCGGCGACTTGACGAGCGCCGTCCGGAGGTTCTTCTCCAGGGCTCTCAGGTCCCTGTCCGTGACCGGCAGCTCGCTCATCCGGGGGTCGTCCTGCTCGGAGACGGTCTCGGGCTCGAGGCCCTCGCTCCCGACGTTCGAGGGCAGGAAGACCTGGGCCCGGTTCTTCCTCATGTAGTCGATGTAGCGGCGGAAAGTCCCGCCGCCGGTGAAATCCACCTCCAGGATCTCGCACTGGTAGGCGGCATCGACGGTCTTGCCCACCACGGTCAGGACGACGGCTCCCTCGAAATGCTCGACCGTTTTGGAGCTCACGGTCAGGGACTCGTTGTATTCCCTGAGGACCTGGTCTCCGACCTCGTAGCGGCAACGGGGGTCGTATTTCTTGACGGTCTGGAGTCTCAATCCCGCGGTCTTGTGGTAGGCCAGCTTCTCGGCCAGGGCGCGGAGGCTCGCCGGGGACGTAGAGGCGGCCAGCTCGGTTTCGAGGACGCGCAGGTCCTCTTCGCCGACCTGGGTCAAGGGTGTTTCAGGGTCCATTTAGAATTTTTTCCCCATCAATATTAACATAATCGCTTTTTGGACATGAAGCCTGTTCTCGGCTTGGTCGAAGACGACCGAGGCGGGGGAGTCGAGGACTTCGGAGGCCACTTCCTCTCCGCGGTGGGCGGGCAGGCAGTGCATGAACAGGGCGCCGGGGGCCGCCTTGGCCATGAGGGCGGCCCTGACCTGGTAGCGGGCGAAGAGCCGGGCCCGTTTCTGCTTCTCCGACTCCTGGCCCATGGAGGCCCAGACGTCGGTGTAGACGGCGTCGGCGCCCGAGACGGCCTCTGCCGGGTCGCGGACGACGTCCAGGATGAAGCCCGTCTCCCGGCCCGCCTCGCGGGCGGCGGAGACGATCGCGGCCGAGGGTTCGTAGCCCTTGGGCGCGGCCACGGCCATCTTCGTCCCCGCCTTGGCCGCGGCGTTGATCAGGCTGTGGCAGACGTTGTTCCCGTCCCCGACGTAGGCCAGCTTGAGCGCGGCCAGGTCGCCCTTCTTTTCCTTCAGGGTCAGGAAGTCGGCCATGGCCTGGCAGGGGTGGAGGAGGTCGGTCAGGGCGTTGATCACCGGGATGCGCACCGCGGCCGCGAGCTCGACGGCGATGGCGTGGGCGAAGGTCCGGATCATGATCCCGTCCGTCCAGCGCTCGAGGTTGCGGCCGATGTCGGCCGGCGTCTCCCTCTTGCCCATCTGGATGTCGTTGGGGCTGAGATAGACGGCTTCGCCGCCGAGCTGGAGCATGCCCACCTCGAACGTCATCCGCGTCCGGAGCGACGGCTTCTCGAAAATCATGGCCAGAATCTTTCCCTCCAGGGCGCGGCGGAAGCGCCGGGGCTTGGCCTTGACCCCGCTCCCCAGCTCGAGGATGCGGTTGAATTCGTAGACGGACAGGTCGCTGACGGCCAGAAAATCCTTGTTCATGACGTTTCCTCCTTCTTGGCCGAACCCCGGATGCGGGTCCCGGAACGGCCGAGCAGGGCGGCCTTGAGATATCCGGCCGAAGTGATGAGCACTTCATCCCCCCCGGCCTCGATGAATTCGATCGCCGCCCGGATCTTGGGCCCCATGGATCCCGGGGGGAACTGGCCCCCCTCGAGGCCCTCCCGGGCCTGGCCGATGTCCATGACGTCCAGCGCCCTCTGGCCCTGCTTGCCGAAATCCCAGAAGACGCGCTCGACGGCGGTCAGGATGACGAACAGGTCGGCCTTGACCTCGCGGGCGAGCAGGCTGGCGGCGTAGTCCTTGTCGATGACCGCCTCGACGCCGACGAACAGGCCGCGGCCGTTGATGACGACCGGGATCCCCCCGCCCCCGGCGGCGATGACCACCCGCCCGGCCAGGACGAGGTCGCGCAGGACCCACTTGGGGACGACGTCGATGGGACGCGGGGAGGGGACGACGCGGCGCCAGCCGCGGCCCGCGTCCTCGACCATCTTCCACTTCTTCTCCCGGGCGAGCTGCTGGGCGCGGAACTTGGAGTAGAAGGGGCCGATGGGCTTGGTGGGGTTGTCGAAGGCCGGGTCGTCGCGGTCGACGACGACCTGGGTGACGACCGTGGCCACCTCCTTGTCGATCGACCGCTTGCGCAGCTCGTTGACCACGGCCCGCTCCAGCATGTAGCCCATGCTGCCCTCGGTCATGGCGTCGCACACGTCCAGGGAGAAGGGCGGGATCTTGGTCACCGACTCCTCCATCTGGATGAGCAGGTTCCCCACCTGGGGCCCGTTGCCGTGGACGATGATGAGCTCGTAGCCCTTGCGCACGACGGAGACCATGAGGCGCGCGGCGGCCTGGGCGTTGCGGAACTGCTCCTCCTGGAGGCCGCGCGCGTTCTCCGGCAGCAGGGCGTTGCCGCCGAAGGCGATGAGGGCGATCTTCCTTCTCATCAGAACGGCTTGAGGACGTCCTTGAGGCCGGGACGGCCGATCTCCTCCAGGTCGTAGCGGACGGGGAGGAGGGGCTTGCGGGACTTGATGAGGCGGTTGAGGTCGATGGGCGTGGCCGAGACGACGAGGTCGCACCTGGCCCGGTCGATCGTCTCGGCCAGCTCCTTGACCTGGCGGGCGCCGTAGCCCATGGCCGGCAGGACCTTGTCCAGGTGGCGGTACTTGTCGAACGTCTTCTTGATGCTGCCCACGGCGAAGGGCCGGGGGTCGACGACGGCCTTGGCCCCGAACTTTTGCGCGGCCACAAATCCCGCGCCGAAGGCCATCTCGCCGTGGGTGACGGTCGGGCCGTCCTCGACGACCAGGACGGCCTTGCCCCGGATCCGCTCGCCGCCCTCGACCGTGATCCGGGATTCGGCCCGGATGACCTTGGCCTTGGGGTTGAGGGCGCGGAGGTTCTCGAGGACCTGCTCGACCTTCTCCTTCGGGGCGGTGTCCATCTTGTTGACGACCACGACCCGGGCCCGGCGGAAGTTCGTCTCGCCGGGGTGGTAGGAGAGCTCGTGGCCGGCGCGGTGCGGGTCGGCGACGACGATTTCCAGGTCGGATTTGTAGAAGGGGAAGTCGTTGTTGCCGCCGTCCCAGAGGATGACGTCGGCTTCTTTCTCGGCCTCCGCCAGGATGGCGCCGTAGTCCACGCCGGCGTAGACGACGATGCCTTCTTTAATGTGTGGCTCGTACTCCTCGCGCTCCTCGATCGTGCACTTGTGGCGGTCGAGGTCCTCGTAGCCGGCGAAGCGCTGGACCTTCTGCGCGGCCAGGTCGCCGTAGGGCATGGGATGGCGGATGACCACCACGCGGCGGCCCTTGTCCTTCAGGATCCGCGCTGTCTTGCGCGTCGTCTGGCTCTTGCCCGCGCCCGTGCGGACGGCGCACACGGAGACGACGGGCTTGGAGGAGGCGATCATCGTCGCCTCCGGGCCCATGAGGCTGAAGTCCGCTCCCGCCGCCAGGACGAGCGAGGCGCGGTTCATGACGACGGCGTGGGGGACGTCGCTGTAGGCGAAGAATACCTCCTCGACCTTGTGTTTTATGATGAGGGCTGCGAGCTCCTCCTCGGGATGGATGGGGATGCCCCGGGGATAGAGACGGCCGGCGAGGGCCGCGGGGTATTTCCGGCCGGCGATGTCCGGGATCTGCGCGGCGGTGAAGGCCACGACATGGTAGGCCTCGTTGTCGCGGAAGGCGACGTTGAAGTTATGGAAGTCCCTCCCCGCCGCTCCCATGATGACCACCTTTTTCATGAATACTTCTCCTCCACCGTTTTTTCATGATTCCAAAGCGCTTAGGGGGGGTGAAATGGCCCCAAAATGAGGGCAAATTATATAGGAAGAAGGGGGAAAATTCAACCCGCCGTCGCTTTGGTTTGCGGTGGCCCCTGGCCGCTTTGGAGTGCGGTCGCATGAGACCGCTTTGGCTTGCGGCGGCACGACGCCGCTCCTAGGAATGCGGCTTATGTGGACAGGCCGGAGGGAAGGGCCTCGGCGCCTCCGCGGTTCTTCACGCCGCGAATCTCCGTGTTTCTCGGGACCGGCCGAGCGATTCGCCCCCTCCGGGGGCTGTGCGCGGCCGGCCGGCGGAAAAGATGCCGGGAATCCCTCGAAACCCGTCGCTTCGCGGCTAAACCGCTCATGGCGCCTCGACCCTTCCTCCCGGCCGGAGGCAGAATCGTACGGTGTTCTTTTTGGACTACGGCGGCACGAGGCCGCTTTGGAGTGCGGTCGCATGAGACCGCTTTGGCTTGCGGCGGCACGACGCCGCATAAGGCTCTTATTCGTCTAAAAGCCGCCCTGGTCCAATATCCGGACTCGGTTATCTGCTATAAACTCTTTCTTTTCTATTTTTTCCTGGCTTTCTTTCCTCGGACTTTACCGGCCTCAGCCTCCCCCCCAACGACTTTCTGACCTTCTGCCACCCCGGCTTCTGCCTTTGGTTTATTCCCCGCCCCATTCCCTTCTCCCTCAGGCCAGGCTGATGATCTCCACTTCCCTCGTCTCCGGATTGAAGATCGCGGCCGTGCTCCGCCCCGACAGCCAGCCGCCCGCCTCCCCCGGGTTGATGACCAGCGTCCCCCCCTCAATCCTGCTGTCGGGCTGGTGCGTGTGACCGTAGATCAGCACCCCGGGGGAGTGCTTTTTCAGAAGCGCGGGTATCTTCTCGTGCCGATGGGTGAGCAGGTATTTTTCCCCATAATAATCAAAGATATGCGGCTCTTCATAGATGCCGCCCAAGGGATTGAAAACCGCCCGCAGCCCGTCCCGCTCCCCGTCGCAGTTGCCGAAAACGGCCCGCACCGGACAGCCCGCTTTTTCGAGCTCCCGCGCCGTGAAGGGAGCGATGACGTCCCCGGCGTGGACGACGAGCTCGCAGCCCGCGTCACGGAACATTTTCGACCGCCCGCCGCAAAGCCTTCAGGTTGTCGTGCGAATCCGCCAGGATGCCGATCATGAGGTGTTCTCTTTATCGGTATTCTACTCAGCCTGTGGCGGCATTTTCAACTTTCCAGGCAGCCGCCATTCGTGGGCCGTCTAGAGCGGCGCGCCCTCTTACCCCATAGCAAAGGGACGATTCCTCAAGAAGGATTTTCTCAAATCTTGTGGCAGCGGGACGCCGTCCTCAGCGCCTCACGACCCGGCCCTCGAAGCGGAAGCTCAGCTCGTGGGCGGTCTCTCGGCTTTCGACCGTCAGCCGGTCGCCCGCAAAGGTCAACCGCAACATGATATGGTCGTTGTTGGCGATGTTGTCGTACTCGGCGGCGAACGTCCGCTCGTCCGCCCACCCGCCGCGCAGCCCCTGGGGGAGGTCATACGGGCCCTTCGAGAAGCGATAAACCCCGTCCAGCCCGACCGGCCAGGATTCCTTACGCCCGCCGTCGTGGGTGATCGTCATCGCGGCTTCCGACGGGCCCGAAAAGACGAGCCCCATCTCCTCGATGTTCAGGGGGTTCGCCTCGAAAACGTAGGTCCGGCCCGAGATCTTCGCGGCGATCGCGGGCAGGGAAGCGACCGGCTTGGCCGCGGGCGGGTGGCGGACGGCGGCTAGGGCGGCGTTGAGCCGGGCGACGCCGGCCGGGTTGGCCGGCAGCGGCGCGGTCAGGCCGGTGAACGCTTGCTCGAAGAACGGCTCGATGTCGTCGATGTCGACCCCTCCCCCGGTCATGACCAGCATGGCGTTGATTGACGGCCAGACCTGGATGCGCTGTCCGCCCCGGCCGATGGCGGCATAGGCGCCGTCCGGATCGGTGATCCACCAGCCGTAGCCGTAGTCGTCGTTCCGGCCCGTCTTGACCTGTCTCTTGACGGACGCCTCGACCCATTCCGCGGAGACGACCTGCTTGTCCTCCCACCGGCCCTTGTTGAGCCAGAGGAGGCCGATCCTGGCCATGTCGCGCGGATGGAGTTTGATATCGCCCCAGCCGTGGTTGACGCCCTGGGGGTCGGCGGGCCAGATGACGTCCCGAATGCCCAGGGGTTCGAAGAGATGCCGCCGGGCGAACTCCAGGGACGTCATGCCCGTCGCCCTCTGGAGGATGGCCGACAGCAGGTGCATGCCCGGGCTGCAGTAGACGAACCGCGCCCCCGGCTCGAAGATCATCCTGCGGTCGAGGATGAACCGGACGAAATCTTCCGTCCGCTCCATCTCGTGCAGGGTCTGCTCGTCGTTGGCCGCCGTGCAATCGAGCCCGGACGCCATGCCGGCCAGGTGGCGGACGGTGATGCGCTCCTTGGCCGCATCGCGGTTGGCGATTTTTCTCTCCGGAAAGAAAGACAACGCCGGGTCATCGAGCCGGAAGCGGCCCTGGTCCGCGGCGATGCCGATCAGGGTGGTCATGACGCTCTTCGATACCGAGGCCACGTCGTGAACGGCCTTGCCGTCGTAGGGATAGAAGGAGGCGTCGAGCAGCGCGTATCCGTTGCGGATGAGCATCAGGCTG
>Ga0194112_10011375_pt1 | contig 11025 bp, 14 predicted proteins | sample TA2MahC400mmetaG_FD_146191 | JGI IMG/M metagenome (GOLD analysis project Ga0194112, IMG submission 146191) | Freshwater microbial communities from Lake Tanganyika, Tanzania - TA2015016 Mahale Deep Cast 400m | ecosystem: Environmental > Aquatic > Freshwater > Lake | place: Tanzania: Lake...
GCACCGTCTTGGCTGACCCTCTGGCTGGCTCAGGAATTCGTGCAGCATCTGGTAACTCACAGCCTGTATCTGGGGGCCGTTTAGCGATTATAACGAGCCTCTGTTACCAAAGGGAATGTTGCCTATGGGCTGCCTGGAAGGTGACAGACCAGCGGAGGAACAGGTGCAGCAATTGCGCTGTTTGGTGGAAAGCGCCCCTGAACCGGTTCTTCGACCGTACCTGGAGGAGTGCGCCTGCGCTTTTGCAGGTGGTGCCTATGCCGTCGCTACTGTGGCTGGCTGGTGTGCCGTTGCCCGTTATCTTCGGTTGATTGTAGACACTGTCGGACACGATATTGCGGAGTGCTTCTACCGAGACGAGATGGAAAAGGCTTCCCAGTCCTTTCTTCACCTGATTCAGCATAGCGACCAGCCGTTCTACGTTGTCTGTAAAAGGATGAGATTCTTTGAGGATAAAACGTCTGAGGATAGAGCCAAGGTAGACGCAATCAAAGATTTTTACGATACACGCAACCGGTACGCTCATCCGAACGACGAGTCCATAAGTGCCAATGCTGTTCTGGACGCGATCAACACGGTCAAGTGGTTGTTGCATCGCCAGGTCTCTCAAGAGCGATTTCAGACTGTCCAAGTCGTGTTTGTCTGTGCCCGTGATCACAAGTTCTCTTGGAATGAGCAGAAAGCAGAGGAGCTCGTGAGGTGGGTGTGTGAAGACCAACAAGGCACGTTGGCAAATACTGTGCTGGACAACCTGTTCGCGACACCCGATAACCAAGACATTGAGTCTGGCAAAGCCATTGATTTGTGGAATGCCGTAAAGCCTTTGTTGAGGAATGACGTGCGTTGTGGTCTGATGGAAAACCTCGCTGGGAAATTGTCTTCGTCTCTATCTGATAAAATGGACGTGATGAATGTGGCACGACATCTCATTTTCTGGGACCAAGCAAAGGAACATTCCGCCATTTGGAGGTACTTGCTTGCCCGCCGGGGCGATCTGAGCAGGCGGATTGAGGACCGCATTCGTCAATATGCTCCGTCTCCTTATCGAGAGCAGATTGACGAGGAAATCGAGTTTAAGGAGGATGAAATATGAGTAACCTAAACCGTGCAGACCTGCGCTCCCGTTACCGCATCACCGGCAGGCTGGTGCTGGACACGGCCTTGCATGTCGGCGGCGGACGGGAGACGTCGACCATCACCGATAGCCCGGTGGTGAAAAACCCGGCCGGTGAGCCGTTTATCCCCGGCTCGTCGCTCAAGGGGGCTTTTCGAGCGGCTGTCGAACGGTTGGCTCCCTTGCTGGACCTGCGCACCTGCCAGTTGGCCGAAGGGTACGCCGATTGCCTTTCCACCAACCGCTCCCTGGGCGAGCAGTACCAGGTCATAGCCGGACAACAGGGCCGCCAGTTGCCCGACGACCAGGAAACCCGCCAGGCATTAGCGGCGTTGCAGGCGGCTACTGACCGGCTTGCACCGGGCTCGCCAGCACTGGCTGTGCTGAATTGGCCTGACTGGGTCGGGCAACTTATCGAGGAGAAGCACCTGCTGGCTTTGCTTGAGGTCCTGCTATGCGATACGTGTAAGACCTTCGGCTCGGTGCACCTGGCCTCGGCTGCTTTTTTCCACGACCTGCCGGTGAGCGGCGAGTGGTACGACACTTTCCAGATCCGCGATGGCGTGGGTATTGACCGCGACAGTGAACGGGCTAAGGACCAGATTAAGTTCGACTTTGAGGTGGTGCCACCACAGACGGCTTTCACCTTCGGGCTGACGCTGGAGAATCCTGCCGGGCACGACCTGGGACTGATTGCCCTGGGCCTGCAAGAGTTTGTCCAGAGTATGGTGCCTATTGGTGGGATCCGCTCGCGGGGACTGGGTCGCTGTCACCTGGACGGTCTGAAGGTGGAATCGGTGAACCTTGAAGATTGGCAGCAGCGCCGGGATTATCTGGTGGAGGGCAAGATGGCCAAAGAAGAGGGCGCGGCGTTCATTGCCCATTACATCGATACGTTAGTGGGGTAGGAGGTGGAACATGCTCAAGCAACTGGTGAACGAATGTCTGATTGACTTGCACATCGTCCCCGAAGGGCCAATCCTGATCAAGTCGGGGGTGGCGACGATCAGTGGGCCGGATATGGCTTTTGTCAGGGTATGGCGCAATGGCCGCCAGGAGGTCTATCTGCCAGGAAGTTCGCTCAAGGGGGTGTTGCGCAGCCACGCAGAGCGCATAACCCGCACACTGAACCTGGCTGCGGCCTGTGACCCATTTGCCAAAGAAGGGCCGGCTATGTTCTGCGGGAATTGCTTTGAAAAGATCAAGCACGGAAAGCGAGACATCCCTGAACAGTTGAAGCCTTATGAGCTTCCCGACCCGACCCAAGAGCCGGACCAGTTGAACCGCAAGGTCTACGCTGATTCCTGTCCCATCTGCCGGCTGTTCGGCTCCACCTGGTATGCCGGCCGGCTGGCCACGGCCGATGCCTACGCGGTGGGGACGCCGCCCGCGCCTCAACCTCGCGACGGGGTGGGCATTGACCGCTTCACCGGCGGCTCGGCGCCAGGGGTCAAGTTCGACCTGGAGGTGGTGACCGAGGGGCGCTTCAAGACCACACTGCACTTGCGCAACTTTGAATTGTGGCAATTGGGCCTGGTCGCTTTTCTGCGCGAGGATCTGAAAGACGGCCTGCTGCGCATCGGCGCGTCCAAATCACGGGGCCTGGGCAAAGTGCGGGGCGAAGTGCAGGAGGTCAGGCTGTACTATCTGGGACGGGAGGTGCCGGGGCCAACCGACGACGGCCAATTCCCCATCTGCGGCGTTGGCGCGCTGACCGGCGAGTCCCTGGCGAGTGAGTATGACATGAAACCACCCTATCAACGCATGGCGGCCCTGCCGGGGGGCGTGAAACCGGACCCTGGCCTGGGCCTGCGCACCACCTACGTCTTTCCCGGCGATAGTTTCCCCTGGAAGGCGGTGGCCCCGGTGTGGGTGGACTATGCAACGAGCTACGCCTTGTCGGAAGCGATGGCTGCCATTCGGGGGCAGGCGGGAGGGGAAGGATGAGCGCCAAAGTGTACGTGGCCGCCCTGGACGCGGAGGAGTTGACGACGTTGATCGCCACCTTACGCCCCCAGGCTCCCTTTGCCATCCTGGAACGGCCGGATAAAGTGGATTTCCCGGGCAGAGCGGAAACGATCGCCATCGCTGACTGGCCGGTAGGCCGTGTCTTTGGCGCAGAGGTAGAGCTGTATTGGGAGCAGGAAGATGCGGCGTACCATACCAGGCTAACCTGCGTGAACGAGTCGCTGCCATCAGACGGCTTCGAGGAAGCCTCTACTCTGGATGGCCTGGAGCAAGAAACGGCCTGGTACTACTTGTGGGGCGAGGAGGACGTGGCTATCGGCGGCCGATTAGACTATTCGCGTATCATCCCTGGCCCCGGCAGAGGGCAGTTGGGAGTGATCGAATATCGAGACGATAGCGGCCGGCTGGTCTTTTACCACTATGCCGGGTTAAAGCGGGAGGTGGAACATGGCTGATAAGCCACAGGTGGAGCCGTATGATTTTGTGCCGCTGGTTGGTCCGCCGGACCGGAAAGAGCCGGCCTGGCATGACCGTTATCAGGGTGAGAACGAAGGGTGGTACAGCGGCATCATGGAGTGCCGTCTGACGGCCAAAACGCCACTGTTTGTGCATGACCCGCGCTTTGTGCGCCGCATAGACCAGAGCCACGAGACGGTGGACTTTCCGGTCTTCAAAGGGGTGGCCCTCATCCCCGGCACGTCACTCAAGGGGGTCATCCGCAGCGTGGTTGAAGCAATAGAAGCGTGCTGCTTCACTCTGCCCACTGACTGGGGGCAGGAAAGGACGAGAACCTACCGCGGAGGGGGTATCACCCGGGGCAAATCCATCACAGCCAGGTTGCCGAAGGGCTTTGAGCACTGTTATGAGCAGGGGAAGAAAAATCAACCCAAGGAACTTTGCCCTGCCTGCCGGCTATTCGGCTCGCTGGATCCAAAGGGGCATTGGGCATACGCGGGCAAGGTCTCCATCGGTGACGCTCGTTCGCCCCAGGGCGAATATGCCCTCATGAACTATCTGACGCTGGACGTACTCAGCACGCCTAAGCCGGAGGGACGCCCCACGGCGTATACGCTAAAAAGCGGGCAAATCAAGGGGCGCAAGTTTTACCGTCACCGCTATCCACCCGATGTGCTGGAGCGTCCCCCAGATCGCAGAGGACAGCCCCAGCGCGATAGACAAAACAAGACAGTGCAGCCGGTCCGGGAAGGCTCTGTTTTTCGCTTTGCAGTGGAATATACCGACCTGGATGCCAAAGAGTTGCGATTGCTGCTTTACGCCCTGGCTCTGGAAGAAGGCTTGTGGCACAAGATCGGTTTGGGCAAGCCCATCGGCCTGGGGAGTGCACATCTTGAGATCGTCAAATGGACGCGAATTGACCGGGCGGAGCGCTACCGGGTATTGGGGGGCGGCGTGGCAGAACCGCTGGAGAACGAGGCGCTGAAAGCCGAACTGGAAGAATGGCTGCTGCCGTATCGCCAAAGCCAGGCTGAGCCAATTCAAAAGTTACGCGACATCCTGCGGCCGAACCCGGACGTAGATGTGCGTTACCTGGTGCAGCGACCCTCCTCACGACCGCGCGACCGCTGGTGATGGAGGTGATGTATGGAAGAAGTGATGATTTGCCTGGTGGGTGAGCAACCACTGCCCAACCTGCTGCCTGTCCGTTACGATGAACCCAAGCACGTGGTACTGGCCTACACGAAGAGCACCGAACAAGTTAGCAACCGCCTGAAGAGGGTATTTCATGGGGAGGCTTTGGTCTATCCGCTGGAAGTCCTGCCCTTTGACATTCCGGCCATCCGCCATGTGCTGGAGGATTCTATCAAAGGCCGGGGATGGAAGCCAGAGCAGATAGTATTCAACCTTACCGGCGGGACCAAGGCGATGGCTTTCGCTGCTTACAGCCTGGCCGAAGCGTGGCGCAGTCGTTTCATCTACCTGGAAGGTGAGGCAGCCACGAGTCGACTTTATCGCTATCGCTTTGACCAAGTTGGTGCGGCTTTGCCAGACAGTCAGGATATCATACCTGGCGTGATCACCCTGGATAACTATTTTCTGGTTCACCTGGGTGATTACATAGTGAGGGGAGCTGCAAAGACCGAAGGGGGCAGATTCGAAGAAGCGATCGGCTGTGCTCTGGAGCCGATAGTAGACGAAGTGGCGGTCGGTGTCATTGCCGGTGGAGCCTTAGAAATTGACTTGGCTCTGCGCTGTGCCAACCAGGTGGGAATTGCGCAAGCTAAGGTGGGTACTATCTCGGGCGCTGCGATAAATCACCTGAACACTGCTGGTAGACGTGAGTTTCTAGGGACCTATACTCAAAAGCTGTTGGTTGTAGGCACTCCAGTGGATCACACCAGGTCAAACCTCAAGGAACTGGCCGAAGCCTCAGCTATTGCTTTGATCGAGCTATCTGGCTATGACAGACAAACAGGCGATTTGCCAGACCGTGATCGGGAGCGTCTGGTCAGGGAAGTAGCTGAGACGCTTGGGTGCTGGTGAGAGAGCAGCGACAAGCCCCATGATCCCCCTCAACTTCTCCCACCCCCTCACCCCCGAGCAGTTACAACGGAGGGAGAAATAAACCATGCCCCAACGAAGTGAAAAGCGCGCCCGCCCTCAGGGTCGCTACCGGCCCACCTCTATCCCAGGTCTGTTCCTGCACCCCACCGTCTTCCTCCTCAACCTCGTTGTCATCACCTTCGAGGACGACGCCAAGACCGATGGTCTCATTCCCCCTGAGACGGTGGACAAGGTCACGGCCCTCATCCGCCAGACCTACGACTTCCCTGACCTGGACCGCGATCAGGGCAAGGGCGTAGCTATCAGCTTCATCGGCCAGTTCTTCAACCCCGACGATTACCTGGAGCACCGCATCGCCCAGACCCACAGCGAGGCTATTCTTCATGCGCTCGAAGGGGACCTGCAACCCCGGATGGTCGAAGCGCCCGAGCTGCGCACCAGCAAAATGGCTGAGTTCACCCGCATGGCTCCAGAAGGAAAAAGGGCGCTGCCTCTGTATTACAAACAGCGCTTCCTCTCCTTCTGCTTCGCCGGCCCAGAGACCGAGTTGGACCGCTTGCGGGATGAGGCGCCGGACGAGCTTTTGGGCTACGTGATGGGCACGCTGTGGCAGGACCTGGGCATCAGCGACCAGACGTTTGTCATGCCCCACCCGGCCTTTGTGCCCGTCTCGCGTCTGCGAAGGGTCTCGCAGCAGAACGCCGTCCATTGGGCGGAGCAGATGGTGCAGTTGATCGAGCAGGGGAAGGTCAGCCGCACTTGACAAACGAAGCCTGACAAGGTATACTTGGAAAAAGTATCCCCGCAAAGTACTGTCTGGAGGGGTGCACTGTGTTCCTTAACCGCCAACGCGAGTTAGCCTATCTTGAAAACCGATATACCCGCTCCGGGGCAGAGTTCGCGGTGCTCTACGGCCGCCGACGGGTGGGCAAGACTACCCTGATCTATGAGTGGTGCCAGGGTAAACCACACCTGTATTTCTTCGCCGCCCGATTGCCCGGCGAGGCCCTGCTACACGAGTTCTCCCAGGAGGTGGCCAGGGCTCTGAAGCAACCCGAGCGGACCTTCCCCGATTGGAACAGCGCCTTCATGGCCCTGGCCGACCTGGCCGGCGAGCAACGTTTCGTGGTGGTGATTGACGAGTACCCTTATCTGGCTGATTCGGTGCCTGGCCTGTCCACCATCCTGCAACGGGCCTGGGACACCTCCCTGCAGCACACCCGTTTGTTTTTGGGCCTGACTGGCTCCACCCACAGTGTGGTGCGGCGGGAGATTCTGGATGGCCGTGCCCCCCTCTACCGTCGCCATACCTGGGCCTATGAACTGCTGCCGCTTCAGCCAGCCGATTGCCTGGCCTTCTTACCGACTTATAGCGCCGAAGAGATAATCGAAGCCTACGCTATCCTGGGCGGGATGCCCCGCAACCTGGTGGCCATGGACCCCCAGGCCGGCCTGATGCGTAACGTGGAACGGGAGATCCTCAGCCCGGCTGGCAGCCTATTCAACGAGGTGCGCTTGCTGCTGCACGAGGAGTTGAAAGGGGAGGTGGACATCTTCAGCCGAGTGTTGGAAGCTATTGCCTCTGGTGCTCATCACCGGCGAGACATCGCCGCCGCCACTCACATGACCCTGGCTGCGATACAGCACTACCTGAACGACCTGCAAGCCATCGGGCTGGTGGAACATCGCCGACCGCTGACCCGCCTTCGCGACGAGGGCCGCCAGGGTACCTATCACATCCTCGACCCCTTCCTGCGCTTCTGGCATTGCTGGGTGGCACCCCACCGGGCCTTGCTGGAGATCAACCAGCGCCAGGCGGAGACGCTGAGCGAGATCCGCAATAACCTGCCCTATATCGTGGCGCCGGTGTGGGAGACGGTTGCCCGCCAGCATCTTCTGATCGCCTCCGGGCAAGGGCAGATTCCGTTCCCGGTGCAGGAAGTAGGTACCTGGTGGACGCGGGGCGCCCAGGTGGACGTGGTGGGGGTGAATCGTAGCGAACGCCGGGTGGTGTTTGGCGAAGCACGCTGGCGAGCCACCAACGTGACGAGCGAGGACTTGAACGCTCTGATAGAGAAAGGGCTGCTATGGTTGCGGGGCGACACCTCGCGGTGGGACGTGCACTACGCCTTCTTCGCCAGAGCCTTTGGTCAGGTGCAGGTCGAGGGCGTGGACGAGGAGGCGGTGCATCTGTTCACGCCGGAAGACGTGACCGCTGGCGGCGCGTGGTGAGGATAGATTGATGGCGGAGTTATCCGCCTGATGCGGGACCAGCCCTATTGCTATGCCCTGGGGGATGAGGCAGGGGAAACGGGCTTCAGGATCGGCCTTTGACAGTTTGACCGGCGGGGCAGAATGGGGTAAAGTAAAAAATTAGGAGGTGATGAGCATGGGAATGAAGGAGATTTTCGTTGACATCCCCCAGATCACGTTGGAGGAGCAGGAGAAGTACGCGGGGATGGATGTAGCTATCGTCAACGGGAAAGTGATAACCGCCGGCCACAACTCCGTTGAGGTGTATGAAAGGGCTCGAGAGCTGTTCCCTGATAAAGACCCAGAAGAGATCGTCATCAGGTATATCACCAAGCCAGGGATGCTGATCCTATGACCGTGTTCACTTTCCCCTATCTTGAAGAATACCTGGAGGATGGCACGGTCATCTTCAGACCCTATGTTCGCATCCACTTGCAAGGAGTGGATAGGCGATGGCGTCTGTTTGACCTGTACGCCGACTCCGGTGCAGATATCACGCTCCTCCGAGAGGCCGATTGCCAGGCACTGGGGCGCGAATTGACAGCCGGACGCTTGCTGCTCATCAGCGGGGTCTGCACTGGTCTGATCCGCACCTTCGTTCATGAGGTTCCCTTGCGACTGGGCACTGAGAGCTTTTCCTGTCCGGTGGCCTTCGCCGAGAGGGCAGAGGTGCCACGGTTGCTGGGGCATGCGGGCATCTTCCCCCGCTTCCAGGTCTGTTATGACGATGCGCGACGGGTAACCCAGTTCATCCTTCAGGAGGACAGGCTATGATCCTCCTCAACTTCTCCCACCCCCTCACCCTCAAGCAGTTACAGCGGATCGGGGAATGGATCGGACAACTGCTGGCGGAGCTATCCACTTGATGCGGGACCAGCCCTACCGCTATGCCCTGGGGGATGAGGCAGGGGAAACGGGCTTCAGGTTTGAGCGAGGCTCGACCACCTTCTTCGTGTACTCGATTGTGTTGACCGACGACCTTCAGCCATTGAGGGAGTACGTTGATGATATGCGAGCCAGACTGAGGGTGACCAGCCTGAAGGAGTTCAAGTTCCACAAATCTTCGGATGCTCATCGTCGAGCCTTTCTTGCCGGGGTGCAACCGTTCGACTTTGTTGTCAGAGCCCTTGCGGTCAACAAAACCAGGCTGCCTCTGTCCTTCCGCGAGATGGGCAAGTTGGGTTTCTACGCTTTTTTCCTCAATGACCTGATCCAGCACGTTCCTGCGGGTGAGTTGGGCCGGACGAGTTTGATTCTGGATCAATTCGATGGTGTGGAAAAGACCATCCGGATGCTCAGGAGGCAATTGAAGGTGAGCGGCAGGATGGGAAGCATCAAGAGAATCGCGGCCAGGCGTTCGCGAGGCGAGAGTGCACTCCAGGTGGCCGACATGGTGGCCGGTGCTATCCTGCGGAGCGTAACGACGGGGGACCACAGTTGGTATGGGCTGATTCGGGAAAAAGTAGCCCTGTGGGAGTACGTGGGCAGTGAAAACCCGCCCAGCTAGCCTGGAGCTTGTCCAGGCAGGCCGCCGTCCGGCGGCTCTTCGCTGGGCGGGAGAAAACCGGCAAGCCGGTTTATTTGCAATTATTATAGCACAGAAGCCCGTTGGTGTCAAGAAGCGCTTTTGAGGTATTACAACCGCCACTATCTGATCGGCTGGTGCGCGAAGCGAGGAAGAGACGATGCTTCTCCTCAACTTTTCCCACCCCCTCACCCCCGAGCAGTTACAACAAAGAGAGGAATGATCTATGCCCCGACGAGGAAAAAGGCACATTCGTTCCCAGGGCCGTTACCAACCTACCTCTATCCCAGGTCTGTTCCTGCACCCTGCTGTCCTCCTCCTAAACCTCGTGGTCATCACCTTCGAGGACGACGCCAGGACCGATGGTATCATTCCCCCTGAGACGGTGGACAAGGTCACGGCGCTCATCCGCCAGGCGTACGACTTCCCCGACCTGGACCGCGATCAGGGCAAAGGCGTGGTCATCAGTTTCATCGGCCAGTTCTTCAACCCCGACGATTACCTGGAACACCGCATCGCCCAGACCCACAGTGAGGCCATCCTCCACGCGCTCGAAGGGGATCTGCAACCCAGGATGGTCGAAGCGCCTGAGCTGCGCACCAGCAAAATGGCCGAGTTCACCCGCATGGCTCCAGAAGGAAAAAGGGCGCTGCCCCTGTACTACAAGCAGCGTTTTCTCTCTTTCTGCTTCGTCGGCCCAGAGGCCGAATTGGACCGCTTGCGGGATGAGGTGCCGGATGAGCTTTTGGGCTATGTGGTGGGCACGCTGTGCCAGGACCTGGGCATCAGCGACCAGACGTTGGTCATGCCCCACCCGGCCTTTGTGCCCGTCTCGCGTCTGCGAAGGGTCTCGCAGCAGAACGCCGTCCACTGGGCCGAGCAGATGATGCAGTTGGTCGAGCAGGGGAAGGTCAGCGAGTTGATGGTGCTTGGTCCGCCAGGGCCCTCGTATACGGTGAGGTCCAGGAAGCCGTCTCGCGCCAGGAGGAAGTGATGCTTCTCCTCAACTTCTCCCACCCCCTTACCTCTGGGCAGTTACAGCGGATCGGGGAATTGATCGGACAGCCGCTGGCGCGGGTGATAGAGGTGTCCACCCAGTTCGACCACGAACAACCCTTCGCCGAACAGGTGCGGGCACTGGTGGACACCATCGGCCTGATGCCAGAGGAGTGGCAAACGACACCCATGTTGGTCAATCCACCCAGCCTAAATGCTATCGCTGTAACACTGCTGGCCGAACTCCACGGGCGGATGGGCTACTTCCCCGCTGTGGTACGCCTTCGGCCGGTGTCCGATGGTAACCCACCTCAGTATGAAGTGGCAGAAATCATCAACCTGCAAGCTGTGCGTGATGCGGCCCGGACGAGAAGGTAGAGGGGGAACGATGAAGACCAACTGGCGTCAGGTGATCAGTCTGGTATGGGCTCGCAAGTGGGAAGCGATCCTGGGCATCCTGGGAATCGCCTTAGCTGTTGGTACCGGGGCACCGACCTATCTCGGCATCCCTGCCACTCTCATCGCTGTGCTCCTGGTGGTAGATCTGATCCGGGAGACCCGAACAACCATACGGCTCGTGAAGGAGAAACACGTGCCCCTCATGGTTGTCGTTGGCAAAGGTGATGACGAGTTTCACGCCATGGTG
>Ga0194112_10011376_pt1 | contig 11025 bp, 8 predicted proteins | sample TA2MahC400mmetaG_FD_146191 | JGI IMG/M metagenome (GOLD analysis project Ga0194112, IMG submission 146191) | Freshwater microbial communities from Lake Tanganyika, Tanzania - TA2015016 Mahale Deep Cast 400m | ecosystem: Environmental > Aquatic > Freshwater > Lake | place: Tanzania: Lake...
GATGGTGATCCCACGCTCGCGCTCCTGCTCCATCCAGTCGGTTACCGTCGTGCCGTCGTCCACGTTGCCCAGGCGATGGGTACGACCGGTGTAGAACAGGAGGCGCTCGGTCGTCGTCGTTTTGCCGGCATCAATGTGTGCAATAATGCCGATATTCCGAGTCCGGTTGAGTGAGTCCTGGTCGGTCACTGCCGTCACCCCTCTGCTCTCGGGAGCGAAGGTTCATTTGGTCAACCGTCCGCCCCAGACAGGTTGGGCGGACCGACTTGGCGTCACCCGGCCGCTAGGACTCGGAGTTGATAAGGTGCTTCTGCACGGACAGAATCAGGCGATGCGATCCGCGCTCCGACCTCTACCAGCGATAGTGGGCAAACGCCTTGTTAGCCTCGGCCATGCGATGCGTATCCTCACGCCTCTTGATGGCATTACCGGTGTTCTGTGCAGCCTCAAGCAGCTCCGCGGCCAATCTGTCCGAGAAGGTCTTGCCGGGGCGTCCCCTGGCCGATACAAGGATCCACCGTATCGCCAGCGATGCGCGGCGATATGGACCCACCTCCACGGGCACCTGGTAGGTGGCGCCGCCGACGCGGCGAGGCTTGACCTCCAGCATGGGTGAAGCATTCCGGATAGCCTGCTCAAAGGTCGCCAGGGGATCTCTCCCCGTACGCTCCTCCATAATATCAAAGGCGCCGTACACGATCCGGCGCGCCGTGCTCTTTTTGCCACGCGTCATCACCTTGTTGATAAAGGTGGCGACCGTGGCGCTATTGTACCGGGGATCCGGCGCTATCTCTCTTCGAGCGGGTCTATAGCGTCTCGGCATATATGCCTCCTAACAAACCTGCATCACCTGGCCGATGCGGTGTCCATGCGCCCAAATATACCGGCGGGTCGCCCGCAACGAGGTGTGTCGCTGCGCCGCATGAAACAAGTCCCTAGCGCTTTGGCTTCTTGGTCCCATACTGAGACCTGCCATGGCTCCGCCCCTCTACACCGCCTGCATCCAGCGTCCCGCGCACGATCTGGTAGCGCACCCCGGGGAGGTCGCGCACACGGCCACCGCGCACGAGCACCACCGAGTGCTCCTGGAGGTTATGCCCCTCGCCAGGGATGTACGCCGTGACCTCGATGCCATTCGAGAGCCTGACCCTGGCGATCTTGCGCAGCGCCGAGTTGGGCTTCTTGGGCGTCATCGTTCTCACCTGCGTGCAAACGCCACGCCTCTGCGGCGAGCTCTTTTTCGTCTGCGTCATGCGGTTCTTCAGTGAGTTGTATGAGAAGCTCAAGGCAGGCGCCTTGGACTTTTTGCCTATGCTTTTCCGCCCTTTGCGGATGAGCTGGTTGATAGTTGGCAAGTTGCTTCCCCCTGTCTCGCCCAATCGGGTTGCCGTTCCGACTCGCAAGTTCTGATTATATCAAAGGCCTTGTGCGCTGTCAAAAGCGGCACAGCACGCACCCGCTCACGAGGACGGGCCGAACCCAAGCCCGAACCCCAAGTTGGGCAGTATCTCCACCGGCTCCTGACGGCCAAACTGGAAGCGCTCCCCCTTCTCGTTGCACACCTCCACCGACAGACCCAACGACTGCAACTCCTTGACCAGCACGCGGAAGGACTCGGGGATGCCAAAGCCAGTGATCTTTTCGCCCTTGACAATGGCTTCGTAGGTCTTGACGCGCCCCGTCACGTCGTCGGATTTGATGGTCAGCATCTCTTGTAGCGTGTAGGCAGCCCCGTAAGCCTCCAGGGCCCACACCTCCATCTCCCCAAAACGCTGGCCTCCGAACTGCGCCTTTCCGCCCAGAGGTTGCTGGGTCACGAGCGAGTAGGGCCCGGTGGAGCGGGCATGTACCTTGTCCTGCACCAGATGGGCCAGTTTGAGCATGTAGATCACCCCGACGCTGACGGGCTGATCGTACGGCTCGCCGGTCTTGCCGTCATACAAGATCATCTTGCCGGTGGTCGGCAGAGGCAAACCCTTGGACTGGCTCAAGGCGATCGCCCTGGCATCCACCTCACTCGGCGAGAGCCCGTCGGTGTCGCAGCCCTCGTCCTGCAGCCAGAGGCGCAGGCAAATCTGCCGGGCCAGCCGATCGGCTTGCTCTGTGTCGTTAGCCTCGGCTGCTCCCTCCCCTGAGCCCATGATGTCGTCCACATTATAGCCACGCTCGGCAAGCCAGTACCGAAGCCACAGATGCCGTGAGCGCGTGCTGTTGGCCAACGTCTCCTCAATCTCCGTCAGCGGAATGCCCTGGTCAACTAGAAAGTTACCCAGGAAGGTCCATCTGGCGTCATCGTCGTCCACGAGTTCCGAGGTGTCCATCCCGTTCTCCCGGAACCACTGCCACGTGCGCTCGCCGAGGTCCTGCCACGCACGGTCAATGAGCCACGCGCGGGCCAGCTCGGCAGCGATCTGCTCCTCGCTGGCGCCATCGGAGACGGGCGTCGCCACCCGGAAGCCCAGCCGACTGGCAGCCCAGCCGAGGTGGGTCTCCAGGACCTGGCCCACGTTCATGCGTCCCGGCACACCCAAGGGGTTCAGGATCACCTCGATCGGCGTGCCGTTCTCGATGTAAGGCATATCCTCGACCGGGACCACCTTGGAGATGACCCCCTTGTTGCCATGGCGCCCGGCCATCTTGTCGCCAGCGGTGACCTTCCGGCGTTGGGCCACGCTGACGCGAACCATGGTCTCCACACCAGCGGCCATGTCGCGGTGCTCGTCGCGTGTGAAGACGCTCACATCAACGACTTTGCCCTCCTCGCCGTGCGGCAGCCGGAGCGACGAATCGCGTACTTCGCGGGCCTTTTCCCCAAAGATGGCCCGCAACAGCTTTTCCTCGGGCGTCAGTTCGGTCTCGCCCTTGGGCGTGATCTTGCCAACGAGGATGTCGTTGGGGCCCACCTCGGCGCCGACGTAGATGATGCCCTCCTCATCCAGGTTCCGGAGAGCCTCCTCACCCACGTTGGGGATGTCCCGCGTGATCTCCTCAGGCCCCAACTTGGTGTCGCGCGCCTCCAGCTCGTGCTTTTCGATGTGGATGGAGGTAAAGGTATCCCGCCGCACGAGTTCCTCGCTCACGATGATGGCGTCCTCAAAGTTGCCGCCCTCCCAGGACATGAACGCGCACAGCACGTTCTGCCCCAGAGCGAGCTCGCCGCCATCCGTCGAAGAGTTGTCTGCGAGGACATCCCCCGGGCGGACATGATCGCCCTTGTCCACGATGGGATGCTGATCGACACAGGTAGACTGGTTGGTGCGGTCGAACTTGCGCAGCACATACTCCTCAAGACCATTGGCGCCCTGCACCACGATGCGATCAGCAGAGCATCTCACCACGTCGCCCTCGCTAGCCGCGGTGACGATCTGGCCAGAGTCCAGAGCGGCATAGATCTCCATCCCCGTGGCCACGATGGGGGCCTCAGGCTGGATGAGAGGCACTGCCTGGCGTTGCATGTTGGAGCCCATCAGCGCGCGGTTGGCCTCATCGTGCTCAAGGAAGGGAATCAGCGCCGCCGAGACGCCCACAACCTGCTTGGGAGAGACATCCATATACGAGACGCGCTCTACGTTCTCGATCAGGAACTTGTCATAGACCCGGGCAGACACGCGATCCGTCGTCAGTTGCCCCATGTGATCCATAGGGGAGTTGGGCTGAGCGATCACGTATCGCTCTTCCTCGTCTGCGGAAAGATAGAGGACCTCGTCTGTCACGTAGGGTTGTACTTTGAAGGATGCCTGCTCCAGTTGGCCCAGCCGCTCCGCAAGCGCCTGGTCCACCACGGTGTCCGCCTCAGCGATCACCTCACCCGTCGTAGGATCGACCACGCGCTCACGAAGGCTGCGGCCAAGCAGGGCTTTGGGAGTGTTCGCCGCCGTGCGCGCCACCCGCCGATAGGGTGTCTCGATGAAGCCATAGTCATTGACCTGGGCATAGGTAGCCAGGCGTCCGATCAGACCGATGTTCGGTCCTTCCGGCGTCTCAATGGGGCAGATGCGCCCATAGTGGCTATAGTGCACATCGCGCACGTCGAATCCGGCACGCTCGCGCTTGAGGCCACCCGGTCCCAAGGCGGACAGCGTCCGCTTGTGGGTCAGTTCATCGAGCGGGTTGGTCTGTCCCATGAACTGAGAAAGCTGGCTGCCGCCAAAGAACTCGCGCAGCACGGCGACCACAGGACGCACATTGATGAGGGATATCGGCGACACCTGGTCCGGGTCCCGAATGCTCATCCTCTCCCGAACGACGCGCTCCATGCGCAAAAAGCCAACGCGAAGCTGGTTCTGTATGAGCTCGCCCACGGTCTTGACGCGCCTGTTGCCCAGATGATCAATGTCATCCGGCCCCTCGACTCCGTTGTTCACCTGGATGATGTGAGCCACCAGATTCACGAGGTCTCTCTTGGTGAGCGTCCGATGGCTAATGGGCAGGCTCAGACCCAGACGGCGATTCACCTTGTAGCGGCCCACCTTGCCGAGATCATAGCGCCGCGGGTTGAACAACAAGGTCTCCAGGTAGGAACGGGCGTTCTCGAGCGTCGCGGGATCGCCAGGACGCATCTTGCGGTAGAACTCTTGCAAGGCCTCCTCTGCGGTCGCGCATGGATCATGCTCCATGGTCGACGGGATGTAGAGATGCTCCGGCATGTTGTCGACCGACTCGAACAGCGCCACCAGCTCTTCGTCGGTGCCCTCGTGGATGGGCACATCATCAATACCATCGGATACGGCCCCCAGCGCCCGCAGCAGGATCGTGACCGGAATCTTGCGCTTGCGATCGACCTTGACCGCGATCAGATCCCGCCTGCTGGTTTCGAACTCGAGCCAGGCCCCGCGATCGGGGATCAGCTTGGCTGAGCAGAGCTGGCGGCCAGTGGTCCGATCCTCGTCCGTCGTAAAGTAGGCGTTCGGCGAGCGAATCAACTGCCCAACCACGACGCGCTCGGCCCCGTTAATGATGAACGTCGCGTTATCGGTCATGATCGGAAAGTCGCCCATGTACACTTCTTGCACGATAGGCTGGTCCGTCTCGCGGTTGTACAGCAACACCCTGACGTACATGGGAGCGGAGTAGGTAGCATCGCGATCGCGACACTGCTCCTCGGTGTAGGTGGGCTCGGCGAAGCGAAAGTCCAGGCCGAACTCCTCGTTGAGCTCCTGGTTAAAGCCTGGAAAGTGGAGCTCGAGGTTCTTGTTAAAGCTCACGATGGGAGACACTTCGTCAAAGAGCTCGCGCAGCCCCTCGGTCTGGAACCACTCGTACGAGTCGAGCTGGGTCTTGATGAGATCGGGGATGGGAAGCACATCCGGTAGCCGCGCGTAGGATTTGCGATGCTTCCAAGCCGAGGGTCGTCCGGGCATCAAGCGCGCCCAGGCGCCGTTGCCGCCCAGCGTCGACCCCTCACGCTTCGGGGCCGGAAAGAGCGGCCCCGCTTCGTCGGCCTGCTGCTCATCCTGCTCCAGATTGGCTGACGCGCGCACTTGCTCCATAGGTCACCATTCTCCTTGGCGATGGGTCGGCTGGGCCTGTCTCAGGTAACAGCGAAACGCAGCGCCCGGCCTGCCTGACGGGATTTCTTCAGAAGCGCTGGCGAGCCCGGATGTCAAGCCGTTGCACGGCTTTGGGGCCCTGAATCGCGAAATGTGGCACGAAGCACGCCCGCGCCACTCCGTGGGCGGGCGAACGACCTGCATGAGATGCGTGGTTGGGATGTGTCAGCGGTGTGCATAATAGCAAATGATTATTATACTCGGGGCTGCGGCTTTGTCAAATCGCCGGAGATCGCGCAGCCGGACACGATGGCGTGGCCACCTCGGTCAGGGATGCATTGCCATGCCCGCTCATGAGTGGGCGTAAGAGGTCGCCAAGCCAGCGCGCGGGGTCTGTGTTTGACCGGCCCAAGCGTGGGCAAGCCGGTCAGGCTCACGGCTCAATGGCGCCACCGTACAGGGGCCAAAGGCCGCTCCACCTCTTGATACCGCACGACAACCCCGCTGCCGAGGCGAGCTCGCCGCTCGTCGCCAGCACCGCATGGTCATCGCGTCGTCCGCGACCCCTTTTCCTGAGGCGTTGCCTCGATCATCTCGTCCACCTCGCGTTTCAGTGTCTGGAGATCTGCGAAGGACCGGTAGACCGAAGCGAAGCGGACATAGGCGACGCCATCCAGCTCGCGCAGGCGGTCCATAACCATCTCACCGATGACGCGACTGGGCACCTCGGCCTTGCCCAGCCTGTAGAGGCCAGCCTCGATGCCAGCCACCATCTCCTCGATGCGCTCACTGGGAATGGGGCGCTTGGTGCAGGCCGTCAGAATACCCCGGAAGAGCTTTTCCCGGTCAAAGGGCTCTCGCCGGCCATCGCGCTTGATCACCAGGAGGTTGACGCGAGCGACGCGCTCGTAGGTCGTGAAGCGCTGGCTGCACGATTGGCACTCTCTCCGTCGCCGGATGCCGTCTCCCACCTCGCGGGTGTCAATAACGCGAGACTCGGCGGCTCCGCAGAAAGGGCACTTCATCGGCGGCTATCCCTCCCGGTTCGTCAGGTTCTTCCTCAGGAAGATGGGGATGTCCAGATCCTCTTTGTCAAAGGTCTTGGCGGGGAACTCGATGGCCTGACTCGCCCCCCCCGTCTCCCTACCTGTCCGTCCGGGCGCGGGCGGCCTCGTGGGCGGTCTGCCGGCCTGGGGCTTGGTGGCGTCAAACCCCGTGGCGATGACCGTCACCTGGATCGTATCCTGCATGGATTCGTCTATCGCTGCGCCAAAGATGATGTTGGCTTCCGCGTCGACCATGGAGCGGATCACTTCGGCAGCCTCGTTCACCTCGAAGAGGGACATGTCGTCGCCGCCGCGGATGTTGAACAGCACACCTTTGGCCCCATCGATGCTGATGTCGAGTAGCCGGCTATTCACTGCCTGCATGGCGGCATCAACAGCCCGCGAGTCGCCCTTGCCGATGCCGATGGCCATGAGAGCCGAGCCGCCGTTCCCCATGATGGCCCGCACGTCGTTAAAGTCCACGTTGACGAGCCCCGTGGAGGTGATGAGGTCGGAGATGCCCTGAATGCCCTGGCGGAGAAGATCGTCGGCCGCGAGAAAGGCCTCCCGCATGGATGCCTTGGGATCCACCACCTGGAGCAAGCGGTCATTCGGAATCACGACCAGGGTATCCACGTGCTGACGCATGCGCTCGACTCCCTCGAGCGCGATCTTGTTCCGCCTCGAACCCTCAAAGCTAAAGGGCCTGGTCACCACGCCGACGGTCAGCGCGCCCAGCTTACGCGCGATCTCGGCCACCACAGGGGCTCCTCCGGTGCCGGTGCCACCTCCCATGCCTGCTGTGACGAACACCATGTCCGATCCACGGAGTATCTCGGTGATCTCCTCGGCGGACTCTCGCGCCGCCTTTTCGCCCAGCGCGGCATCCCCGCCGCATCCCAGGCCGCGCGTGACCTTGTCGCCGACTCGGAGCCGCACGGAGGCCGTGGCGTTGGCCAGCGCCTGCGAGTCCGTGTTCAGCGCGATGAACTCCACGCCCTGCACCCCCACTTCGATCATCCGATCGACGGCGTTCGAGCCGCCCCCGCCGACACCGATGACCTTGATCTGCGCGTTGTTGCCTAGCTCGCCAATGCTTTCCATACTCAAACTCCCTTCTCCGTTAGCTTCCTGGTAGAAAGACGCGTAACCACTTGACCACTTGCTGCCACCACGTACCACCCCCGACCCCTGTCGGGTAGCGGAAGGAGTTTTCCCCAGCAGCTCTATCTTGACGCATACCCCACAGTAGCAGACCCACCGCCGCCGAGTAGGCCGGGCTGCTGATGGCCTCCGATAGACCCCGCAACCTTTGAGGCGCCCCAATCCGTACGGGCAGGTTGAGACGCTCGCGCGCCACTCGCAGCAACCCCCGTAGGTTGGCTGTACCTCCCGTGATGACGACGCCCGCTGGGAGCAGGCTCTCCAGCCCGGAGCGGCGTATGTCCTGCGCGATCATGTCCAGCATCTCCTCGAGACGCCAGGACACGATCTGACAAAGCTCCCGACGCGACACGGCCGTGACGGTCTCGCTGCCAAACGACGAGAATTCGATCACCTCGGCCTCATCAACAGAGGATGGCATCGCGTGGGCATAGCGCACCTTGAGCTCCTCCGCTGTGCCCAGCGACGTCCGCAGCCCCAGGGCGATGTCGTTGCTGATCTGATAGCCTCCCACGTCATGCACGAGCGTCTGCCAGACACTCCCCTCCACATGGATGGCCAGATCGGTCGTACCCCCACCGATATCGGCGACAGTAACGCCCATCGCCCTCTCCTCGTCAGTGAGGACGGCCTCAGCGCTGGCCAGAGGTTGCAGCACGAGATCAAGGATCTCGATCTCGTTTGCCTCCATGCACTTGACGAGATTGCGTATCGAGGTGACCGCCCCCGTGACCACATGGGCCTCGACCTCCAGCCGATAGCCGAGAAGCCCCAGCGGGTTCTTGATCCCATCCTGCCCGTCCACAATGAACTCGCGAGGGATGGAGTGGATGATGCGTCGGTTGTGCGGCAGAGCGATCGCCTGGGCTGACTCCATAGCGCGCTCAACATCGTCGCGATCAATGGGACGATCTCCCCGGCCGATGGCCGCCACGCCTCTGCTGTTCTGGGAGGCGATGTGAGCGCCTCCCACAAGCACATAGGCCTGGGTGACCGTATGCCCCGAGACCCGCTCGGCGCGGTCAACCGATTCGCGCACAGCCCGGGTGGCTTCCTCCAGATCGGTGACCACTCCCTTGCGCACGCCCCGGGAGGGCACAACACCGATGCCCACGATGCGCAAGGGAGACCTGTGCCCTCCCTCCGTCTCGGTCTCTGCGTCATCCACCTGACCGATCAGTGTACAGGTCTTGACCGTCCCCAGATCGATGCCCACTATCGTCCGCGCCACCCCGCCTGCCCTTCCTCTCGGTTGCGTCAGCGGTCCGCTAGGCCGCGTCGTCTACGAACCCGCGCTGTGGCGCCCCACCGTGGGCACCCGATCATTCCTAAGATCGATGTAATCAACGTCCATTCCTGCGTCCAGGAGCTGCGCCACCAGGGAGCGCAGTAGGGCGAGTTTGAGCGCGCCGTCGCCTTGATGGCCGAGATAGACCGGCCAGCCGCGCTCGGTGACATATACCACCAGGCCTTGGTCCGGCCTGTATTCAAGAACTCTGATGTCGGGTGACGCGGCCACCAGTTCGCGGGCCAGTCGCCAGGGCACCCCTTCCACATAGCCCGCCGGGCTTGGCTTCCAACCGGTCACGTCATGCACCGCCACAAGGTCGCCGGGATGGGAGGCCCTGCCCAGCACGGCCCCGTCTCGGTCCACCCACCAGTATCGATCCCCACTGTGCCAGACGAGGAGGTCCTCTCGCTCGCGCAAAGAGACATGCACCCGATTCGGCAGCCGACACTGCACCACGGCCTCATCGAGACACCCGTACTCCTGGAGCAGCCGCGCCTCCAGTTCGTGCGCCCGCACGCCAAAGATCGAGATCCCGCCAGAGGGGCTCAGGATAGCGCGTCGGACGCTCAGATCCGACAGCGCCCGCTCCACATCCGCTTGCTCGACGAGGCCAGCGCCCTCCACCTGGACCTGGTGTACACGGAAGCGCGAGTCCGAGAGGAGCGCGAGGAGAAGCCAGAGGCTGCCCACAAGCAGCGCCAGCGCGCCGAGTCTGGATCCGAGGGCAGGCCCCTGTTCTCGTGTGACGAGCGCTGGGGCCGCTGCTCCGAGGCCACGAGCCTGAGCCGCGTACTCGCCGAGCCGCGAGCGGGATCGTCGGCCTCGAGGCATTCGCCATGCCCGAAGCGAGCCCTGAATCACTCCTCGGTCTCCCACTGGTAACAAGTCTCCACCGCACGCGTTTCTCGGTGGCGCTCGATGGCCAGCTCCACCAGGCGGTCGATCAACTGGGGATACGGGAGCCCCGATGCCTCCCATAGCTTGGGATACATACTGATCGCCGTGAACCCCGGTATCGTGTTGAGCTCGTTGATGAACACGCAGCCTGTGTCTCGATCCAGAAAGAAATCCACGCGCGCCATGCCTGCGCAGTCAATAGCCAGGAAGGCTCGAACGGCATAAGACTGCACCAGCCGCACCGTGTCCTCGTCCAGGTCCGCCGGGATGTAGAACCTCGAGGCGTTGTCTATGTACTTGGCTCGATAATCGTAGAACTCGTTGCTCGGCACCACCTCGCCCGGCACCGAGGCGATCGGCTGATCGTTTCCCAGGACGCTGCACTCGATCTCCCGGGCGTTCACGCCTTGCTCAACCAGCAGCTTGCGGTCGTAACGAGCCGCGCGATCGAGCGCTGGAGCGAGCTCGGTCGGCTCGTGCACCTTGCTGACGCCCACGCTCGACCCCAGGTTCGCTGGCTTGACAAAGACGGGATAGCGCAAGCGGCCATTCACCTCTGCGATGACATCCGCCGGGGCCTGTTGCCAGCGTTGGCGCTTGATCACCAAATAGTCGACGACGGGCAGGCCATGCGCGGAGAGCACGTCCTTTTGCGCCACCTTGTCCAGCCCAAGCGCCGATCCCAACACGCCCGCTCCGACATAGGGCAGATCAGCAAGCTCGAGCAGGCCCTGCACCGTTCCGTCCTCCCCAAAGGGGCCATGGAGCACCGGGAAAACCACGTCCACATCGGGGAAGCGCGTTCGCCAGGTGCCGGGCACCAGATCGCGCTTTCCGAGCGACGCCAGTTGGCTTGCGCTCGATCCAGTATGCACCGCTCCCTGCAGCGCCCGCGCCCCCGGGTCGCTACTGAGAAGCTTCATGGGATCGCCGGTGGTCAGCCAGCGCCCCTGTTTGGTGATGCCGATGGGATATATCTCGTACTTGTTCGGGTCCATGGCCGACATCACCGAACGCGCCGAGAGGAGGGATACCTCGTGCTCTCCCGATCGGCCGCCAAACAGCACGGCCACCCGCACCTTACCAGGCGACATGCTCATCTCCCTCCCGCGGATCCGCCAGCGCAACAAGGCGCTCT
>Ga0194112_10011379_pt1 | contig 11022 bp, 7 predicted proteins | sample TA2MahC400mmetaG_FD_146191 | JGI IMG/M metagenome (GOLD analysis project Ga0194112, IMG submission 146191) | Freshwater microbial communities from Lake Tanganyika, Tanzania - TA2015016 Mahale Deep Cast 400m | ecosystem: Environmental > Aquatic > Freshwater > Lake | place: Tanzania: Lake...
GACTGAGAGAGCGATTCAGGAGGTTAAGCTGGCGCGTGACCTAGAGCCCCTCGCGCCTCGAATAAGGGCCAATGTCGGTTTTGCTCTATATTTTGCCAGAAGATATGACGAGGCTCTGGAAGAACTAAAAAAAACGCTCGAATTCGATCCGAATCACGCCGAAACCCATAAATATTTTGGAGATGTTTACAGAGAAATTAATATATCTAAAAACAGTGCCGATTTTCGACCCGCTCCGCTCCGACCCGCGCTTCGCCGCCCTTCTCAGAAAAATCGGCCTGGAAAGATAGGCTCGGCTCTGTAGGAGCGGCGGCTGACCGAAGAAAAAGGGCTGGCGCTCCGGACGGAATCATCTCCGTCCGTCTCGATCGCGGCGAAGCCTGTTGCGAACAAGAGGATGGGAACGGCCTGGCGCGGGCCGAGTTGGGGGAAAAATGACGTATTGAGAGCCGTCGCCGGCAAAGATGAAGACGGATGATTTATCCAGGCGGCGATGTCCGTCACAACCTCTTCGAGGACGCTGCCGTGGTTCTGGGTGTATTCGAACGGCGTCAGGACGCCCTCCCCGGCGAAGAAGAGATGGTTGAGCTTGGGATAGACCTTGAACGCGACGTCCTTCCGATCTCTCAGGGCGGCCTTCCATAGCTCCAGGTCGGCCGTCTGGACCTGGTAGTCCCGCCCTCCCTGGAGGAAGAGCATCGGCTTCTTGACCGACTTGGCCGACTCGAGCGGATCGTAGCCGCGGAGGTCGAGCCAGTAGGCGGGCATCGCGCCCAGGAGCTTGACCGTCGAGCCCTTGTCGGCTTCCGTAAGGGCCTTGATCCCGGCCACGGCGGCCTTGATTTCGTCGAGCCGCTTCTCGTTTTCAGTCGACAGCGGAGTTCCGGCGAGACCGAGGAGATATTCCATCTGGCGGAGGATGGTGTCGTCGAGAGGCCGGGCCGGGCCGGCCAGGCTGATGAACCCGGCGATCCCCAGCGGTTCGGCCGCCAGGGCGATGCGGGGCATCAGATATCCGCCCAGACTGTGGCCGAGGACGAAGATCCTCCGCCCGTCGACCTTCGCCGTCTTCTGGAGCAGGACGGCGGCGGCGAGGGCGTCATCGATCGTCTCGTCCTTGACGGTCATCGTCGCTTCGCCTTTCGGGTCGGCGATGATTTTCGCCCCGTGGACCATGTTCCGCTTATCGTAACGGAGGACGGCGATCCCCCTCGAGGCCAGACCCCAGGCCAGGTCCTTGAACGGCTTGTTGGGGCCGAGCTCCTCGTCCCGGTTGTTCGGGCCGGAGCCGTGGACGAGGACGAGGCCGGGGAAGGGGCCTTCGCCTTTGGGGGTCGTGAGGGTTCCCGGAACGGCCCACTCGCCCGAGCCGACCGTTACCTCCGTTTCGTCGAATTTTGCCGGATCGGCGTAGGGGGGCGGGGCATACTTGACCGGGGGCGCCGATGGAACGAAGCCCAGCCCGGCGATCCTTCCGGCCTTGTCGAAGACCACGCGGGCGTCCAGGGCGGCCTTCTCGAACTCGCAGGTGACGAGGACGATCTCGTAGTCCTGGAGCCGGTCGCGCCGCGCGGCCCCCTGCTGCTTGAACGCGCCGAGCTGGGCCGGAAGCTGGGTTTTCCACATCGCCTCGATCTTCTCCGGCCCGAAGACCTTCCGCATCGTCTCGTCGAAATCGCGGCCGGCGCCCTGGAAGTCGCCCTTCTCCATGGCCGTGATCAAGGCCCGGGCCTTGACCGTCAGGTCGTCCTCGGCCTGAATGGCCTTGAACGCGGGGAAGGCGGTTGCGGCCGCGGAGAAGAGGGCCAGGAGAAGAGGGAGAAACAAGTCCTTTTTCATGGGGCGATATCCTTACGGCCCGGCGACGTGTGGGCGGTTATTATAGCCCATCCGGGCCGCCGTTGTCGCCCGGCCCGCGGCCGGCCGTCCCGTCCCCGTTTCTCCGCCATGGTCCGTGACCGGGCCTATCGATCCTTCTGGAGGCGGCAAAACAGGCGAGCGGGTAATGAGAGGCGGTATCGGCGTCAGGGCCAGGGCCAGAACGAGCGCGGCCCATCGCCGGCGGACGATCGCCCCCTGGATATCGTCATTGGCGAAAATCAGGAACCCGAAGAGGAATTGGGCGAAGCCGCCGCTAAACTCGCCGCGCGTCAGGCGCTCGAGGTAGATCTGCGGGGGGGAAAGGACCAGGATGCCGATAGCCGGGGGAACCAGGAGGCGAAGGCCCCGCTCGAGCAGGAAGCGGGTCGCGGCCATCCGGGCGTCGGGGTCGGGAGGGAAGCGCTAGTCCCCTCGTCCGCCGAGATCCCGGTCGGCCTTGATGATCATCTCCGCCGCGGTGCAGTTCCGGATGTCGGAGCTCGGATCGGCCGAGAGGACCACCAGGTCGGAGGCCGGACCCGGGGGGCTCGAAAGATCGAGAGGGATAACAAAGAAACAGGAAAGCCTCGGCCGTCGTATTCAAGGAGGAATCCTCCCTTCCCCGAGGAGGTTCAAGAAATGAGCGCGAATCATCCCTGGCCGAGCCGGAAAGTCCGCCGGCGACTTGTCTCGGTCCTGACGGTCCTTGCGATGTTCCTCCTCGCGGAAAAGGCTTTATCCGCTGGAACTCAGGAGGCGACCCGGCTTTCCGGAGACCAAATCTTCGCCCGCTACGCCCTGTTCAACCTGTTTCTCGTCAAGAACGGGATTATCCAGGCTAGCTGGCTCGGGGATGGAAATGCTTTTTGGCACGCGGAAAGCACGGATATCGGAAGAATCTTTTTTAAAGTCGACCCGCAGACGGGCTCGAAGACGCCCGTCTTCGACTTGGAGAAACTGCGGCGGGCTTTAACCCGTCAATTGGGGCATGAGCCGCGCGAAGCGGGAGTGCCCTTCCGGCAGTTCTCCTGGAATGAAAAGGAGGGATCGGTTCGGTTCCACCTGGAGGAGAAAGACCTTATCTGCCGCCTGGACTCCTACGCGGTCTCGGCGGTGCCGCCGGCCCTTCTGGAGGAGGAGAAGCTCCGGACGCCCAGGTTCGTCCAGAAAGGATATTGGGCCGAGGACCCCGATATCCTGGAGGTACCCTCGCCGGACGGGGGCCGGCTTCTGGGGGCCGAACGATTTAACCTTTATGTCCGTTTCAGCCGGGAGGACAAAAAAGAATTCGCGACCTCGGACGGGACGGAAGAAGTCCAGTGGTCCGTCCTCAATGCGTCCTGGGCGCCCGACGGCCGCTGCGCCGTCGTTCAGAAACGGGATTATCGCGGGCTCGACCGCTATCCCGTCGTCCACTGGCTCAAGAATCCGGAAGAGGTCGAGTGGGTGTTCTACACGAAAACGGGCCGGCCGCTCGAAAAAGTCGAACTGCATGTCTTCGATCCGGCAAGCTCAAAAACCCTCCGGATCCAAGGGATCGGAGAGGCCGATTTTTACTGCCGGATCATCGGCTGGCGGCCCGACGGATCCGAATTCATTTTTGCGAAAACCAATCGCCGATGGAATCGGTTGGACCTCATGGCCGCCGACCCAAAAACCGGAGCATCCCGGCTCATCCTGAGCGAAAAGTCCCCGACGTTCCTGAATTGGGATTTTTCATCCATCCGTCCCCATTTCATCGAGCAGGGAAAGAAATTCCTCTGGCGGTCGGAGAGGGACGGCTGGTTTCATCTCTATCTTTATGACATTCAGGGAAACCTCGTCCGGCAGCTGACGCGGGGTGCGTTCCCCGTTTTGGGGATCGAGGGCGTCGACGAGGAGCGCGGCTGGGTCTATCTCACCGCGCGGGCGGAAACGCGGATATACGATACGCATCTCTACCGGGTGAACCTCGAAGGGAGGGAATTCCGGCGCCTGATCGAAAGCCCGGGTTCTCATTCCATCCAGATGGCGCCGTCGCGGGATTTCTTCCTCGACACCCACTCGACCGTCAGCCGCCCGCCGGTGACGGAGCTACGTCGGGCGGACGGAACGCTCGTCGAGACGATCTGCCGGGCCGACACGCGGGAGCTCGAGAAGGCCGGCTGGACGCCGCCCGAGGAATTCGTCGTCAAGGCGGACGACAGGACGACGGACCTCCACGGCGTCCTCTACAAGCCCCACGATTTCGACCCCGCCAAGAAATACCCCGTCATCGACAACATCTACGGCGGCCCCGCTCGTACCCAAGTCCCGAGGTCGTTCACCGAGGGGACGTGGCCGCGCGCCCTCGCCCAAGCGGGCTTTCTCGTCATGGTCGTCGATAACCGGGGGACGCCGGGACGAAGCAAGGCCTTTCATGATGTCGCCTTCCGGAATTTCGGCAAATTCGAAATCCCGGACCACGTCGCCGTCCTCAAGCAGCTCGCCGCGGCGCGGCCCTATGTCGATGCGAGCCGGGTCGGCATCTTCGGGGGATCCTGGGGAGGATATTACACCCTTCGGGCGATGCTGACCGCGTCCGAAGTCTATCGGGCGGGCGTTTCTTACTTCCCCGTCGCGGACCTCGTCGATCACATTCCCGTGGCCGAGCGGACCATGGGACTGCCGGGCGACAATCCGGACGGATATGCCCAGGCTTCCAACCTCAAGCTGGTCGAAAAGCTCCAAGGCGACCTTCTCCTCATCGGGGGGACGAGCGACATCAACGCTCCTCTGACGGCGGTTATGAAAATGGCTGAGGCGCTGATCAAAGCCGGAAAGCGGTTCCGGATGCTCGTCATGCCGGAGCAGAATCACGGCCTGGGGATGAGTTTCAGCGTCGCCAAGGACGGAACGATTTCCCTGCGCGGAAGCGCGGGTTTTCTCTACGAAGCCGCGAGGACGCACTTCCAGGCGTCTCTGCTGAAGCGGTAAAGTTGGGGGACACTTTAAAGTGTCCTCCATCGTCATTTTGAGTGAGACGCCGTCGTTCATTCGTATTTTAGGCTCTTGACGGGGTCGGTCCGGGCCGATTTGACGACCTGGGAGCCGACGGACACGGCGGCGATGAGGGCCGCGGCCAGCCCGCTCGCGAGAAAGAATCCGGCCGAAAGGCCGGTCCGGAAGGCGAACCCCTGGAGCCAACGGCCGGCCAGCCAATAGCCGGCGGGCCAGGCGACGACGGCGGCGACGGCCACCCATTTCAAGAATTGGCCGCCCAGGATCCAGACGATGTGAGAAATCCGGGCTCCGAGGACCTTGCGAATCCCGATCTCCTTGGTTCTTTGCTCGGTCACGTAGGCGGCCAGGCCGAACAAGCCCAGGCAAGAGACGAAGATCGCCAGGCCCGAAAAGATCGCGACGATCTTCCCGGCCCGAACGTCTCCCTGGTAGAGGCTGTCGATCCGCTCATCCAGGAAGCCGTATTCGAAGGGAATGGGAGGGCCGAGCTCGTCCCAGCTCGCCCGGAGAAAAGGCAGGAGCTTTTCTATTTGGGGAAGATTGATCCTCACGAAAAGATACGGCCGCCGGGTCGAATTGACGGCCTCCGGGAGGAGATAGCCCATCGGTCGGACGTCCCGGTGAAGCGATTCGAAGTGGATGTTCTCCATGACGCCGATGATCGTGTAGGTTCCCCGCGTCGACCAGATCTGGAGCTTCTTCCCGACCGGCTCGGGAAGCCCGAAATAGTCGGCCGCCTTGCGGTTGATGACGACGGCCTCCTTGTCCGAGGGAAATTCCCGCGACAGGAAGCGCCCTTCGGCCATGCGGACGTCGAGGACGCCGGCGAAATCCTGGTCGCAGGACAGGAAATTCATGTTCAGCGGCCGCTCCCGGCCGATGCCCTCCACCCCGATCCCCCAATTGACCGTGCCTTGGCCCGGAATCGCCCGGGCCGCCGAAACCCCGGCGACGGCGGGATTCTGCTTGAGCTTTTCCATGTAGCCGTCGAGCCGGCCGCCCAGGATTTCGGCGTTGCGGACGATGATGACCTGGTCCTTGTCGAATCCGAGGTCCCGGCTCTTGACGAAGTCCAGCTGGCCGGAAATCACGAGCGAGCCGAGGATGAGGAGGATGGACATGGCGAATTGAAAGACGACGAGGACATGGCGGAGGTGAAGGGCCCCGCGCCTCTTCCCGGCGAGGGCGGACCCTTTGAGCACGTCGGCCTGCCGGATGGAGGAGAGGTAAAAGGCCGGGTAGAGCCCGGCGATAAACCCGACGGCCAGGGCCAGGCCCAGCAAGCCCGGGATGACGGCCGGGTCGCTGAAATAGGGGAGGGAGAGGGCCTTTCCGGTCACATTCCTGTAGAGCGGCAGGACAAGCTGGATGATGCCGACGGCCAGGACGAGGCCGAGAAGGCTGAGGAGGATCGATTCCCCCAGGAACTGACGGACGAGCTGGCTCCGAGTGGAGCCGACGGTTTTCCGGATGCCCACTTCCCTGGCCCGGCGGGCCGAGCGGGCCGTCGACAAGTTGACGAAATTGACGCCGGCGATGAGGAGGACGAGAAAGGCGATCCAGCCGAAGAGCTTGACATAGGCCCTGTTCCCGTTGGGCTGATTGCCCGTGGCCAGGTCCGAATCCAGGTGGATTTTAGCGACCGGGACGAGAGTCCAGACCCAGGGCATATGGGGCTGGCCGCCCGCCGCGTCGTTGAGCTCGAGCTCGACGAGCGTTTCCTCCATCTGCATCCGGGTCACTCCCGGCCTGAGGAGGAGATAGGTCGAGAAATTGTTGCTCGTCCACCCTTGTTCCTCCCCGGTGAAGAAGGTCGACATCGAGATGAGGAGGTCGAAGCGGAAGTGGGAATTTGCGGGGACGTCCCTGACGACGCCCGTGACCTTGAGGAGACGCGTCCTGTTCGCGACCTGGATTTCGAGCTGCCGGCCGAGGGGATTTTCCCCGTCGAAGGATTTGGCCGCCAGAGACTCGGAGAGGACGGCCGTGTGGGTTCGCTCAAGGCGGTCTTGGGGTCGCCTTGGACGAGCGGAAAGGAGAAGATGTCGAAGAGATACGGCTCGGCGCCGTAGACGTCGGCGACCTTGAGTCCGGATTCGCCTTTTTTCAGGTACGTGTCCCCGAGAGGCCCAAAAAACTGGGTGACGGATTCGGCCTGGGGATATTTCGTCCGGAGCGTCCGGGCCAGGATCGAGGGCGTTCCGAGCTGGTGGATCCGGGAATCGCCCTTGTTCGACCAATCGGCGGTTATTCTGTAAATGCGGTCGGCCTGGGCGTGATAGTGGTCGTAGCTCGATTCGTCCCGGACATAGAGGAAGATGAGCACGCTCGCGGCGATGCCGATGGCCAGGCCGAGGATGTTGATGAACGAATAGGCCTTGTTCTTGAGGAGGTTTCGCCAGGCGATTTTCAGGTAGTTTTTCAGCATGCGGATTCTCCAGCGGTCCCTTCAAAGGAGAATAATGATTTTGACCCGGAAAGGTTCCTCGCCGACGCAAACTCCTCAGGACGAGGTTTTTTTGCGCTTCCTCATCCAGAAGAAATAGAACGGAATCCCCGTGGCGATGAAGGCCACATCCTCGAGCGACCTCCGCCAGTCCGTCGCCGCCCGAAAGACCAGGAAGGCCGCGATCCCGGCCAGGAAAACGGCCGGCAGGACGGGATAGAGGGGGACCCGGTAGTAATCCCCTCCCGTCCCCGCGGCTCCTCGCTCCCCTCTCCGCATCTTGAACAGGGCGAGGGCGTTCAGGGCCCAAAAAATGAGGACGCCGAAGGCCATGCCGGCGACGATGACCTCGAAGGTCCCCCTCAAGAAGAGGATGACGACGGCCCAAACGCAGTGGGCGGCGATGGCCCGGGAGGGCGTCCGGAACCGCGGATGGATGTGGTCCAGCCATCGGAAAAAAAGCCCGTCCCTGGCCATGGCGTAGTAGGCCCGGGTGGCGGTCATCATCGTCCCGTTGATGCTGCTGGTCGTCGAGGCGATGACGAGGAGGGAGACGAAGACCGCCCCGGCTTCTCCGGCCAGCTTGACCGCCGCGGCCGCGGCCACGACCGTGTTCCCCCGGACGCCCTCCATCCCCAGCGTCCGGTGGTAGACGAAGTTCGCCAGGACGTAGAGGACGACGACCGCGGCGATGCCCAGGAGCAGACTTGTCGGAATGGTTTTTCGGGGGTTCTTCATTTCGCCCGCCGAATATCCCAGGCGCTCCATTCCCGTGTGGGCGAAGAACACCATCAGGAGGGCGGCGATGAGGTTGCCGGCCGCGCCCAGGGGCATGGTCGGATCGGCCCGAGCGGAGAGAAGGCTCGGGTGCCCTCGAGACAGCAGCCATCCGCCGAGGACAAAGAGGAAAAGTCCGAAGGTCTTGAAAAAGGCGGCCGCTTTTTGGAAGAGGCTGGCCCTCCGGATGCCGACGTAATTCAGCCCGCCCAGGAGAAGGATCACGGCGACCGCCGTGAGCTTGTGGGCGGGGCCGCGGAGAGGGACGAATTTCCCGAGGTAGTCGGCGGTGATGAGAGCCAGACCGGCGGCCGGGCTCGTCCGGATGATGAAAAGCTGTGCCCATCCGAAGATGAATCCGGCGAAAGGCCCGAACGCCCGGCCGAGATAGACATACTCCCCGCCGGCCTCGGGAAGGCGCGTCCCCAGTTCGGCATAGATCAGGCCCCCGATGTAGACGAAGATCCCGACGGCGACCCAGAGGAGGATGATCTGGTCGAAGGCCCCGAGGTAGCCGGCGATGATCTGGGGCGTGGAATAGATCCCTGCGCCGATCGTTATGCCGAGGACGATGGCCACGCCGTCGGCCAGGCCCAGCGTCCGGAGAAGACCCGGCCGGCCGGTTTCGGCGGCGGAACCCTCCGCGTTGCGCATCGATGCTTCGTGTTTTCTCTTTCTACTTGGTCCGAGCTTCGGCGCGGGCCAGCCTCAGGGCCGATCCGGCCGAAAATTCCTTGAAGTAGACGGCGAACCGTTCGGCCTCGGCCGAGGGAAGGTCGTCGAGGTTCCGGGCCCAGCGGAAGGAGATCGGCTGGTACCATAGCTCGGCCCGGACGGTGAACGGCCCGGCGGCTTCCCCGACCTTGACGGCGTAGCGAATCCGGTCGCTCCCGCCCGTGAAGTCCGCGTCGGACGCCGCCCTCCCTTTGACGCTGATGTCCTTGTCCGCGGCGGCCTTGTCGAAGCCGAGGGGGAGGATGCGGTTGTCCTTGAGGTAGTGAGTCGCGGCCAGGAGGACGGTCGTCACCTTGTCGCCGGGGGCTCCTAGGATCGCTTCATAGACCTGGACCTCACCGGGGTCCCGGATCTCGGCGTAATGGGGCTCGAATCGGGTGCCGTCCGCGTCGTTGTCGTTGCCGATGATCGATCCGTCGGGATTCATCCGGCCGGACTCGAAGACCGGGTCGCCGTGCCGGTCAAGGACGGTGAGATGAATCCAGGCCCGGCGGGAGGGATAGGCCGTGGGGAGCTTGTGACCGGCCAGGTTCTTGACCGCGACCTCGGCGCGGAGGACGCCGTCCTCGATTCGGAGCTCTCCGATCGTCAGTTCGGCCGAGGACGTTTCAAGGTGGGAGGCCGTCCGGGCGGAGACCGTGGCCAGCTCGAGGGGCTCGGCCGCGATTCCCAGCTCGTCGCGGTGGCGGTTGAGGATTTTGGGCATGAAAAAGTTGCCGCCCCGGAAGACATGCCGGGAGAAATCCTGGCGCGGCTTTCCCAGGGTCGAGGAAATGGGCATCTCGCCCTCGACCGCGGGCATGTGGCAGGACGTGCAGCCGCGCCGGCTGGCATAAGAGCTGTGCTTCCATTCGAGATACGGGACTTGCTCGGGGAGCTCGCCGACGACCTCGCCCTTTTCGTTGAAGGCATGGGTGTAGAGGGTATGGCAGGAGGCGCAGAGCTCGGAGCTTCCGATATGGTCGGCCTGTTCGGGCGCGAAGCCGGAGGAGGACATCATGGCTTGGCGGCGCCTCTCGTCCGCCTCGTGCGGGCCGAAGATTTTGCGCCGGCCGGCGGGGGTCTTGGCGTCGACGACGAACCCGGCGATGAAGCTTTCCCTCGTGCCGAGCCTCTCCCGGCCGATCTGGTGGCACATCGCGCATGAGACGCCGTCGACGGCCAGGGCCTGCTCCTCCCCTTTCACGGGGACGACGGGGAGAAGGGCGAAGACCCGGCCCAGGCCTCCCTCCGCCTTGGCTTGGTAGCGCATCATGGGCATGTGGCAGGCCGAGCACTCATGCTCGATGGCCGCCGCCACGGTGGGGTGGGCCAGCGTTTCGCGGCGGATGGAGGCCTGCCAGTAGGGATCCCGGGCCGAGTTGGCCATCATCGAGGCCCGCCAGTCGGTCCCGATCGAGACGTCTTCTCCCCGCGGCGTCACCAGGCCGTTGTGGCAGGCGAGGCAGCGGTCCGAGGTGATGAAGAGCTGGGGAATCCCGACGGCGGCGGCCCCGAGGCCGGCCAGAGCGAGCGAGACGAGGAGGAGCGCGAAGCGATGTCGTTCCATGTTCTCACCATCCATCGAAGAAAGCCCCGTCGAACCAGTCCCAGATGAGGTAGGCCAGGACCGTGAAATTCCGGCCTTTCGTCTCGTTCAAGGGAAGCCGGACGCCGAGGTTGAACATGATGTGCTGCCGCTTGTTGAGCGTCACCTGGACCTGGGGCACGACGTCGAAGAGGGCCTTTTCTCCGGCGGCGAGCTCCTTGGCGGCCAGAAATTCGATCATCGGCGACCAGGTCCGTCCGTAGGGCTTGAAGTTGATCGACCGCCCGACGGCGACCCGGAGGAAAGCCTCGTTTTCCGCCTTCTCCTTCCGGAAGGGGAGCTCCATCCCGGCTTGGGCCTGGAGAAAGAAGTCGGCGGGCAGGAGCTGGCCGTAGGCGAGGAACGGCTCCAGGACGAAGGTCCCCTTGCCGAATCCCGAGGACTCGTCTCCCGTCGGCAGGATGAGCTCCGCGACGCCGCTCAGGATCGCGCCGCGCCGGATGTCATGATAGAAGGCCCTTTTCACGGCCACGGCGGCGTCGCCCAGGCTCGCTCCCCATTCCGTCGCCGTGCCGGGAGGCGCCGTCATCCGCTCGCTCCAGCCGTAGGGAAGGACGACCTCCCACATATTCCGCGGCCCGAAGCGCTTCTCGTAGATGATTTTCCCTATGATGGAATCCATTTTTTCGCTCAC